>Ga0268386_10002198_pt1 | contig 13755 bp, 12 predicted proteins | sample RVTome_15_FD_200260 | JGI IMG/M metagenome (GOLD analysis project Ga0268386, IMG submission 200260) | Soil microbial communities from uranium-contaminated site in the Upper Colorado River Basin, Wyoming, United States - RVT150D86... ...
CAGCACGACGTCCTACGTGTACTGGGGCACCCCGACCAGCCAGGGGCAGACGGGCGTCCGCGGGTTCGCGGGCGACTCGAGCGGCGTTCTGTGCTTCAGCACCGACGGGGCCGTGGCCGCGACGGTCGGCTCGATCGGAGTGGACACGAACGACGGCAGCTGCAACGTGCTGCAGTAGGAGCGAAGCCATCCGGGGGTTCCCCGGGGGGCTCGCCCCCCGGGGAGCCGGCCGGTCGCGGAGGACCGTGATGAGAGCCAGCCAGGACGCGAATCGAGGGTTCACGCTGATCGAGCTGCTGATCGTCGTGGCGATCATCGGCATCATCGCGGCGATCGCCATCCCGAGCCTCCTGCGGGCCCGGATCTCCGCCAACGAGTCGGCGGCCGTCGGCGACATCCGGACCGTGATCTCGGCCCAGGCCGCCTACCACTCGTCGAACGGAGGATGGTACGAAGGCTCGATCAGCTGCCTGAACGACCCGTCCGGCGGGCCGTGCATCCCGAACTACCCCACGAACGCCCCCACGTTCCTCGACAGCCAACTGGCGGGCCTCAATCCCAAGTCCGGCTACGACCGCTCGTTCGCCAGGGGCGAGACCCCGACCGTCAGCGCCGCCGTCTCTTCTCCCACCAGCACCTCCTCGTACGTCTACTTCGCCACCCCGTCGAGCGCCGGCCAGACGGGCGTGCGCGGCTTCGCGGGAGACTCCAGCGGCATCGTCTGCTCCAGCACCGACGGCGCGGATCCGGCGACGACGGGCACCATCGCTCTGGACACCAGCGATCCCACCTGCAACGTGCTCCAGTGATCGTCTTGCCGTGAAGGGTGGCGCCGGCTAGACTCCCTCCGATGGAGGAGGCTCCCCTGGTCGTCCGCGGTCTCACCAAGAGCTACCGCGTCGGCCACATCCGCCAGTCCCTCCGTCCCGCCCTGACCGATCTCGACCTCGACGTCCGCGCCGGCGAGATCCTGGGCTACGTGGGGCCCAACGGCTCGGGGAAGACGACCACGCTCAAGCTCCTCACCGGTCTCCTCCGCCCCGATCGCGGCGAGGCCCGCTTCTTCGGCCTGGCGCTCGGGGCGCGGGCGTGGCGACACCGGGTTGGGTACCTGCCCGAGCATCCCTACCTCTACGATTACCTGACTCCGGTCGAATACCTCGACTACGTGGGACGCCTCTTCGGCATGTCGGCCGCGCGGCGGCGGGAGCGGACCCGCGAGCTGCTCGCGCTGGTGGGCCTCGAGCGCGCGAGCGGAACGCCGATGCGGCGCTTCTCGAAGGGCATGATGCAGCGGGCCGGCCTCGCCCAGGCCCTCGTCAACGACCCCGACCTGCTGCTGCTCGACGAGCCGATGTCCGGCCTCGACCCGCTCGGCCGCCGCCTCGTGCGCAACCTCATCCTCGAGCTGCGCCGGGCCGGCAAGACGGTGCTCTTCTCCACGCACATCCTCTCCGACGCCGAGACGCTCTGCGACCGCGTCGCGGTCCTCCGCGCCGGGCGCCTCCTGAGCGTCGGGACCCTCGGTGAGATCCTGCACCCGGACGTCGCGCACCTCGAGGTGCTGGTCGGAGGCGTGGGCGAGGGTCTCGGGGCGGTCGGCGGGGTCGTGCGCCAGGAGGCGGTGGGCGAGCGCACCCGGCTCGAGGTGGAGGAGGGCGCGCTCGGCCGCGTGATCGGGGCGGTCGAGGCGACGGGCGGCCGGGTGCTCTCGGTCCTCCCGGTGCGGCAGTCGCTCGAGGACTACTTCGTCTCGGAGATGGCCGGCTCGGGAGGAGGGGCGGACGCGTGGGGCGAGGGTTGAGCCGGGTGGCCGCGGTGGCGGCCAACACCTTCCGCGAGACCGTCCGCGAGCGGGTGCTCTACAACCTCGTGTTCTTCGCGATCCTCATGACCGCCTCGGGCCTCCTCCTCGGGCAGCTCTCGATCCGCCAGGACGAGAAGATCCTGATCGACATCGGCCTCGGCGCCATCGACCTCTTCGGCACCCTGATCGCCGTCTTCATCGGAGTGGGGCTCGTCAGCAAGGAGATCGAGAGGCGCTCGCTGTACCCCCTTCTCGCGAAGCCGCTCTCCCGCGGCGAGCTCTTCCTGGGCAAGTTCGCCGGGCTCGTCTTCACGCTCCTCGTCAACGTGGCGGTGATGATGGCCGGTCTCTACGCGACGCTCGCCGCCACCGGGCGGGGCGTGGAGCCGCGGCTGCTCGCCGCCGCCTACGCGACCCTTCTCGGCCTCGTCCTCGTCGTCGCGATCGCCATGCTCTTCTCGACCGTGACGTCCTCGGTGCTGGCGTCGGTGCTCAGCGTCGGCGTCGTCGTCGCCGGGCGCTTCTCCGACGTCGTGCGCCACATGGGAGAGGTGCTGCCCGGCGCTCCCCGCTGGCTGAGCGAGGTCCTCTACGCCGTCATCCCCAACTTCCAGAACTTCGACTTCAAGGACCGCGTGGCCTACGGCGACCCCGTACCCGCCTCCGTTCTCGCCTGGGTGACGGTGTACGCCGCCGCCTACGTCACGGTCGTCCTCGCGGTCGGACTCGCCTCGTTCCAGTCCCGGGACTTCCAGTGAAGCGGCGGTGGGCCGGGGCGATCGTCGCCGTCGTCTTCCCGCTCGTGCCGTGGAGCCAGTCCCGGATCGACACTGACGTCGGCGAGTTCCGGGCCCAGCAGGAGGTTCTCTACCTCTGGTCGGGAGATCACGTGAAGCGGCTGTTCCCGGGCTTCGAGGGTCTGGCCGCCGACGTCTACTGGCTCCGGACCGTCCAGTACTTCGGCGGCACGCGGCTCTACGCGCGCGACAAGAGCTTCGAGCTCCTGCGCCCGCTGATCGAGATCACGACGACGCTCGACCCGCGGCTCGAGATCGCCTATCGGTACGGGGCGGTGTTCCTGAGCGAGCGTCCGCCCATCGGAGCCGGACGTCCGCGCGAGGGCATCGAGGTCCTGTCCCGGGGCGCCGCGCGAAACCCCGACTCGTGGCGGCTGCGCCAGGAGCTCGGCTTCTTCCACTTCCTCTACCTCCACGACGCCCACCGCGCGGCGGCCGTCCTCGAGGAGGCGTCGACGATCCCCGGCGCCGCGTTCTGGCTCCGGACGTTCGCGGCGAGCCTCCTCGCCCAGGGCGGCGACCGCGAGGCCTCCCGGCGGATGTGGCGTCAGATGTTCGAGCAGGCCGAGGCCGGGATCCTGAAGGAGAACGCCCGCCTGCAGCTGCGCATCCTCGACGCCCGGGACGCGGCGGACGACCTGACCGCCGCGGTTGCCGAGTTCGAACGCCGCCACGGCCGTCGCCCGGAGCGTCTCGACGAGCTCGTCCGCGGCGGCGTGTGGCGCGGTCCGCTCGCGGACACGGCCGGCGTCCCCTTCCACTACGACGGGCAGACGGGTCGGGTGACCGTCGCGACGGAATCGCCGCTGTGGAGGCCGCGCTGACCGGCGAGCGGTGGGCCATCCGACCGCGCGATCGAGGTCCGGGGTCCGGGCTCACGACGGCCGTCGCGGCCGCAGCCTTCGCGATCGCCGCACCGGCGACCGCACGGAGGCCCGTCCGCTCCAGGCGACGACGCCGGGCGAGCGATCCGGTGAGCTCCTCCGGCCGGAATGACGCCCCGCCGTCGCCCGCGCCGCTCGGGCCTCTCAAGCCGGTCTCGGTGTCGGCCGAGCCCTTCGGCGGACGCGAGGGCCCTTTCGCTATGATGAAGCGAGGCGCGAGGTCCGGCCGCGGAGCCGCCTCCGCGGTAACGACCCGCTGATCTCGCTGGAGGAAGGGGATGATCCCATTGCTCGACCGAAGTACCGGGCTGGCGAGCGTCGTCGCCGCTCTCGTGGTCGCCTCGCCCGCCGTCGCCCAGACGCCCGCCACCCAGGCTCCTTCCAAGGGCGACGTCATTCCCGCATTCGAGTCGATGGGGATCGACGGACAGCCCCGCAAGGTCGGGTTCCCGAACGGCTCGAAGACGGTGCTCCTCTTCTTCCTGAGCGGGTGTCCGAGCTGCCACAAGATGATCCCGGAGTGGAACCGGGCCTACGAGCGCCGCCCCGAGGGGCTCGAGGTCGTCGGCGTCATCATGGACCAGGAGCCGCCCGGCTTCTGGGCCACGTTGCCCATCGCCTTCCCCGTCGTCCGCGCGCCGGGTCGGGACTTCCTGCGCGGCCTCAACGTCAACCGCGCCCCCCTCACCCTCCGCGTGGCGCCGGGCGGCGTCGTCGAGGACCTCTCGCTCGGCGTGACCGATCCCATCCGGCTCGGCGAGCTGTTCAGGCCCTGACCGGCACCGGAAGCGTCGGCGCCTCGACCCTCGCGCGCGCGGTCACCGGTCGCCCCGGACTCCCGAGGACGGGCGGGAGTCCCAGACGAGGAGGGCCCGCAGCGCGGTCAGGATCGACAACGGGCTCGCGACCCGATCGAGGAGCCGCAGAGGGCGGACGAGCCTCGGGGAGAGCAGCGAGCGGTCGCGGAAGCCGAGGGTCAGGAGGTAGGGGAACGCGTTCAGCCGCCGGCGCCGCGGGGACGCGAAGCCGAGATGGCGCCACTCCCAGGAGGGCGTGTCGCGCACGAGGCGCCACGGCACGGCGGCGTTTCCGTCGAAGCTGTCCTTGTCCGCATCCGGAAACGGCTTCCACGGATCGATGCCGAGCCGGCACTCCTCCTGGTGGAAGAAGCGGTAGACGAGCCACCCCAGCGGGGTGATCCACGGCTCGAGGAGCCGGAGCTCTCCCCGCCCCCCGAGGACCCGGGCCGCTTCGCGGAAGAACGGCTCGGGACGGGGCAGATGGTGCAGAACGTCGAGCCCCACGACCGCGTCCGCGCTGCCGGTGGCGAGAGGCAGGCGCGCCGCGTCGGCGACCACGTCGTTCCAGGGCGCGCGCAGCAGATCGGAGGCGATCCACCGCACGTCGGCGCGCCGGGCTCGCGCGGCCTCGGCCAGGAACCCGGGGCCGGCGCCGACCTCGAGCACGCGGGCCCCCTCCGGAAGCCCGTCGAGCAGGAGCCCGAACCATGCGCCGTAGACCTCGCGCAGCTCGGGCTTGCGCGCCCAGATCCGCCGGTGCTCCTCGAGGCGGGCGAGGCTCATCGCGGCGGGACGGCGTCCCCGGGCGCCGCGCCAGGCGGCCGCGGCGCGCCGTCGGCGGGGCGCCCCCGGAGGCGGGCCCCCTGCCGCGTGAGCACCCCGAGGGCGACCAGGATCGAGAGGCCGGAGATCGTGAGGCCCGCCGGCGCGCGGGCCGGCCGGTACGCGAGCGTGACCTCGTGCGCGCCGGAGGGCACGGGCACGGCGCGAAACGCCACGTTGGCCCGCAGGACGGGAGCGGGTCTCCCGTCGACCAGGGCCGTCCAGTCGGCGTCGTGGCCATCCGGCACCACCAGATAGGCCGGGGCGGTCGTCACGCACCGCACAAGGAGCAGGTCGTCGCGCTCCTCGAGGACCTGCGCCCGTCCCTCGAAGCCGGCCGGTGCCGCCCGCGGCTCCCCGTCGGGGAGCAGGACGGTCGTGCGCGGATCGAAGGCGGGAGCGAGGATGGCCTTGTACGCGTCGAGCCCGTCCGCCACCTCCGTCGCCGCCACGATTCCCACGCGGGCCAGGGCGCCGGGTACGCGGTAGACGTGCACCTCGCCGTTCTCCCAGGGGCTCAGGGTCGCGATCCGATCGAGGCGCTCGAGGCCCTGTCGATGGAGGGCGACCACGTGGTCGACGCCGCCGAGCTGCAGGAGGCGAAGGAGCTGGTCGGGGTGGCGCTGCACCGCGAACGCCAGGAGGCGCAGACCCTTGCGCCTCGGAGAGTCCAGGCCCACGATGTCGAGGTCGAAGCTGCCCTCGAACCCCCAGCGCGCCGGAGCAGCCGGGTAGACCTGGCTCTGAGCGAGTTGGCGCCTGGCGAGGGGCAGGCGGGCGAGAACGGGAGGCAGGGGGGGACGCAGGGAGTCGGTCCCGATCGGTCTGAGAAGGTAGTCGAAGACGTGCAGACGCCGCGCGCCGTCGGCGCGCAGGAGGTTCACCGCCGGCGGGCTCTGCTGGACCTCGGCGCGAGGGGCGCTCGGGTTGAGGCCGCGGTTGGCGACGAGCAGGTCGAGGACGGCGACACAGGCCACGGCGCCTCCGAGGAGCGCGCGGTTCGGGGAGACGCGGGCGGCCAGCAACGCCAGGCCCGCCACGACGAGGCCGAGACCCGCCGACCAGGAGGCGACGGCGAGGGTCGCGTCGAGGGCTCCGGGGACGAGAGGCTTGTCCGGTCCGGGGGCGAGCAGCGCGGTCGCCGATGTGCGGAGCCGGTCGATGGCGAGCAGGGCGACGAGGCCCAGGAGGCCCAGGACCGCGGCGATGGCCTGGAGCCCCCACCGGCGCAGCCGCCCCGATCGCCAGGCGTCGAGCCCGATCGCACCGAGCAGGGCGAAGCCGAACGCCGCGAGCAGGACGGCCTTGGCGGGATAGCGCAGGATCTCGAGCGGCGGCACCGCGGCCGTCGCCCAGAACCAGGCGAGTCCGTGCCGGCCGAGGGAAAGCAGGAGGGCGAGCGCGACGAGGCCCGCCGCTCCCGCGGCCAGACGTCGGCGGCCCGAGGCCGCCGCGGCGAGGACGAGGGCGAGGGCGGGCAGGCCGAGGTAGAGCGACGACAGGAGAGGCTCTCGCCCTTCGCCCAGGAGCAGGGCGACGTCGCGCCGCAAGGGGAGGTGCTCGGTGACGATGGGCAGGATGCACTGGACGAGCGCCAGGGGACGCTCCGACCACAGCGTCTGGCTCGCCTCGAGGGCCTGCGCCCTCCCGCTGCGGCCGAGGAACGCGGTCGCCGGCAGCCACAGCGCCGCCGTCGTGCCGAAGGTCGCGACAGTGGCGCCGGCGGCGACGGCGACGACGCGCGCGTTCGCCGCGGCGAGGGGGCGCCTCCACTCGATGTGGCGGACGACCAAGCCCAGCTGGGGCACGGCGGTCAGCACGACGAGATCGAGCGAGCCGGTGAGCACCTGGAGCGACTGCACGAGCCCCCAGACGACCGCTCGCTCCGCCGACGGCCGCTCGAGGGCGCGCGCCGCTGCCGCCACCACCCATGGCATCCACCCCGCGCCGGCGAAGTGCTGCCAGAGGTCGACCGCGGAAAGGAACGGGCCCGAGAGCATCCACAGGGCGGCGGCGGTCGCCGAGGCCGCCCAGCCGAGCCGGAGCACCCGGGCGAGAGCGAGCATGCCGGCCCCCGCCCAGAGCAGGTGCAGGACAGCGTACAGGGTGAAATAGCTCTCGGGGCGGAGGAGGAGGTTCAGCCACGTCGGGGGGTACAGCACCTGGGCGCCCGGGTTGGCGAGCATGGGCTGCCCGAAGCCCAGCAGCGCGTTCCACGACGGCCACGCCCCGCCGCTCACCGCGTGCACGAATGCCCGGCACTGGCCCCAGAACAGCGCCTGGATGTCGCGCTCGAACAGCACGTGGCCGCGAAAGACGATGTCGAAGAAGACCGCCCCGACGAGGACGGGAACCGAGACGAGCGCCATGGCGGCCGCCCGCCGCCGCCGCTGCGCGCCGCTCACAGGAACTTCAGCTTGCGCGCCGCGAACGCGCTCATCCGGAGGAGGAGCCACCCGTGCCGGAAGCGGGAGATGTTGGTCTCGCCGTAGGTCCTCTCGTGGTACCTCACGGCGAGGTCCACGACGCGGAGGTTGAGCCGCGACGCTCCGAAGAGCAGGTCGAAGTCGCCGAAGGGGTCGAAGTCGCCGAAGTAGGAGCGGTTCGCGGCGATGCTCTCGTAGTCCTCGCGCCACAGCGCCTTGGTGCCGCACAGCGTGTCGCGCACCTGCTGGCCCAGGAGCCACGTGAAGAGAAGCGCGAAGGACTTGTTGGCGAGGAGGTTCAGGAACCGCATCGCGCGCCCCTCCATCGGGTAGACGAGGCGCGAGCCGTTCACCATCTCCCCCTTTCCGCGGGCGAGGGCGGCGACGAACTTGGGCACGTCGGCGGGGGCGACGCCCATGTCCGAGTCGAGGATGACGACGACTTCTCCCCTGGCCCGGGCGAAGCCGAGCCGCACCGCGTCGCCCTTGCCCCGGCCGGGCTGCTTGAGCAGGGCGAGGGGCTTTTGCGGGCTCTCCGCGATCACGGAGCGGATCACGTCCTCGGTGTCGTCGCTCGAGTGCCCCTCCACGAAGAGGAACTCGCTGCCGGCGGGCAGGTCGGGGAGCCGCTCGACCAGGGGTCGGATGTGCCCGGCCTCGTTCCGGCAGGGAATGACCACGCTCACCGTGGGCCGCGCCGGGCGCTCGGCCGCCGTCCGGGACGGCGCGGGCCGCGCAACGATCCCGAACATCAAGGAGAGGGCGTCGAGCAGGGGCAGCCGGCCCACGTAGCGGTTCGCGAGTTCGGCGACGAGCGGCACCCACACCGGGCAGACGAGGTGCGCGTCGTCGCGCACGACCTCGAAGTCGGCGAGGGACAGCATGCTCTTGACCTCCTCGGGCGGCAGCCACGCCTCGGGCGGCTGTCGGTGCTTGAGGCCGGCGAGCTCGGCCAGCCGCAGCAGCGGCTGCCAGAGCCGGGAGTAGCTGTAGATCAGGACCCGGGTCCGACGGTGGCTGACCGCGTGCAGGCCCTCGAGCGTCGCCTGGACGTCGGTCAGGTGGGTCACGACGTTGACGAGGAGCACGGCGTCGAAGGGACCGCCCGCCCGCTCGAGGACGGCGGGGTCGGCGGCGTCGCCGGCGACGAAGCGGACGCGGTCGCTGCCGTAGCGCCCGGTCGCGGCCTCGACCGCCGGCCGGGAGACGTCGACGCCCACGCCGTACGAGGGCTCCAGCGCGGCGAGGAGGTGCCCCGCTCCGCAGCCGAGGTCGAGGATGCGCAGGCCCGGCGGCACCCTCACCCGCAGGATGCGGGTGAGGGTGTCGTAGTAGTAGCGGTGGCGCCGGCGGGAGGCCTCGATCGTCTCGTGGTGGCTCTCGTAGAAGCGCCGGACCTCGTCGAGGATCGGGTCGCGTTCGGCGGCCACCGCCGTGGCTTCGCTCATTCGCTCGGCGTCAGGGTACCACGCCGTCCCCGCCGCCCCCGGGGCGCCCGGCCTGGGGCCGGCCGGACGAGCGTCGGGGGGCCCGCCCGCTCCGAATCAGGCCCTCCGTGCCGACGGCCCCGCGCACGTGGAGGGGCCGGCCGGCGCGGGAGCGGTCGATCATCGGGGCTGGTAGAACCAGTAGTGGAACGACGCGTACTCGCCCGAGAGCCGGAGCTCGGTCGTCCCGTCCCCGATCGCGTCGCCCGCGACCTCGAAGACGTGCTCGTTCCACCCCGGGCGGTTGGAGAGCGCGAGGCGCGCCACGGTCCTTCCTCCCGCCTCCACGCGGATGCCCGCCACCGCGATGTCGATCCCCGTCACCAGCCCGCCCCGCGCGCGCAGCGTGTGGACCTCGGCCGAGGGATGGGTGCGGAGCACGACCACGAGCGGCCGACCGGTCCGCGTCCTCACGCGGAACGACTCGGAGCCGAAGACGACCCGGCCGGCATCGGCGACGGTCACGGCCCCGGCCGGCAGGTCGTAGGCGTCGATGCGCACGAACCCGCCGATCACGAGATCGCCGCGCCGCGAGCGCCGGTAGCCGTGGGCGGCCTCGTCCCGCGGGTCGCAGACGTTCAGCCGGTCCACCTCGTCGAGCCCGCGAACCGCGGCGAGGGTCTCGGGGCGGTGGGGGCGCGCGTGACGCCCCAGCAGATCCCATCGCGCCCGGAAGAGCAGCAGGTCGTCGGCGAGGCTCACCGTGGAGTAGATCGGAGCTCCGTCGACGAGGCGGGGGAGAAGCGCCGAGCTCTCGAAGCCGGAGCGGGTGAGGAGGAGAAAGGGGGGCCGCTCGGCCGCGGGAAGGCGGGAGAGGGTCTCGAAGATGCCCGCCTCCTTCTCGACGGCCCGGATTCCCACGAACTGCGGGCTGGTGACCCCGTGCAGGTTCAGGTTGCGGTGTCCGGTCAGGTACTCGACGCTCGTGGCCGCGTTGGCGATGGCGACCCCGGGAGGAAGGCTCTCGCGGATGAAGTCCGCGGCCGGGATCTCTCTCCGCCAGGTCTCGCCGGCCGACTCGGCGTAGACGGCGGCGAATCGGGCGGTGGAGAGGAGCCCGAGGGCGAGGAAGAGAACGGCGGTCGCGCGGAAGAGGCCGCGCTCCAGCCGATCGTCGTCGCGGGCGAGGAGACGGGTCGCGGCGCCGAGGCCCACCGCCACCAGGGCGAGGAGGCCGGGGAAGGCCCACAGGAGGTAGCGATTGAAGTGGACCCCCATGAAGACGTTGGGACCCACGAGGACGAAGACGGCGGCCACGACTCCGAGCCAGGAGCGGACGGCAAGTCGCAGCTCGGAGACGGGACGCGCCGCGGCGAGCAGGACGAGCAGCAATCCGAGCGGCGGAAAGGCGAACGCCGCGTGGCCCGGCGAGAAGCCGATCGGCGCCTCGGCCGGGTAGAAGCCAAGAAGGAGGCCGCGGAGCACGTCGACGCCGTACTTCGCGGTCACGCCGATCGTGTGCACGAGCCCGTAGTTGGGCAGGAGGGCCTTGTCGGACACCGACGTCCCGACCCAGGTCCCGGTGAGGGCGCGTTGAACGAGGAGCAGGACCGTGCCCGCCGCGGCCGGGACGAAGGGCAGCAGTCGGTCCGCTCGCCCGCTCGAGGCTCGCCGCCGCGCGAGGCTCACCAGGCCGAGGGCGAGCATCATCGGGAGACCCTCGGGCCTCGCGAGGGCGAGGAGGGATCCCGAGACGGCGAAGCCCCGGGCGCAACCCTGCTGCCAGTACGCGAGCCAGCGGTCGAGGACCAGCAGGGCCAGGAAGAGGAACAGCGCGATGTCCGAGCCGTAGAGAAAGGCCCAGACGATCGGACCGCCCAGGGCCACGAGCGCGCCGGCGAGGCAGGCCTCGCGCGCGCCCGCGAGCCGGGCGCCCACGCGGTACGCCAGCGCGATCGAGGCCACGTAGAAGGCGGCCCCGAGGAGGACGGCGAACGCCACGAGGCCCTCGCCGCGCGCGCCCAGGCCGTGGGCCGCGGCGAGGACGGCGGTGTGGAGGACGCTCGTCGAGCCCGTCGTCGGCGCGTCGCCCGGGTTGTAGCGGAACGGGTGCCCCTCCGCCATCGCCCGCGCGTACTGGCACACGACGTAGAGGTCGGGGACCTGCGCGACGAAGTGGCCGTCGGCGGAGTGGAGCATCAGCGCGACGTAGCCCGAGGCCACCAGCACGCCGAGCAGCAGGAGCGCGCGCACGGCGCATCTTAGCGCGGCGGGCTTCTCCTTGACTCGACGGGGGAGGGGCTCCAAGATGCCGGCGACAAGAAGCGCATGCCGCCCCTGCTCGACTGGACGTCGCTCCTGAGGACACCGGCCTTCGAGGTGACGGCGCTCCTGCTGGGGCTCGTGGTCGGCAGCTTCGCCAACGTGTGCATCCACCGCCTGCCCCGCGAGCAGTCGGTCGTCTCGCCGAGGTCTCGGTGCCCGGCGTGCGGCGCGCCCATCCGCGCGTGGGACAACGTGCCGGTGATGAGCTGGCTGCTGCTGCGCGGCCGCTGCCGCGCGTGCCACGGGCCCATCTCGATCCGCTACCCGGCGGTCGAGGCCGCGAACGGCCTGCTCTGGATGGCTCTCGCCGCCCTGCGCGGCCCCTCGGCGGCCACGCTCGTCTCGATGGCGCTCGTGACCGCGCTCCTCGTCCTCGCGCTCGTCGACCTCGACCACCAGCTGCTGCCCGACGTCGTGACCCTGCCCGGCATCGCGCTCGGCCTCGGAGCGAGCTTCCTCCCCGGGGCGCCCGTCCGGCCGCTCCACGCCGCCGCGGCCGCTCTCGGAGGCTACCTCGCCTTCTTCGTCGTCTGGTGGACCTGGAAGAAGCTGCGAGGGCTCGACGCCCTCGGGCAGGGCGACTGGAAGATGGCGGCGATGCTCGGAGCCTTCCTCGGCTGGCCGAAGATGCTCCTCACCGTCTTCCTCGCCTGCGTCGCGGGGGCGGTGGTCGGGCTGGTGGTGCTTCGCCTCCGGGGCCGGGACCGCCTTCCGCTCGGGACGTTCCTCGGCGCCTCCGGCATCGTCGTCGTGTTCTTCGGGGACCCCGTCGTGTCGTGGTACCGGGGGCTCATCGGTGGCTGAGACCCCGCGGGGCTCGCTCCGCCTCGGTGTGCTCCTCGCCCTCTCGGTGGTCGCCCTCTTCGAGGTTCTCACCCTCGTGCAGGGCGTTCGCTCCTCGCGCCGTCTCCAGGCCCGCGTCACCGCCGACGTCGAGCGTCAGGTCGAGGCGGCCTGGCCCCGGCTCGATCTCGCCCTGCGGGGAGGGGGGGCGGAGTGGGACGCGGTGGCCGCCGCCGCGTTGTCGGCGGGGGTCGCGAGCGAGGTGGAGATCATCGACGACGAGGGCCGCGCCGTCTTCTCGCGGCCCTCCCCCGCCCCGGTGGCGCACGCGCTCGAGCCCCACGAGCGGGAGCGAGTGCACGGCGGGCGCGTCCTCACCGTGGTGGCCCGCAACGGGCCCTCGATCCGGGCGCTCAGCTACGTGGGCTTCCGGTCCGGGGGAGGTCCGCGCCTGGTCCGGCTCTCCTCGCTGGTGCCGGACCTCGAGGAGGAGCTCCAGGAGAGGCAGAAGGTCCTGCTCGGACACGGCGCGGCGCTCGGCGCCCTCCTCCTCGCCGCCGCGCTCGTCACGCTGCCGGCCCGCCGCGAGCGCCCCCTTCCGCCGGCCGCGCTCCACGCCTACGAGCAGGCGATGGAGCGCCTGCGCGACCGGGGCGAGCAGATGTCCCTGCGCCACGAGGCGGAGCGGCGCCGGATGGAGGACTCGCTCCGGGAGAAGGAGGCGCTCGCGCGGGCCGGAGAGCTGACCGCCGGGATCGTCCACGAGGTCCGCAACGGCCTCGGGACGATCGTCGGCTACGCACGGCTGATCGAGCGCGCGGACGAAGGGCCGGATCCGGCCGAAGCCGCCCGCTCCATCCGCGAGGAGTGCGAGACGCTCGAGGTCGTGGTGAGGCGCTTCAACGACTACGTCCAGTGGGAGCGTCTCGACCTCGCCGAGGTGGACCTCGCCCGGCTCCTGCCCCGGGTGGTCGCGCGCGAGACGCGCGGCCGCGAGGGCGTCACGTCCCTCCTCCGGGGCCTGGAGGGGCCGCTCGTGATCGTCGGCGACGAGGAGCTGCTCGAGCGCGCCTTCGAGAACCTCGTGCGCAACGCCGCGGAGGCGGCGGCCGAAGGCGGGAGTCGCGTCGACGTCGCGGCCGAGGCGGAGGCCGACCAGGTGGTGATCCGGATCTCCGACGACGGCCCCGGGCTTCCCCCCGAGCACCCGGGAGAGGCGCGACCGTTCTTCACGACCAAGGTCGGGGGCCTCGGCCTCGGGCTGCCGATCGCCCGAAAGGTGGTGCTCCTCCACGGCGGCGCCCTTCGGCTCGAGAGCGGCGATCGGGTCGGATTGACGGCCTCGGTAACTCTTCCCGTCGCGGGTCCACCGCATTGACCGGAGCGTTACCGTCGGTAGCGCATCCGGCGGCGGTCCGATGCGCGAGCGGATCCCGCCAGAGGACACAACGCACTGAGTCGCATATAGTTACGGTTATCCCTTGGCGCGGGGTACGTGCCTTGCTAGTGACGGAGGTGCCATGAAGAACGTCCTGTCGGAACGGCGGCCGGGCCCGGGCGGGTTCAGCCTGATCGAGGTGCTCATCGTCGTCGCGATCATCATGATCATCGCCGCGGTGGCCCTCCCCAACATCGGGCAGTACATACGCAACTACAGGATCCAGGGCGCGACGCGCGAGGTCGG
>Ga0268386_10002199_pt1 | contig 13750 bp, 9 predicted proteins | sample RVTome_15_FD_200260 | JGI IMG/M metagenome (GOLD analysis project Ga0268386, IMG submission 200260) | Soil microbial communities from uranium-contaminated site in the Upper Colorado River Basin, Wyoming, United States - RVT150D86... ...
CCTCGTACTGGAACGTCGTCGTCTTCTATCTGGCGGCCGGCGGCCTGCCGCCCGCGGCGAACGCCGTGGTCGTGCTGGTGCTGGCGCTGCTCGTCTTCGTGCCGCTCGGCTACGTGTATCCGACGAAGACCGTGGAACTGAGACGGACCACACTGACGCTTGCCGCCGCGTGGGGCGCCGCGCTGCTGTGGCTGACGCTGCGCTACCCGGATGTGCCGCGCGGATGGCTGGCCGCGACGCTCGCGTTTCCCGCGTACTACTTCATTCTTTCGTTGACGCTGCACGCGCGCCGCTTCGTCCGCTCCACTCCCTGACCTCCGCTGGGAGGACCGCGCCTCGACCGCCGGGTCGTTGACGGCGGCGATCGCCATCGTCACGACGACAGCGCTCGCCGGCGCGCCGATTCCGTCGCTCCGTGCAAGCCGGGTGGATCCGCTCCGCGCGTTGCGCGTCGAGTAGGTTCCATGCCGGCGCCACGTCGGAGAGTCGGCCGCTGACGCCGTGGTACTCGTCCGATCGGGCTGGTCGGCCTGGTCCTCACGCTCGGGCTCGTGCTGGCGGCGTTCAGTATCCGGGGCCGGCCGCGGCAGCGCGCGCATCGCTGAACGTCAGTCGCGCCCAATCGTCAGGACCCGGGAGCCAACGCGGTCGCCGCCAAAGTCGTAGACGACCGCCTTCACGAATCCGGGAACGCCCTTGATCGGCACCTCGACGACGTGGCGGAAACGGTCCTGCAGCCATTCCGCGTACGTTTCGGGGGCCGCGTTCAGATCCAGGCGCTGCATGAGGCTGCCGATGATTGTCTCTCGCGCATCGGCGCAGTGGACCTGAAGTTCGAGTTGTCCGGTTCGTCGTCCGTCGACCAATTGCAGCGCCAGCGTCGACGCGTCCAGGGCAACCTCGACACGCAACATGCCTGGCGCGGCGGATCCAGACGCGGGCACGACCGCAACGGCAACAGGGATCTCGGTGACCGGCGTGGGCAGAGCCAGCGCCGCCTCCATCCGCGTCTGCCGTATGGCTTCACGCACCTCGGCCGCCTCCGCTTCGGGGGTGGCGTAATACCCATGCGCAAACTGCACGACGACGCCCCGGCGATTCACGGTGACCCGCACGTTGCGGTAGTTCGCGTCGAGGGTCGTGTTCAGCGGCGCATAACCGAGCAGATAGGAGAACCGCGTCGCCTGATCGATCCGCGCCAGCGCCTGGTCGGCATAATCCACGCTCGTGTAGTGCCCGCCGGTCAGCTCGGCGAGATCGCGACAGGAGGCGCATCCGCTCCCGCCGAAGCGATTGGTGCCGCGCGTCCAGATGTAGTCGACGGCGACGCGCGCCGCGGCCGCCCGGCGCGCGAGCATGCCGGCGGCGTCCGCCGTCGCCGGTATCCCGGTTTCCGCGATGACGACGACGTGCCGGTCGCCGTCGAGATCGCGCACGTGCTCGATGCCGGCGAGCAACTTGAGCCGGCTGCTCATCACCACGGCGTCCGAGAGCGTCCAGCCCGACCGGTCGTAGGCCTCGACGAGCTCCGCGAAGCTGCGCTGCCGCTGCCATGGCTTGTCGACCACGAGGAGGGCACGATCGAGCGACAACAGCAGATCCGCCGTGTTCCGAAGGGTGAGCGTCGCCGAAGGAGTCCCTGGGGTCGCGGTACCGCTTCCGAAAATGTCTGCCTCAATCTGCGAAAGCATCGCCTGCGGCAACGGCGGCCCACCTCGTGAAAACGGTGAGCGCGTGCGGCGGAAGTACTCGTTGATCTCCCAGACGATGCGTTCGTGGTGGTGCTTGTACCGCTCGAGGACGCCGACCACGGCCCGATGGTCGGTCGTGAACGTCGTTGTGCGATGAAAAGCCATGACGGATACGGCGTCGCTCGGCAGCAGCCGATCGCGCACGAAGCTCAGCGCGCCATCGACGCCTCGTCCGGGGAATTGAATGCGGCCGAATCCCAGCACGAGCAGGAACAGCCGTCGTTGCGCGGGCACGATGCCGCCCGTCGCGGGCGCTGCGGCCGCGACGCCCTTCCCGTCCATGGCCTGGGTGAAAAAGGTCACGATCTCGCGCCGCCGATCGTTTTCGAAGACCGTGAAATCCCCCGCTGACAGATCCGTGACAGGACGGCCCCGCCGATCCAGCACGGTCACGGTCAGAGGAACGAGATCGACGGAGCTCCTGAAGACAGGTGTTTGAGGAGTCTGCGGGGAGGCGGGCGGTGTCTGGCTGGATTGCGCCAACACCACGAGCCCGGTCGAGCAGATGCTGACGGCGACAAGGACGCTCGCGGAGCGCATCGCGCCTCCCGTGACGGCGTTGGCGGCCTCAGCCTATCGCATCTCGACCGATCTCGCATCCGGCCGGCGTCCGGCACCGGTGACCGATGTTCAGCCGGTGCGTCGCTGCGCTGGCTCGACGAGCTCGGCCGCGTGTACGGCGACCGGGTCCTGCCGATCGACTACGCAGTGGCCAACGAATGGAGGCATCTGCGCGCATGTCGCACGGTGCCGGTCATCGATGCTTTTCTGGCCGCGACGGCGCGCATGCACGGGTTGACGCTGGTGACCCGCAACATCAGCGACTTCGCCGGCCTCGATGTCCAGATGTTCTATCCCTGACGTACAGCAAGCCGGCAGAGCGGCCGACCGAGCCCGGTCAGGCGCGTGCTATCCTCCGGCGGAAATACACCCACCTTTCACTCAGCGGAGACGTCAATGACCAGGCTCCGAAACCACGTCCCACTCGCGGCGCTGGCCGCGTCGTTGTTCCTGCTGTCCGCATCCGGCTTCGCCCAGCAGGCCACGCCGTCCACGCCGCGGGCCATCACGCTCGACGACTATCCGAAGTTTCGCCGCATCGGCGCCACCGCCATCTCGAACGACGGCAAGTGGATGCACTACACCATCACGCCGAACGAGGGCGACGGGACGCTGTACGTGAAGTCGCTCGAGTCGGATGTCGTCCACGAAATCGCGCGCGGCGCCAATCCCGCGTTCTCGGACGACGGCCGATGGGCGGCCTGCTTCGTCGCGCCGCCGTCGAGCGGACGTGGCGGGCGCGGCGGCGGCCGTGGAGGCGGACGCGGCGGCGCGCAGCCGGGCAATCAGCCGGAGCAGGCGCCGCCTCGGGCGTTCTGGCTGCTGGACCTCGCGAACGGATCGCGCTCGTCGTTTCCCGGCGTGAACAGCGTCTCGTTCTCGCCGAAAGGCGACTGGCTGGCGATGCGTCCGCAGGGCGCCGCGCCGGCGGCGGCCGAAGGCGCCGGACGCGGTGGCCGCGGAGGCCGCGGAGGCGGGGCCGCCGCACCACAGGACATGTCGCAGCCGGCGGCCGATCTCGTGATGCGGCACCTGGCGACGGGGCGCCAGCAGGTGCTCGGGAATGTCGGGAACTTCGTGTTCGACAACGACGGCACGCTCATGGCCTACACCGTGCGCGGAGCGCAGCGGCTCGGCAACGGCGTGTACGTCATGACGCTCGCCGACGCCAGCGTCCGCACGCTCGACGCGGCGCCGGCCGACTACGATCAGCTCGCCTGGAGCAGCGAGGGTACCCATCTCGCCGCGCTGCGCGGCACCAAGGCCGACGGCAAGCAGCAGAAGGACAACGTGCTATTCGCGTGGACGAACGTCGGCGCGGCCGGCCAGGCCAGCGCCACGCTCGACCCGTCGAAGACGTCATCCTTCCCCGCCGGGATGGTGGTCAGTGAGTTCGCGTCGCTGCGCTGGAACGACGCGGGCACGCGCATCCTCTTTGGCGTGAAGGAACAGGCGCCGACGCCCGAGGAGTCGTCGGATCCGCGCGCCAACGTGGATGTCTGGCACTGGAAGGACGCCGTGCCGCAGTCGGTGCAGATCGTGCGGCTCAATCAGGATCGGCGCGCGACGATGGCCGCCGTGTTCGACGTCGCATCGGGCGCCGTCCGCAAGATTGCCGACGAGGCGATGCGCACGATCACGCCGACCGACGATCTCGCCTGGGCGATCGGCCGCAATGACGAGGCGTATCGCGGCGAGATCGCGTGGGGCGGCAGCCGCGCCGACCTCTACCGCGTGAACCTCGCGACGGGCGACCGCGCGCTCGTCGAACGCGGCCTCTCGCGCACGATGGGCTTCTCGCCCGACGGCAAATGGTTTCTGTACCTCAATGCCGGCCAGGTGTTCTCGTACGAGGTCCCGTCAGGCCGCAAGACGCGGATCGACGGCGGGCGCAGCTTCGTGAACGCGGAGGACGATCACGATTACGAAAAGCCCGTGTACGGCTCGGGCGGCTTCACCGCCGACGGACGGTCCGCGATCCTGTACGACCGCTTCGACGTCTGGGCGCTGCCGCTCGCAGGGGGCACGCCGGTCAACCTGACGAAGGGCGAAGGCGCGAAGCAGGAGATCCAGTTTCGCATCACCGCGTTCCTGCGCGGACCGGACGACGGGCCCGGCATCGATCTCACGAAGCCGGTCATGCTGGCGGCCAACGGGCTGTATACGAAGAAGGACGGCTACTTCGAGCTGACTCCCGGCGGCACGCCGCGGCCGCTCATCTGGGTGGACAAGGCGATCGGCAATCCGCTTGTCGCCGAGCGGGCGGACCGGATGATCTTCACGCAGCAGACCTTCAACGAGTATCCGAACTACTGGCTGACCGACAGACGCTTCGCGGCGCCGCGGCAGGTCACCGACGCACACCCCGGGATCTTCCGAGAGTTCGCGTGGGGCACGAAGAAGCTGATCGACTTCACGAACAGTAAAGGAAAGCGGCTGCAGGCGACGATGACGCTGCCGGCCAACTACCAGCCGGGCCGGCGCTATCCGATGCTCGTGTACTTCTACGAGAACATGTCGAACACGCACCACAACTTCCACATTCCGCCGTACGACGATCGGCCGCACATGCCCACCTACGCGAGCAACGGCTACATCGTCCTGCAGCCGGACGTGGTGTACGAGATCGGCAAGCCGGGATCGTCGGCGCTCGACTGCGTGGGCAGCGCCGTGCGCAAGGTGATCGAGCTCGGCCACGCCGATCCGAAGCGCATCGGTCTGCAGGGGCACAGCTGGGGTGGATATCAGTCGTCGTTCATCCTCACGCAGACCGGCATGTTCGCGGCCGTCGTCACCGGGGCGCCGCCGACGAATCTCGTGAGCTTCTACGGCACACTCTACCGATCGTCCGGCAACATCCAGCAAGGGATCACCGAGGCCGGCCAGGTGCGCATGGGTCGGGAAGTGACGCCGTGGAACGCGCACGAGCTGTACGAGAGCCAGTCGCCGATCCATCACACGCCGAAGATCAAGACGCCGTTCCTGATCCTGCACGGCACGGCCGACGGCGCGGTTGACTGGGGCCAGGGCCTGGAGTTCTACGCTTCGGCGCGGCGACTCGGCAAGCAGGTCATTCTGCTCTCGTATCCCGACGAGGCGCATCACCTCGGCCGGCGCGAGAACCAGAAGGACTTCCAGGTCCGCATGCGGCAGTTCTTCGATCACTATCTGAAAGGTGACCCGGCGCCCGAGTGGATGACGCAGGGCGTACCGCAAGTGCTGAAAGGATCGAGATAGGGCGCGTGGCTGGCAAGCTCGGTCAATGAACGAGTCGGACTCGTTCATTGGCCGAGCGGATCGGTGGGAGATGGCCAATCTGTTGGGTGTGTGTCGCCGCGGCGGTCTCGAGATCGGCCATGAGCGACGCCAAGACGCCCTTTAACAACCCGTTCGGCGCGCTCGGCGCGTGGCGCGACAAGCAGCTGGCGCCGCAGCCGGTTGAACCAGAGCCCCTGGAGGCCGGCGCTTCCGCCCCGGCGCGGACATACGCGCGCGCCGTCGTGCGCCTGGAGCGCTCGGGCCGCGGTGGGAAGGAAGCCACCGTCATCGAGCAACTGCACCTGACGCCGGGCGAGCGCGAGGACTGGCTGACGGTCTTGAAAGCCGCGCTCGGGTGCGGCGGCACCGTCGAAGGCGAGACCCTCATGCTGCAAGGCGATCAGCGCAAGCGGTTGCCGAAGCTGCTCGCGGAACGCGGCGTGAAGAAAGTCACGTTGGGATAGGCGCGATAGATTCACGCCACGCGCGCGGCCTCGATCTTGCGAATGTCGTCGATCCCGTATCGCAGCATCGCGAGGCGCTCGAGGCCGTAGTTCACACCCACCGCGACGTGCCGGGCCGGGTCGCCGCCCACGTGCGCGACGATGCGATCCGTGAACACGCCCCAGGCGAGCAGTTCGTACCAGTGGCCGTCCTGCTCGATCTCGAGCAGAGCATGTACGCGCATCTGCAGCGGCTGTCGATGGCCTACTACGACCGGCAGCAGACGGGGCCGCTCATCAGCACGATTACGGACGACATCAACGCCGTGCAGGAGTTCGCGTCGACGTCGCTGCTGGATCTGGTGATCGACACGCTGACGGTGGCCGGCATGCTGGCGGTGATGTTCGCGCTCAACTGGCGGTTCACGCTGGTCGCGCTGGCGGTGATGCCGCTCGTCGCGCTGTTCGTCGTGCGGCTGCGCGGCGCGGTGCGCAGCGCGACGCATGACGTCCGGCGCCGGCAGAGCGAGATCGTCTCGATCGTCCAGGAAGGACTCGGCGCCATTCGCGTCGTCAAGGCGTTCGCGCAGGGCGCGTTCGAGCGGCAGCGGTTGGCCGCCAAGAGCCGCGAGAGCGTCGAGGCGGCGCTGCACGCGCGCCGCGTGCGGTCGCTGCTCGGGCCGGTGGTGACCGCGGTCACGGCGTTCGGCACCGCGGTGGTGCTGTGGTTCGGCGCGCGTGAAGTGCTGGCGGGCGCGATGACCGCCGGCGCGCTCGTCATTTTCCTCAACTACCTCGGCCGGCTGTTCCGGCCCGTGCAGGCGGTGGCGCGCGCCAGCACGAACATCGCGCAGGCGGCCGTCGGCCTCGATCGCATCCGCACGGTGCTCGACGCCGACGATCGGCTGCCGCGCGCGCTGCATCCAAGGCGCCTCGAGCGTGCAGCCGGGCGCGTCGAGTTTCGCGACGTCCGCTTCGGCTACACGCCGTCGCGGCTGGTGCTGCAGGACGTGTCGTTCGTCGCCGACCCGGGTCTGGTCGTGGGGCTCGTCGGCCGCAGCGGCAGCGGCAAGTCCACGCTCGTCGGCCTCATCCCGCGCTTCTACGACCCGACGGCGGGCGTCGTCTCGATCGATGGCGAAGACGTCAGGCAGTTCTCGATCAGGTCGCTGCGCGGGCAGATCGGCTTCGTGCTGCAGGAGACGCAGCTGTTCCGGGCGCCGGTCTGGCAGACCATCGCCTACGGCCGGCTCGAGGCGACGCGCGACGAGATCGTCGCCGCCGCGCGCCTCGCGCAGGCCCACGACTTCATCGAGGCGCTGCCCGACGGGTACGACACGCTGGTCGGCGAGGGCGGGCTGCGGCTGTCGGGCGGACAGCGCCAGCGGCTCGGCGTCGCGCGCGCCATCGTCCGCGACGCGCCGATCCTCATCCTGGACGAGCCGACGTCGGGCCTCGACACCGAGAGCGAGCGGCTGCTCTTCGCCGGGCTCGCGCATCTGCGCCGCGGCCGCACGACGTTCGTGATCGCGCATCGGCTGGCGACGGTGCGCGACGCCGATCTCATCCTCGTGCTCGACGAGGGACGGGTCGTCGAGCGCGGCTCGCACGCGGCGCTGCTGGCGCGCGGCGGTGTGTACGCGGGGCTGGTGGGGTCAGAAGCGTGACGCGGGTGCAGCGCGCCGCCGGCCTACTCCGTCCTGAGCGCGACGATGGGATCGACGCCGGTCGCGCGGCGAATGGGCGCGAGCGCTGCCAGCAGTGCTGCGAGGATCAGCAACACCGCGGCGATCGCGAAGGCACGCGGATCGCGCGGCCCGATGCCGTAGAGCAGCGAGCCAAGGAGCCCTGCCGCCCACCAGGCCGCCGCACCTCCGGCCGCGAAGCCCGCGGCGATCGGACCGAGCGCCTCCCGGATCACGAGCGACCGCACCTGACCGGGCGTCGATCCGAGCGCCACGCGCACGCCGATCTCGCGCCGCCGCTGTCCGACCGAGTGCGCGAGCAGTCCGTACAGCCCGACCGCCATCGTCAGGAGCGCGAGCACCGCGAAGACCGAGACGAGGACGACGTAGAACCTGGGCTTCGAGAACGTCTCCGTCTGATCGTAGTAGTCGGTCGCCGCGCCGGCTGAGATGATGCGAATGCCCGGATCGTACGCCTCCAGCGCCGCGCGGACGTTCCGCAGAGTCACCGCAAGATCCCGGCTGCCACGCACGACGAAGACGCTGAGCGGATAGTCCTGCGCCTCGGGGAAGTACACGCCGACCGTGTCCGTGCGCTGCGCGAAGTCGAACGCCGCCACGGTCGCGACGACGCCAACGATGGTCGCCTCCGGAATGGCCTGGTGATGACGGACGCGCTGGCCGAGCGGCGACTCGCGGCCGAATACCCGGCGCGCGCCGGCCTCGTCGATGATCGCGACGCGCGGCGCCCCGCGCCGATCCTCCGGGCCGAAGTCGCGGCCGGCGATCAACGTGATGCCCGCTGTCTCGAAGAATTCCGGGCCCACGTTCCGCATCGCGAGCGTCGCGACCGGCTCCCTCTGTCCCGCCCGAATCATCTCGCCGGGCATTCTGCTCGCCGGCGACGATCCGACTGCTGCCTGGCGCACGCCGGGCGTGGCGCGCACGCGGGCCAGCAGGTCCGCGATGGCCGCGTACTGGGCGTCGCGCGTCGGATAGCGGCGCTCCGGCAAGGCGAACCTGACCTCGGCCAGGCCGTCCGGATCGAAGCCGAGATCGGCGTGCAGCATCGTCGCGAAGCTGGTCGCGAAGAGCCCGGCGGTGGTTGCGAGCAGGAATGCCAGCGCGATCTGCACCGCCTGGAGGACGCGGCTGGAGCGCCGCCGAACCGGCGTTGCGCCGGCGACCTGGCCCCGGCTGCCGACCGAAGCGCGGAGCGCGATGCGGGAGCCCGAGATCGCGGGCCACATCGCAGCCAGCAGCGCCACCACCGTGGTCGCCGCCAGCGCAAAGCGCAGCACGCGCCAGTCGATCGCCGGCGCGCTGACGAAGAACATCCCGGTCCGCGTCTCGGGCGGAATGAGCGAGACGACCACGCCGGTCGCCCAATAGGCGATGAGGATCGCCGCTGCGCCGCCCAGCACGGCGAGCGCCACCCCCTCGGCAAGGAGCAGCCGCGCGAGGCGCGTCCGCGTGGCGCCGAGCGCCGTGCGCATCGCCAGCTCCGGCCGGCGGCCGGCGCCTCGGGTCAGCAGCAGGTTCGCGACGTTGACGCACGCCACGAGCAGGACAAGCCCGGCGGTGGCCAGCAGCATCAGCATCGACGACTCGACGCCCTCGCGCAGACCGGTCCGCCGGATCTCGACGAGCGGTCTGAACAGGGGCGTCCACCGCGCGTTCTCCGGCCGGCCCTGCTGCATCCGCGCCGCCGCGATCGCCGCGCGCTCCTGTGCCGTTTCGAGCGACAACCCCGAGCGCACGCGCAGCGTGGGGGACACGGCGTCCGACAAGGGCACATCCGGATCGGGGCGCTCGGGCATCCCGATCCAGGCCATCAGCACGCCGCCGCCGCCGGGTCCGTATCGGAAGTGCGGCGGCATGACGCCGACAATCGTCAGCGGCCGGCTGTCGATCGTCATCGTGTCCCCGACCACATCCGGGCGCCGGTCGAACGCGCGTGCCCACAGCGCGTCGGCGATCACGATGACCGGCGCCTTCCCGTGCACCTCGGCCGGCGTGAACAGGCGGCCGAGGGCCGGTGCGACGCCGAGCAGCGCGGGCAGGCCCGGCGTGAACGCGCCGACGACGACCGACTCGTCGCGCTCGCGCCAGTGCCGCGCCCGGCCGCCGCTCGAGACCTCGACGCCCTGGAAGATGTCGCGCTCGGCCCGCCACGCGGCCACGTCGGCCCAGTCCATCCGGACCGGCACGGTCAGGCCGGAACGGGCCCGGCCGAGCCAGACGAGCTCTTCCGGCCGCTCGTACGGGACCGGCTTGAACAGCGTGCTGTCGATGACGCAGAAGATGGTCGTGTTGACGCCGACGCCGAGGCCGATCGTGAGGACGGCCGTCGCCGCGAAGCCTGGTGAGCGGCGCAGCCCTCGAAGCGCGTACCGGACGTCGAGCCATGTCTGCTCGAACGCCGCGCCGGTGCGCACGTCACGCACCGACTCCTTGATCGGCTCGACGCCGCCGAGCGCGAGACGCGCGCGGCGCCCGGCCTCTTCAGGCGAGGCGCCCTGCGCTTCGATCTCGTCGGCGAGCAGCGCGGCGTAGCTCCGCACCTCGTCGTCCAGATCGCGCTCGGCGCGGCGCCGCGCGAGCAGCCGTCGCAGGAATGCCAGCACTCGAGATCTCCACATCGGCCGGTCCCTGACTGGTCAGTCCGCTCGGAGCGCGACGATGGGATCGACACCGGTCGCGCGACGCAGAGGCACGAACGCGGCGAAGACGGCCGCAACGGTGAGCGTGATGGCACCCGCGACAAAGGCGCGCGGGTCGTGAGGTCCGATGCCGTAGAGCAGCGACGCAATCAGGCCGGCCGTCCACCAGGCGGCGAGACCTCCGGCGGCGATACCCGCGAGGACCGGCGCGAGCGCTTCCCGGATCACGAGCGATCGGACCTGACGGGGCGTCGATCCCAGCGCCACGCGGACGCCGATTTCGCGGCGCCGCTGTCCGACCGCATGCGCGAGCAGCCCGTAGAGACCGACCGACGCCGTGACGAGCGCCAGCACCGCGAACATGGAGAGCAGCACCAGGTAGAACCGCGGCGTCGTGTAGGTCTCCATCGTGTCGTAGGGCTCGGTCGCGGCGAGGGCCGAGGTCACACGGATCGCGGGATCATGCACCTCGAGCGACGCGCGGACGCTCGCCAGCGTCGCGGCGAGGTTGTGCTCGGCGCGGAGTATGAACGAGGTCTGCGGCGATCCCTGCGAGACCGGCAGGTAGGTTTCGACGCGATTCAATGGCCGCGTGAAGTTCCACGCCTTGACCGGTGCGACGACGCCGATGATCGTCGTCTCCGGAATCGCCTTGGTGTAGCTGAAGCGGCGTCCAAGCGGCGACTCGTCACCGAACAGACGGCGAGCCCCATCGTCGTCGATGATCGCGACGCTCGGCGAGCCGGGGTGATCCTCCGGCCCGAAGTCGCGCCCGGCGATGAGCCTGATGCCTGCGGTCTCGAAATACCCGGGTCCGACGAAGCGCACCGACAGCGTGGCAATCTTCTCCGTCCCGCCCGGCCGGACCATGTCGCCGTACAGAGATGACGCCGGAGTGGATCCGATCGCGGCCTGCACCACGCCTGGCGTGGCGCGCACCCGGTCCAGGGCTCGAGCGATGGCGAACTGCCGACTCTCACCGCTCGGGTAGCGCCCCTGTGGAAGCGAGAACCCGATCACGCCGAGGCCACGCGAGTCGAAGCCGAGATCGGTCGTGACCAGCGTCGCGAAGCTCGTCGCGAACAGCCCCGCCGTGGTGGCGAGCAGGAACGCGACGCCAACCTGCAGCGCCTGGAGGACACGGCTCAGGCGCCGGCGCTCGCGAGTCGTGCCGGCGACCTGGTGTCCTCCACCGATCGATGTGCGAAGCGCCGTACGCGCAGACGACATCGCCGGCCACGTGGCCGAGAGCAGCGCGACCACGCTGGTGACGCTCAGGGCAAAGGCCAGCACTCGTCCGTCGAGCTCGGGCATGCCGACCTGGAACATCCAGACCTGCATGCGCGCCGGGATGAACGCGACGAGCGCCTCCAGCGTCACCGCCGCGAACAGGACGGCGGCCAGACCGCCGAGGGCCGCCACGACCACGCCTTCGGCCAGGAGCAACCGGATCAATCTCGCGCGCGATGCGCCGAGCGCCGCGCGCAACGCGAGCTCCCGCCCGCGGCTGGCGCCGCGCGTGAGCAGCAGGTTCGCGACGTTGACGCACGCCACGAGCAGGACGAGACCCGCGGTGGCCAACAGCATCGACATCGGCATCTGGAGATCGGACACCACGCCGTGCCGGGCTCTGTCCAGCGGCATCAGGACCGGCATCCACGGCACCTTCTCCGGACGCGCCTGCTGCATCCGGGCAGCGACGACAGCAGCGCGCTCGTGTGCCGACTCGAGCGAGAGCCCGGAGCGGAGACGCATGATCAAGATGACGGTGGTGTTGGTGCTGGCCGGTTGTAGCGGTCCGCCTAGCCCGCTCCACGCCACCGGCTGACCGCCCGGTAGACGAAACCCGTACCGGAACGTCGTTGGCAGGACGCCGATGATCGTCAGTCGCTGATCGCCGAGGGTCATCCGTGCGCCGATGGCGTCCGGCCGCCGGTCGAATCCGCGCGCCCAGAGCTCCTCCGCAATCATGACGACGGGCGATCCGTCGCGCACTTCAGCGGGTGTGAAGACGCGGCCGGCGATGGGCGTCACACCGAGCAGCGCCGGCATGCCCGGCGTGAAGCCCCCGAGCACGATCGGCTCGCCCCGCTCGCGCCATATCCGTGTCCGCACCACCGCGGACGCTTCGACGCCCTGAAAGATGTCGTGCGCCTCGCGCCACTCCGCGACCTCGTCCCAGCGCAGCTCCACAGACACGCCCGGTTCCGGTCTTGGTGTGGTGCCGTGGCCAAGGCGGATGAGCTCGTGCGGTCGCTCGTAGGGCAGCGGCTTGAGGAACGTGGTGTCGATCACGGAGAAGATCGAGATGTTGACGCCGATGCCGAGGCCGATCGTGAGGATCGCGGTGGCGGCGAACCCGGGCGACCGGCTCAGGCCTCGAGCGGCATGGGTGACGTCCCGCCAGATCTGTTCGAGCGGCGCGCCGGCGCGCACGTCGCGCACCGACTCTTTGATCGGCTCGACGCCGCCGAGCGCGAGACGCGCACGGCGCCCGGCCTCTTCAGGCGAGGCCCCCGTCGCTTCGAGCTCGTCGGCGAGCATCGCGGCGTAGCTCCGCACTTCGGCGTCCAGATCGCGCTCGGCGCGCGCCGGCGCGAGCAGCCGTCGCAGGAACGCTCGCCATCGGGACATCAGCATGCCACCCGCCGATCAGGATTCGAGGGCGCGGGCCATCGCCAGCGAGAGCCGCTCCCAGGCGGCCGTCTCGCGTCCCAACTGTCGCCGGCCGGCCGTCGTCAGCCTGTAGAAGTTCGCCCGCCGCTTGTTCTCCGACTCGCCCCAGGCGGAGGCCAGCCAGCCCTGTTCCTCGAGGCGGTGGAGCGCCGGGAAGAGCGACCCCGGCTTCACGTCGAACGCACCGCCGGTGATCTGATGGATTCGCCGCGCGATGCCGAGGCCGTGGCGCTCGCCGGTGGCGAGCGCGCGCAGGATGAGCAGGTCGAGCGTGCCGTGCAGCAGGTCCATGCGCGCCATCCCGGCTGGCTCCTATCGAATGGCTGTATGAAACCACCGAGACCTATAGATTGTCAATACGAGTGCCCGGCCGGCGCGCTATGTGCGGCGCGGGCCGAGGGCGCCGCGCAGCTTGTCGGCGAGCGATCCGAAGCCGGATGATTCCGCGGCCGTATCGGCGCGAGCCGCGTAGTCGCGCACGTCGGCAGTTTCGGCCGCGTCACCAATGGCCTTGATGCTCAACCGGATCCGCCGGGCCGCGGCGTCGATCTCGAGCAGCATCACGCCGATGGTGGCGCCGATCGGAAATGTCTTGCGCGGGTCCGCGTCTCTCGCGACGTCCGTTTCCGCGAACGGCAGCAGCGCTTCGACGCCCGGCTCGAGCTCGACGAACGCGCCGAAGTCCGCGAGGCGCGTCACGCGCCCCTGCACGA
>Ga0268386_10002200_pt1 | contig 13749 bp, 9 predicted proteins | sample RVTome_15_FD_200260 | JGI IMG/M metagenome (GOLD analysis project Ga0268386, IMG submission 200260) | Soil microbial communities from uranium-contaminated site in the Upper Colorado River Basin, Wyoming, United States - RVT150D86... ...
TTCTATATAGAGTTCGTTACCGTCGCGGCGAATGAGCAGGGTCGGACGCACCGACTTGATCGAGCGGTCGCGGCGAATCGACACCGACAGCGGGTTCTCGAGCGGTTCGCAGGTTTCCTCGTGGAACCCGCGAAAAATGTCGTCTATTGCCCTGCCGCTGGCGTCATCGACCTTCCAGCCGGTCAGGTCCTCGGCAATGGGGTTGATGTATTCGACGTTGCAATGCGCATCGGTGGTGATGACGCCGTCGCCGATGGAACGCAACGTGATCTGCGCGCTTTCCTTTTCCCGGAACAGCGCCTCTTCATACAGCTTGCGCTCGGTGATATCGACTTCAACGCCGAGAAGGCGAATGAGCCGGCCCTTGTCGTCCTGCCGCGCTTTGGCGCGACTCGTCATCCAGCGCCACTCCCCGTTCTGGTGCTTCATCCGGTGCACGCTTTCGAAGAAGGGAGTTTTTCCCTCGAGATGTTCGCGCATCTTGGCCTGCACCCGTGCCATGTCGTCCGGATGCACCAGGCGATACCAGTCGGGAAGCACGTCGTCGCGATCCTGGTCGTAGCCGAGCATTTCCTTCCAGCGCCGGGACAGCTCGATACGCTTGGTCTGGCCGTCGAAATCCCAGATGCCGTCATTCGCAGTGAGGTTCACCAGGCGGTTGCGTTCCTCGAATTCTTCCAGCGCTGCGAGTGTGCGCATGCGCTCGAGTCCGGAGGCGAGCGAAGCACCGATGAGTTTCATCAGCAAATGCAGGCTGGCGTCCCAGCACTCGACCGGCCGTTCATTCGCGAGTGCGAGGAAACCTGCGAGTTCATCGCGCACGGTAAAGCCGATGATGAGGCAGGAACCGATGTTCAGTTCGCCCAGCCGCTTCAGTTCCGGCGCGGCCATCGACGGACCGTCGTCGGTGTCGGAGATATCGATCAGCCGCAGATGGCCAAGGCGTCCAAGCAGCCACGGCCAGCCGTCGAGCAACTCGCCGTCCAGAGGTTCCGGGTTGCAGCCTGAAAAAACGGAACTCGACGACAGTACGGTCTCGATGCCCGTACCCGCTTCGTTGAAAAGTGCAAGAAAGGCGGCGTCGCAACCGGTGGCATCGGGAAGTTCGGCGATGTTTTCTCGAAGCTGTTCTTGGTAACGCGCGGCATCGAGAGTCAGTACATTGACGGCGATCTTCGTCTGCAGCGCATCAACGGCGCCACGATTGCGCTCGCCGGCTCTCGGACGACGGTGCTTGACGGGCAGAGATCCCGTAACGCTGCTGCCGGGCGCGGTTGCCATTGTGCCGCCTAGGGTCCGTTAGAGGGTTCGTTATTCTTCATCTACTGTAGGCCCGGATTCTATCCGGCACCCCGCATCATGCCTGCGCACTGCCGCACAAATGCCAGCGCGGTTTTGTCTCCCGATTAGCTCTGCATTCTGACACGTCACCACAGGAATTCAAGATAAGTGCATGTAATTTTGCGCTTTAGTTCGAGCCCAGTACCCCCGCCCGTCCCCAACCATGTAGAAAGTGCAGCGCACCCGGTAATTCCGTGCGCAACCGAGGAACCGCTGCCAGATGCGGCCCGGCGCCGCCATTACCCCTCCCGGGCACGTTTCTTGCTGCTGCCTTCGCATTCTCCAGCGACGTCGACGAAGCATCCGACTGTAACCTGCTTCGGCGGCAATTCGAGGAACCATGGACGATCTGCCCAGACCCGGCGGCATAGAACACAAGCACATACACGAGGCCGGTGGCTCGATTTTTCGGCGCTGGCCGTTCGGGCTGGGCGGCCTGGCGATAATTCTGCTACCCGCTTTCTTCGGAGTATACGGCAGCGACACAAAGCTGGCCGCTGCCGGCAGCGGCGTGCAGCTCGAGGTCGAGGGACCCGGCCGCGCCCGCAATGGCGAGTTCTTCGAGCTGGTTCTGAACGTTGAGGCGCAGAGAGACGTTCAGGATCTCGTCGTCCTGATCGGCGCCGACCTGCTACGCGACGTAACGGTAAACACCTTCCTGCCGGATCCCTCCGAGTATGGATTCCGCGATGGTTCCTACGAGTTCCGCTTCGGCCAGCTCGTTGCAGGAGAAAGCCTGGAAATGAAGCTCGATGCACAGATCAACCCCGGCCACACGCCGTCCGCTAACGAAGACACGATTGCTGTCGCCGACGGCGAGTCGGTACTCGCGAACGTCTTTTACGTGATGGAGGTGCTCCCCTGATGGATATCGTGATTCGCGCAACCGTAATGTTCTTTGCCTTGTATTTGCTCGTTCGTGTCATGGGGAAGCGGGAGCTGGCGCAGATGACACCGTTCGAACTGATCGTGCTGGTTGTCCTGGGCGACCTGATTCAACAGGGCGTCACACATAACGATTTCTCCCTCACCGGGGCAATCCTCGCGATCACGACCATGGGTTTCTGGGCGCTGGCGCTGAGCTGGGTGACCTTCTGTTCCCCCAGAGCCGAAGCGATTCTTGACGGTGAACCCAGGGTGATCGTCCGGGACGGTCACATCGTTCAGGAAAACCTGCATCGCGACCGCCTCACTCACGCGGAGATCCTCTCCGAAATGCGGCTGGCCGGCATCGCGCGCCTGAGCGATGTGGCCTGGGCGATTCTTGAACCGCAAGGCAAAATGAGTTTCATCAAGCGGGAAGCGGCGGAGAGCGACGACTCGCAGCAAAAGAACGCGGACGACAACAAGGTGGCGTAAGACGGAACTCCTCAGATTTGCGTCCCACGCACCGCCGCGAGTTCCCGGGACGTACCTGTTCCCAGGCTGACCACGACTGTGAGCAGCAGACCTGCCGCGAACCCCGGGATCATCTCGTAGAGATCGTGGAAACTCTCTTTGAAAAATGCCGCCCATGCCACCGTCACGATAAATCCCCCCGCCATCCCGGCCAGTGCCCCCTGACGCGTCGTTCGCTGCCAGAACAGCGCGCACAGAACAGGCGGCGCGAACGCGCAGGCAAGGCCCGACCAGGCGAACAGCACGAACCAGAAAATGACCTTGGCCTCTGTAACCGCAAGAGCAACGGCGGCCGACCCCAAGAGCAACGTGGCGAGCCTTCCATAGGTTGCCAGACGCGCGTCGGAGGCCTTGGAGCCCAACGTCTTCTGAAGAACGTCGCGTATCAGTGTCGACGACGCCAGTATCAGCAGCGAATCGATCGTCGACATCATGGCCGCAAGAATGGCGACGAGAAAGATTCCGGTGAAGATCGGATGAAACAGTGCCTGGCTCATGACAGGAAGCACCGACTCGTGATCGCCGAGGTCGGGGAACAAGGCGCGGCCTGCCATGCCCGAAAGAATCGCCCCGACGTCGAAAACAATGATGCACACGACGGCCGGCAAGCTCGCCCGCACCAGTTCCTTGTCATTCCTCGCGGACATGAAACGGGCAAGCAACTGCGGCGCGCCCAGGAACGCGAGCCCGATTCCCATAAAGCCCAGGACGGCAACAACGCCTTTTACGGAAAGGCCTTCACTTCCCATCGGTGTGAGCAGAAACGGGTCCTGCGTCCCCAGGTTGTCGATCATCGACGACCACCCGCCCGCGGCAACGATGCCGACGATGGGCAGCACGAACAGACAGACCAGCATCAACAGACCCTGAAGCAGGTCGCTGTAGGCGACCGCCTTGAAGCCGCCGACCGCGGTATAGAACATGACGATAACGGCGCCGATGAGGACGCCGTTCAGGTAACCCGTACCGAGAAAGATGTCGAAGGCTTTGCCTGCTGCCGTGAGCTGCGCGGCAGTGTAAAACGCCACCATCGAAAAGATGATGACCGCCGCCAGCTTGCGAAACAGATTCCTGTCGTCCTGGAAACGAACTTCGAGGTAGTCCGGAACGGTGATGCTGTCGAACTGGTCAGTCTGCGCCTTGAAAGGCCGGGCAACGTATAACCAGGCAATGGTCACGCCGAATACTTCACCAAGAACGATCCAGAACGCGTGGACGCCGACGAGATAGCCCATACCCGTCAATCCGAGAAGCAGCCAGGCGCTTTCGCCGGTGGCATTGGAGCTGAAGGCGATCACCCAGGACGGCAGCGATTTCCCAGCAAGAAAATAACCTTTGATGGTTCTCGACTGCGTGCGCGCCCAGAAACCAATCCCGAACAGTATCCCCAGGTAAAGAACAAGAACCGAGACGATTACGGGGTCGACCATGAGTCAGCTTTGGTCGTTTGGCGCAGAGGACGCGGGATCGCGTCGCGGGTGCCTGACGTAATAGATCGCTGTCACGACCAGCCACGGCACGGTCGAAAAGCCAATCAGAATCCAGGACGCGGCCGGCAGTTCATGCATCGCGTAGCAGCAGCCTGGATCCGCACAGGTGCGGAGCGGCGAGCCGTACAGGTTTACGGTGCTTGAGCTCCACAGGATGATTCACGTCGTGCCCCCGAATGACATCGCAATTGTATACGTAGACGCGGCTCGCGGCCGGGCGCGACCGCCGGCGCGGCGCGGGGCGGCAAAGTCAATGCAGGACAGCATGACGTCGGCTGATCATCTGATCGCCGACGCCATACTTCGTTTTCCTCGCTTGGTATTGCGAATGCTTCTTATTCAAGAAATCCCTCCGCGGAGGGACTTTTCACTATCGAGACTGCTGGCGAAAAAGGCCGGGAGCTATTATGGTTACACGATGGATCGGGGAAATCCCACCTTCCTGCGAGCGCTGCTCCTGCTCCTGTTGGCGATTGGGCCATTGCAGGCACAGTCGGTATTTGCCTGCGCGATGATGGATACGGTCGTACACGACGGCTGTTGTTGCGAAGGCCACGAGACCGACGATTACTGCACGAATTCGAATTGCGAGTCGACGCTCGAGTCCGGCGATTTCCCCTGCTGCGAGCGAGCGATCGAAGTCGGCATAGATCCGGAGGCCGGACAGAACACACCGCCGGTCAAATCCACAGAGGTGAGTTCCGGTCTGGACCCGCCGCAAGCTCTGATTTCCTCTTTTGATGCGCTCTTCCCACCACATCCACGCCTGATCCATGGCGTTTTTCATTGCCGTCCCGTTGCCGGCCAAACCGGCTCTGAAACATACCTCGTCACGCAGCGACTGCGAATTTAAGCCTGTGCCCTTCTGACCTCGACTGTCGGCGTCTTGCCGGTGGCCGAGCGCGTTGCATTCCCGACTTGTAACCGACTTAAAGGAGATGGGCGTTGCGTGCCATTTCGTTGTCACTTGTAGTCCTGTGCGTGCTGCCCGACCTGAACTCCGGAACCGCATGGAGCGCACCTGCGTTCCAGAACCAGAATGGTCCCGAGGCGGGTCAGCCGATAACCGCCGACGACCTGGCGTCGTGGGTCCTTGAGGCCAACCCCGGTCTTGCGGCAATAGAGGCAGCGGCAGAGGCAGCCGCATATCGTATCGAGCCGGCCGGTTCGCTCGACGACCCGATGCTGAGCTACGCCGTCGCGCCTCTGACAGCGAATGCTGATCGCAGCCTGAATCAGAAGGTCGAGTTCAGCCAGAAGATCCCCTGGCCCGGTACGCTGGCGGCGCGCGAATCGGTCGCCCGCTTTGAGGCAATAGCGGCAAGACGGGACGCCGATTCGCTACGGCTGCGCGTCATTGCGCGAGCGAAGTCAGCCCATGCCGAGTGGCGGTTCATCGACTCGGCCCTGGACATCCATCACGCCAACAAGGCGTTACTCGATGATCTGGCGGCCACCGCGCAGACACGTTATGCGGCAGGCCGGGCGCGGAAGCAGGACGTGCTGCAAGCCGAGGTGGAGCGAGCCGGTCTCGACAACCATCTGCTGCGCCTGCTGCGCCAGCGAGCTGCCGTACAGGCGCGGATCAATGCACTGCTCAGCCGCACGCCCGATGCACCGCTGCCCGCGGCGGCACCGATACTGCTGCAATCGACGCCGCCCGCACTCGAGACTCTGCAAGCGCTGGCGCTGGCCCACCACCCGGAACTCTCGCGCCTTGATGCTGAGATCTCCGCCAGCGAAAGGCACGTTAGGTTGGCCGAGAAAGCGTTCCTTCCAAGCTTTCAGGTCGGCGTGGGCTACGACGGCCTCTGGGACGAAATCGACAAAAGACCCGTTTTCGGCGTATCGATCAACGTGCCACTTGATCGCAGCAAGCGCAGATCCGATCTCGATCGGGCCCGCGCCGAAATGCGTCGCACGAAGTTTTCCCTCTCGGAGCGTCGGGCGGACCTGCGGGCGAATCTGGCGACGGCTCGCGCCGAAGTCGTTGAGGCACAAACCTCCATCGCTTTGTATCAGGACGAACTCGTCCCGCTTGCCGTGGAATTCCTTGAGGCGGCTATCGCAGACTACCAAAGCGGCACGGGTGCCTTCCTGAACGTCATCACGGCTGAACAACACAAGCTGGAGACCAATCTGGAACTTGCACGCGTGCGCGCTGATTACGCGAAACGCCTGGCCGAACTCGAGTTTTGGGCGGGCGGCTCTCTCAACGTACCGTTGCCAACACCGGCAGGAGCAAGACAATGAAACGATCGATATTTTTCCGAGCAGCCGCTGCCGCAGGCGTCATAGTGCTGGCCGGCGGTTCGTGGCTTCTCCTCTCGGACCAGGGCAGCGATGTCCCGGTAGCACCGGAGAGCGACATGCCCCGCTATCACGCCGGGGGAATCGAGGTCGGCGTCACGATCGTTCCGTCGACTCCGCGTGTCGGCGATAACCGTTTGATCGTCGAACTCCGGACGCGCGCCGGTGAGCCCGTCACCGGCGTATCGATAGATGCCTATGCGGAGATGTCGGCCATGGGCGCGATGCCGCCAATGCGGGCACCTGCCCGGATAAAAGAAACCGCAGCCGGCCGCTACACAGGATCGGTGAACCTTTCCATGCGCGGCGAGTGGCCGCTCACACTGAGCTTTCAGTCGCCCGGCGGTCAACCGGTACGCATGCAATTCGACCTCGCCACCGACCGGAAGGGAATCGCGATCGCCGCGGGCGCAAGCCCCGTCGATGGGGCCGCGGCGCCGGCGGACGATGCAAACGTCATCACCATCGATAACCGTCGCCGGCAGATGATTGGGGTCGAAACCAGCGAAGCCACACACCGCAACCTCGTAAAGCGCATCCGGGCAGTGGGTGAAGTCACGTTCGATGAGCGCCTGCTGTCGCACATCACCCTCAAGTTCGACGGGTACATTGGTGATCTGAAAGCCGATTACGTGGGCACGCCGGTCGATAAGAACCAGGTATTGTTCACGGTCTACAGTCCCGAGCTGCTGGCAGCGCAACAGGAGTACCTGGAGACTGCGAAACGCCGCACAAATCCCGGCGCTGACGACCCGCTGCTGCGCGCTGCCCGCCAGCGCCTCCTCTTATGGGACATGAGCGCAAGCGAGATCGAGGCATTGGAGCGCCGTGGCGTGCCGAAGGACTACGTGCCGATTTACGCACCGCGCAGCGGAACGCTGATCGAGCGCAACATCGCCGACGGCAGCGCCGCGCGCATGGGGCAGACGCTGCTCAGCATTGCCGACCTCTCCCGCGTCTGGATCGAGGCGGAAGTATTCGAAGCCGATCTCGAACTGGTAGCGGCGGGCACGGCGGCAACAGTCACCCTGCCCTATCTGCCGGGCCGAAGGTATCGGGCGACGATCGAGTATGTGTATCCATACCTCCAGGGCGACAGCCGCACCGGGCGTATCCGACTGTCGCTCGACAATCCCGATGGAGAATTGAAACCCGGCATGTACGCCGAAGTCTCGCTCGAGGCGGAACTGGGCCATCGGTTGAGCGTCCCGGAGGAGGCGATCATCGTCGCCGGCGACAGCCGCGTCGTGTTCGTGGATCTCGGCGGCGGTCGCTTGAAGCCGGTAAAGATCGAAGCCGGTCGCAACGCGGGGGGGTTCGTGGAAGTGCTGGATGGTCTCACGCTCGGCGATATCGTGGTGACGTCAGGCAATTTCCTCATTGCAGCGGAAGCACGGCTGAAGTCGGGAATAGACCAATGGTAGGTGCCCACGACGGCGGGCCGGGCGACGGGCCGCTCGAGAGATTGATCGCCTTCTCAGCCCGCAGCTGGCTGCTCACCCTGATGGTTGTGGCGGCGACCGCGGCGTGGGGATACCGCTCGCTCATCAACGCGCCGCTCGATGCAATTCCCGATCTTTCGGACGTGCAGGTGATTGTCTTCACCGATTGGCCCGGGCGCAGCCCGGATCTGGTGGAGGATCAGATCACTTACCCGCTCACCACTACCTTGCTCGCCGCCCCGGAAGTGCGTTTCGTGCGCGGGCAGAGCTTTATGGGGCTGTCATTCGTCTACGTCATATTCGAAGACGGTACCGACATTTACTGGGCGCGCTCGCGTGTGCTCGAGTATCTCAACTCGGCCACGCCGAAGCTGCCGGACGATGTGCGTCCAACCCTTGGACCGGATGCTACCGGCGTGGGCTGGGTTTATCAGTACGCGCTGGTTGACAAGAGCGGCAACCGTTCACTCGCGGACCTGCGCAGCCTGCAGGACTTCAACCTGCGCTATGCGCTGGAATCGCTCAAGGGCGTGGCCGAAGTGGCTTCCGTCGGCGGCTTCGTCAAGGAATACCAGGTCAACGTCGACCCGAACAAGCTTGCGTCTTATGGCATTCCGCTCGGCAGGGTAACGGCGGCAGTACGGGCGTCCAACAACGACGTCGGCGGTCGGATTCTGGAAATCTCCGGACACGAGCAGTTCATCCGCGGCCGCGGCTACGTGAAATCCGTGGCGGATCTTGAACAGGTCGTGCTCGGCACAGGCAGCGGCGGCGTACCGATCCGCGTGGCCGATGTTGCAAGCGTGAGCCTCGGTCCGGCATTGCAGCGCGGCCAGGCGGACCTGAACGGTGAAGGTATCACCGTGGGCGGCATCGTCGTGATGCGCTACGGAGAGAACGCCCTCGACGTGATCGATCGCGTGAAGGACCGAATCGAGGTCCTCAAGCCAAGCCTGCCCGCCGGCGTCGAGATCGTACCCGTCTACGATCGGTCGAGCCTGATCGAGCGTGCAATCGACACGCTCAAGCGCACGCTCACGGAGGAACTGATTGTCGTCTCACTGGTAATCATCATTTTCCTGCTGCACCTGCGCTCGGCGCTGGTAGCCATCATCACCCTGCCGATCGCTATCCTGATGGCGTTCATACCCATGTATTACCAGGGGCTGACGGCCAATATCATGTCATTAGGCGGCATTGCCGTGGCAATCGGCGCCATGGTGGACGCCGCGATCGCCATCGTCGAAAACGTTCACCGGCGCCTGAGTCGCTGGCAGGACGGCGCGGAAGAGGAACGGCGGCGATTCGAATCGCAGAGCGCCGTCGTCATCGACGCCATGCAGCAAGTCGGTCCCAGCATTTTCTTTGCACTGCTCGTCATCACCGTTTCCTTCATACCGGTGTTCGCGCTCGAAGGCGCCGAGGGGCGGCTTTTCAAGCCGCTCGCGTTCACGAAGACCTATTCGATGTTTTTCGCTGCCCTGCTGTCCGTCACGCTGATCCCGGCGCTAGTGGTACTGGTCATTCGCGGCCGCGTCCGGGGTGATCGGAACCTGCTCAATCGCGCTCTGATAGCGGCTTATCGGCCCGTAGTGCTATTTGCAGTGCGGTTCCGATGGATGGTTGTGGCGCTTGCGGTTCTGGCAATGGCATCAATCGTGCTCCCTTACCGGTCCCTTGGCAGTGAGTTCATGCCGCCCTTGAACGAAGGCAGCATCCTTTACATGCCCACGGCCCTGCCCGGCATTTCCATCGAGGAGGTGACTCGGGTACTGCAGACCATGGATCGCGAACTCAAGAAGTTTCCGGAAGTGGAACGGGTATTCGGCAAAGCGGGCCGCGGCACCAGCCCGACCGACCCGGCGCCGCTGTCGATGCTCGAGGTCAACATCATGCTCAAGCCCGAGAGCGAGTGGCGCGACGGCATGACCTGGAACAAGCTCATTGGCGAAATGGATACCGCGATGCGCTTTCCCGGCATGCCGAATATCTGGTGGATGCCGATACAGACGCGCACAGAGATGCTTGCCACCGGCATCCGCTCCACGCTCGGCATCAAGGTCTTCGGAACGGACTTGGCCGCAATCGAACGCACCGCGGTCGAAATCGAGCGGGCCTTGCTTGCCGATGCACGAACCGCACCCTATACGCGCAGCGCCTTCGCCGAACGCGCAACCGGCGGCTATTTCCTCGACTTTGACATAGACCGCGCCGCGGCTGCTCGCTTCGGCTTGAATGTCGAAGATGTGCAAAACGTCATCGAATCGGCCATGGGCGGCGCCATGGTCGGCGAGACCGTCGAAGGCCGTGAGCGGTACGGTATTCTCGTGCGTTACGCCCGTGAGTACCGCGATAACATCGAAGCGTTGAAGCGGGCATTCGTGCCCACGGCGAACGGTGCACAGATTCCAATTACCCAGGTCGCCGACCTTGAGTTTCGCACTGGCCCGCCGATGCTCAGAAATGAGGACGGTAACCTCGTTAGCTTCGTGTTCGTCGATGTGAACGACGAGATCGGAATCGCCGATTATGTCGAAACCGCCAGGGAAGTCGTGGCGGATGAGGTGAATATTCCTCATGGTTATCGTATCGCCTGGGCTGGCCAGTTCCAGTACTACGAACGCGCAAAGGCGCGGCTCGAGATTTTGATTCCACTGACGATATTCCTGATTTTCGTCATGCTCTACCTGCATCGGCGATCGCTCGTCGAGACGCTCGTCGTTATGCTCGCTTTGCCGTTTTCGCTGATCGGCAGTGTGTGGCTCATCTGGCTGCTCGGCTACAAGCTCAGTGTGGCAGTGGCCGTGGGCATCATTGCTGTGGCAGGTTTGGCGGTCGAGCTTGGTCTGCTGATGATGCTCTATCTTGATATTGCCTGGCGCGGTCATCGGGCGGCAGGCCGAATGCGTACGCATGCGGATCTGACGGACGCGATCGTCGAGGGTGCGGCATTGCGTCTGAGACCCAAACTAATGACCGGCCTTGCGCTGTTCATGGGCCTGGTGCCGATCATGTACAGCACCGGCAGCGGCGCCGATGTGATGAAACGCATCGCCGCGCCAATGCTCGGCGGCGTGGGGTCGGCTCTGATTTTCGTGCTCATTGTTTTTCCCGCCATTTTCTCGTTCTGGCGCGGTCGCGGTCTCCCTGTTTTTGTGCCTCGGCCGCCGCCGCGCTGAGACCCCGTTCACAGTGTCCACGATCTCATATCCCGGGATGCGTTGAAATGTGCGACAGGAACCAGATTCGGCACACCTCTCCCGCTAGTCTTCGAGGCCCGGACAGTCATCGCTCCGCGGCACGGTCTCCGGATGCGATAACCAGGAGAAATCCATGAAAGCCTGCTTTACGATCGCGCCGCTCGCCGCCGCGCTGTTCCTTGGCGCCCTGCCGGCATTCTCACAAGAGGAAGACGAGTTCGGCCAGGCCATGGCCGAGCTGGCCTGGATCGGCGGGCCTGCGGAGGTCGGCATCGCGAGCATCGCAAGGGTGAGCCTGCCCTCCGAGTATTCGTATCTCGACAGCGACGATACAGCCGTGCTGATGGAGATGTTCCAGAATCCCACGAGCACCGCGGAATATTTCGTCGGTCCCGATGACCTGAGATGGTGGGCGGTGTTTTCGTTCGAGGATACCGGCTACATCATGGACGACGAGGAGATCGACGCCGACGACCTGCTGAAGTCCCTGCGCGCCGGAAACGAATATGCAAACGAGGAACGCCGCAACCGCGGCTGGTCCGAACTCGAGATTACCGGGTGGCAGTACCCGCCGTTCTACGAGGAAGATTCCAACCGTCTTGCCTGGGCGATCCGGGCGGAATCCGATGGCGAGACGATCGTCAACTACAACACGAGGCTTCTGGGACGAAAGGGCGTCATGTCCGCGGTGCTGGTGGCGGATCCCGAGACGCTGGACGCTTCGGTTCAGGAGTTCAAGCAGCTGCTCACAAGTTTCAATTACGACCAGGGTCACCGCTATGCCGAATACCTGCCTGGCGACAAGGTCGCGGCCTACGGCCTCGCAGCGCTGGTCACCGGCGGCGCCGCCGCGGCAGTCGCCAAGTCCGGCGCCGGCAAGGGGCTGTTCAAGCTGATTGGCGTTGGCGTGATAGCGCTGTTCGCGTTCTTTTCACGATCGGTGAAAAGGATATTCAAACGCAGCGATGCCTGAGTGGTTCTACATACGTCCGGAGGCATTGCTCTTCGTTGTCGCCGTGATCCTTTATCTCTGCGACCAGACGACGCGACTGTTTGCCAACGAGATCCTGTTCTATCGGTCGGGCCGCGGCAGGTGGATCGCGAAAACGGCCGACCGGTATCCTGAGTTCGGCGGGCGTTACCTGGCATATGTACACCCGTGGCGCCCGGACACCACCATCGTGAAAGTGACCTGGCCACGCTCTGACAGCATGGGTGTCGACAGGAGCCGTGCATTGCAGGAAGCTATCCGGGCTGTTGAAGATCGGTTACGGTTTCTTCGCTACCAGTCCGTGCCACTCCTCCTCACGCTGTTTATCGGCCTTCCGTGCGCGCACATTTTCTACGGGCCGGCCGCGCTCCTGATCGGCATCGCGGTGGCATACGTACAGGTATTCGTTATGCTCGGTTGGCTCCTGGCCCGCCGCCGCGCACTCGGGCTTCCGTGGCGATCGGTCGGGTTCATCCTGTTCGAGTCGCTGATCTGCATTCCCTACGCGATCAACCTCTACCGCAAGATCTCCGATCGTCTTGTGCCGGTTGACGCGGACCCGATCGATCTTGCGATGGCGCTGCTGGATCCGGGGGCATGCTCGGTTCTCCGTCAGGAACTGCTGCAATCGATCGAACAGCGCATGAGTCTTGCGGAGGCAGGCGAGGCAAAACAGGACCGCCTGATGAAATACCGTGCGCGGCTGGAGGAGAAAAGCGCGGCGTGAAGCATCAGCGACCGGTGACGCCGTGTGTCGGCCGGGAACGCATCAGCCCGTTGCTTCGCGGGCCTCCCTGAGTTCCGGTCGTCCCGGCGTGTCGCCGGCGTTGCAAATCGTGACAAGGTCCGCGTAATGCTTGCGGGCGGCGGTGATGTCGCCCGCCTCGATCGCGGCGCGCGCGGCCTGGTGGGTGGCGCGGAAGCGGTTCGGTTCCTTTTTGAGCGTCGCCTCGAATTCCTTCAGAGCTTCCCCTGGCTGGTTCGTCGCCAGCAACATTTCGCCGAGCAACTCACGCGCCGGGGCCAGCGGACCGGGGGAGATGGCGCTCTTGTCGCTGGCATCCTCGGCCGCGGCTGCGGCTCGCAGCTGGTCGAGAGCCTGTTTCTGCCGGCCTTCCGCGAAAGCGATCCACGCGAGCGCAACATCGCGCTGTATGCGCAGCTGCTCCGCCCAGTAGGTTTCCTTGGCGGCTGAGAGCTTTTCGCCCAGCGCTTTCAGCGTCTCTGCATCGGCTTTGGCAGCGCCTGGATTCCCGCTGCGGGCGGCACCTACCGCGCGCGCGAAGTGAGTGATGGCGTCGACATACGCGAACGCCGTCGGCTGCACCTCGAGGGCGGCAGCTTCCTTCCACGCGCCGCGCTCCATCGCATAACGCGCCGGGATGGCCGCAGCGGCATAGAGTCCCGCTGCCGGCGGCGCCGCACCTCCCATTGCGTTCAGATCGAGTTGCGCGAGCACACGCGGCGCCTCGTCCACCAGGCCGCGGGCGGCGGCATCCTGCGCGGTCTGCAGGTAGGCGTAGACCTGATAGTCCATTGCATGCAGTGCCTCACTGACAGACCCGTCGCCGAGCGCC
>Ga0268386_10002202_pt1 | contig 13746 bp, 15 predicted proteins | sample RVTome_15_FD_200260 | JGI IMG/M metagenome (GOLD analysis project Ga0268386, IMG submission 200260) | Soil microbial communities from uranium-contaminated site in the Upper Colorado River Basin, Wyoming, United States - RVT150D86... ...
TCGGGGCCCGGCGCGACGGGCGCACGCTCGGCGAGGACTTCCACATGTGCGCGCTCACCAGCATCGTCCTGCTCGAGCCCGGCGAGGCGGCCGACTCCGAGCGGGTGATCCGCGCGGTGGGGCCCAACGTGATGGCCAGCGTCTACTACTTCTACGATGCGGTACACGAGCGCGGCATCGAGCCCCCGCCCTTCCTCCGGCGCATCTGGACGCGCTACTGCGCGCTGGTGGAGGAGACCCCGGCCGCGCACCGGCACTTCCGCACCCACGAGGGCCACTACACCTACATCCATCCGGGCGAGGCCGAGCTGATCGATGCCGACCTCGTGCGCGACACCTGCCTGGTGGGCAGCGCGGAGGAGCTGATCGAGCGCATCCAGGAGCTCGAGCGCGGCGGGCTGCGAGAGCTGATGTGGGCCACCGGCACGGACGAGAAGTGGCGCTTCAGCCAGCAGCTCGCGGACCGCGTGCTCGCCCGCCTCTGATCCCAACACCCTCTCCCCTCTGGGGAGAGGGCAGGGTGAGGGGCTAGGGGGTGAGGGGCTACAGCTCGATCCCGAAGTACCGCTTGAAGCGGGCGTTGTACTCCTCGTCGCTCAGTGGGCCGCCCATCGCGACCCACTCCTCGTCGCTGATCCGGGCGCGCCCGGCGGCCAGGCCCTCCGCGTCCCCACCGACCAGGTAGCGCAGCCGCGGCCGGTTGGTGGTGACGGCGTCGAGGATCGTCGCCGCGACGGTCTCCGCCTTGCCCGGGTTGCGGAAGCCGGCCGCGAACAGCTTGCCGTTGCGGCGCATGATCTGCCGGTACGGCGAGGTCTTGTCGTAGCGGGTGGCGCCCGCCGAGTTCTCGAAGATCGCGGTCTGGATCACGCCGGGCTCGATGATGGCCACGCGGATCCCCAAGGCGGCCACCTCGTGGGCCAGCGCCTCGCTCGCCGCGGCCAGCGCGTGCTTGGACGCGGAGTACGCGATCTGGTTCGGGGTGGCTACCCGCCCCGCGATCGACGTGACGTTGACGATGCACCCGGCCCGCCGCTCCCGCATGGACGGCAGCACCGCCTGGATCATCCGGATCGGGCCCCAGTAGTTGGCCTCGAACATCGCGCGATGCTCGGCCTCGGGCGTGAGCTCGAGCGGGGTCGCCCCGCCGATGCCCGCGTTGTTGACGAGGACGTCGATGGCACCGTCGCGCTCCCGCGTCGCGGCCACCGCGCGGTCGATCGAGTCCTGGCGCGTCACGTCGAGATCGCGCACCACGAGCGGCAGCTGCTCCGCGCGGGCCGCGTCCTGGAGCGGGCCCGCCTTCGCGAGATTGCGCATGGTCGCGACCACCCGGTGCCCGTGGCGCGCCAGGTGCAGCGCGGTCGCGAAGCCGATGCCGGTGCTGGTGCCGGTGACAAGGGTGACGGGCATGCTCAGGTCCTCCGGTCGGGTCATGCTGCGCCCGCGGGCGGATGGCGTCAAGCGGGGGCGGCGGACTCGGCGGCGCCCTCCGCGTTCCTAGTCGGCCGTGGTCCGATCTCCCGGGTCACCCGGCACGGCGGATGACCCCACGACGGGCAGTAGGCGTGCTGGGGGATGGGGAGATCGGCTCCCGCCACGACGAGCGTGATGTCTTCCGGCTCGCGCACCGCGGGGATCGAGCCCTCCCGCTCGGCCGCCCGGCGCGCCCAGTCGGGCCAGTCGCTCGCGCGCACGGTGGCGTGGAGCCACGACCGGCGCCAGGTCTCGGCCGGAAGGCGGCCGCGCGCGAAGAGCTCGCGGCACACGTCGGCCCGTGTCAGGCCCTCGCTCGCCAGGCGCCGGGCCGTGAACGGCGACAGGATGACGCCCGCCTTCCCGCTGTGCAGGATGCCGAAGAGCGAGGCGGCCGAGCCCATCACGCTCGCCAGCTCGTCGAGCCCGCCGGTGACGTTGATGACGGTCTCCGCGCGCAGCACGGTGACCGTGCTCTGCTCGGCCCGGTAGCCCAGCTCCACGTGCAACGGAGGCCAGGGCGCGACGTCCGCACGCTCGGCCAGGCAGAGACCGTAGCGCCCCGGCTGCCCGAGTCCGGCGAAGGACACCGCGCCCGGCCATCCCCCGCCCAGGTTGTTCATGACCAGGCGCACCGCGCGCCCGATGGCCGCGTTGGCCGGCCAGCCGGGGCCGAGGGCGCCCCAGCCCGCGTTGATCCCGAGCCGCGCCGCCGCCGGTCCGTTGACGATGAGCAGCGGCGCCACGTTCTCGTCGGTGGTCTGCACGCCGCGCAGGTTGAAGGCGGGATCGAGGATGGCCTGCACCGCCGCCAGCACCACCGGGAAGTGCGCCGGGTCGCAGCCCGCCATGACCGCGTTGACCGCGACCTTCTCGACGCTCGCCACCCCCCCGAGCGGCTCCACCTCGCCCAGCACCGCGTGGCGCTCGAGCGGACCCGCGCCGAGCATCTCGTCGACCCGCCCGAGCGTGGGCGGCACGATGGGCAGCCCGTCGGTCCAGCCCCGCTCCCGGTAGAGCCGGTTCACCGCGGCCCCCGGGTCGGCGTCGCGGATCAGCTCCACGCGCTGGCGCGGGAACTCGCCCGCGCGCGGCGTGCGCGCGAGCAGCCCCTTCTCCTCGACGCGCGCCCGCAGCGTGTCGTCGATCCACTCGCCCGAGGCGCGCTGACCCGTGGGCAGCAGGACCCAGAGCGACTCCACTAGCGGCGGCGGGCCTCCCGGAGCCGGCGCGACCAGTCCGCGGGCAGCCGGATCGGCTTCGTGGTGGGATAGCCCAGGATGCCGTTGTGGGCGAACGCGTAGGCGTTGGTGCGCAGCGGATCGCCGCTCACCGCCACCATCAGGTCCTCCGGCCGGCTGACGATGGGCACGAGCCGCGCCGGATCCTCGGACTCCGCGAAGACCGCGGGAATCTGCCCCGCCTTCACGAGCGAGGCCAGCGACGGCCGCCCCGGCATCAGGTTGGTCCACTCGCCGACGTAGCGCTCGAGCTTCGCGGCGGGGATCCGGGCCAGCTCGAAGAGCCGCCGCTTCAGCGCGGGCTTGTCGAGCCCGCCCCGGGCCAGCGTCTCGGCCAGGATCGGGCTCAGGATGAGCAGCGGCCGCAGGCTGCCCGCGCCCATGCCCACCGTGAAGAGGAGCTCCCAGCCCACCTTGCCGACCAGCGCGTCGGCCAGGTACGGCAGCATCCGGTCCGGGGTGTTGCCGAACACCGAGGCGATGACGCCACCCCCCGTGTACCGCGAGATCGTGACCGCATTGCCGCCGGCCACGCCTTCGTCCTCGGCGATGCTCGGCCAGCCGATGCGGCGCAGCGCGTCCTCGTTCTCGGCCAGCACCACGCGCCAGGTATTGCCGAACGTGCCCTTGTCGGTCCGGTGGTGGAGAAACCCGGCCACGTTGCGCAGAACGAGTCGCCAGAAGCGACCGATGGTGGTGTTGGCCTGGACGCCGTCCCGCAGCGCGCCCTGCTCGTAGTTGAAGCCCAGCTCCTTGATGACGGGGCCGTTCAGGATGATCAGCGTCTCGGCGCCGGGCGTGTTGCCGCTGTGCTCGACGCCGTAGCGCGGGTCGGCCATGGCCTCGACCAGCGTCACCAGGATCGGCATGTACTCGGGCCGGCAGCCCGCCATGACCCCGTTGACCGCCACGTTCCACACGGTGGCGCGGCGCCGGTCCGGCAGGAGCACGCCCAGCTCGGTCTCGGCGGGCCGGGCCGTGAAGCGCAGGAACTCGGCCACCCGCTCGCGCGTCGGCGGCACGATGGGCAGGCCGTCGCTCCAGTCGTTCTCGTAGAAGAAGCGGTTGACCTCGTCGAGATCGCCCTCGAGGACGATGTCGCCCGGCCCGGGTTCGACCACGGTGGCCCCCGCCGCCGGCGGCGGCGCCATCGTCAGGTTGGCGATGACCGCGTCCACCGTGACCGCGACCAGGTTCTGCCGCAGCTCCTCGACGCTCTGCACGTCGACGTGCCCCGGCACCAGGGCCGTCGGGAGGCCGGGCAGGCCCAGGCCGGTCGCGGTCGTGGCCGCCTGGCCGCGGAAGCCCTCGCAGACCAGCGAGGCCGTCGGCACGCCGGCCCGCTCGGCCACCGCACTCGCCCGCAGCACGGCGGGCGTGCAGCTCCCTCAGCAGGCCATCCCGGAGATGACCGCGTCCACCTCGTGCCGCCGCAGCTTGCCGGGCAGCTCGGCCAGCACCCGCTGCTCGTCGCGGCCGTGCGTGGAGCCGAAGGTGTCGTAGCGGACGAAGCGGACGCCCGGGAAGCGGCGGCCCAGCTCCTCCTCGAGGATCGGGAAGATCTCGTCGCCCCGGAAGAGATCGTCCCAGAGCTGGCCGATGGTCTTGCCCTCGAGCGTGGCGAGGCGCGGGGCGACGTCCGTCGCCTGCACCGTTCTGGCCCCGCGTGGCCACACGACCCGGTAGATCTCGCGCCCGTCCGATCCGCTCATGCGCCCCCTCCCTCGTGGATGCCGGAGAGGATAGCACCGCGCGGCGGGCGCGTCTCATTCACCGGACATTGACGCGTCGGCGGAACGCGGACTATCCTCGATGCCACGGTGGAGACTACGTCGACGAAGCGCTGGACGCGCGTGGAGTACGACCGGCTCATCGACAAGGGCGTCCCGGGAAGCTTCCGCGACTATCGACTGGCTCATCCCACTCGGGCGGCGCTCATCGTGGAGATCGCCGACTCGAGCTTGGGGCTCGATCGCGGCGAGAAGGGCGGTCTCTACGCGCGGGCCGGCCTCGCCGACTACTGGATCGTCAACCTCGTGGACCACGTCCTCGAGGTCTACCGGGGTCCGGCGGCCGACGCCGGCGCGCCTCACGGCTGGCGCTATGCCTCGGCGGTCACGCTCCGCGCGGGCGACGAGGTGACGCCCCTCGCCGCCGCGCGCTTCCCGATCCCCGTCGTCGACCTGGTCCCGTAGGCCGTCTCATCTGAACCGCTCCGCGGTGGTGCCCCGGTAGAGCAGCTCGCCCTGCCGCTTCATGATGGCGGCGTGGTGCGCCCGGGCGGCGGGGTCGAGGTCGGCCGCGGGTGACTGCTCGGGGTCGAAGTGGTGGTAGGCGTCCACGCCGCGCACGAGCGTCGCGGTGTCCCGCGCCCCCGCGACCTGCCGCACGTGGGTCGGGATGTAGCGGATGGCGTAGCCGATGCGGCGATCGGCGGAACGGTTGGGCGGCGAGCCGTGGAACATGCGCACGTGGTGCAACGACATCTCCCCCGGGTGGAGCACCACGTCCACCGCGCGCGCCTCGTCCACCTCCACCGCGATCTCCTGGCCGCGCGAGAGCAGGTTGTCCGGCGCGAAGGTGTCGCGGTGCGCGACCTGCTCGGTGTGGGTGCCCGGGATCATGCGCATGGCCCCGCTCTCGACCGAGCTCTCCGAGAAGGCCACCCACGCGGTCACCACGTCCGGCTCGCTGAGCCCCCAGTACGTCGAGTCCTGGTGCCAGGACACGAAGGCCGGATCGCGCGCTTCCTTGATGAAGAAGCTCGAGCTCCAGCAGAGCAGGTTCGGGCCGAGCAGATCCTCCGCCGCGTCGAGGATGCGCGGGTGCCGGATCAGCTCGTCGAGCCAGGTGAAAAGCAGGTGGCCCTTGTGCCGGAGCTCGCCGCCCAGCGGGCCGCCCCGCTCGCGCTCGACCGCCTCGAGCCGCGCGCGATACCCGGCCGCCTCCTCGGGCGAGAGCACGCGGAGGGGGAAGTAGAACCCGTCACGACGGTACCGCGCCACCGCCTCGGGGGAGAGGGTCTTCATACCGCAGCCAGGGCGGAAGCTTAGCAGCCGGTCCCCGAGCAGGTCAAGGCGCGCTCATTGTAGACTGGCGGCCATGGAGGCAGACCCCATGACGAACGGCACGCTCACGGTCCTGAATCCGGTCGGCTTCGCTCCGAAGATCACCCGCAAGGAGCTGGCCCCACGGCTCGACACGCTTCACGACAAGACGGTCTACCTGGTGGACTGCCGCTTCGACGACTCGGACGTCTTCCTCCAGCAGATGCAGGCCTGGTTCGCCGATCACATGCCGGCGGTGAAGACGATCGTCAAGCCGATCTCGAGCGTGTACCTCAAGGACGATCCGGCGACGTGGCGCGAGATCAAGGCGCGGGGGCATGCGGCGATCGTCGGCGTCGGTCACTGAAGCACCTGCGCGCCGGCGGTCGCCGCGCACGCGATGACGATCGAGGCGGCATACGGGGTGCCCACCATCGCCCTGCACACCGACAAGTTCGACCGGGTGGTCCGCGCCGTCGCGGCCCAGAACGGCATGCCGGGGCTCCGCCAGGCGTTCGTCCCCCAGCCGGTCATGGGCAAGACCGCCGCGGAGCTGCGCGCCTACATCGACGGGCGCGATCCCATCAGCCGGCGGCCGGTCATGCAGGAGGTGATCGAGGGGCTGACGCGCCCGTTCGCCGACGAGGAGCGCGGCGCGATCGACTTCGATCGGTCCACACCCCGGCTGGTGGAGCCCGACACCGAGGAGGCCCTGCTCCGCCTCTTCCTCGCACGCGACTGGACGGACAAGCTGCCCATCGTGCTCCCCACCGAGGAGCGCGTGGCCGCGATGCTCGCGGGCACCCGGCGCCGGCCCGACGAGGTGGTCGGGCGCATGCGGCCGACCCATTTCCGCGAAGCGTGGGAGTACACGGTCGAGAAGGTCGCGGTGAACGCGGTCATGGCCGGCGCCGTGCCGGCGTACTTTCCGGTGATCCTGGCCCTGGCCGCCACCGGCGTGAGCGCCCGCGGCAGCAGCTCGAGCTCGCTCGCCACCATGGCGGTCGTCAACGGCCCGGTGCGCCACGAGATCGGCATGAACGTCGGCACCGGAGCCCTCGGCCCCCACAACCATGCCAACGCGACGATTGGCCGCGCCTACGGCCTCCTCTCCCAGAATCTCCAGGGCGGCTCGGTCCCGGGCCTCACCTACATGGGTTCCATGGGCAACAACTACGCCTACAACAGCGTGACCTTCGGCGAGAACGAGGAGCGGAGCCCCTGGGAGCCCTTCCACGTCCAGCACGGCTTCCGGCCGACCGACAGCGCGGCCAGCGTGTTCACCGGCTGCCGATCCACCGCCTTCACCCTCGGGCTCCGGGAGCGGTACTGGCGCGAGCACGTCCGCAACATGTTTCGCGGGATGGACCCGCACACCCCGCCCACCCTCCTGCTGGATCCCATCACCGCACGGCAGTTCGTGGACCGGGGCGGGTTCCTGAAGAAGGATGCGCTCATCGACTGGCTCTACGACAATGCGCGGATGCCGGCCGGCGAGTACTGGGACTACCAGCTCGTCCAGAACTACATCTACCCCCGCGCCACCTTCGGCGAGGAGCCGTGGGCGTCCAGGCTCGAGGCGGCGCCCGAGGCGCTGATCCCGATGTTCCGTCGCGAGGACATTCACGTGGTGGTCGTGGGGGGCGAGACCAACGGATACTGGCGCATCATGGGCTGCGCCTACCAGACGACGCTCTCGGTCGACGAGTGGCGGTAGATCATCGGAGGCGGCCCCTTCCGAAAGGGGGGCCTCCTCCGAGCTTCCCCCGGAGCGAGCTGCGCCGGCAAGACCCGCGCTCGATCGGAGATTCGGCGCTAGCTGCGCGTCGCCCGGCCGGCACGGAAAAGCCGCTCGTGGATGTCGAGGCGCGCCATCGTCTCCGGGTCGAGCCGCCCCGTGACCCGGATCCGCTCGGATCGCTGGTATCTCGCCAGCGCTTCTTTCGTCTTCGGCCCCGCGATCCCGTCGACCGGGCCCGGCTGATAGCCCAGCTCACGGAGCGTCCGCTGGGCCTCCCGGATGAAGCGGGGCGCCGGCGCGGGCTCCTGAGCCATGCAGGCCATTCCGGACCCGGCCAGCCCTTCGAGCAGAATCGCGAGGGACACCACCAGCACGCAGATGACCAATCGCCTCATAGCCACCTCCCCGGATACGACTCCCGGGCAATCGTGTGGCAACCGCCGTGCCAGTGAAGGAAGGTACCGGAAAGGCGATCATGTGGGGTGCGTCGGGGCGTTCGGTGCTGTAAAGTCTACCGGCCGCTCTTTGCTCGCGTTGACGGGCTGACGGCGGAGGAGACCATGAACCTCAGCGTCGAGTTTCCGAGCGTGTCCTACCGGGAGGGCCCGGCCGCGGTGGCCGGCCTCGCCCGCGCCATCGAGCGGATCGGCTACGACCACATCGACATCTTCGATCACGTGGTCATGGGGGTGCCGATCGAGGGCCGCCCCCGGGGGCCCTACAACCCGGCGATGCCGATCCTCGAAGCCCTCATGGCGCTCTCCTACATCGCGGCCGTCACCTCCCGCGTGACCCTCGGCACCGAGGTCCTCGTGCTCCCGCAGCGCCAGCCCACGCTGGTGGCCAAGCAGGTGAGCACGCTCGACACCCTGTCGGGCGGCCGGGTGCGGCTCGGCGTGGGCGTCGGCTGGCAGGAGTCGGAGTACGAGGCGCTCACGGAGTCCTACCGGACCCGGGGCGCGCGCATGGACGAGGCCATCCACCTGCTGCGCGCCTACTGGACCGACGCCGAGGTGAGCTTCGCGAGCGCGCACTATCCCACGGTGTCGATGGCCATGGAGCCGAAGCCGCCCCAGGGGGCCCGCCTGCCGATCTGGATCGGCGGCAACTCGGAGGCCGCCTACCGCCGCGTGGGCCGGCTCGGGGACGGCTGGCTCGCCAGCCGGGTCACCGACGCGGCCGGCGCGCGCGCGGCCATCGAGGCCATCCATCGCCACGCGGAGGCGGCCGGGCGCGATCCAGGCGCCATCGGGCTGCAGAGCATGGTGGCCCCGCCGCCGCGCGATGCGGCGGGCAAGACCTTCTACGCCGACCACGACGCGGTGGTGGCGCGCGTCGCCGCGCTCAAGGCCATGGGCTTCGGCTGGGTCGCCCTGAACGCCACCGCGATCTTCCAGGCGGGGGCGCGCTCCGTGGCGGCGATCACCGAGCAGCTCGCCACCCTGCACGACCGCCTCCGCGCCGAAGTCGGCTGATCCGTCGAGACCGCGTTGCTGCCGACGCCACACGCGATGGCGCTGTCGAGTGCCCTGTGCGCCGCGGCGGCGGCCCTCCTGATCCAGCGCGGGCTGCGGGGCTCGACCTTCTACGCGGGCGCCTGGATCAACGTGGGGGTCGGCGCGGTCGCCGCGTGGACGGCCGCCCTCCTGCTCGTCCCTTTCGAGGACTACACGTGGCAGGCGGTCCCCTACTTCGCGCTCTCGGGCCTGATCGGCACCGCGGGCGGCCGGCTCTTCCGGGTGCTCGCCATCCAGAAGGTCGGGGCGCCGGTGGCGGCCGCGGTCAACAACATGACCCCGCTGGTGGCCAGCGGCCTGGCCATCCTGCTCCTGGGCGAGCGGGTGACCCTGCCCATCGTCGGGGGCACGCTGGTGATCGTCGCCGGCACCATCCTGCTGTCCCTGAGCGGCCGCTACGTCGGGTTTCGGGCCACGGACCTCGTGTATCCCTTCATCGCGGCCTCGTGCTTCGGCACGGTCCAGATCCTGCGCAAGCTCGGCCTGGCCTCGGCGGGGCCGCTGCTGGGCGCCACGATCAACGTCACCGCGGCCCTGATCGCGACGACCGCGTTCGTGGTGGCCTCGGGAAACCTGGGCTCGCTGCGCTGCAGCCGGCGGAGCCTGCTCTACTTCATCGCGGGCGGGATCGCGGAGAACGGCGGCGTCTTCCTCCTGCTGCTGGCCCTCGGCATGGGCGACGTCAGCGTGGTGATTCCCCTGGCCGGCACCGCGCCGCTCTTCGTGCTGGGTCTGGCCTACCTGATCCCGAGCGAGCGGAGCAAGCTGGGCTGGCGGATCGTCGCGGGCGTGGTCCTGGTCGTGCTGGGCGTGAGCCTGCTCTTCCGGTAACCGCCGGCGGGGCTTGACCGCACGACCGGCACGTGAGAAAGACTCGGCGATGGACGTCGCGCGCTGGCTGGTGCCCCTCGCCGTCCTGGGCCCGCTTCTCATCGCGGCGGTGGGCGCGGCATGGCTCCTGGGGGCGCGCCTGCGCCGGGCGGAAGCGGCGCTGCGGCGGGTCACCGCCGAGATCGATGCGCGGGTCTCCGCCCGGACGAGCGAGCTTGCCGCGTCGGAGCGGCAGCATCGCCGCCTCATCGAAGACTCGGCCGAAGGAATCATCATCCACCGGCTCGGGCTGATCCGCTTCGCCAACGCGGCGGCGCTCCGGCACTTCGGGTTCACGGACCCGGCCCAGGCGGTGGGACAGCGCTGGCTGGATCTCATCGCCCCGGACCAGCGCGAGCTGGTGACCGCCCGCGTGGAGGCCCGACTGCGCGGAGAGCCGACGCCGGCGACGGTCGACCTGGAAGCCCTCCGGCGGGACGGGAGCCGCTTCTGGCTCGCCGCCACCGCCACGGTGGTCGAGTGGGAGGAAGGCCCGGCCACCCTCGTCTCCTTCGTGGACATCAGCGAGCGGCTGCGCCGCGAGGCGGCGGAGCGGGAGGCCGAGAGCCTCCGCTCGGTGGCCAAGCTGGCCAACGCGGCGGCGCACGAGATCAACAACCCGCTCACGGTGGTCGGCGGCAACCTGCAGCTCCTCCGCGAGCGGCTCCGGGACCGCCCGGACCTCGCCCGCTACTTCGAGCGCGGGGAACGGGGCGTCCGGCAGATCGCCGCCATGATCAGCCACATGACGCGCATCACCCGGCTCACACCGCTCAGCGGGGTCGAAACCGCCGGCGTGCCGACCCTGGACCTCCGCCGCTCCAGCGAGCCCGCGCCGCCGGAGGAGTCGGGCGAGGCCAAGCGCGATCCGCCCGCAACCGCTCCGAAGGAGCCGGACACCGGCATCGCCCCGTAGACGTATCTGCTTCGCGACATTGACCGCAGCATGCCAGACCGCTAGCGTCGCGGCATGCGTTCTCGCGATTCGCGATGCTATACTTCGCAGAAGTCAGGACGTCTTGACTGACGAGCCGGTCCCTGTCTACGTCCTCACGTCCCACGCTCGGCAGCAGATGGCGAGACGGGGACTGAGCCAGGAAACGGTGCACCTCGTTCTGATCGAGCCGGAGCAGCGACTGGAGATACGTCCCGGCCGCGTCGTCTTGCAGTCGCGAGTACATGCCGGAACACTGGGGAGGATCTATCTCGTGCGCGTCTTCGTCGATATGACCACAAGTCCTCCCGAGGTGGTGACGCTGTACCGCACGAGCCGAGTCACGAAGTACTGGAGGACCCACTCATGAAGGTCGCGTACGACCCGCGCACCGACACCCTGAGCGTCGTCTTCCGCGATGACGCGACCATCACCGAGAGCGACGAGGACAAGCCCGGCGTCATCCTCGACTACGACGAGACCGGGAATCTGGTCTCGGTCGAGATTCTCGACGCGTCGAAGCGCGTGACGGACGCCCGGCGGGTGGAGTTCCAGACCATCGGGTAGCCGCGTCGTCACGCCCGTTCACCTGGGCGCCGCGGTCGGTGTAGGATGCCGGCCATGAGCGACCACGCGCCCGTCGACACCGGCACCGGCTACGGGCGGCCCCGGCCCACCTTCATGCGCGAGCTGACCCTGGTGGGCCCGGGCACGCCGATGGGGGAGCTGCTGCGGCGCTACTGGCACCCCGTCGGGCTGGTCGGCGACGCCGGCGAGACGCCGACGGCCCTGCGCGTGCTGGGCGAGGATCTGGTGCTCTTCCGCGACCGGCGGGGGCGCCCCGGCCTCGTGACCGCGCGCTGCGCGCATCGCGGCACCACGCTCCACTACGGCCGGGTGGAGGACCGCGGCATCCGCTGCTGCTATCACGGCTGGCTCTTCGACGTGGAGGGCCGCTGCCTCGAGCAGCCCTGCGAGCCCGACGGCGGCCCGCAGCGTGGGCGGATGCGCCAGCCCTGGTATCCGCTCCAGGAGCGCTACGGCCTGGTCTTCGCCTACATGGGCCCGCCCGCGCGCAAGCCGGTGCTGCCGCGCTACGAGATCCTCGAGACGCTGGAGCCGGGCGAGTTCCTGGAGGCCGACGACCGCAGCGTGGGCGGCGGCGGGCCCGCCGTCATCCCCTGCAACTGGCTCCAGCACTACGAGAACCTGATGGACACGCTCCACGTCCCGATCCTGCACGGCTCCTTCAGCGGCCCGCAGTTCACCGCGCCGATGGGCCTCATGCCCGAGGTGACCTGGGAGCCGACCGACCGGGGCGTGAAGGCGACCTCCGACCGGCGCCTGCCCGACGGTACCGTGCTGCACCGGATCAGCGAGGCGGTGCTGCCGACGCTCCGGGTCATCCCCAACCCGCGGGTGGCGCAGTACGCGCGGGTGGAGACCATCGGCTGGGTGCTGCCGCTCGACGACACGAGCTTCCGCATCTACACCGCGGGGCGCGTGCGGGAGCCCGGCGAGATCGCGAGCGTGCGCTCGCGTCTGCACGGCAAGCTCTGGGAGGAGCTGACGCCCGCCGAGCACCGCGACTTCCCCGGCGACTACGAGGCGCAGGTCGGCCAGGGCCCGATCACCTTCCACTCCGAGGAGAACCTGGTGTCGAGCGACCGGGGCGTGGCCCTGGTGCGCCGCCGGCTCCAGCAGCAGGTCGACGCGCTCGCCGAGGGCCGCGACCCGATCGGCGTGTCCTTCGACTCCGCCGCGCCCCCCGTGCCCTTCGAGGCCGGCAACTTCCTGATCGAGAGGCCGCCCCATGCTCCGTGACCATCCGACCGGCGACTATCGCTACATGCCCGGCATCAGCGCCTTCTCCTGCGGCACGGCGGCGAAGCCGGGCCACGAGATCGTGCACGTGACGCTCAGCGCGCCCGTGCCCTGGCGCGACGGCTTCGCGCGCATCGAGCGGCACCTCCGCGAGGTGAAGCGCCCGAGGACCGCCCTCTGCGGGATCGAGCTGCGGAGCCCCGCCCCCTTCACCTTCGCGGGCTTCGCCGGCTTCAACGAGGGCTACCGCAAGCTCCTGGCCGACTGGGACATCCTGGTGGGCGAGGACAACCCGATCCCGCGGACCAACGTGGCCCCGGTCGCATCGGCGCCGGCGGAGCCGTCGCTGTACGCGTTCTCCTACACGCAGCCGGGTGTCACGCCCGAGCCCACCTTCATCGTGGCGGGCGCGGGCGAGCTCCGGGATCGCGCGCGGGGCCCCGAGGGCATCGTGCGCCACCGCGACACCTCGCCGGACGGGATGCGCGAGAAGGCGCGCTTCGTGATGGCCATCATGCAGGACCGGCTGCGCACGCTGGGCGGCGACTGGCGCCGCGTCACCGCGATCGACGTCTACACCGCCCAGCCCATCCACGCCCTCGTGCTGGACGAGGTCTTCGAGGCCGCGGGCCCCGCCGCCATCCACGGCGTGCACTGGTACCCGAGCCGCCCGCCCATCGAGGGGCTCGACTACGAGATGGACATGCGCGGGGTGGCGCGGGAGCTGATGCTCTAGCCCTCGCCTCGCCGAACACCGAGCATATTCTTCCGGTAACTACTACCCGCGAGCTCATGCGGGACAGGAGCCTGCCACCGGCCGTCGCGGCAATTCGGGCCTCGAGGGCGCGCATGCGCTTGTAGAGTCGGTGGCATGAGGGATGCAGACTTCAATGGCATCTCTTCATGTTGCGCCTTGCGCTCTTGTCCATTCCCGCCCTGGCATTGTGCCTCGTCTCGCAGGGTCCTGCCGTCGAGGCCGGCCCCGCAACCGACTCGCTCCGGGCGACCTACACCGAGGCCAATCAGATCATCACCGACCCGGCCACGGCGGCTCGGCCTCATGCGCTCATGCACGCGGTTCGCGCGCTGTTCGGCA
>Ga0268386_10002203_pt1 | contig 13744 bp, 13 predicted proteins | sample RVTome_15_FD_200260 | JGI IMG/M metagenome (GOLD analysis project Ga0268386, IMG submission 200260) | Soil microbial communities from uranium-contaminated site in the Upper Colorado River Basin, Wyoming, United States - RVT150D86... ...
CGCTTCGCGAGCTCCTGGGCCCGTTCCTTCTTCGCGTTCAGGTCGTCGACGATCGCCTGCTGCTCCTCGAGCTTCGCGTCGAGCACCGTGAGCTGCGTCTCGACGTCCTCGAGTGCCTTCTCCCGCTTGGCCTGCAGCGCCTCCTGGTCGGCCTTCTCTGCCGCGAGCGTGTTGCGGAGGTTCTGGACCTGGGTCGCGAGGTCGGCGTCCTCGGCGTTCAGGGCGTTCACGTACTCCATGCGCGCGGACAGGTCGGCGAGCGAGCTCGCCCCGAGCAGGAACTCGAGCTCGCTGCCCGGGCCGACGATGTAGGCCTCCCGTGCGCGCTCCTCGAGCGTCCCCTGGAGGGCCCGGTACTCCTCCTGCGCGTCGCGGAGCTGGCGCCTCGTGGTCGCGAGCTCCTCGGTGATCTGCTCGTACCGGGCGCTCGCGACCTCCCACCGCCCGTAGGCCACGGCGATCTCCTCAGACAGCCGGCCGAGGACGGCCTGCCGGTCCGCGATCTCGTCCTTCAGCCGCTCGACCTCGCGCTCGGCGGCCTCGAGCTTCTCCTTCGTGTCGGGCTCCGCGGAGGCCACCTGCCCCACCGTCGAGACGAGCGCGGACGCGGCGAGCAGGGCGAGGGCGCGGCGAACCACCGGGTGGGCGCTGACGGATCTCTGGGCCATGGGGAAGGCCTCTTCCTATCGGACGGCCGAACGACGTGTCAACCGGCCGCACGAGGGTGCGCGCTTGGGCACCCCGATGCAATCACCCGTTGGCGGGAGCGTCCCCCAGTCTCGAGCGTGACTACAGCTCGGTGCCGGGCAGCCCGTGCGAGCGCGCGATCAGCACGCGCTGGATCTCGCTCGTGCCCTCCCCGATCTCGAGCACCTTGGCGTCCCGGTAATAGCGGGCCACGGGGAACTCCTCGACGTAGCCGTACCCGCCGTGGATCTGGACGGCCTCGCGCGCGCTCGCGACGGCGACCTCGCTCGCGTACAGCTTGGCGATCGACGCCTCGGTCGCGAGCGGCCGGCCCTGGTCCCGGAGCCACGCCGCTCGCTGGTACGCGAGCCTTGCGGTCTCGATCCCCACCGTCATGTCGGCGATCTTGAACTGCAGGGCCTCGAACGCGCCGATCGGCCTCCCGAACGCCTCGCGCTCGCCCGCGTACCGGACGCTCTCCTCGAGGCAGCCGCGGGCGAGGCCGACCGAGAGCGCGGCGAACGCGACCCGCCCGTCGGCGAGCGTCTCGAGGACCCCGGCGTAGCCGCGGCCGCGTTCGCCGAGCAGGTGATCGGCGGGGACACGGCACCCGTCGAACGACAGCCCGTGCGTGTCGCTCGCGCGCCACCCGACCTTGCGGTAGCCCGGTCCCACCGTGAGCCCCGGCGTCCCGGCCGGGACGACGATCGTCGACACCGCGCCCTCCCCGGCGCCCTCGTCGAGGGCGGCCACGAGGATCGCCGAGGTGATCGGCGTCCCCGAGTTCGTGATGAACGCCTTCGAGCCGTCGATCACCCACATGTCGCCGTCGAGCCGCGCGGTCGTCCGGATCGCCCGCACGTCCGAGCCTCCGCCCGGCTCGGTGAGCGCGAACGCGCCGATCGCCTCGCCGCGGGCCATCGGCACGAGCCAGCGTTGCTTCTGCTCCACGGTGCCGTAGCGGTCGAGCGGGTTCGCGGCGAGGCCGACCGCGGCCTCGAGCGTGATCGCGACCGACGAGTCGTACCGAGCAAGCTCCTCGAGGCACAGGCAGAACGACAGGAGGTCACCGCCCTGGCCGCCGACGTCCTCGGCGAACGGGATGCCGAACAGCCCGAGCTCGGCCATCCGCTTCACGACCTCGAGCGGGAACTCCTCGCGCTCGTCGGAGCCGGCCGCGGCCGGCGCGACGACCTCCTCGGCGAAGGTGCGGACGGCCGCTTGGAGCTCCCGTTGCTCCGGCGTGAGCTCGAAGTCCACGTCGCTAGCCGCCCGCCGCGCTCGAACGCGCGGGCGCGCCTACGAGCGACGGCTCGCGGAGCGCCTGCTCCGAGTGCGTCCGTTCGAGCAGGTCGCGCGCCCGCTCGACCTCTCCGGCGCCACCGGCGTGCTCGGGGCCGAACACCTCCGCGATCCACCAGACGCGGGCGGCGACGTCCTTCTCGTTGCCCTGCCTGCGCTCGAAGGCGAGCAGCCCGAGCGCCCGCTCGAGCGCCTCGTCGTGCTCGCCCTCGGCGAGCAGGATCTCGACGCTCGCGTAGTCGAGCCACTCCTCGGGCGCAGGGCCGCCGGCGGTGGCGACTTCGGCCGCCTCGGCGAGTACCCGACTGGCGCCGCCGATGTCGCCCGAGGCGATCAGCGACTTCGCGAGCGACGCGGCGGTCCATGTGATGATGCTCCGCTCCTTCAGCTCCCGGCAGAGTCTGAACGCCTCCCGAGTGTCGACGAGGGAGTCGTCGATCCGACCGGCGAGGCGCCGCGTGATGCCGCGAGAGGTGAGGGCGCTCGCGAGCTCCCACCTCGCCCCCAGCTCTCGGAACGCGGCGACGGCGCCGTCGAGGTGCGCCTCGGCCTCCTCGACCCGCATCATGCGACGGAGCGACCCCCCGACCGCTTCGCGCGCGACCCCGATCGAGAACCGGTCGCGCGCCCCCTCGGCGATCGCAAGGGCCTCGGACGCGATCGCGAACCCCTCGAGCTCGTCGCCGCGCTCCTCGACGAGCATCCCGAGGCCGACGAGCGCGCGCGCCTCCGCCCACGGGTCGGAGCTCGCGTTCGCGCGCGCGATCTCGAGCGCCTCCTCGAACATCGCGCGCGAGTCGTCCGTGTCCCCGCGCCAGTACGGCCCCCAGGCGGCCACGAGCAGGGTCCGCGCGACCGTCCACGGGTCGCCAACCTCTCGCGCCGCCTTCAGCGCGTCGCCGAGCAGGTCCTCCGCGCGATCGATGTTGCCTCGGATCGAGAGCTCGATGTCCCCGAGGAAGCGCGCGGCCTGCGCCCGGACGGCTGCGTCGTCGTCGCCGAGCTCGAGCGCCCGCTCGAGCGCCCGCACGGCTCGGTCGAACTCGCCCAGCCAGTACCGCGTCTCGCCGAGGCTCGCGAGGATCCGCGCCTCCCGCAGCCCCCAGGTCTTGCTCGGCCCCGCGAGGTCGAGCGCCCGCTGGAAGACGTCTTCGGCGGCGCGGATGTCGGGGCCGTCGAGCGCGATGTCGCCGGCGCGCGCGAGCGCCTCGACCGCCCGCTCGGCGAGCACCCGGTCGCTCGGGTCGAGGTCGATCGCCGCCCGCGCGGCGCGTTCCAGGTGGTAGGCGATCGACCGCGGCTGACGCGCCGCCGTCTCCGGCTCCCTCGACAGCCCGTCGGCCACCAACGTGTGCAGCCGCCGCCGCTCGCGCTTCGGCAGGCTCTCGTACGCGACGTCGCGGACCATCCCATGTCGGAAGCGCCAGGTGTCCGGACGCTCCTCGTCCTGTTCGAATAACTCCTCCCGCTCGAGCAGCGCGAGCGTTTCGTTCGTCGGCTCGGCGACGAGGTCGAGCTCCTCGAGGGTGAACGTCCACCGGGGGAAGACCGAGGCGCGGCGCGCGAGCTCCCGCGCTGCGGGCTCGAGGTGGTCGATCCGCGCGGCGATCACCGCCTGCACGGTCGGGGGCAGGAGCGCCGAGGGCAGCGGGCCGGTATCCGCAAAGACGGACCCGCCCGTGTGACGGAGCATGCCGGTCGTCTCGATGATGAAGAATGGGTTGCCGCCCGCGTGCCGCGCGATCCGTTCGATCGTCGTCTCGTCGAGGTCCTCGCCGGCTTCGCTCGCGAGCTCGAACGCCTCCTCGAGCGACATCGTTTCGAGATAGAGGTTGAGCGAGTCGCCGCGGCCGCCACCCCAGTCCGGACGCTCGTCGAGCAGCGAGTACCGCGCGACGCAAAGGACGAGGACCGGGATCCCCTTCGCGTCGCGAACAAGGTTCTGCACGAGATCGAGCATGAGCGGCTGCGCCGCGTGCAGGTCCTCGAACAGGAGCACGACTGGCCCCCTGTGGGTGAGCCCCCGGAGCAGGCCGAGCAGGCCGGCGCGGATCTCGGCCACGCCGAAGCGGCGAGACTCGTCGTGGGCCTCCTCCCCGATCCCGAGCGCGAGACACAGGCGCGCGACGACCTGCTTCGTCTCGTCGGCGGGACAGCAGTCGGCCACGATCTCCTCGAGACGGTGACGCAGCTCGTCCTGCGGCGCATCGGCCGGCTGCCCCATCTCGTGCAGGAGCATCTGCGCGAGCGGGCCGAACGTGACGTCCTCGTCGAACGGGCTCGCCCGGCCGACCAGCACCTTGGTCTCGTCGGGGAGCCCCGCCAGGAACTCCTCGGCGACCCGGCTCTTGCCGATCCCCGGCTCACCGAACAGCGTGACGAGATGCCCACGGTTGGCCTGTCTCGCCCCGTCGAACGCGTCGAACAGCAGGCGCAGCTCGCGCTTGCGGTCGACGAACGGGATCGTTCGCCGGCTCGAGCCGGGCTGGAGGGCGACGACCGGCCACGCACGCGCCGCCTCGTCGAACCCCTTGGCCTCGACCTCCCGCATCGGCCCGTACTCGATCTCGGACTGCGAGAGCCAGTAGGTGGTCTCCGAGACGAGCACCGCCCCCGGATCGGCGGCCTGCTGCAGGCGGGCGGCGAGGTTCACCGTGGCGCCGTACAGCAGGCCCTGCTCGGACGCCTCCGAGCCGATCGCGACCGGCCCCGTGTGGATCCCGACGCGGATGCGGAGCGGGACCGGGAGGCCCATCTCCTCACCGAGCCGGCCGATCCGGCCGGCGAGCGCGAGGCCGGCGCGGACGGCCCGAACGGCGTCGTCGTCGTGCGTGTGCGGGATCCCGAAGACGCCGACCACGGCATCACCGGCGAAGTTGTAGGCGCGACCGCGCAGCGACTCGAGCTCGTCGGCGGTGGTTCGGTAGTACCGGGTCAGGACGTCGCGGTAGCGCTCGGGATCGACCCGCGCCGAGAGCTGAGTCGAGCCGACGAGGTCGACGAAGATGACCGTGACGACCTTGCGCTCCTCGGGCGCGAGGGAGCCGACCGGGTAGCCGCAGTTGGGACAGAAACGAGCCTCGTCGGGCAGGGGAAGCCCGCAACGTTCACACGTGAGCGTCGCCACCCGGGCAGTCTACGGGCGGCGGATGACTGCGGGCGTGGGTCCGAACGAGGGTCGTCATCCTGGAAGACCCGTGCCTGACATGCGATGTGGACGGACGGTGGCTGCGTCTGGGTTGCTCGACCGGTATCAGTCGGCCACCCGGAAGCCCTCGATGTCGAGGATCGAGCCGGTGCGTTCGGACTCGGGCTTGATCACGACCTCCACACGCTGGCCGATCTCGAGCGGCTCGTCCGGCAGGTCCGGGACCCGGTGGATCAGCACGGCGTCGGCGCCGTCGAGCCGGACCGCGCCGATGGCCTCGGGCAGATCGAGCGGCTCGCCCTCGATCCCCTCGAACAGGATCGTGAACGACACGAGCTCCCCGTCGGGTCCGACCTCCGTGTCGGCCGCCAGCTCCGAGAAGCACCGCTCGCAGAACAGCCGGGCGGGCACGTACGTGTAATCGCAGTTCGCGCACCGCGAGCCGAGCAGCACGCCTCGCTCGCGCAGCGCGGTGAAGAACGCCTCGCCGGCCACGCCGGGCGTGTACCGATGCCGGACGGGGAACTCCCCCTCCCACCGGCGGATCTCATCGGGGTGCGCGATCTTCTCGCGCATCAGTCGCCCCCTTCTTCCGGGGGGCTAGCGCTCGCGCTGGCGCGCTCGCTTCCTGAGCCCCCCGACCCCCCGCTCGGCCGGAAGTACGCGATGTCGAGGATCGACCCGGTGCGATCGCCCACGGGCTTCCACACGGCCTCGACCGCCATGCCGATCGACACGTCGTCGGGCGCGACCTCCCCGAGCGTGTGCAGGAACCCACCGTCCGAGCCGTCGATCGAGATCACCGCCGGGAGCTCCGGCTCGTCGAGCGGCCGCATGTCCCACGACACATGGCAGACCGAGAACGTCTGGACGATGCCCGTGTCCTCCACCTGAACCCACGCGTCCGTCCCCCGGAAGCACCGCTCGCAGAACATCCTGGGCGGCACGAGGACACGCTCGCAGTTCCGGCACTCGCGCCCGAAGAGCTTCCCGTCGCGGAGCCCGTCGAGGAAGCCGCCGATCGCGACGCCGGCGTCCCACGCGTAGCGGGCGCCGACCTCGTCGTCCACCGCCCCGGTCGCCGAACGGAACTCGGCGTCCGAGAGCGACGTCGCGGGCGTCGAGATGGGCGGCGTCTCGAGCTTCGTCGCCGTCGTGGGCGCGCCGCCCTCGCGACCCATCACGACGACGGTCCCGACCTGCATCAGGTCGCCCCAGGCCTGCGCGACGCCGCGCTCGGGCGTCCCGGGGACCTGGCGGGTGCCGGCCTCGCCGCGGAGCTGCCAGAAGAGCTCGGCGATCTTCATGAGCCCGGCCGCCGCGATCGGGTTGCCGACCCCGAGCAGGCCGCCGCTGGGGCACGACGGCAGGTCGCCCTTGCGGTCGAGCACGCCGTCGCGCGCCGCCTCGGGTGCCTTGCCCTTGTCGAACAGCAGCAGCCCCTCGAGGTGGTGGAGCTCCTTGTAGTCGAAGGGGTCGTAGGGCTCGGCGACGTGGATCTGCTTGCGCGGTTCGGTCACGCCGGCCATGTCGTACGCCATACGCGCGGCGTTCGCGACGTACTCGGGGAACACGAGGTCGCGGTTCGTCCAGTACGCCGTGTCGAGGTTCCACCCGACGCCCTGGATCCAGACCGGATCGGACGTGATCCGCTTCGCGGCGTCCTCGCTCGCGACGACGAGCGCGACCGCGCCGTCGCTGATCGGCGAGACGTCCAGGCGCTGCACCGGCCACGCGAGCGTCTCGGATGCAAGCACGTCCTCGACCGTGATGTCGGCCTGGCCGAGCAGGGCCGCCGGGTGATCGGCCGCATTCTGCTTGTTCTTCACCGCGACCGCCGCGATGTCGCGCTTGTCGATCCCGTGGATCGTCATGTACCGGTTCATCTCGAGCGCGAAGATCCACAGCAGGTTCGGGCCGAGCGGGCGCTCGAGCACGTTGTCGAAGATCGTGAGGAACGCGCCTTGCGGGTGCGGCTGGGTCGAAGACATCTTCTCCTCGGCCACCGCGAGCACGACGTCCGCCATGCCGCTCGCGACCGTGTAATACGCCTGGATCGCGGTGAACACGCCGCTGCCGCCGCCGACGTACGTGCGCATGAACGGCTTGCCGAACGCCCCGGCCCCGTCCGACAGGTACTCCCCCTTCATGTGCACGCCGTCGAACGCGTCGGGCGCGCTCGTGAGGCACACCGCATCGACCGCATCGAGCGTGAGCTCGCAGGATGCGAGTGCCTCGCGTGAGGCGTGCCAGGCGAGCTCCTTGCCGGTCTCCTGCGCGCGACGGACGAACCTCGTCATCCCCGCACCCACGACGGCGACGCGCCGCGCCATCAGATCACGCCTCCGGGAAACGCCTCGTCGGTCACGTACTCGATCAGCTGCATCGAGTTACCGTCCGGATCCGAGAACGACGCGTACCGCGCGAGACCGGGCACCTCGCCCAGGTGGTCGTCGAAGGAGACCCCGCGTTCCTCGAGCGACGCCTTCGCGAGGTCGAGGTCCTCGACCCGGAAGACCGCGGTCCCCCCGTGCGGCGTCGGATGGTCGTCGCGGGCGCCGTGAAGCCCGATCCGGATCGAGCCCGCGTCGAGCTCCGCCCATTCGTCGCCGTGGCGGCTGGCGACCTCGAGCCCGAGCCCGTCGCGGTAGAACGCGACCGCACGATCCATGTGGGTTACCCAGAACCACACGTGGTCGACGGCCTCGAGTCTCATCCGCCGGCCCCCTCCTCGTTGGCGAGCACGGCGACGGCCGCCGACGTCGACGGCGCCGCGCGCGAGGACTGCGCGACGGCGACGTACACCTCGTCGAGCTGGCGCTCGCCCGCCTCGCCACGGAGCTGCTCGACACACTCGAGGACTCGGACGAGCCCGTTCGCCTCGAACAGGTTCCCTTGCCCGAGCGACCCGCCCGAGACGTTCACCGGCAGGTCGCCGCCGGGTTCGAGCTCGCCGGCGTCGAGCAGCTGAGCGAGCTGGCGCGCATCTGCGAGCCCGAGCGCCTCCAGATGCTGGAGCTCTCTGTACGCGAACGTGTCGTCGACCTCGGCGAGGTCGATCTCCTCCTGGGGGTCCGTGACGCCGGCGCGCCGGTACGCGAGCTCGGCGGCCGTCGTCACCGACTCGGCCTCGCCCCACGCGCGGCTCTCGAGCGTCGGGGTCCCCGACGCCCAGCCGACGCCGAGGAGCCACACCGGCCCCTCGGTCATCTCGCGAGCTCGCTCCTCGGACGCGAGGACGGTCACGACGCAGCCGTCGGCGCGGGACGCCATCTCGAGCTCGCGAAGCGGCCACGACACCGGTGAGGAGTCGTCGACGTCCTCGACCGCGAGCCCGGCCGGGTAGGCGGCACGGGGGTTGTCGAGCGCGTTCGATCGGTTCTTCGCCGCCACCATCGCGCAGTGCTCCTCGGACAGGCCTGTTCGCTCGAGGAACGCGTTCATGTCGAGCCCCGCCACCACGAGCGCGGGGAACCGAAGCGGCCGGGTGAGCACCGGGTCGAGCGCGAACGCCTCGATCGCGCCGAGCGTCCGGACGTCCGAGACCTTGCTGTGCGCCTCGACGGCCACGACCGACGCGATCCCGGACCGGATCAGCATCGTCCCGGTCGCCAGCCCGAACAGCCCGTCGCCGGCCACGGTCTGCACGGGGCGCTGCATCGCCCCCAGCTGATCCGGCACGTACTCGTCGAAGATCGATGTGCCCTCGAGGAGGTCTTCCGAGCAGCAGACGAACGAATCGATCTCGGTCCGCGGATCCACGCCGGCGTCGTGGTACGCGCGCTGGGCCGCCTCGAACATCAGCTCCTTATAGGAGAGGCCGGAGGTGACGGGCGCGAACCCCGCGTGACCGATCCCGACGACCGCGATCCTCGACCCCACGCTCGGATTGTCGCACCCGCACCCCGCGCGCCGCGAGGGGCGACGTTGCTAGGCTCGACCGACGGTGGCCGGATCCCCGATGAGCGACCTGTGGCGCCGCGTGCGGTGGCCGTTGATCGGGCTCATCATCGTGCTCGTCTACGGCGTGGCGGGCTACATGATCCTCGAGGGCTGGCGGTTCCTCGACGCCCTGTACATGACGGTCACGACGCTCACGACCGTCGGATTCCGCGAGGTCCAGGCGCTCGACGATCCCGGGATGTGGTTCACGCTCAGCCTGATCACGATGGGCGTCGGCCTCATGCTCGTCACGGTCGCCGTGGTCGCGCAATGGGTCCTCGAGGGCCGCTTCGGCGAACGGAACAGGAGGAAACGGATGCAGCGCCGGATCGACGCCATGTCGAACCACTTCATCGTGTGCGCCTACGGGCGCGTGGGGCGGGCCGTCGCTCGCGAGCTCGAGGCCGAGGGAGCCTCCTTCGTCGTGATCGATCTCGACGACGGCCTGGTCGAGCGCATGGGGGCCGACGGGGTCGCCTACCTGATCGACGACCCGACCCAGGAGTCGACCCTGCGGCGGGCGGGGGTGGCCCGCGCCCGCGGCCTGGTGAGTGCAGTCGACTCGGACGCGACGAACGTCTACATCACGCTCGTCGCCCGGGGGATGAACCCCGACCTGTTCATCGTCGCGCGGGCGTCGGAGCCGGGATCGGACCAGCGGCTGCTCAGAGCCGGAGCCGACCGCGTCGTCTCGCCGTTCGTGGCGAGCGGCCGGCACATGGCCCTCGTCGCGATGCGCCCACGCGTGAGCGACGTGGTGGAGCTCGACACCGCCGATGCGTCCTCGATGAAGCTGGAGGAGGTCCGGGTCGACACGGAATCGCAGCTCGCCGGCCAGCGCGTCGGGGATGTCCTGGGCTCGGTCCCGGTCCTCGCGATCCGGCACACCGGCGGGCAGATCAGCGCGAACCCGTCTCCCGATACGACGCTGCAGACGGGGGACCTCGTACTGGTGCTCGGGGAGGCCGAACTGGCGGCGATCCGACGCACCCCTCCGCCGGAGGGCTGACCCCGACCGGATCACCCGCGCCCGATCGCCGCGGCTCGGGTCGGACCCGACACGACGCGACGATCGACCACGCGGGCCAGGACCGGCCCTGCGATCGCGAGGAGCAAGACGTACACGGCGGCGAGCGGGCCGAGATCGGGTTCGGCGCCGCTTGCGAGCGCGATCCCCGCGATCACGATCGAGAACTCGCCGCGGGCGATCAGGCCGACGGCGGCGCGGATTCGGCCGCGGGGACCGATGCCCGCCCGCCGGGCCGCGAGCCACCCGGTGAACACCTTGGTGAGGCCTCCGACGAGCGCGAGGGCCGCGGCCGCGGGAAGCGCCTCCGGGATCGTCCCCGGATCCACCTGGAACCCGAAGAACAGGAAGAAGGTGCCCGCGAAGACCGAACGGAGCGGGACCAGCAGAGACCGGGCACGGTCCGCGGCCGGCCCAGAGAACGCGATCCCGGCCAGGAAGGCGCCGACGGCGGCCGAGATGTTCAGCGCCTCGGTCGCACCCGCCGTGAGCAGCAGGACCGCGAGGATCCCGAACAGCAGCGCCTCGTCCGACCGGCTGAACACGGCCCGGCTGATGTCCGGCCCGTATCGAGCAGCGACTGCGAGGACGACGACGACGAGCAGCGCCGCCACCCCCACCGAGAGCACCACCTTCGTGGCGCCCCCGCCGACCTGCAAGAGCGTCACGAGCGGGAGGAAGCCCGCCATCACGAGGTCCTCCATCACCAGGATCGCCAGGACGATCGGCGTCTCCCGGTTCCCCATCCATCCGAGGTCGTCGAGGGTCCGGGCGATGACGCCCGAGGACGAGATGTACGTGATCCCTCCGAGGAACACGGCGGGGACGACCCCCCACCCGAGCAGCACCCCGGCGGCGAACCCCGGGACGAAGTTCGCGAGGAGATCGACGCCACCCGCGAACGCGTTCGATCGCAGCGCGTCGACGAGCTCGCGGGCCGAATACTCGAGGCCGAGCGAGAACAGCAGCAGGATCAGGCCGATCTCCGCCCCCGCCGCGATGAACTCGTCCGCGGTGACAAGGGGCACGACCCCCCCCTGTCCGAACGCGAGCCCGGCGAGCAGATAGAGGGGGATCGGCGAGAACCCGAATCGCAGGGCGATCCTCGAGAGGATCGCCAGCAGCAGGACGACGCCGCCGAGCTCGATCAGGAACAGCGAGTCGCGCACCGCTCAGCCCGAGCGGAGCAGGACCGCGAGCTCCTCGATCCCCCTGGGCGTCCCGACGACCACGAGGACGTCCCCGCCCCGGAGCTCGGCCTCCGGACCCGGGGCGGGATGGGCGCTGCCGTCACGGAGGACCGCCACGATCGAGACACCCGTGCGGGTCCGCGCCGCGGTGTCGCCGATCGACCGGCCGGCGTACGGCGAATCGCTCGGGAGCGGGAGCCGGTCCACGGCCAGGCCCTCCACGTCCCGTTCGAGCTCGGCGAGCTCCTTGGCCACCTGCGACACGCCGAGCAGCTCGGCGAGCGTGCGGCCGTCCTCGGGACCGAGCCGAAGGAGGTCGTGCGACGTGTCGGGGTCGTCGCGTTCGAAGAGCACGAGCTCGCGGATCCCCGATCGGTGATGCACGACGCCCACCCTGTTGCCGTCCTGCGTCACGAACTCGTACCGCATGCCGATCCCGGGAAGCGGGACCTCCTTCACGACCGCCATGCTTGCCACTCACCCCCTTAGAGGTCCTCCAACTGCCGCCGGAACGCCTCCTCGGGATCCGCCTCACGCCCTCTCGACCCCGCGAACATCGCGAGGCATCCGCCCATGACCAACATCAGTCCGAGCGTGACGTTGAAGAGCCCGCCGATCTCGAGGATGCCGAGCGTCATCAGGACGAACCCGATCGCGATCGCGGCGTACCCCAGGCCGTCGAGCATCGAGGCTCGCGCCGTTCGCGCGGCGGGCCGATCCATCGTGTCGCGGAGTCCCATCTCAGGCCGGCAGACGATCGAGCAGCTCGTCCAGCAGCTCGATCGCCCGCATCGCGTCCGGCTGGTCGGTCTCGCTGTCCAGCCAGGCCACCAGTTGCTGGCGGGCCCTGACCGCGGAGACGCGCCGGTCCCCGCAGCATTCCTGCAGATCGCGGAGCGCCTCGTCCTGTTCGGTCTTCGAGCGTGCGAGCGCGAGCGCCCGCTCGCGGACCTCATCGGCCGTGGTCATGATCCATACCCCCTTCCGGACGTGGAGCCATGCCACACGTCTCGGTATCGGTGATCCGGGAGCGGTCAGTCGCCGGCGGTCGGGGGTGGACCTCGTTCGGCGAGATGCAGCGCGAGCGGCTCGGACCATCCGATCGCGCCGGACCGCCACGCGAGCCACGCCAACGAGGACGCCGCATCGAACGCTGGCCCCGCCGGAGGCAGGCTCGGCATCGGCCGGAGCACATCGCGCTTGGCCGGGGAGACCGTCGGCCGGTCGGCCGTGACGACCTCGATCGTCGTCGCCGACTCGATCACGGCGGCGTCCACGGCGTGCCTCGAGCGGTCCCGACCCGGCAGGTCGGCTGTATCCGATGTCGCGACCCACGGCAGCACGACCAACGCCAGCACGAGCGCGGACCGTGCCCGCAGAGCCGTGGACGATGGCATCGTCAGGAGCTTAGGCAGCGACGACGAGCGTGAGCAAGGTTCGTCGAACGGCTCACCCTGCCAGGATCACCCGCCGAGGATCCTCTTCTTCTGCGTCTGGAACTCCGCCTCGGTGAGCACGCCCCGGTCCCGAAGCTCCGCCAGGCGTTCGAGCTCGCCGGTCGTCGAGGCCGACGCGGGCGGGGAGGGGGCCGGGGCGGACGGCGGCGCCGTCGAGCGGCCCTGGAACATCCGTTCCTTGTTGAGCTCGCCCTGCTCGTAGATCGTCTTCTGGACGTCCTCTGGGTCGCGGATGTCGCCGAACACCTGGCGTCCGAACTCGCTCGCCGAGCTGATGATGAGGTCGCCGGCCCCGATCATCCGCTCGAGCACGCCCTGGTGGAACCGCACGTCGTTGATCGCCTCGAGCGGGATCTCCATCGACCGCTTCGCGACCCATCCCTCTCGGTGGATGACCCGATCGGACGTGACGACGAACCACGACGTTGCCCACGCGATGAACCTCCTCACCGGGTACCAGATCAGCAGGATCACGGCGACCGCGACCGCGCCCCACACGGCGACGGTTCGACCGGTGCCGTCGTCCGGCGCGTAGCCGATCGCGAACCCCAGCCCCACGACGATCGCGACCGCGACGATCGCCGGCATCACGAGCGCGATCCAGTGCGGACGGATCTCGACGACGAGCTCCTCGTTCTCGATGAGGAGCCGGCGAGGGAAGGGCATGCGCGAATCCTACTCCAGGTGTTCCACCTCGCCGAAGCGGACGACCCGCTCTCCCGACGAGGTCCGAACCACGAGGCCGCCGCGCTCGTCGAGCGCGACCGCATCGCCCTCGATCACGGATCCGCCGTCGATCGCGGCGCGCACGCGCGTCCCGAGCGTCGCGCTCACCCCCGCGTGCGCCGAGGTCACCGCGTGCGCGAATCCGGGATCGGCCGGCCGGTAGTCGCGGACGAACGCGGCGAGGAACGCCTCGAGAAGATCGGCCGCCTCCGCCTGCATCGCACCCGCTCGCGGGACCCCGGTCGGCGGCTCACTCAGGTTCGCG
>Ga0268386_10002204_pt1 | contig 13744 bp, 8 predicted proteins | sample RVTome_15_FD_200260 | JGI IMG/M metagenome (GOLD analysis project Ga0268386, IMG submission 200260) | Soil microbial communities from uranium-contaminated site in the Upper Colorado River Basin, Wyoming, United States - RVT150D86... ...
TCGCGCTCGATCTCGACCCGCTCGCCAACGTCCGCTCGCATGTCGAGACCAAGCAGTACGTCAACCGCGGCTCGCTCGATCTGCTGATAGAGGAGCTGCTCGCCGATTTCCGCTTCCGCACGCCGTACCGTGACTTCGACCGCAGCGTCCGCCGCGTCTCGGAGGAGGTCAAGGCTTCACTCGACTCGGAAGCCGAGCGGCGCAGCATCGACACGCTCGAGGTCATCAAGGAGGTCTTCTACCACACGACTCGCGCATACCTGGTAGGGCGCATCGGCGGTCGCGCCTGGTCGATTCCATTCGTCGTCGCGCTGCGCAACAGCCATAGCGGCGTGCTGGTCGACACCGTGATGCTCGATGAAAGCACCGTCAGCGTGCTGTTCAGCTTCACGCGCTCGTATTTTCACGTCGATCTCGAGCACGTCGGCGAGGTGGTGCAGTTTCTCAAGGAGATCCTGCCGCGCAAGCCCGTAAGCGAGCTCTTCACCGTGCTCGGACGCGCGAAGCAGGGGAAGACCGAGCGGTACCGGGAGCTCTTCCGCCATCTGCAGCATTCCGAGGACCGGTTCGTGCCGGCGCCCGGGGAGAAGGGTCTGGTGATGGTGTGCTTCACCCTGCCCTCCTTCGACGTCGTATTCAAGGTGATCCGAGATCATTTCCCCGTCCAGAAGAACATCGCCCGCGAGGACGTGCTCGGCAAGTACGAGATGGTGTTCAAGCGCGACCGCGCCGGGCGGCTGGTCGATGCGCAGGAGTTCAAGCGGCTAAAGTTCCCGAAGAAGCGCTTCGCGCCGGAGCTGCTGCTCGAGCTTCTGACCTCGACGGCCGGAACGGTGCACGACGAGGGCGACGACCTCGTCATCGACCATCTGTACATCGAGCGGCGCATGACGCCGCTCAATCTCTACATCCGCACCGCCACGCGCGACCAGGCCGAGCAGACCGTGCTCGACTACGGGCAGGCGATCCGCGATCTCGCGGTGACGAACATCTTCCCCGGCGACTTGCTGCTAAAGAACTTCGGAGTGACGCGGCACAACCGGGTGATCTTCTACGACTACGACGAGCTCTGCCTGGTCACCGACTGCCGCTTCCGCGAGGTGCCGCAATCGGAGCACGACGAGGACGAAATGCGCGCCGAGACCTGGTACTACGTCGCGGACAACGACGTGTTCCCGGAGACCTTCATGAATTTTCTCGGCTTCGACGCGCACCTGAAACAGGTGTTTCTCGAATCGCACGGCGAGATCCTGACCGCTGACTGGTGGCGCGGCATCCAGCATCGGTTGCGAGACGGCGAGCTCCTCGAGGTGCTCCCCTACCACCGCCACCGTGTCCGGGTCTTCAGCAGCCTCTAATTTGGCTCATCTTGCTAGTCCAGGTCCAGGGAGCCGAGGACGAGGAGGTAGTAACTGATAATACCGACGATCTTGCCGTGCTCCATCACCGGCGCATGGCTGATGCCGAAACGCTCGAAAAGTCGCGCGCAATATCGAATGTTCATCTCCGGGCGCACGAAAATGACGGGTTTCGCCATGATTTCGTACACGTTGACCCGCTCCGGCGCGCGATCCTTCGCGATGACCTCTTTTGCTATGTCGGAAAAGAGCACCATTCCGTACTCGTCGTCTTCATTTCGCTTCTCGACAATCAAGCTCGTGGCGCCGACCCGTTTCATGATTCGCATCGCTTCCATGACGTCGATGCGGCCGTCTACGAAAGTCACGTTCTGCCGCATGACGTCTCGAACGGTGACGTTCTTCTTCATATTTCATCCTCCACTACGCCGGCGAGCTTCTCTGCCTGACGTACGATGCCCACCGCGTCCTCCACGTCGATCTGAACCGCGATGCCAGTGCCGGGCTTGACATCAAATTCGCCGACGGCGCTGACATGCTCCAGAATACGGCGGCTCAGATGCTGTTCCACGAGCATCAGCAGGACGTCTCGTTGCGAAGACAGCGACATGCCGAGAAAGCTCGTTTGCTTCTTCATCCCCTCGCCGCGCGCGTGATGAATGACCGTGCAGCCGGTCGCTCCGCTTTCGCGGGCAGCGTTCATCACGACTTCTGTCTTGCGGTCCTCTACGAATACAACGAGTAGCTTGAAATGCATGTCAATCCTTCCTGCCAATGGCGTCATCGGGTTGGCCGCCGACGTTGCGGGGAGACCAATGTCTCTCCAGCAGTGTCGCGATCTGGGCGTACGCAAGCACGGTAACTGCGGGGAAGAGACACGCAAACGCGATCAGACCGAAGCCGTCGAGCAAGGGATTGCGGTTAGGCAACAGCTCGGCCAGCCCCAGGCCAAGCGCGGCAATTACCGGCACCGTCACTGCGGTCGTACTGACGCCGCCTGAATCGTACGCCAGCGGTACGATCGCCCGCGGTGCGAGCATCGTCTGACTGATGATGAGCATAAAAACTGCCGCGATGCACCAGTGTAGGGGAATGCCCGTCACAATTCGAATGCAGCCGAGCGCAACCCCGGCTCCCACCCCGAGGGCTGCGGCAATCCTGAGCCCCCATGTACTGATCGCGCCGCCTGAGATCTCATTGACTTTCAGGGCGATCGCGAGCAGTGCCGGTTCAGCGATTGCGGCGGCAAACGCTATGCAGAACGCAAACAGGTAGATGAGATAGAAACTCAACCAGTGAGGTGCGGTATCCGTCGTGTGAATGATGCTGTCTGCCGACAATTGCTCCACCATCATTCGGCCGGCCGGGAACAACGCCTTGTCGACGCCCAGGAGGAGCAGCGCAAGTCCCACGGTGACGAAAGCCAGCCCGACGAAAATATTCCTGCGATTGGCGAGCTTCTGCCTGAGCACGACGCGATAAAATAACAGCATGAACACGGCGACCGGCAACACGTCCGTTGCGGTGGCGACGATGGTGCGCATGAATTCGCGCATCAGATCCATGTGAGCACCAGTCCGAACATCATCACGAACAGCATCGGCGTCAGCATCGCGAGCGCAATCACTCCGAATCCGTCGGTCATCGGATTCCTTCCCGATATGGACGACGCAAGCCCGATACCGAGCGCTGTAACCAGCGGAACCGTAATGACTGACGTTGTAATGCCGCCGGCGTCGTAAGCGATGCCGATGACTTCGGCCGGCGCGAAGAACGTCATTGCAATGACGGCGGCGTAACCGCTAATGACCATTCTGGGCACAGGCCAGCCCACGACGATTCGAATCACCCCCAGGACGAGGGCCATCCCCACGGCAGCAGCCACCGTCAAGCGCAATCCAAGCGAGTACTGGGCCCTCGCGCTCGCGGAGTCTTCAATTGCGTCGGCCGCAGCAGCGGCGTTCGCAGCTTCAGAGACGACAGCCGTCAGCGCCGGCTCGGCAATGGTCGTCCCGAATCCCAGCAGGAACGCAAAGGCAATCAGCCAGATGACACTGCCTTTCTGCGCAAGCGCGTTCGCGAGCGCTTCGCCGAGCGGGAAAAGCGCCAATTGCAGCCCGTAAATGACCAAGATGAGGCCCGCCAGGACCAGTACGGTGCCTTCGAGCAACGGGAACAGGCGCGCGACCGGTTCCTGCACAACGACGACCTGAAAAAACAGAATGACCAATACGACCGGAGCCAGGTCCCGGATCGTGCCAAAGATCATGCGCCAGAGAAGTGCCATGGCCCCCCAAATACGAACCAAGGGTGCGGCTGCTGGCCGGCGCGAGACGCTTCTCAGCTGTGTCTACGTTTTCGTATCGAGTTGCCCAAGTGCCTCGTACTCGCGAACGGACACAGGCCGACCACACCAACTTGCCGAACTTTCACCGAGCACACGGATAGTACAGTCAACGCGGGCGCATTTCGTGTCCTGCGGGCACGCTCCGGTTCGCGGCGGTGGCGGTGCCGCATGAGTCGCGAGAGATCATCGGCGCATGCATTGCGCCGCATCGGGTGTCGTGGCGCATCGGGCACGACGCCGCCTTGCGGAACGGGTTATCCTGCCGGTCAACGCTGGATTCGACGAGGCCCGTCAATCGGTCTACGCCGCCGGACGCTCACCAGTCTGGACCTCCATGGCCTTAGTCTCGGAACTTCGCCGCCGACAGGTCTTTCACGCTGCCGCCTGGTACGGCGGCCTCGCCTGGGCAGTTCGGCCTGCCGGAGGGTTATGCCGAGCTCGAGCGGCTGCTCGGTGGATTTGAGATGTGGCCTCGCTGGGTGGCCTCGCTTCCTGAGTGGCGGTTGCTGCGCGAGGATGCGCGAGTGCAGCAGATCATCCGCGACAAGTTGCCGGAGCAGCAATCGGCGCAGGCCCGCCCTGGCGTCAACGACTAAAGGTGCCGACCGTGCGCTCGACGGCCTTGCTGCACCAACTGCGTGAGCGCGGCGTCCTGCGCGTCGCCGCGAGCTACGCGGTGATCGCCTGGCTGCTGCTGCAGATCGCGGACGTCACCTTCGACCCGCTGGGCGTGCCGCGCTGGGTGATGATCGCGCTGATAACAGCCGCCGTGCTCGGCTTTCCCGCCGCGGTCGCGCTCGCTTGGCACTTCGAACTGAGCGATCGGGGTCTCGAACGTGACACGGCGGCCGATACCGTTGCCCGCCCGGTGGTGCATGGGCTGCGCCGTTACGCCGACGTCGCGATTATCGGCGTGCTGCTGGCGACGGTCGCGGCGCTGCTGGTCCGGCAATCCGATCTCGGCAAGCCGCCGCCGCCCGACCGCCCCACCATCGCTGTGCTGCCGTTCGCCAACCTCAGCGGCGATCCTGAACAGGAGTACTTCTCGGATGGACTCGCCCAGGAGCTGCTCGACCGGCTGGCACGGGTGCCGGGGCTTGCGGTCATCGGACGCAGCTCGTCGTTTTCGTTCAAAGGCAAGGGGTTCGACGCGCGGACGATCGCGGGGCGTCTCGGTGCGACCACTATTCTCGAGGGCGCCGTGCGTCGCGACGGCCCGCAACTCAAGGTTTCCGCCACCTTACTGGACGGCGGAACCGGCCGGACGATCTGGTCGCAGAGCTACGACCGAGCGTTGACCGATGTCTTCGCCGTGCAGGAGGAAGTTGCGGCTGCCGTGATTGAGGCTATCGTTCCGGCGGCGCGCGGACCCGCGACTAATGCGGCATCGCCGCCGCCGACGCGGGATATCGCGGCTCACGACCTGTATCTGCTGGGCCGCGCGGCGCAGGAGGCCAGGACCAGCGAGCGGTTGCGTGAGTCGGTTGACTACTTCGAGCGCGCGGTGCGCCTTGACCCGAACTACGCCAAGGCATACGCGGGTCTCTCACGCTCGCTGATGCTCTTGCAGACGTACGCGAATTCGCCGCCGCCGGATGCGAAGAAACGCGCCGAAGCGGCCGCCTACCGGGCGCTGGCTATCGACCCCGAGCTCTCGGACGGGCACGCCGCGCTTGGCACGGCGCTGCGGGAACGTGATCCTGCACGCGCCGAGGACCTGTACCAGCGCGCGCTGGAGCTTAACCCCAGTAACGTCACGGCGCTGTGGGATTACAACACGACGCTGAACGGCGCCGGGAGACCTGCGGACCAGGACGCCTTGCTGGCGAGGGTCCTCAACCTCGATCCACGGCTCGCAATCGCGAGGGCCAGCGTGGTAGGAGGCCTCATCAGAGACGGCAAGATTCAGGAGTTCCGAACGGAGTACGCGCGGGCGCTTACCGCCCTGGCCGACGATCCAGACGGGCTCAACCTCGTCGCGCGATCCGCGCGCATTCTTGGCCGGCCGCCGGAAGCGTATCGCGCAGCGTTCGCAATCGAGCAGGCTGGGAACCTGGACCTGGCACTGTTGGCGGCAGCGGCGCCACTCATGCAGATCGAGGACAACTCGCATACCCGCGCGCTGGTCGAGTTGGCGCGTCGACGCGACCCGGCTCGTGAGAATGTCCTGCAATATTCGCTTGGCCTGGCCGGCGCATCGTCCGATTGGCCCGCGGTGGACACGATCGCCAGGGACATCGCCGCTCGCGGACTTGCGGATCCAGTGAGCGTGGGACCCATTGCCTTCTGGCTCACGGTGCAGGAGCGCTATGCGGAAGCCGCCGCCGTATACGCCAGAATCGGTCCGCTTCCGGAGTACGCTGCAGCCGGATTGGGAGCTGCGCTGCTCGACGGCCGTCAGGGTCTGCCCGCACTGCTGCGAACCTACCGTGCCACGGGCCGTGCCGACGAGGCGCAGACGCTGGCCGGGCAGTATCTGGCGTTACTGCGCAGCAAACCGCTGGCCGAGGAAACGGATGAACCGCACTGGCGCGCCCTCGACCTGGCCGCGCTCGCGGCGAACGAAGGCTACAAGGACGAAGCCGTGGCAGCCTTACGCAGCGCGTTCGAGCGTGCGTACCTCGTCTGGTTCTTCGATCCGACATTGCCGTGGTTTCGCAGCCTGGACAACCACCCCGGCTACTCGGAGGTACTGGCCGAGCGGCAGCGCCGCATCGATCAGGCGCGCACCGAAATGCGGGCAATTGAAGCGCAGTATCCGGACAGCGTGATCGTCAAGACGGTTCGAGCAGCTGGCAGCCGAGTTGGCTCCGAGCTGAATTTTCAGCTGACAGCCGCGCCGGCTCGCGCGGTTGCTCCGCACTAGGCTAATGTTGACGAGCGGCGGAGCCGCAGACGGGAGTACCGAACGTGCGCGCGACAGCGCTGCTGCAGCAACTGCGTGAGCGCGGCGTCCTGCGCGTCGCCGCGAGCTACGCGGTGATCGCCTGGCTGCTGCTGCAGATCGCGGATGTGGCACTGGATCCCTGGGACGTGCCGGCATGGGTTCGACAAGCACCGCTGATCGTTGCCGTGCTCGGCTTTCCTGTCGCACTCGCCGTGGCCTGGTTCCTCGAGCTCGGCGATCGCGGTGTCAGCGTCGATATCGCCGGCGAAGGCGTGGTGCGTCCGAGCGTGCACGGCCTGCGCCGCTATGCCGATATCGTCCTCATCAGCCTGCTGGCGGCGATCGTTGGTTTTTTCGTCATACGCGACGCTGGCTGGCTCGGCGACAGGCCTGTGCGCAGTGGAATCGTCGCTGCCGCCAGCCTCGCAGTGCTGCCGTTTGCCAACGTGAGCGGCCGGGAGGAGGATCGATACTTGAGTGAGGGCTTGAGCGACGAGCTTCGTGATCAGCTGAGCCGCATGCAGAGCCTCGCGGTATCGGCGCGCTCTTCTTCGATCGCCTTCGCGGGTCAGGCTGCCGATGCCGTCGCGATTGCTGAAAAGCTCACGGTCGCCGCGCTGCTCGAAGGCACGGTTCGACGCGACGGCGACCGGATCCGGGTATCGGTACAACTGGTCAATGGCAAGGACGGCAAGCTGCTGTGGTCCGAGCGCTACGACCGGGCACGTGCTGATCTGCTACGGGTCCAGGACGAGATCGCCCGCGCGGTAGTCGCGGCCGTGGTGCCGAAATTCGCGAAGTCCGGTGGCAGCGCGGGGCCACTACCCACCGACGATCCGATTGCATATGACCTCTACCTATTGGGCCGTCAGCACGAACGCGACGCCGAGCGCGCGGCCGACGATGTATCGGGCGAACAGCTGATGCAGCAGGCCTGCGGGCTCTACGAATCAGCCATCGCGGCCAATCCGGAGTTTGCCCACGCACACGCACGACTTGCCTACTGCCTGCTGTTGCAAGGTCAGCCGTACGATCGACCGGAGCAGATCGCCGCGATTGATGCTGTCGTACTGCCGCAGATCGAGCGGGCCTTGCAGCTCGATCCCCGGAACGCGGACGCCTGGGTCACCAAGGGCGTGCTGTTGCGCTGGACGCGACGGCCCGGCGGCGGCGAGGCCTATCGTCGCGCTGTCGAGTTGGACCCCCGCAACGCGGCTGCCCTGACCACATTGGCCGTGTACGAGGGATCGACCGGCCGGTACGACCGCGTGCTCGAATACGCCGAGCGGGCCCGCAGGATCGATCCAATGTCCTTCCCTGCAAACTTGATACCGGTGTACGCAGCATCGCGGCTGGGTCAACGCGAGGCGGCGCTGGCGAACGCGAGGCGCCTGCGCGAGCAGTTTGCCGACGACCCGTCCGCCGGGGACATCCTCTGTCTGGCCCATCAATTGGTCGGCGAGCATGACCTGGCGCTGGGCTGCGCCATAAGTCGACTGCGTGAGACGCCTGACCAGGAGGGCGCACCAGCCGAGCTGCATCTGCTACTCGGAGAGACTTGGGAGACGCTCGGTGATCGAGGGAGGGCGCTCGAACACTATGACCGTGCGGCGGCGGCAGACGGCATCTTCGGGCGCATTGGAGTCCCGGGCATGATGGCGGCGCGGTATGCAGCGCTGCGCTTGCGATCGCACCCGGCGGCCCTTAAGCGCCTGGCAGTCGATGCACGAAGCCGCCGCTTGGGTCCTCGCGATTGGCCAATCGCGGACACGCTGGCCCGCACGGGAATGCGTGCTGACGCGCTCGCGATCTATCGCGCCAGCGGTGTCGCGGACATCTTTCGGACCGAATCCAATGAGAAGGCTGACGCAATGCCGGGGCTGGCGCAGATGATCGCATTGCTGCAGCTCGCCGGTGAGCGGGGGGAGGCGGAACGACTGCTGGCGCCGCTGCTCGAGTTTTCGGAGACGTCGCTGCGTCACGGGGCGCGTCACTACATGTCATTTATCCTGCACGCCCAGGCGCTCTCCTTGGCTGGCCGAAACGACGAGTCACTCAGGCAGCTCGAAGCTGCCATCGATGCGCCGGGCTCGCCCTTTCCGCCGGCCCTGTTGGAGACCGACCCGGTCTTCGACGATCTGAAAAGCGATCCGCGCTTCGGTGCACAGATTGACCGTTTGCGCGCGCGTCAAGCCGACCTGCGACGGCGTCTGCCCGAGACCCTTCGCAACCACGGCCCCGAGTAGGCCCCGAAAATCAGAGCTGGTGAGTTTTCACGACAAATCGGCTCAGAGCCGAGTTTCTCAGAAGGAGTAGCGGAGGCCGGCGTAGTAGCGGCGGCCGAAGACGTCGTACTGCGATGGGTCGGTGTTGGCTTGGACGAAGCTCGGAAAGATCGGCGGATCCTCGTCGGTGACATTCTCGACACCAACGCGCAGGTCGAGACCTACGAGCGGACCTGCCGAGAAAGTGTAACCGGCATGCAGGTCGAAGTAGTCGAAGTGCGGAATCCGGAACACCGGATCCAGAGTCGGATCGCCATCCGCCATCGAATCGATGTAGCGCCAGCTCGCACCTATCGTCAGATCCTGCCACGCATAGCTCAGATGCAAGTTGGACTTCCATTCGGGAAAGGCACTCCCGACGCCGAAGGTACCTCCGGAGCGTGTAGCGATGGTCCCGACCAGATCGTCGGCGGGCGTGCTGCTGTCCTCGACGCGAATGGTGACGGAATGGACCCACGAGACGAGCCAGTTCACACCGAACTGCCCGGGCCCCAGATCGAGTCGCCAGTCGAGCTGCAGATCGACGCCGTCGGTTTCCCAGTCATAGGCGTTCAGAGCGAGTTCCCGGACGTCGTCGATTTCGCCTGTCGCAGCGTCTCGCCCGAAGAAACTGCACCACTGGTTGGAGACCGACATTTCCGGGTTGTATGCCGGGTCATAACAGAACGACACGAAGTCTGTGTATGGCACGACCGTGATCCGGTCGGCGATGTCGATGCGATACCAGTCGAGCGAGATCTGGAGGCTCTCGAGCAGCGGATGCGCGGAGCGAGGCGTCCAGACCATCCCAACGGTCGTGGTGCTTGCCTCCTCCGGTCCCAGGTCCGGGTTCCCGCCTGCGACACCCTGCGCAAAGCCGTCGGAATCCTGGAAGTCCGGCAGAAGACTTGCGGGCACGCCCTGAGCGATGCAGAGCGCCTCGACACGCGAAGCGTCGGGGCCGGTCCTTGGGTCGCTGCCGACCTCGCAGGGCTCGAGGCTCCCTGGAAAGAAAAAATTGTCGAAGAACCCCGGCAACTGCGGCAGATAGAGCTCCGAAACGCTCGCCGCGCGGACCGCCTCCTGATACGAACTGCGCAGGCGGATGCTCTCGACCGGCTGGTAGAGGAGCTCCGCCTTCCAGCTGTCGAAGCTGCCCGCGGACTCGTAGTCCGAGAGACGGTAGCCGAGCACGGCCTCGAGCGACTCCGCGCCGCGCATTCCCGCGAGCAGAGGCAGCAGCGCCTCCACGTAGACGTCGACGTTGTGGTCGTCGCCGCGGATGTCGTCGGATGCGTTGAAGCCCTGGATGTCCGGCCGGCCGTCGGGCAGGAAAACGCTTGCCACGGGCGAGGCGGCGTACTCGTACCTGTCCTCCTTATACAACGTGCCAAGCGCCACCCGCAGATCGCCCGCCGGCATCGGCAACAGGGGACCGGACAGGGAAGCTTCGATGATGGTCTGGTCCACGGACGCGTGGTTCGACGCATCGACCGCGATGTAGTCCAGGCACTCGCGCGAAATGGAACCAAGACCGAAGGGATCGAAGCCGCCGCAGATTGACACCCGTCGGGCGCAAACGTCAGCTCCTCGATCCTGGACGTGAGCACGTTGCCGGTCTGGTGGTCCGTCTGGTCATTGGCGCCGACCTGCACGTAAGCATCGTATTGCCAGCCATCGAAAATCTGACCCGACAAACCAACGGTCGCCTGATAGACGTCGTACTGGTTGTTCGCGACGCGCGGTCCAAGCTCGGATAAGCGTTTCTGGAAATCGAGGTCCGCGTCAGGATCCGGTCGCGAGTCGAGCAGAAGCCGCAGATCGTCCGGTATGAAGGGATTTGTCACCGGCATGAGCGTGCCAAACAACGGCGTCGGCGCGAGCTGCGCGCTCGCCTCGTAGTCGGCGTACAGGCCCTGCGCGTAGACGCGGGCCGAATCGGTCAGGTCGAACTCGGCACGTACGAACGCCGATTTCCGCTCGAGCGGTAGCTGCAGCGCGTTCACCGTTGCGAAGTTGTACGAGTACGCATACTCATTGAAGAAGACTGGGTCCTGCGGGTAACGATAGTTCGCGACGGCGGGTACCTGTGCAAAGAAGAACGGCGGAGCGCCTTGCGTAAACAGAGTGCCGTCCAGGTTGAAGCCGAAATTCCTCTGGTACGGCACTGCACCGGCATCGTAACCCTCCATCAGGGCGGCGAAGGCCTGCGGGCTCGGCGCATTCGACTGCGGGAAGCTTACCCGCCCCTCCTCGATGGAGGTCGATCCGAACGGGAGGAATGAATCGTCGGGGCCCAGGGTGCCCGCCCCCGGCCCCAGGAAGGCCAGCGCATACCTGGAGAACTCGCGATCGGTGTAGGTCACGAGCTCTCGATCGGTATAACCCACGAATCCAACCACCGAGCCGCGCCCGCCGGCGAAATCCGTTCCTGCGGTCAAGCCAGCCTCGTATTGCGTCCCGTCGCTGCGGTCGGTCTGCCCCCAGGTACCCTCGATCTCGACGCCATCGAACTTGCGTTTGAGCTTGAAGTTGACCACGCCCGCGAGCGCATCGGAGCCGTACACCGCCGAGGCGCCGCCGGTAATGATCTCCACGCTCTCGATCAGCTGCGACGGAATGATGTTGAGGTCCGGTACGCCGGTGCCATTGGCGGGCATCAGTCGTTTGCCATCGAGCAGGACGAGGGTCGACGACGTGCCGAGGCCGCGCAGCGAGATGTTGGCCTGCCCAGCGTTGGCGGGGTTGTTCGACGTGCTGGTGAACGCCGGCACGAACTGCGGCAGCGTGTTGATGGCGGTCTCGACCGTACCGGACCCGACACGATCGAACAGTTCCTGCGTAACCGAGACGATCGGGCTCGCTGAGTCGAAATCAGGCCGGGCGATGCGCGAGCCGGTGACGACGACCTGCTCGAGTTCTTCGTCCTGGGCCGGCGCCATGCCGCAGGCGAGTGAGAGTGCGGCGGCCAGCGCGATCGAAGCTGGACGATTCACCGGCGGGCTCTGCCGTCGACCGATGGATTTCGGGATGATGCCTTCGAACGGATTCTTTGCGACAAGCGATCTGAGCGTCAACGCGCCCCCATGCGGTCAGGGCGGTCGGCGCACCCAGGCGCTCAAGGCCCCGATCCAGACGTCATTTTGCCAGTTCTTTTAGACGGTTCACTGCCGAAATTCAAGGATAGCTCTTGGCTACTCGGCCGAGCCCTCATCGCGCGCCACGTTCGCGTGACGCTTCGCAACGGGCACTGGTATCGTTGACCGCTGCGGTGTCCATCCAGGAACAAGCAATGCGCGTGATCCGCCTCTCGGTCCTGATGCTCGCGACGCTGATCGTCGCCGGTCCGGTCCTTGCACAGGACTCCAACATCACGCTGCCGGTCGCCGAGCTCGAGCGGATGCTCGCTGAGGATCCGCTCACGATCGTGTCCGCGGACAAGAGCCGGCCAAAGGCCCCCGGAGACATAACGTCCAAGGCCGAAATTTCGTTCGGGGGGCGAGAACCCTTCCGAGTCAAGCTGCGCAGGTCCGACCCGGGCGCGGACGGCTTCAACAACGTGCCGCGCTACGACATCGCCGCCTACGCGATCCAGCGGATGCTGATGGACCCGAACGAATACGTCGTGCCCCCGACGGCGCTGCGCATGATTCCGGTTGCGGAGTTCAAACAGTATTACCACGACCCTGACGCCGTGAAGCCGACCTTCAGCGGTGCCGATGAGGTGCTCTGTGTCGTGCAGTACTGGCTGCAGGACGTCAAGGTGCTTCCCGACATCCTCGACCGCGCGCGGTTCGACACCGACCCCGTGTACGCCAGGCACATCGGCCAGCTCAACGTCTTCACCTTCCTGATCGAGCATCGCGACTCGAACATGGGGAATTTCCTGATCTCGAGGGCCGAGCAGGGACCGCGGGTCTTTTCGATCGATCACGGCGTCGCCTTCGCCTCGCTCGACAGCGACCGGGGCACGGACTGGCTGGAACTGCGCGTCGATCGGCTGCCCAAGGACACGATCGAGCGGCTCCGCCCGCTCGACAAGGACCGGCTATCCTCTGCGCTGGGCGTGCTCGCGCAGTGGGAGCTGCGCGACGGTCACTACGTTGCTGTCGATCCGACCGCTAACATGTGGCCGACGCGTGGCGTGCGCATCAAGGACGGCGTCGTGCAGATGGGCCTCACGCGCACGGAAATCTCGGCGATTGCGCGACAGGTGAAGCGTCTTCTGAACCAGGTGGACCGTGGCAAGGTCAAGGTGGTCTCGAATGCTGATCACGTCCGGCAGAGCACCATGGCTCGCCATGAGTAGCGCCCTACCCGTCACGAGGGCGCTCGCGGGCGCAATCGTCGCGCTCGGCTCCGCGGCGCTCGCAATACCGGCGTGTGCGGCCGAATCCGCCCAAGCGGCATACACGGGAGTCGAACGCGTCGTCGCCTTCGCCGACGTGCATGGCGCCTATGACGATCTGACCCGGCTGCTCAAGGGCGTCGGCGTGGTCGATCCGGAGCTCCGCTGGGCGGGCGGCCGGACGCATCTGGTCAGTACCGGCGACTTGCTCGACCGCGGCAAGGACTCGCGCAAGGTGATGGATCTTCTCAAGCGTCTGCAGGAAGAGGCCGCGGCCGCGGGCGGACAGCTCCACGTCACGCTCGGCAACCACGAGGCGATGAACCTGCTTGGGCACGTCCGCGACGTGGCACCCGGCGAGCTCGAGGCCTATGCCGCGGAGGAGCCCCCTGGTGTGCGCGAGCGGATGCGCGCCGAATGGGTCGCGCGCAACGGACCGGATTCCGGCGCGAAATTCGACGCGCGGTTCCCGGTCGGGTACTTCGGCCATCGCGTCGCGCTTGCGCCGGACGGCGTCTATGGACGGTGGCTGCACGCGCT
>Ga0268386_10002205_pt1 | contig 13742 bp, 10 predicted proteins | sample RVTome_15_FD_200260 | JGI IMG/M metagenome (GOLD analysis project Ga0268386, IMG submission 200260) | Soil microbial communities from uranium-contaminated site in the Upper Colorado River Basin, Wyoming, United States - RVT150D86... ...
CGGCGGGTGAACTCGCCGGCGACCGTGGAGGCGGCGAAGTCGGTGGCGCGCGCCTCCGGCTCGTACCGCACCCCGAAGCCCAGCGCGCGGGCGTTCATGGGCACCACCAGATCCTCGACCAGGGCGTCGGCCGGGAGCGGCACGAAGCACGCGCGCCGGAGGGCGTAGATGGCGCCGCTCCCCGAGAGGGTCAGCCCGAGGCGGGACTCCAGGAGCCGGATCATCGACTCGTAGGCCCAGTAGACTCCCTCCGTCTGGCGCGACTCCGCGCTGGCCCGGAACTGAAGCGCTCCGCATACGACCCCGACCCGCGCATCGGCGAAGTGACGCACGAGCTTCCTCACCGCGTCGCGAGCGAAGAGCGTGGCGGCGTCGGAGAACACGAGGATGTCATGGCGCGAGCCGGCCACCGCCCGGTTGAGGGCGGCGGGCTTGCCTCCTCGCGTGGTCAGGTAGACGACCTCCAGGGTATCGCTCTCCGCGCCACGGAGAAGGTCGTTGGTGGAGTCCGTGGAGCCGTCGGAGACGAAGATGATCTGGAGGCGCTCGGGTGGATAGTCGAGCGCCTGCAGGTTCTGGAGCTTCTCCGGCAGGTGGCGTTCCTCGTTGTACGCCGGGATGATCAGCGAGACGGCCGGCAGCGGGAGGGACTCCCGCATCGGCTGCCGTCGCTCCTCGCGAGCGTGTAGATACCACAGGTCTCGCCACGTCTGGACCGCGGAGGCCGCGATCACGAGCAGCAGAGGATACAGCAGGTAGGTGTGCAGGACGAGCAATACACACGCCCAGAAGAAAACCTCGACCACACTCACGATGCCGCGCCTCTACTTGGCCCCGCGGCCGAACAATACGATCTTCACCGTATCGACGAGGATCCGCAGGTCGAGCCACACGGACATGTGCTTGATGTAGAACAGATCGTACCGCATCTTCTCGGTCACCTGCTCGAGGCTCACGGAGTAGCCGAACCGCGTCTGGGCCCAGCCGGTGAGGCCGGGGCGCACGGACTGACGGAGCGAGTAGTACGGAATCTGCTCGGTCATGGCCTGCACGTTGGACAGGATCTCGGGGCGCGGCCCCACCAGATCCATGTCCCCTCTCAGGATGTTCCAGAACTGCGGAAGCTCGTCGAGGCGCAGCCGTCGGATCGATCTTCCCACCCGCGTCACGCGGGTCGTATCGTCCCGGCCCCACACCGAGGTGGCGACGTGCTCACCCGGCGCAAGCGGATGCATGGTGCGGAACTTGATGAGCCGGAAGGCACGGCCCCTCAAACCGGCCCGCTCGTCGATGTAGAAGACGGGGCCGCGCGAGTCGAGCTTGATGGCGAGCGCGATGACCGCCATCAGAGGGGCGGTCGCCAGCAGCCCGATGAGCGCGGCGAGCAGGCTCGAGACCCGACGCCACGCGACCTGCAGCCGCGACTTGCGGAAGGCGCCCGAGAAGACTAGGAACGAGGGGGTCAACGCCTCGATCGGCAGCTTCCCGGTGAAGGATTCGTATGTCCGCAGCCCGTCCTCCACGAGGATGCCCGTGGCTCCGCACTCGAGGAGATGTGCCATCGGCATCCGGCCCCGCCGCTCGGTGAGGGCGACGATCAAGCGATCGGGCTTCACGTCGTCGAGGATCTTGTCGAGCCGTTCCAGCGGCCCCAGGACCGGGTAGGGAAGACCGGTCGCGTCGACGCCATTGCCCTCCTCCACCACGCCGGTGATGGCGTAGCGGAAGTTCGGCCTCGACTCGATCTCCTGGATGATCCGCCGGGCGAGAGGGCCGGTACCGAGGACCAGGACCCGGTCCGCGAACGCCCGCCGGCGCATGACCATGTAGCCGATGGCCCGGAGCGGGACGAGGAGGCCGGCGCTCACCAGCAGGCTGGAGACGAACGGGCCCTCGGTGATGCCCGCGTCCGGGAAGATCGTGAAGAAGCCCGCCAGCAGGATCAAGGCGACGCCGAAGGACTGCAGGAGCCGGGAGGCGAAGAGGCTGAAGCTCCTGACCACGCGCAGATCGTAGAGATCGTTGTAGTAGAAGGCGACGATGCAGCAGAGGGAGACGGCGCCGGCCTGCCCGAACATCTTCGCGACGTCGAGCCAGTCCAGGAACAGCACGTGGCCCCAGGCGTAGATGCTCCCGCATACCGCCAGGAACAGAACCAGACCCTCGACGACCGCGAGGCTCAATCTGACTCGTCCCGGCCGCGCCGGTTCCTCACGTCGGCTCCGTTGCCTCGGCTGAACAGGGTACCGACCTTCTTCGCCGCCCGGGAGAACGCGCCGTTCTTCCTGCGGCCCGCCGCCTCCGGGTAGTAGCCGACATAGTGACGCGCATGGTGGCGCGTGAAGAGATGATCGTACCCGTTGAAGACGAGGCCGAGCACCTTGTGCGGCTCCAGGCTGTCGAGGGCCGCCTCCAGCAGGGCGCGGGGGGTGCGGTCGGCCGCGACGACGAGCACGATACCGTCCACCCATCGGGCGACGACCCGGCAGTCCTGGACGGGCGCCAGCGGCGGGGTGTCCAGCACGATGTACCTGTACTGCTGCCGGGCTTCGTCGAGCAGCGCGCCGAGCCGGGGGGACTGCAGGACCTCGTAGGGGCTGGCGGGAGTCTGTCCCGCGAGCACGACGCTCAGGTTGTATGGGGGACGCGGGCGGACGATGTCGGCCAGGGTCAGCCGCGGATCGAGGATGGCGTCCACCAATCCCACCGTGTGCGAATCCTCGAACCCGAGGAGGCGCCCGATCGACGGGCGGCGCAGGTCCGCCTCGACGAGCAGGACGCTCGCATCAGGGGCCTGGGCAAGCGCCCCGGCCAGATTGATCGCGGTCGTGGTCTTGCCGTCCCCGACCCCGGGGCTCGAGACGGCAATCACGGTCATGTCGCCGCCCTGGTGCCGCTGCTCGATCAGGTGCCGAAGGGCGCGGTACTGCTCCGCTTCGAGTCCGGCCGGAGCCACGAGGCTGACCAGATGGCTGTCCACCTCCTCGGTCGGGACGGCTACCCGACGGCGCGGTGAGGGAATCCTCCGCGGGGTCGGGACGGAAGCCGGCGGACGGGACGGAGGAGGACTGAACGGCGGTGGACTCGACGGGGGAGGACTGGACGGGGGCGGCGCAACCAGCGGCTCCGGGGATGCGGCGGGTGGTGGCGGCGGAGCTGGAGCAGGCTGACCCCGCAGCGCGCGGTCGCGCTGGGCCTGCTCGAGGGCCTTGGCGAACTTGCTCATCTGGTCAGAAGATCGCGAGCGGTCCGCGCCAGCTCGGTCAGATAGGACGTGGAGGAGTCGAAGACCTCCGGAAGCAGGTCGGGGTGCGTGCCGACCACGGCCACCAGGCCGGCCACGAGTGCGGTGCACACTCCGATCAGTCCCCAGCGTAGCGGAGAGATCGGGGCGGACCTTCCGCGGACACGTCGAACCGAGGCGCGGCGCAGGTGCGGCCGCCGCTGAGGTCTCACTCCCGCCTGGAGATAGGACACCGCCTGGTCCACGATGGCGGGGTCGATGCGTCGCGTCTGGTCGGCGTATCCGATCAGGAGGCAGTGGTCGCACACCGTGTTCACGATGCGCGGGATACCACCCGCGTAGCTCGCGATTCGGCTCAACGCGTCGTCGGTGAAGAGGCCGGCATCCCTCGCCCCGGCCGTGCGAAGCCGGGTCCGCACGTAGTTCCGGGTGGCCATCAGGGTCATCGGCGGGATGGTGCAGAGCATCCCGATGCGCTGCTTCAGCTGGCGCAGCTCCGGCATCTCCAGCCGCGCCTGAAGCTCCGGCTGTCCCACCAGGACGATCTGGAGAATCTTCTCCTTGGTGGTCTCGAAGTTGGAGAGCAACCGGATCTGCTCCAGCGTCTGGGGATAGAGGTTCTGGGCCTCGTCCAGGATCAACACCGTGTTCTGGCCGGCGCGATGCCGCTCGAGCAGAAAGGTCTGCAGGGAGACCAGCCTCTGGGCGTGTGATTCCCCGGGCTTCTGGATCTCGAACTCTTCCAGCATGTACTCGAGGATGCCCTGGAACGGCAGCATCGAATTGGAGACATAGGCCAGGGCGGTGGTGCTGTCGAGCTCGTTGCGGAGCGCCTGGAGCAGCGTGGTCTTTCCCATGCCCACTTCGGCGGTCAGGAGGATGAAGCCCTTCCGCTCGTGAATCGCGTAGAGGAGCTGGGCGAGCGCCTCGCGGTGCCCGGGGGTCATGAAGAGGAAGTCCGGGTCCGCAGTGACCCCGAACGGCTCCCGCTCGAGCCCGTAGAAGCTCAGGTAGATGGCCATGGCCGTCTAGGCTCTACCGCCACGCGAAAGGAGCTGGGCGAGCTGCTCATTCCCGTGGGCGATGAAGTACGACAGCGAGGCTACCACGACCAGGCCCACGACCACGCCCACCGCGGCGAACCGGAACCGCCATCGCCGCCGCCGGGAATCGGCCTCCGAAACGATCCGGGGGATGTTCACCAGCAACGGCACCGTGGTATAGGCCCGCAGGTCGGCGGCGGTATGGAACGACGTGTCGAGCACTTCGGCCAGGACCATCGCGCCGGCGCCAAGGGCCAGCGACAGCGCAACGCTGATCAGGAGCAGCCGGGACCGGCGGGGGGCGGTCGGCGTCGAGGCCGGGACGGCGTAATCCAGGATGCGGAACTGCTCGCCCTTCTGCCGCTGCTCCATGCTCTCGGCGAGCTCGGCCTCCTCGAAGCGCTTCGTGAGGGTGTTGTAGTGATCCTTGGTGTTCTGATAGTCGCGCGTGGCCAGCAGGTACTCCTGCTCGCGCTGGGGCGCGTTGTCCAGTCGGGACTGATACTGGTCGATGCTCCGCTTGAGCCGCTGCTCGTCCGCCCTGGCCAGCTTGATCTCGGTCTCGACCTGCTGGAGCTGCTGGGCGACCCGCAGGGCCTGAGGAGTGAGCGGTACCGCCTCCTTCGGGGGCGCCGCCTTGGGCTTCGGTTCCGCGACCTGCTTCTCGAGACGTTCGATTTCATCCTTGATACGGATGATGTCGGGCCAGAGGTCGGTGTACTTGACACGCAGCGTGACCAGCTCCTGCCGGAGCCGCGCCAGCCGGATCTCGTCGGTCTCATCACCGGCCTCGGCCATCGCCGCCTCCAGCTGAGCGGCGAGCTGATTCCGGCGCTCGAGCAGGCGCACCACGCTGTCGTTGTTCATCCTGAGCTGGGCGTTGAGGGATTCGAGGGCGACCAGGTTGCCCTGTACCTGCTGGGGAAGCTCACCCATGTACTGCCGCCGCAGCTCGCTGCTCCGCGCTTCCTGCTCGTCGAGCCGCTTCTTGGCCTCGAGCAGCTGCACCCGCAGGAACTCCGCCGTCCCGGTCGCCTGGCGCTCGCGTGCCTTCAGATTCTCCTCGATGTAGAAGGAGGCCACCGTGTTGGTCACCACCGCGACGGTCTGGGGGTCTGCCCCGCGGTAGGAGAGCTCGAAGGCCGTCGTGGCTCCACGCCCCCCCGCTCTCGCCCCCCTCAGCTCGAGTCGGATGTCTCGCCGTAGGCGGTTGACGGCCTCGTCGACCGGGGCCCGGTCCTTCAGGTCGGGATACAGATTCATCCGGCCGACGAGCGCCTCGAGCCGCGAGCGGCTGAGGATCTCCTGGCTGATGCTGTGAAGCCGGACCTCGAGCTCGCTGGTGACCGTCGGCCGGACGAAGGCCTCCGGCACCTGCTGCCGATCGATCAGCACAACGGCGGTCGATTCATAGAGATCCGGAAGCGCCATGATCATCGCCACCGCGGCGGTCAGCGGCAGGATGAACACGAGAATCCCGAGCCACTTCCGCCGGCGCCACACCGTCCGGAGACGGTCGAGGCCCGCACCGCGTGGCGTCGACTCCGGATCGTCGAAGCCTCTCAGCGTATCGGCACTCATGGGCGGTGGGCGGCGCGCCGCTCGCGGTCGAGCCCGGCGTCCTTGATCTTGTAGAGCAGCGCCCGATACGAGATCTCGAGCAGCTTGGCGGCGCGCACGCGGTTCCACTGGGTCTGCTCGAGAGCCTGGAGGATCGCCTCGCGCTCCGCCACCAGGGCGGCCTTGCGCGAGATGTCCTTGAGCGAGAGCGTCGCCGGCTTCGGCGGGCGCGCGACGCCGTTGTCCTCGGTCGGCGCGCCGCCGCCGCTCAGGGGGCTCCGCCGCAGGAGCGGGTCGCCCAGCACGATCATCCGCTTGATCATGTTCTCCAGCTCCCGGACATTGCCGGGGAACCGGTGCTGGAGGAGCCGCTGCACGGTTTCCGGGGGCAGGCGGAGGCTCTCGCGCCGGAAGAGCTGGGAGTAGCGCTGCATGAAATACTCGGCGAGGACCGGGATCTCCTCGGGCCGCTCGCGCAACGGCGGCACCATGATCTGGATGACGTTCAGGCGATAGTAGAGATCCTCGCGGAAGCGCCCGGCGGCCACCGCCTGCTCGAGATCCTGGTTGGTGGCGGCGAGGACGCGTACGTCCACCTTGACGGTGGAGCGGCCGCCGACCCGCGAGAACTGGCCGTCCTGCAGCACGTGGAGCAGCTTGCCCTGCAGGGCGGGGTGCAGGTCGCCAATCTCGTCGAGGAAGATCGTGCCGCGGTCGGCCGACTCGAACTTGCCGATCTTGAGCTGGTGCGCGCCGGTGAAGGCGCCGCGCTCGTGGCCGAACAGCTCGCTCTCGAGGAGCTCACGCGGCACCGCCGCGCAGTTGACCTTCACGTACGGCCCGCTCTGCCGCACCGACTCGTCGTGGATCGCGCGGGCCACCACGTCCTTGCCCGTGCCGGTCTCGCCGCAGATGAGCACGGTGACGTCCACCCGGGCGGCCTGCTCGATGACGTCGCGGACTTCTCGCATGAGCGGGCTGCGCCAGAGGCCTACTTCCTCGTGGAGGCGGACGCGCGCCTCGTCGTCGGGAACGCGCTCCCAGCTCCGGCGCGGCCGCGCCAGCGCGCTCTTGATCACGTTCTCGAGATCGTCGGCGGTAAAGGGCTTCTGCAGGAAGTCGTCAGCCCCGAGCGAGGCCGTCTCCCCGGTGCGCTCGGCGGAGTCGCTGTCCAGGATCACGACGATGGCCCCGGGGGTGCCGCCCTGGGCCTTGAGGCGTCGGAGCAGGTCCACGGCATCGGCCTTGAAGTCGAGGACGGTCAACAGGAATCGCCGGTGTGCGAGCTCGGAGAGCGCGCCCTCGACCGAGCTGGCAGGAACGGGTTCGTAACCCCATTCGGAGAGCTGCCGTTGAAGCTCCTGTCGGATGGCTGACTCGGTTCCTGCCGCGAGAGCAAGTCTGGTCTTCATTGCCTCATCATCCCTAAGGTACTGCTTCGGCCGTCTGACGTTCTCGTTAGGACCCAGCCATCAAGGGTGTGCAACGCGAGCCCTAGGAACAGCAAACACTATGCCACGGCCCTGGGCCAGGCGATCGTGCAACTAGCCGATCTTACAGACTAGAAAGGGTATCTGTTCAGGCATTCGGATTCATGCAATGGGAAATTCATTTCCTTTCTGACGCCGAACTGGCGACTCAGCACGTCCCTCGCATAGATGTTCTGATGAAACTCCCACAGTTCCAAATATTTATCGCTGTCAATGACACTGGTAACAGTTGCATGGGGGCATGAACGAACTGTGCTGTCGGATTCATTGTGACCACGGCTTCACTTGCGGTCGGTCAGATCTCATCGGTGAACCGGCGGTGAGCTATTGAGTAAAGTCAAACCTTTATAGGTACTTAGATGTCATGGGCGAGGGTGGTGCTGTGTCGGCCATCGAGGCTTTCATGCCCCTGTCTGTCGAGAAGGGGGTATGCACACCACACCTGCACACATTGGGAAGGATAGGAGCTGTCCGGAGACAGCGAGCCTAGCGTGACAGCCTCCGGCGCGCCGCCGGGAGGCGTCATCGCGCGCGGGACAGTAGAAGTTACCAACCGCACGAGTAAGTTTTACGTTCCGCTGAGCGCCCTAGGTGGAGTTCTCCCCGTTCTCCGACTTCTGCAGGATGTGATCGACGACCTGCGTGACGTGGCCGGCGAGATCGTTGAAGGCGGCGATCATCTCGGAGCGATCCGCCTGCAGCCCGTCGACCTTCTGCCGCAGCCGGGAGAGCTCCTCCCGGAGCATATCGTTCTCGCTCTCCAGGGTCCGGTTTCGAGTCTGCAGGTGCTCGGCGTTCTCCACAGTCTGCAGGCACACGCCGAAGAGACGCTGCCCGTCCGCGAGCCACCGAGCCAGCTCCGAAGATGAGTTCGTAGTCATGGTGTGGGTGGGCCCTTTCGCATGGGCTTCGCCGCTGGGCGCGCCGCCGATCCGCAGGAGGGAGCGCCTCGAACGGGACGTTCCGCGATGAACGAAGCTCGGAGTGAGGTCGAGAATCTGGACGATGCGCGAGTAGGCGACCCGCGCGGCCGTGTGGGCTTCCTGCACCACGTCGCTACTCTCCGCGCCGAACAGGTCGAGCCCGCGGCCCTCGACGGGCGCCACCATGCTACTGATGTAGCGAATGCGCTTCCCCTGCGCCTTGAGCCGGATGCACGCGGAGGCAACGTCCCTCTGATCGAGGCGAAGCCGCTCCGGGGCCACATCGCTCAAGTCCCGCTCGACCACGTACAGGGCCATGCACGCATGCCTCCTGGAACGGCAGGGGGATCTTAGCCGACTTGCGGGAATCCAACAAGTAAAGAGCCCCGCGAGCGGGAGCTCCGGTCAGATGGCCTGGCCTGGTCCGCCGTCGGCTCGCGGAGGCGAGGCCAGACGCATCTGGGCCTGATCGAGAAGCACGCCGTCGTTGGTCGCATCGGTCGGAAAGGATACCAGGGCCAGGCGGAGCAAGACGGCGGCGGCCCCTCCGCCGGAGGCCGCCGCGACGTCGCTTGCCTCCAGCAGGTGGCGCACGCGCTCGGTGATCACGGCGGCATCGCCGGCGGGCGTGTGGACGAGAATGATGGCGACGCTGTCCTCCACCAGACCGACGACGTCGGTAGAGCGGAGGAACTCGACGAGCCGGTGGGCCATCGCCTCGAGCGTGCTCTGGCTGGACGATCCCGGATGGTCGGGTCGGACGAGACAGAGGGAGAGGAAGTCCTGGTAGCGCGTCGCGCGCTGGATCTCCCAGGCGAGCAGGCGGCGGAAGTCCGGCTCGTCGAACACGCGGGGCCCGGGAGAGACGTCGGCGCCCATTCCGACTAGCTCGACATCCGCGCCCCGCTAGCGGTTTCGGCCGCCGGGGGACTCGCGGGCCGACCGCGGGTCCGCCACAGAAGCAACCGGCCGCGGCGGAAAAGCTCCTTGTACCCGCACATCTCCGCTTCGAACTCGAGATCGGAAATGTGCTCACCGTCCAGAAAACGCCGGAGGGCCAGCCGGGGGGTCTCGCGATAGTTGAAGCCGGGCTCACAGGTGGTGGCCGTCGTGAAGCCGGCGGCGGCCAGCCAGGGCCAGTGCCGCTCGGACCAGAAACCACTCGGATAGCAGAAATGCTCGAGGCGCTTTCCCGTGAGCGGCTCAAGAACCGAGCGGTTGTCGGCAAACTCCCTCAGCACGACAACTTCATCCTCGGGGAACTGGTGGCGATGCGTGTGGGCCTGCATGTCGAGCCCGCCCGCCGCCAGCTCCCGTATCTCCTCCGGGGTCATGAGATTGAAGAGACGGTTGCGGGCCAGGGCGTCATAGTCGATACCGAGGCGGCCGGCGAGTGCCCGCGCCAGAGAGGACCGCTGCTCCTCGGTGCAGCGGGTTTCGCCGTGGTCGACGATGGCCTCGGCGACGCGGGCTCTCACCGCCGCGTCCGATAGCACCACCGTGCCCGCCGAGGGCAGCCCGAGGCCCTCCAGATCGAGCGACGGCTTTGTGGTCTTCCAGAAGAGGTACTCGACGAGCAACCCGAAGACCGGAGCGCGCTTGGTGACATAGTACGTCGTCACGTACACCGTGGCCGGCGCCGCGAAGCGCCTGAGCAGGGGCCAGGCCATGCGGTAGGTGCCGTAGAGGGCGTCGTCGAAGGTAATGACGGTCGCCCCGGACGGCAGCACCCCTTGACGGAGCCGTCTCACGGCTTCATCGAGGGGGAGCACGGGAAATCCCTGATCCGTCAGGAACGTGAGCCGCCGCTCGAAAGTTCGCGGAGAGATGAACATCTTCGGGAGGAAGGCGTGCTCGTTCTCCAGGGCCACGCCGTGGTAGCAGAGGATTCGCAGGCCACCCGGCGTGATGCGCCGGGCGAGACGGAACAGACCGAGGGCCTTGCTGACCCTCAGGAAAACATCCCGGACCACCATGTCACCCACATACTAACCCAAACCAACCCAAACTTTCGATTTCATGGGCTACCCGGAGTGGGCCATAATCAACGAATATCCATGATCCCGGCCGGAGAGTCAGTACCGCGGTGACGATCGACCTGCAGGTCCAGCTGCTGCGCGGCCGGGACGAGGTGGCCCATGCCTCGACACCCGAGCGTGTGAGGCAGTGGCAGGCGCTCGCCGAAGCCAGCGTGGGAGTGGCCGTGTATCAGTCCCCCGGCTTCGTCCTGCCGTGGTATGAGGTCTACGAAGCAGAGTATGAGCCGCTGCTCTGCCTTGGCACGGCGGCCGATGGAGCCCTCGCGGGGGTTCTCCCGCTGGCCCTTCGTCGCCGGCCCCCCGGTGGCCTCTGCTTCGCCGGCGCCGAGCACTGCGAGTATGCGGGCTGGCTGGCCGCTCCCGCGGCCCAGCTCGAGTTCCCCGCCCGGTGTGTCGGCCGTCTCTCCGAGCTCGGTCACTTCACGGACATGTGGGATTGGAAGTGGCTCGCGCCCGGCACGAGCCTCGCCTGGCTCGAGCGACCGGAGCTCGCCACACGCGGCATCATGGCCCGGACCTCGCAGGGCGCGACGCCGATCCTGGCGCTCCAGAGCCCCGAGCGGCCCCGCTTCTTCGACCCACGCGGCAAGAACTTCAAGCGCAAGATGAACCTGTTGAAACGGGCGGGCGAGGTCGGTATCGTCCGGCTCGACGCGCAGTCGCTCACCGAGAAGGTCTTCGATCGATTCAAGAGCTTCTACGATATCCGTCAGCTCGCCCGCTATGGGGTCGCGCCGTTCAGCGAGGACCCGTTGAAAGGCCCGTTCCATCGGCGGCTACTGGAAGCTCCGGGCCTGGTCCTCTGCTACGCGCTCATGGTGGGCGCCGATCCGGTGGCGTTTCACTGGAGCCTCGTGGACCGGCGGCGGGCCATGTACTGCATGAGCCCGTTCGATGTGCGCTGGCTGGCCGCTTCGCCAGGCAAGCTCATGGTCGATCTCGTCGCCGAAGCACAGCGAGAGCGCGGTCTGGAGTGGCTCGATCACACGCCCGGCGGCGATGAGTACAAGGAGGAAGCCGCCAGCACGCACGAACCGATCCACCGGCTGCTGTTGTTCCCATCGCGCCGGCGGGCGTGGGCCTACGGCATCGAGCTGTCGGCGCGCGAGGCGGTGAAGCGGGCGGCCCGGGCGGCGGGGGTCTCGCCAGCGCGGCTCCAGAGCCTGCGGGACCGGGCCGTCCGGGCCGCGCGGGCTCCCGCCTCCACCGCCCGCGTGGCCGTTCGCTCGCTGCGGTTTTGGGCGTGGTCGAGCACCGCGATGATCGTCTACCGGCTGACCCGCGAGGGGTGGGAGCAGACGGAGCCCAGCTCCAAGCCCGACCCACTGTTCCGCAAGGACATGCTCGAGGACTTCCTCTGCTACGCCGGGTCCTTTCGGTGGATCTCGCGCCAGCATCTGATGCAATCCGCCATCGAGCGGATACGCCGCGGCTCACACTGCTACACCGTGGTCGAGGACGGCGTGCTCATCCACTACGCGTGGCTGCACCCCGGCGTGGAGGAGATGGACCTGAGCGAGGTCGAGTACCGGTATCCCATTCCGCGCAAGGGGGCCGTGCTCTACGACGACCGTACGGACGTGGCGGCGGTGCGCGCGCTCATGCGGCGGTCGCGCGGCTCCAAGGCCCGCGAGCGGCGGGGCGGGCTCCAGAAGCGAAGCTACCGGCACCGGTTCCACGAGGCCTTCAGCATGGGAGCCGACTTCACGATGGGCAGTATCGTCGTGACCAACACGCTCTCGACGCAGAACCTCGTGAATCTCGACGTCCCGTTCGAGCCGCTCGACCGGGTGACGCGGGTCACGCGCTTCGGACGACGCCGCACCTGGCAGGACCCGGTGTCTCCGGACGGTGCTGACTCGGGTGGGTGAGCCGAGCGTTTTCCTCCGCGCGAAGCTTGCGCGGGCAGCGGCTCATACAAGTAGTAGCCGATTGTGCAGCGTCCTCACAGACCCCACGTAGATCTCAGCACAGTGGGCAAGGCCTTGCCCACTCAGGGAGGCCTTGCCACGGGATACTCTTGCCATTGAATCAACTGGTTATGTCAAGCCACGGCTGATGCCGATGGCACTGCGATTGCCCGTGTACCGACCGGCGCCCTCCTGCCAGGATTCGAAACACGAACCGTATCGGAGGTGACGTGATCGAGCAAGTACTTCCTGAGCTACGAGCAGCACCTCTCGAACGAGCTCAAGCTCTCTCCTTGAGGGTCATTATTCTCCCCGCGGATTGACAAGAACGCCCCGGTCGCCTATCGTCACGACGGCGTCTGGGTCTGCATGGATCCCTTCTACGACGAGCAGCGGCTGGAGGGGAGGACTGCCGACGCCGATCCCATCTGGAACGCCTTCAGGAATCACCTGGTTCTCGAAGGCGGGATCCCGAAGTACGATGGGGACTCGGGCTCGCCCGATCTGCTCGTGGCGCTCGACGAGGAACTTGCTCGGAGGAAGACGGAGATCATCATGCGGGCTTTCGACAGACAGGATTGCGCCGCGGCGCGTCGCTACGTAGAGGGCTTCAACGGCCGAACGGCGCTCTCGGGGCCTGCACGATGAAAGGCCCCACGCTGCGACGGATCGCGGTCCTCGGCAACTACGGGAACCGCAACCTCGGCGACGAGGCGACGCTCCAGTCCGTGCTCCAGTTCGTCCACCAGCGCTGCCCCTGGGTCGAGGTGTGCGCGCTCTCCGAGTACCCGGCGGAGACCAGGCGGCGTCACGGGATCGACGCGGTGCCGTCGGCCGTCGATGCCCGGGACGGCGACCAAGCAGCCGAGCCGACGCTGCCGCCGCGGCCGCCTCAACGCGAGGTGTCCGGGCTGGGCGGGCGGCTGAAGGCGAGGCTCAAACGGCTGCCGGTCCTCTTCGCGGTGCTCCGAGCAGTGGTGAACACGCCGCGGGCGCTACGCGAGGTGGCGGCCTACCTGCGGTTCAGCGCACGGTGTTTCGTGTTCCTCCGACGGGTGGATCTGCTGGTGGTGGCGGGCGGGGGGCAGCTCTCGGATCACTTCAACGGCGTCTGGGGATTTCCCCTCCAGCTCTTCTCCTGGTGCCTCCTGGCTCGTTGCGCGGGGGCGCAGGTCGCGGTGCTCCACGTGGGCGCGGGCCCGATCGGCGGCGCGGCAAGCCGCGTGCTCTTCCGATGGACTCTCCGGCTGGCCACGTACCGCTCCTACCGCGATGAGCGATCGCGGCGCCTGGTCGAGGAGATCGGGGTCCGTGACGCGGGTCCGGTAGGACCGGACCTGGTCTTCGGGTGGGAGCCGCCGCTCGAGTCACGCCCGGAGCCGGTCGTCTTGCCGCGGCGCACGGTGGGTCTCAACGTGTACCCGTATCGTGACTGGCGATACTCGCCGATCTACGACCCGTCGGCCTACGCCACCTACGTCGAGAGGATCGCCGAGCTCGCCCTCTGGCTGCTCGAACAGGGGTATCGCGTTC
>Ga0268386_10002206_pt1 | contig 13742 bp, 12 predicted proteins | sample RVTome_15_FD_200260 | JGI IMG/M metagenome (GOLD analysis project Ga0268386, IMG submission 200260) | Soil microbial communities from uranium-contaminated site in the Upper Colorado River Basin, Wyoming, United States - RVT150D86... ...
CCGCTCGCCCCGGTCTTGCTCGGCGTCGCCGGCTCCGGCGCGGTCCTGTACGACGTCTCGGGCAGGACGATGCTGCAGCGCCTGATCCCGGACCAGAAGCTCACCCGGTCCCTCGGCGTGCTCGAGTCCGTGTACATGGGAAGCGAGGGCCTCGGCGCGTTCGCCGGTGCGGCCCTGGTGGCGTCGCTCGGTACCGCGTGGACCTTCGTGATCGCCGGCGCGATCGTCCCCGTCGTGTGCTTGGCGCTCCGCCGGGGACTCCGAGCCGTCGACGTCGGCGCGCGGGTCCCGGCCGAGGACCTCGCGCTCCTCCGCACGACGTCGCTGTTCGAACCGCTCCCCCCGTCGGCGCTCGAGCGACTCGCTCGTAACAGCGTCCCGGTCGTCGTATCCGCGGGCACCGTCGTGATCCGCGAAGGAGACGTCGGCGATCGCGTGTACGTGATCGCGGACGGCCACGCGGACGTGACCACGAGCGGGATCCACGTGGCGACGCTCGGACCCGGGGATCACGTCGGCGAGATCGCCCTGCTCCGGGACGTTCCGCGAACGGCCACCGTCACCGCGTCGACTCCGGTGCGGCTCCTCTCGCTCGAACGCGACGTGTTCCTGCGCACGATGACCGGGCACGAGCCGGCACACGCCGCGGCTCACTCCGCCGCCGAGGATCGGCTGCACGAGCTCTCCACCCCAGGCCATGAAGGCACGCGGAGCGAACCGGAAGACTGAACCCGGGGCGCCTATCGGTCTCACACCTGCCGCCGGGCAGGTCAGGTAGGCCGTCGGCTACGCCTCGGAAGGGTCGAGGTTGGCGAGGATCTCCGCGGCCTTGGCCTCGCGGTGTTTGCGGACGGCCTCGTCGAACTCGGGATGCGAGCGCCCGAGGATCTGCGCGGCCAGGATCGCCGAGTTCACGGCGCCCGCCTTGCCGACGGCGAGCACGCCGACGGGGATCCCACCCGGCATCTGCACCATCGAGAGCAGCGAGTCGAGGCCCCCGGCGAGTTTGGACTCCATCGGGACGCCGAGGACCGGCAGCGTCGTCTGCGCGGCGACGACGCCGGGGAGCGCCGCGGCCATGCCGGCGGCCGCGATCAACACCTCGGCGCCTCGCGACTCGGCGTCCGCGATCCAGGCGGTGAGCTCGCGCGGGGTCCGATGCGCCGAGAGCACGCGGGTCTCGAACGGCACGCCCAGCGTTTCCAGTTGCCGGGCGCAGTGCTGCATCGTCTCCCAGTCGGACGCCGATCCCATCACGACGCCGACGAGCGGCTCCGTCATCTCGTTCGGGTTCCCTCCTGTGCCTTCATGCCTGTGCGTTCGGGCGCGAGCAGTGTAGACGGGCGAGCGCCGCTCAACCGTGGCGGAGGCGCTCGCCGATCTCGGCCGCGATCTCGACGACGTCGAGCACGTCCCCCTCGGTGGTTCGGAAGTTCACGAAGCACGGGCGAAGCCAGACCTCGTCGTCGATCAGCGCGCTCGACATCCACACGCGCCCGTCGGCTTGGATCTCCTGGGCCAGTCGATGGTTGTGGGAGCCGACGTCCTCGACCCCGGCCGGCGCGTGACGGAAGGCCACGATCGACAGCTTCGGCGGGGCCAGCACCTCGAAGTCGTCCCTGGCCGAGACCGTCCGGTACAAGAGCTGGGCCTGCCCCAGATTGCGTTCGATCGCCTCGGCGAACGCCGCCGCTCCGTGCACCCGCATCGCGAGCCAGAACTTGAGCGCACGGAAGGGTCTGGAGTACTCGAACGTCGTCTCCATCGCGTGCAGCTCGTGCCGCTGGTGCGGCAGGTACCCCTGCTCGTGCCCGAACGACGCCACGAGGGCCTCCTGCTCACGCACCAGCAGGATCCCGCACGCCTTCGGCAGGTAGAGCCACTTGTGGGCGTCGACGGAGACGGAGTTCGCGCGCTCGAACCCGGTGAAGAGCTCGGGTCGAGCGGCGACGGCCGGCAGCCCGTACGCGCCGTCGACGTGGAACCACACGCCTCGCTCCTCGCAGATGTCCGCGATCGCCGCGAGCGGATCGATCGCGCCGGTGAGCGTGGTGCCCGCGCTCGCGACCACGGCGATCGGCGTGACCCCTTCGGCGAGGTCCCGGTCGATCGCGTCCGCGAGGGCCTCGGGGACGAGCCCGCGTTCGGGCCCGAGCGGGATCGCGCGCAGGTTCGCGGAGCCGACGCCGAGCGTCTCGACGGCTCGGGTGACCGAGTAGTGCACCTCCTGCGAGCAGTAGATCGCCACCCGCTTTCCGCCCAGGCCCTCGTAGCGAGAACCGGGCAACGCGTGTTCGCGCGCGGCGGCGAGCGCGGTCGTGTTCGAGACCGTGCCGCCGCTCGTGAAAGCCCCCGCGGCCTCGGGCGCGTAGCCGATGAACTCGGCCGCCCACCGGACCGCCTGCTTCTCGACAAGCGTCGCCGCCCGCGCGTCGACGGCGAGGTTGATGTCGTACGTGTGCGCGAGCAGGTCCGCGATCGTTCCGATCTCGAGTCCGCTCGAACCGACGCCGACGAAATATCGGGGCCGGGGCTGCGCGATCGACTCGTCGAGGATCCGGGCGGCGTCGTCGACCGCCTCGTGAGCGGAGGCGGGGCCGGTCGGGAGCTCGGTCTGCAGGAGCCGCCGAACGCGTTCGTCGAGGGGAGGTTCCTCGGGCCGGTATCGATCGAAGCTCTGCCAGGCCTCGGCGACCAGCTTGACCGCGTGTTCGAGCACCTCTTCGCGCGGGGCGTCGAGCCGCAGCGGAGGTTCGTTCCCGATCATCGCTCGGATGGTACCCGGACGGCCTCGGGGACCTGCTTTTCGACCGGCCGGCGGAGCACGCCGACGTAGACGCCCATCAGCACCAGGACCGAGCCTGCGGCGAACGCCCACGTGATGCGTTCGTCCTGCAGCCACCACGCCAGGACGATCGCGACCAGCGGGATCAGCACGCCCTCATACGACCGAAGGCCACGAGGGTGACGCGGTCGGGACCCTCGCGCCGTTCGCCGGCATCCGCCACGGTTGCTGAGCCTATCCCGCGAGGCTGCCGCTCATCCCCAGAGCCGGTCGGCGACACGGGCGACCAGCTCGAGCTTGCGCCACTGCGTGTCCTCGTCGATCTCGTTGCCCACCATCACGCTCGCGAACCCGCACTGCGGGCTGATCGCAAGCCGGTCAAGGTCGCCGTCTACGAACCCGGCCGCCAGGTCCATCTTCCGAAGGAGATCGTCCTCGGCCTCGAGGACGGGCGTCTTCGTCGAGAGGATCCCCATGACCATCGTCGAACCCCCTCTCAGGTAGCGCACCGGCTCGAACCCACCGTCTCGTCCGAGGTCGTCCCACTCGACCAGGAACGCGTCGTACGGGAGCTCGCCGAACACGCGCTCGGCGACGGGTTCGAGCGAGCCCTCGCACATCCACGACGAACGGAAGTTCCCTCGACAGATGTGCAGCGCCACGGTCACCTCGTCGGGGATGCCCTCGAGCACGGCGGTATCGGCCGCGATGGCGGCGTCGACGAGATCTGCGACGGGGTGGCCTCGCGCCTCGAATGGCGCGACCCACGTCGGGTCGACGAGGTACGGATAGAGCGGGAAGTCGAATTGTAGATAGATACCTCCTGCCTCCACTACCTCCCTGACGAGCTGCCGCTCGATCTCGATAGCAGCCTCGGCGAACTCCTCCACCGATCCGTAGGCACCACCGACCGTCGTGAAAGGGTGGAGGAAGATGGATGGGGCTGGGAACGTCACCTTGAAGGGGTAGCCACCGGTCGCTTCGACCATGAAGGCAGCCTCCCGAGCGGCCGGCGAGTCGACCTGCTCAAGCGGTGCGACGATCTCGTGAACGGCCAGCTCGACGCCCTCGCCTCGGTCGTTGCGGAACGTCACACTCTTGCCTGTTCGGACGCCCGATACGGCATCGTAGAAGGAGTTCATGAACATCCAACGCCGGAACTCGCCGTCTGTCACGACGTCGAGTCCGATGTCGATCTGACGCCGAACGACGTCGCGGATGGCAGCGTCCTCGAGCTCACGGAGCGCCGTTCGGTCCTTCTCCCGCTCCTCAGATAGGACTGCCGAGTGCCCCCGTTCGTAGAAGGCCTCGATTGACTGACTCACTAGGGGTGGCCGGAGCAGCGAGCCGACGACCTCGGCGCGAGCCGGGCGACGTGGGGCGTCCATAGGTTCCGAACACTAGTAACGATTGGCCAGGCTCGCTGGTGTGACCTCTTCCGCCTCAAGGATGGCAGACCCGCTGGTAGGCCTCGACCTGAGGATCTAGTCACGTATTGCAACCGAGTGGTTCGGTCGAATAGTGGGTGCATGTTAGCAATTTCGTCCAGTCCCAGCGCGTTGCACGCGCACGGAGCGAACGTCAGTGCGAGGAAGATTAGCGAGACCGGCGAATCAGGTCGCGTCGGGGCCCTGACTCAACCCCTAGCCCTTTCCGCATCGATGGTGCTCGTCGAGCCAGGATCGGACGCCGTCCTCGGCGCGCTAGGGAAGCCAGCTACCTCCCGGAGACGGCGCACCGAGAGCAGCGCTATCACGATGCCCGCGAGGACCATCAGGAAAACGCGGACGTAACGCGGCCGTGCGTCCCACCAGATTGACCACCTGTCCATGGCTGGCGACGCTACCGCCTTTCATCGCGGGGCGCGACATGCTACGGAGCGGAACCGGCTGTCCCACGGACCTCCACAAGAGGCACTCGGTCGCGATTGCCCTAGGGCCGTGCTCGTCGCACCTCGGCGCGGTCCTCCCGGTAATGGATGACATCCCAGGCGATGAGCGCGCAACAAACCGCCGTCACGAGCGCGAGGGAGACGAGCGCCGGCAGCTCGAGCGCTGCTGGGATGAGCGCCAGCATGGCGATGCCCGTTGCGAGCCTGCCCGGCCCGATCCATCCTGGTCGCTCGGTCGTCGTGCGGCGGACGAAGCGGACCAGCCGCAGACGCAGGCCGACGTGGGTGAGGAAATAGAGCGCGAGCCCACCGCAGAGCGCCACGGCGGGCACCGCGTCCAGCGGCTCGTCGACGTGCTCGATCGTCGTCTTGAGGCCCAGAGCGAACAGGACGATCCCGGCGATCATCGGCAGGTGCAGGTAGCTGTAGTAGTCGCGCGCGAGCCGGGCTCGCTCCGCACCGCTGGTCTGCGCGAGTTGACGTTGCGACATGACGGCGATGACGTCGAAGTACGCCCACCAGAGCGAGGCGACGACGACGACCCCAAGGACGGCGGCGGAGATGATGCCGGCAGTGAGCGAGAAGCCGGCGGCCCCCACGCCGAGGGCGATGATCGACTCACCGAGCGCGATGATGACGATGAGCCCATACCGTTCGGCGAAGTGAGCCGGTGAGACGCTCCAGCCCTTCCCTCGGCCGATCAGGGCACCCCCGTAGAGGACGGCGAGCCCGACGACCCAGAGCGCGGTCTGCGCGCCGCCGTCGACGAAACCGGCCACCAGGATGACCACCGCTCCGATCGTGGCCATCGGCGCGAACCCCATGAGCGCCCGACGAAGGTCGGGGTCGCGCTTGGCCGCGATCGCATCGAGCACGAGGTTCAGCAGAAGCACGAGCAGGTAGGCCACCCCGAACAGCACCTCGTCGGCACCGAACGCACCCGGGACGGCGAGGGCGACGACGAGCATCGCAGCCATCGCTCCGAACATGCCCGCGCGGACCTGGCCCTCCTCCGGCTCGAGCGCGTTCGTGAGCCACGCATAGCCCGTCCAGGCCCACCAGATCGCGGCGAGGACGAGCAGCCCGTGCCCGATCCCCCGCCAGGTGAGGTCGTGCGACATGAACTGGGTCACCTGCGTGATCGCGAACACCACCACGAGATCGAAGAAGAGCTCCAAGGGGGTGACCCGCTGTTCGCGCTCGGTCGGCTGAGCGTCCATCCCTACGAGCTCCTCGAACGCGGCACGAGCCTGATCGTCACGCCGTGGGCCTGAGGGCCCACGACGGTTCCGACGATCTCGGGCCCGTAGCGGTCGTACTTCGCGTGGTAGGCGGCGTCGATGTCGACGTGCACGCCAGGGGCGGCCTCTGCGAAGGTGACGTCCCGCTCCAGACCGCCGGCCTCGATGCGACCCACGCCGCTCGCCTTCGCGCGGCGGAACCACGGGTTGTCGGGGCCGTAGGCGGAGCGTACGTACAGCTGGTCGTCGACGCGGACGACCCACATCGTCACGTACGGCCGGAACGTGCCGTCCGGGCGTTCCGAGGTGAGCTGCAGCTCCTGCGCCTCGCCGATACGTCCAAGCTCCTCCTCGGTCCACGCGATCATCGGCGTACCTCGCATCACGAGTTCGGCATCGGTGACTCGGCTATCACAGTAACCGGAGCGCACATCCTCAGTGACATACAGGCTGCCAAGCTCGAAGCTGCCCGCGGGGACGTCGTCGTCAGGGCTCGGCAGCACCTACGCGTAACCAACCACGCGACCACCCAGCGGAACGCATCTCGTAGAACCCCTCGACCGCCTCGCGTAGTGCTGGTGGCCGGACAAGCGAGCCCACGACTTCGGCACGCGCCGGGCGACGGGGAGGCTTCACGGCCGGAGCCTACCCAGTGAACCGAGCCAGAGAGCCGGTAGCCTCGGACCTGGGGTGTGATCCGGGAATAGGTCTCGGTTGGGAAGGATGCAGAGGCAGGGAGGACGGAAGTTGGACCACGATCACCACGGACACGAGCACGCTGACCACCCGGAGGGGGGAAGCGACCCCTCCGCGAGCGTAGAGACGGGGGTGCGTGAGCATCGTCGCGCGGATCACGCATCTCACGACATGCATGAAGGACATGGACCTGGAGAACACGCGGGTCACGACGAGCATGCCGGGCACAGCGTCGCGATGTTCCGAGACCGCTTCTGGCTGAGCCTCCTCCTCACGGTCCCGGTGCTGGTGTGGTCGGAGATGGTGCAGGAGTGGCTCGGCTACACCGCCCCCTCCTTCCCGCTCTCGGTTCGCATCCCGGCGATCCTCGGCACGGTGATCTTCGTCTACGGAGGCATGCCGTTCCTGAAGGGCGGAGTCCAGGAGCTTCGGGACCGGCAGCCGGGCATGATGCTCCTGATCTCGCTCGCGATCGTCGTCGCCTTCGTCGCGAGCCTCGCGTCGGAGTTCGACTGGCTCGATCTCGAATTCTGGTGGGAGCTCGCGCTCCTGATCGATGTGATGCTCCTCGGGCACTGGCAGGAGATGAAGGCCATCGGCCAGGCATCGGGAGCGCTCGAGGCACTCGCAGCCCTGCTCCCCGACGAGGCTGAGGTCGTCCACGGAGCTGAGGTCCACACCGTCGCCGTGAGCGAGCTTCGACTCGGCCAGATCGTCCTCGTCCGCCCGGGCGGCAGGGTGCCGGCCGACGGGATGGTCATCGAAGGCGACGCCTCGTTCGACGAGTCGATGATCACCGGGGAGTCCCGCACCGTTCGCCGCAGCTCCGGCGACCACGTGGTCGCGGGCACGGTCGCCACCGACAACTCCGTGCGGATCGAGGTGGAAGCCGTCGGAGACGAGACCGCCCTCGCCGGGATCCAACGGTTGGTCCGTGAGGCTCAGGCGTCGCGGTCTCGGGCTCAGACACTCGCCGACCGCGCCGCGGCGATGCTCTTCTACATCGCCGTGGCGGCAGGGGCACTGACGTTCGTGGTCTGGGCGGCGATCGGCGACACGGGCGAGGCCGTCGAACGAAGCGTGACCGTCCTCGTCATCTCGTGCCCCCACGCGCTCGGGCTCGCGATCCCGCTCGTCATCGCCATCTCCACCGGCATCGCCGCACGAGCGGGGATCCTGGTCAGGGACCGCCTGGCGCTCGAGCGGATGCGCACGGTCGGCGCCGTCCTGTTCGACAAGACCGGGACCCTGACGAATGGGAGACCGGCTGTCAGCGACGTCAAGGGCGTCGGCGTTCAGGCCGAAGAGGTGCTCCGCATCGCGGCCGCGGTCGAGGCGAGCAGCGAGCACCCGCTCGCGAAGGCGATCGTCTCCGCGGCGACCGCCAACGGCGGGATCCCGAAAGCGTCGGACTTCCGGGCGCTGCCGGGGCGTGGCGTCGAAGCCGTCGTCGACGGAACGCCGGTCGAGGTCGGCGGTCCGGCCCTCCTTCGGGAACGAGCGATCGACATGCCGACCGAGATCAGCGATGACGTCGAGACGTGGAGCGCTCGCGGCGCGACGGTGCTCAGCGTGGTGCGCGACGGCCGCATCATCGGAGCGGTCGCGGTGGAGGATGAGATCCGCCCGGAGTCCGCGGAGTCGGTGCAGGACCTCCACCGCGAAGGGGTCCGCGTCGTGATGATCACGGGCGACGCGAGAGAGGTCGCCGACGCTGTCGCCGCTGATGTCGGGGTCGACGAGGTCATGGCCGAGGTTCTGCCCGAGGACAAGGCCGAGGCCGTAGCGGGGCTCCAGGGACGAGGGCTCCAGGTCGCCATGGTCGGTGACGGGGTCAACGACGCACCGGCCCTGGCGCGAGCCGACGTCGGGATCGCCATCGGAGCCGGAACGGACGTCGCCATCGAGTCGGCCGGCGTGGTGCTGGCGGGTGACGATCCGCGCGGCGTCGTCTCCGTCCGAAGACTCTCCAAGGCCAGTTACCGAAAGATGCTGCAGAACCTCGGGTGGGCGGTGGGGTACAACGTGATCGCCATCCCCCTGGCCGCGGGGGTCTTCGCGTGGGCGGGGTTGGTGCTCGCGCCCGCCGTCGGCGCTCTCGCCATGAGCATCTCGACCATCGTCGTGGCGGTCAACGCGATGCTGCTACGTCGACTCGACCTTCGGCCGGCGCCCGTCGCGACCGATCCCGTCAGCGAGCAGCGCGTCGGCGAACCGACGCACAGCGCGCACCACCACCCCTGACGACGAGACGACGTATCGGCGGGGAGCCGCGGCCAGCGTGACACGTCTACGATGGCCGCTGCGACCAGGTCCGGGAGGCAGCTGATGAACCCCTCGACGACCGCGAAGACGTGAGCGCGACGGCGGAACCGGAAGAGAAGGTCTTCGATAGCCCCACCCGCTGGGTGGCCAGGCACATCGGGGACTACGTTCGGACCGACGGGAAGAAGGGTCACCGCTGGCGCGGCGTCGACACCCTGCTGCTCACCACCCGAGGCCGCAGGTCCGGGAAGCTACGAAGGACCGCACTGATCTACGGCCGCGACGGCAACCGGTACATCGTCGTCGCCTCGCGAGGCGGCGACAAGCACCATCCGAGCTGGTACCTCAACCTCGTCGAGCACCCGGAGGTGTCGATCCAGGTAGGCCCCGAGACGTTCACGGCGCGAGCGAGAACGGCGAACGCGGACGAAAAGCCGGGGTTGTGGCGACTGATGACCGTGATCTGGCCGGACTACGACCGCTATCAGGCGAAGACGGATCGCGACATCCCCGTCGTCATCATCGAGCCGAGCTGACCCGCCGGGCGACCCAACCGACGCTCAGGCTGGATCCCAGCACACCCAGGTCGAATCCGGAGCTCGGAACTCCCAGCCTGAGAGCGTGGCCGGCCGATCAACGTCGAGCTGGAGTCCCGGCAACCGGTCGAGCAAGATGTCGAGCGAGACCCTCGCGAGATGCCGCCCGAACCACGCCCCCAAACAGAAGTGGCTCCCCACCGCGAACGCCAGATGTGCACCCTCTCTCCGATGGACGTCGAACCGATCGGGGTCCGTGAAGCGACGTGGGTCGCGGTTCGCCGAGGAGAGCACAGCGCCGATCAACGCACCCTCCTCGAGCTTCGTTCCCGCGAGCTCGGTGGTCTCGGTCGTCTGTCGCGTCGACGTTCCGACGGGTCCCGCCCACCGGAGGGTCTCCTCGACGGCCGGCTTCACCAGGCGCCGGTCGGCGCGGACTTCCTCGAGCTGCTCGGGGTTCGAACCGAGCGCCAGAACGACGAGCGCGATGAGGTCGCGCGGCTCCTGGAGCCCGCCGGAGAGCATCAGCTTGGTGTTCGCCACGATCTCGCTGCGGGTCATGCGGGCGCCGCCGCGGTCGTGATGGAGCATCCACGACAGGACGGAGCCGTCGGGCTCGGCCGCCAGACGGTCGAGGACGCGTTCGATCACCTCGGAGAGTGCGTCGCTGGCTTCGTCGGCCGGCCCCTGCTTCGCGGGATCGCCCTCGAAGTTCGCCAGGCCGATCATCAGTCCCTGGTTCCATCGCAGGAGGTCCTCCCACGCCACCTCGTCGAGCCCGAGCATGAACCGGAGCGAACGCACGCTCATCGGGTCGGCGAACTCGCGGAACAGGTCGCACTCCCCCCTCGCCTCGAACCCGTCGATCAGCTCGTTCGCCAGCGCCGGGATCATCCCCTTGGTCCGCTCCTCGACGTCGCGCGGCCGGAACGGGGGCTCGACGACGAGGCGGACCCGCTCCTGGTCCGGGCCCTCGGAGCCCAGCATGTTGACGCCCATCGTTCGGTTCAGGGTCGAGGGTTCGGTCGCCGCCGTGAACACGTTCGGCGACAGGTCGACCGTGCGCACGTCCTCGTACCGCGTGACGAGCCAGAGCTGCACCGCGGGGACCCACGAGACCGGCTCCTCGTCGCGCAGGCGCGCGTAGATCGGGTACGGGTCGCGCTCGAGATCCTCCAGGCCGATCCGCTCGCCGAACGTCACACGCACCCGCCTCCACCAGCGCCTGCGCCTCGCCGACGCCGGTAGGGCAGACTATCCGGCATCGGACAGGGGGGAGCGATGCGGCTCGAAAACAAGGTGGCGATCGTGAGCGGCGGCGGAACGGGGATCGGTGCCGCGACCGCTCGCGTCTTCGCGAGGGAGGGCGCGAAGGTGGTCGTCACCGGCCGCCGCGCCGAACCCCTCGAGGCCGTCGCGGCCGAGATCGACGGGCGGGCCGTCGCCGGGGATACGTCCGACGACGATCACGTCCGGGCGGCCGTCGCCGCGGCGAGGGACGCGTTCGGAGGGCTCGACGTCGTCGTCGCGAACGCCGGACTGGGGTTCGGTGGCGCCGCAGCGGACGTCGACGACGAGCGCTGGCAGCAGACGCTCGACGTGAACCTGACGGGGGCGTTCCGGCTGGCGCGAGCCGCCATCCCGTCGCTGGTCGAACGAGGTGGCGGCTCGATCGTCCTCGTCTCGAGCGTCTCGGCGGTCGTCAGCGGCACGGACGGCGCCGCGTACGTGACGTCGAAGGCGGCGATGCTCGGGCTCGCGCGGTCGATCGCCGTCGACTACGGGCCGAGCGGCATCCGCGCGAACGCCCTCTGTCCCGGCTGGGTCGAGACGCCGATGGGCGATCGGTCGATGGAGTCGCTGATGACCAAGCACGGCATCTCGCTGGGAGACGCGTATCGCCTGGTGACCCAGCACATCCCCCTGCGGCGACCCGCCACCGCGGACGAGATCGCGGCCTGCTGCCTGTTCCTCGCGAGCGACGAGTCGTCGATCGTGACCGGGACGACCCTCGTGGCCGACGGCGGTGGCCTGGCGGTCGACCTCACCGAGGTCGCGTGGCAGCAGGAGCGTCCGTGAGCTTCGACCACTCGGGACGGATCGCGTTCATCACCGGGGCCGGTTCGGGCATCGGGCGGGCGACCGCCCTCCGCCTCGCGTCGCAGGGCGCGGCCGTCGCGGTCGTCGACATCCGGCTCGAGGCGGCCGAGGAGACGGTTGCAGCGATCGCCGGCGGCGGCGGGACCGGCGTGGCGTTCGACGCCGACGTGCGGGACCGTTCCGAGATCGAGAGCGCCCGGGACGGCGCGGTGAACGCGTTCGGCCACGTGAACTACCTGGTGAACAACGCCGGTCTGGTCCGGATGTCGCCGCTCGACGAGCTCAGCGAGGACGAGTGGGACCTGGTACTCGACACGAACCTGAAGGGGATGTACCTCGTGACGCAGGCGATCGCCCCGGTGATCGCCGGCGCGGGCGGCGGCGCGATCGTGAACCTCGCGACGATCGAGTCCGAGGTCGTGGTCGCGTCGACCGGACACCCGCAAGTGCACTACAACGCATCGAAGGGCGGGGTGAAGATGCTGACGAAGGCGCTCGCGGTCGAGCTCGCCGATCGCAACATCCGCGTGAATGCGGTAGAGCCCGGGGCGATCGCGACCTCGTTCATCCCCGGAGGGAACCTCCGCTCCCCCGAGGCGTGGGCCTCGATGAAGGACCGGCTCCTGGTCCCGCGCGTCGGCGAGCCGGAGGACGTGGCCGCGGCGATCTCGTTCCTGCTCTCGGACGACGCGTCGTACATCACCGGGGCCATGCTGCCGGTCGACGGGGGGTGGCTCACGCGATGACGCTCGACCTCGCGGATCTGGAAGGGTTCGGGACGGTGGTCGTGACATCGGCCGACGTGACGGGGCGGCCGGTCGGCAAGCGCGTGTCCGTCGACGTGTTCCGACGGATCGTTCACGAGGGGATCCCGCTGAGTTCCTGCGTCCTCGGATGGGACGTCGACCAGTGGCCGGGGCCGGTGCAGGAGTACACGGGCCATCACACCGGTTGGCACGACGTCCGGCTCGTGCCGGATCTCGGGACCCTCCGGCCGGCGGCGTGGCTGGAGCGCACGGCGATCTGCCTCGCCGACTTCGCCGAGATGGGTTCGGACGAGCTCGCGCCGGTTGCGCCACGGACGATGCTTCGGCGTCAGGTCGAGCGGCTGACCGATGCCGGCTTCACCCCGCAGGTCGCGAGCGAACTCGAGTTCTCGCTGTACCACGGCAGCTACGACGACGGCAGGACGAACGGCTACGAGACGCTCGTCCCCACCACGCTCGCGAGGGCCGACTACACGATCCAAGCGGGCGACCGGTACGAGGGCTTCTTCTCGGGTGTGCGGGACGCGCTCGCCGCCTCCGAACTCGGTCCGTGGACCAGCCAGGTCGAGTGGGGTCTCGGCCAGTGGGAGATCAACCTCGAGTACCGGAACGCGCTCGAGATGGCCGATCGCCACCTGCTCTTCAAGCTCGCGATGCGCACGCTCGCGTCGAACGCCGGCATGGCGGTCACGTTCATGGCACGGCCGTTCGCGAACACGACCGGCTCGTCGTGCCACCTGCATCTGTCGCTCGTCGACGGCGACGGCCGCAACGTCTTCCACGACGCGGAGGACGCTGACCGGATCTCGGCGACGCTCCGGCACGCGATCGGCGGCGTCCTGGAGCGCGCGCCGGAGCTCATGCTCTTCTACGCGCCGACGGTGAACTCGTACCGGCGGACGACGAGCGGCGAGTTCTCGGGGAACGGCCTGTCGTGGGGGTTCGACAGCCGGATGGTCTCGTGCCGCGTGCTCACCGAGTCGCCCGAGTCCACCCGGCTCGAATGGCGCGTGCCCGGCGCCGACGTCGACCCGTACCTCGCGATCGCGGCGCTCCTCGCGTCGGCGCTCGACGGGATCGAGACGCAGTCCGACCCGGGTGAGCCACTGATGGGGAGCGACTTCGAGCGGCCGGTCACCCCGCTCCCGGCGCCCCTCGGCGAGGCGGTCGAACGCTTCCGGGACGGCTCCTTCGCGCCCGAGGTCCTCGGCAAGGACGTAGTGGCCCACTACGCGGAGGCCGGACGGTGGGAGTGGGAGCAGTTCCTCGCACCAGCCGCAGTCGGCGAATGGGAGCGACGGCGCTACTTCGACGTCATCTGAGGGAGGTGGTCGTATGGGCCAGGCGCAGGACGCCGAGCGGATCGGACCGGACGAACTCGTCGAGATCGAGGGCCCTCCCGAGATCCACCGACATCAGGCGTTCGCGAAGCCGGGCCTGTGGGCGGGGCTCACGACGACC
>Ga0268386_10002207_pt1 | contig 13742 bp, 26 predicted proteins | sample RVTome_15_FD_200260 | JGI IMG/M metagenome (GOLD analysis project Ga0268386, IMG submission 200260) | Soil microbial communities from uranium-contaminated site in the Upper Colorado River Basin, Wyoming, United States - RVT150D86... ...
GTTCGCTCCCACCCGTCTGTTTCGGGGTCACACGGGTGCGGCGAAGGACCGCCGGGGAGTGCTGTAGGCGATGCGAGCGTCGGCCACGGCCAGGGGGGTCCAGATGTCCGCGCGCAAGATGCGGCTAGTCATCGACCAGATCCGCGGCAAGGGCGTCAACGAAGCGTACGCGATTCTCCAGTTCTCGAAGAAGGCGGCGTCCGAGCCCATCGACAAGCTCCTGCGCTCGGCGGTCGCGAACGCGACCTACAGGGCGGACGAGACCGGTGGGACGCTGGACGTGGACGAGCTCGTCGTGACCGAGGCGTACGTGGACGAGGGGCGGACGCTCCGCCGGTGGCGCGCGCGCGCCTACGGACGGGCGACCCCGCGACTCAAGCGCAGCAGCCACGTCACCGTGGTCGTCGACACGAGGGAGGCATAGTGCGCTCGATGCGAATGCTCACACACGAGACGAGGCGCTAGACGTGGGTCAGAAGACACACCCGTACGGGTTCCGCCTCGGCACGGTCAAGCCGTGGAAATCGCGCTGGTTCGCGCAGGGAAAGGACTTCCAGAAGCTCCTGGCCGAGGATGAGAAGCTCCGCAAGTACCTGAAGGCGCGGCTCGGACACGCGGCGATCTCGCGGGTCGAGATCGACCGCAAGCCCACGAAGATCGTGGTGACGATCCATACCGGACGGCCCGGTGTCGTGATCGGCAAGCGGGGCTCGGAGGTCGACAAGCTGCGTGACGAGCTCGCGCTGCTCACCGACAGCGAGGTGTCGGTGAACGTCGAGGAGATCAAGCGTCCCGAGACGGACGCCCAGCTCGTGTCGGACAACGTGGCGCACCAGCTCACGCAGCGGATCAGCTTCCGCCGGGCCATGAAGCGGGCCGTCCAGGCCGCGATGCGGGCCGGCGCGGGCGGGATCCGCATCCAGTGCGGCGGTCGGCTGGGCGGCGCGGAGATCGCGCGCACCGAGGGCTACAACGAAGGGCGCGTGCCGCTGCACACGCTGCGCGCCGACATCGACTACGCGGAGACGCAGGCCCGGACGACGTTCGGAACGATCGGAGTGAAAGTGTGGATCTTCCACGGCGAGGTCGTGGAGGACCGGCGCGGCCAGACGTACACCGCCGGCGGGCGGCGCTAGCCGCGGGCGAGGGATAGAGGACGATGCTTCAGCCGAAGCGGGTGAAATACCGGAAGCAGCAGAAGGGCCGGCTCAGGGGGAAGGCGACCCGGGGCAACAAGGTCTCCTTCGGGGACTACGCCCTCCAGGCGATCGAGCCCGGGTGGATCTCGAATCGTCAGATCGAGGCCGCCCGTGTCGCGATGACGCGGCACATCAAGCGCGGCGGCAAGGTCTGGATCCGGATCTTCCCGGACAAGCCGCTCACGCAGAAGCCGGCGGAGACGCGCATGGGGAAGGGGAAGGGCAACCCGGAGTACTGGGTGGCCCCGGTGCGTCCCGGCCGCGTGATGTTCGAGCTCGAGGGCGTCACCGAGGAGATCGCCCGGCGGGCCATGCAGCTCGCGTCGGCCAAGCTGCCCGTGAAGACGCGCTTCATGGTTCGGGAGGACTAGTGGCCGAAATGGATGCGGTCGAGATCCGTCAGCTGACGGATGACGAGATCGCCGAGGAGATCGAACAGGCTCGGGACGAGCTCGCGCGCCTCCGGTATCGGGCCGCGTACGAGGATCTGGAGAACCCGGTCCTGCTCAAGACGCTGCGCCGTCAGATCGCCCGGCTGAAGACCATACAACGCGAGCGGTCCGAGGAGCGGGTCGATGGCTGATCGGAGCGAAGCGATGGGCGGGCGGAAGACCCGCCAGGGCACGGTGGTCAGCGACCGCATGGACAAGACGGTGGTCGTCTCGGTCGAGCGGCTGCTGGCGCACCCGCTGTACGGCAAGCAGGTGAGCCGGAACAAGAAGTACCACGCCCACGACGAGAACAACGAGTACCGGGTGGGCGACGTCGTCCGCATCGAGGAGACGCGACCGCTCTCGAAGCGGAAGCGGTGGCGCGTCCTCGAGCTGATCGAGCGTCCGGACATCGCGGAGAGCGCGACATGATCCAGCAGGAGTCGATGGTCCGCATCGCGGACAACTCCGGGGCGCGCCGGGCGCTCTGCATCCGCGTGCTGGGCGGCTCGCGCCGGAGATACGCGGGCCTGGGCGACGTGATCGTCGTCACCGTGAAGGACGCGATCCCGGGGGGTGCGGTGAAGAAGGGCGAGGTGGCCCGGGCCGTCGTCGTGCGGACGGCGAAGGAGAGCCGGCGCGCCGACGGGAGCTACATCCGCTTCGACGAGAACGCGGCCGTCCTCATCAACGACGCCGGGGAGCCGCGCGCCACGCGCATCTTCGGCCCCGTCGCGCGCGAGCTGCGCGAGAAGCAGTTCATGAAGATCGTGTCGCTGGCCCCGGAAGTGATTTGAGGAACGGGCCGGATCGGACCCGAGCGAAGAGACGATGACGCAACCGAAGCTGAACGTTCGAACGGGCGACACCGTGATGGTGATCGCCGGAAACTATCGGGGCGTGACGGGGCAGGTGCTGCGCACCATCCCCTCCAAGGGCCTGGTGGTCGTTCAGGACGTGAACATGCGCAAGCATCATCGGCGTCCGAGCGCCACGCGGCAGGGCGAGGTGAGGGAGGGCGGGATCCTCACGTTCGAGGCGCCGATCTCGGCGTCGAACGTGATGCTCGTGTGCCCCCACTGCGACGAGCCCACGCGGATCAGCCGCCGGCACGACGCGGACGGGACGATCGAGCGCATCTGCAGGCGCTGCGACAACCCCATCCCGACGGCCGGCTGACGGGACCGCGGACAGTGACGAACGGAACGATGGAGAAACCCAGACTTCGACGGCACTACGACGAGGCGGTGCGCCCGCGGCTCGCCGACGTGTTCGGCTTCGACAACCCGAACGAGATCCCGCGCATCGACAAGATCGTGCTGAACGCCGGGCTCGGGGACGGGAAGGAAAACCCCAAGCTCATCGACTCCGCCGTGGCCGAGCTCGCTCGGATCTCGGGCCAGAAGCCCGTCGTGACCCGGGCGCGGAAGTCGATCTCGAACTTCGGGCTGCGCCAGGGGATGCCGATCGGCGCGATGGTGACGCTGAGGGACGCGCGCATGTACGAGTTCCTCGACCGCTTCATCAGCGCCGCGGTCCCGCGGATACGGGACTTTCGCGGGTTCTCGAGCCGCGCGTTCGATGGACGGGGCAACTACACGGTCGGCATCAAGGAGCAGATGGTGTTCCCCGAGGTCGACTACGACGAGATCGTGAAGATCCACGGCTTCAACATTACGATCGTGACGAGCACGGATCGCGACGACGAGGCCCTCGTGCTGCTGCGCGAGATGGGAATGCCGTTCCGGGGCGAGACCCCGGTGGTAGTCTGACAGGGGACGCGAATGGCGAAGAAGTCGTGGATCGAGAAGGCCAACCGGAAGCCGAAGTTCAGCTCCCGGACGATCAGGCGGTGCAACCGGTGCGGACGCGTGCGCGCGTACATGCGCAAGTTCGGCCTGTGCCGGATCTGTTTCAGGGAGCAGGCGCTGCGGGGCGAGATCCCCGGCGTCCGGAAGGCGAGCTGGTGATGAGAGAACCGGTGAGGAGCCGACCCGACACGATGAACGCACGACGCGAGCTCACGCCATGAGCATGACCGACCCGATCGCCGACATGCTCACGCGGATCCGGAACGCCGGAGCCGCGGGTCATCGCCGTGTGGACATCCCGCTCTCGAAGATCAAGATCGAGATCGCCCGCATCCTGGCCGAGAACCACTTCGTGCACGGGTACAAGGTGCTCGATGACGGGGCGCACGGCCGCCTGCGCGTCTATCTCAAATACACGGTTGACGATCGGCCGGTGATCCGGAACCTCGAGCGGGTCTCCTCGCCCGGGCTCCGCAAGTACGTGGATTCGAGCTCGGTCCCGAAGGTCAGGGCCGGAATGGGTATCGCGATCCTCTCCACCTCCCACGGCGTGATGACCGACCGTGAGGCGCGCCGGCGGCGCGTGGGTGGCGAGCTCCTCGCGAAGGTCTACTAGCGCGGGTCTGGGGGGAACCATGTCGAGAATCGGGAGGCTGCCGATCCCCGTGCCCGAGGGCGTCGAGGTCCGGGTGGACGGGTCGGCGGTCACGGTGAAGGGCCCCAGGGGGGAGCTGGACCGCTCATTCGATCCCGCCATGACGATGGCGGTCGAGGACGGCGAGGTGACCGTGACGCGGGCCACGGACGCGGCGCGGCATCGGGCCCTGCACGGGCTCACGCGGTCGCTGATCGCGAACATGGTCATCGGGGTCTCGCAGGGATACGAGCGGGCGCTCGAGATCCACGGGGTGGGCTACCGCGCGGAGCAGCGGGGGAAGAACCTCATGCTCAACGTGGGGTTCAGCCACCCGGTCGAGATCCGGGCCCCGGAGGGGATCGAGCTCAAGGCCGAGTCCCCCACCCTGATTCGCGTGACGGGCATCGACAAGGAGAAGGTCGGTCAGATCGCGGCCGAGATCCGGAAGGTCCGGCCGCCGGAGCCGTACAAGGGCAAGGGAATCCGATACCAGGGCGAATACGTCCGCCGGAAGGCCGGAAAGGCCACGGCGGGCGCCTGATCGGACCGCACGCACGGGTACGAGGATGAAGAGCAGAGCGAAGAGCCGGCAGACCTATCGCGCGCGCCGCCGCGCCCGGATCGGCAGGAAGATCCGGGGGACCGCGGAGCGGCCGCGTCTCGTGGTGTTCCGCAGCTTGCGGCACATCGAGGGCCAGATCGTCGACGACGACCGCGGCGTCACGCTGCTCGGCGTGTCGTCCAGATCCGGCGTCGAGGGCGAAGCGGGCGAAGAGATGAGCGGGAAGGTCGCCGACTCGTATCTGGCCGGGAAGGCGCTCGGCGAACGGGCGGTCGAGAACGGCGTCCAGACCGTGGTGTTCGACCGCGGCGGGTATCCCTACCACGGTCGGGTGAAGGCGTTCGCGGAGGGGGCCCGGGCGGGCGGCCTCCGCTTCTGAAAGGGACGACATGGCCAGAGGCAAGCGGCGCGACGAAGGCGACAACTTCAAAGAGAACGTCATCTTCATCAATCGCGTCTCGAAGGTGGTGAAGGGCGGACGGCGATTCTCGTTCACCGCGCTGGTGGCGGTGGGCGACGGACAGGGACGCGTGGGCACCGCGCTCGGGAAGGCGAACGAGGTCGCGGAGGCGATCCGCAAGGGCTTCGAGCAGGCGCGGCGCCACATGGTCGAGGTCCCGGTCGTCAACGGGACGATTCCGCACGAGATCCTCGGCGAGCACGGCGCCGGGCGCGTCCTGCTCAAGCCGGCGGGTCCGGGGACCGGCGTGATCGCCGGTGGTCCCGTGCGCGCGGTGCTCGAGTGCGTGGGGGTGCAGGACATCCTCACGAAGAGCCTCGGGACCAACAACCCGATCAACATGGTGCGCGCCACGATGGATGGGCTCCTCGGGCTGGTGACGCCGGAGCAGGTCGCGGCGGAGCGCGGCGTGGACGTCGCGACGATCCGGGAGGCCATGCGTGGCTAAGCGGCTGAGGATTCGACAGGTGAAGAGCGGAGTGGGAGCGCAGCGCCGCCAGCGCGCCACGCTCGAGGCGCTCGGTCTCCGTCACCACCAGGATCAGGTCGTCCAGCCGGACAACCCCGCCATCCGTGGCATGGTGCGCGCCGTGAGTCATCTCGTCGAGGTGGAGGAGGTGGATGATGGCTGAGCGCGACCGCATCGGTCTGGACAACCTGTCGCCGGCCGACGGCTCGCGCTCCGCGCCCAAGCGTGTGGGACGCGGCCACGGATCGGGGCTCGGCAAGACCTCGGGCCGCGGCCACAAGGGACAGAAAGCGCGTGCCGGGGCCTCGATCCCGGCCTGGTTCGAGGGCGGGCAGATGCCGCTCTACCGGCGCACGCCGAAGCGCGGCTTCACGAACCCCGGCCGGCAGGAGTGGAGCATCGTCAACCTCGGGGACCTGGGGCGCGTGTCCGCGGAAGAGATCGATCCGCAGGTCCTCAGGCAGCACGGGCTCATCGGGACGCTCAAGCACCCCGTCAAGATCCTCGCGCGGGGCGAGCCGGGTCGCGCCCTGACGATCCGCGCGCACGCCTTCAGCGCCGCGGCGCGCGAGAAGATCGAGGCGGCGGGCGGGTCGGCGCAGGTCATCGAGTAGCGAATGGCGAACGGTCAACCGAACGCGGTGGCCGCTGCGGCGAACCTCTTCAAGGTGCCGGAGCTCAAGGAGAAGATCTTCTTCACCTTGCTCTGTCTCGCCATCTACCGCCTCGGCTCCCACATCACGACGCCCGGCGTGGACGTCGTGGCCCTCCAGCAGCTCGCGGGGCAGTTCCAGGGCACGATCTTCGGGATCTACGACCTGTTCGTGGGCGGGGGGCTCCAGCGGGCCACGGTCCTCGCGCTCGGGATCATGCCGTACATCTCCGCGAGCATCCTCTTCCAGCTCCTCGCGGCCGTGTTCCCGACGGTCGAGAAGCTCCAGAAGGAGGGCGAGGAGGGCCGCCGGAAGCTCACGCAGTGGACGCGGTACACGACCGTGGTCCTGTGTCTCGGGCAGGCCTACACATACGCGCTCTTCCTCGAGGCCCAGGCCGGGGCGGTGGCGAATCCCGGTTGGGATTTCCGGATCCTGACCGTGCTGATGCTCACGGCGGGCGGCGTGTTCGTCATGTGGCTCGGAGAGCAGATCACCGAGCGTGGGGTCGGGAACGGGATGTCCCTCCTGATCTTCTTCTCGATCCTCCAGGGCTTTCCCGGGGCCGTGATCAACACGCTCGAGCTCTTCCGGGCCGGCGGGATCACGCTGTTCCGGCTCATCGCCCTGTGCGCCACGCTCATCCTCGTGATGGCGGCGGTGGTCGCCCTCACCATGGCCGCCCGCCGGATCCCGGTACAGATCCCGCGCAAGGTCGTCGGCCGGGGACGCATCCGGGAGGGGCAGCGCTCCTTCATCCCGCTCCGGGTGAACTCGGCCGGCGTGATGCCGATCATCTTCGCGCAGTCGATCATCATCATCCCCGGCACGCTCGCCGCCTTCATGGGGAATCCGGGGCCGGGGAGCCCCGGCGTGCGCGGCTTCCTATACGACCTCAGCCAGTGGTTCCAGGTGGGGACGCCGGCGTACTACATCTCCTACGTCGTCCTGATCGTCTACTTCACCTACTTCTACACCTCGATCATCTTCAACCCGGCGGACCTGGCCGAGAACCTGAAGCGGCAGGGCGGGTTCATCCCCGGGGTGAAGCCGGGCCGCAAGACCGAGGAGTACATCGATTACGTGCTCACGCGGATCACGCTGCCGGGCGCCGTGTATCTGGCCCTGATCGCGATCCTGCCGTTCGGGATCTTCGAGCTCTTCGATCTCCAGACCTTCTTCTTCGGCGGAACCTCCCTCCTCATCGTGGTCGGCGTCGCGCTCGACACGGTGCAGCAGATGCAGCAGCACCTGCTCCTGAGGCAGTACGAGGGGTTCATGAAGAAGGGGCGCGTCAAGCACCGCGGCAGGCAGCGATACATGTGACGGGCCCGGCGAGACGACCTGCGTGCGCCTGATCCTGATGGGTCCCCCCGGCGCCGGGAAGGGCACCCAGGGCGACAGGGTCGCGGAACGGTTCGGGATCCCGCGGCTGTCGACGGGCGACATGCTGCGCGACGCCCGGAGGGGCGGCACGCCGCTCGGGGGCGAGGCGCGGCGGTACATGGACGCCGGCGAGCTCGTGCCCGACGCCGTGATCCTCGGGATCGTGGACGAGGCGCTGGGCGCCCCGGGGGCGGAGCACGGATTCCTGTTCGACGGCTTTCCGCGCACGCTCGCCCAGGCGGACGGGCTCGCGGCGCTCCTCGGCGAGCGCGATGAGGCGCTCGACGCGGTGCTCTCGCTGGATGTCCCGGACGAGGAGCTGGTCGCGCGCATCTCGGGCCGCCGCGTATGCGAGAACGGGCACGTGACGCACACCGGGGTCGTCGGGGACGCGACCGAATGCCCGGTGTGCGGAGGGCGGCTGAGCCAGCGCAGCGACGACCACGAGGAGACGGTGCGGCGTCGGCTCGGCGTGTACCGCGAGCAGACCGAGCCCCTGCTCGAGTACTACGCGAAGAGCGACGCGGGGCTCACCGTCGTGGACGGAACCGGAGACGTCGGCGAGGTCTCGGAGCGCTTGTTCCGGGCGCTCGACGAGGTCGGTACGGGGACGAGCGCGTGATCCGACTGAAGTCCGCAGCGGAGATCGAGGGGATCGCGGCCGCCGGCGCGATCGTGGCCGATGTGCTCGACCTGGCGGCCGAGCTCGCGGTCCCGGGCGTGACCACCGGCGATCTGGATGAGCGCGCCGAGGAGCTGATCCGGTCGCACCCGGGCGCCACGCCGTCGTTCAAGGGGCTGTACGGGTTCCCGGCCACGCTGTGCACGAGCATCAACGACGAGGTCGTGCACGGGATTCCGTCACACCGGCGGGAGCTGGCGGCGGGCGACATCGTGAGCGTGGACGTCGGCGTGCGGCTGGATGGCCTGTTCGCGGACGCGGCGCTGACGATCGGGGTCGGACCGATCTCCGATGAGGCGCGTGATCTCCTGGACCTGACGCGCCGGGCGCTCGACGTGGGCGTGAAGAACGCGCGCGAGGGACGGCGCCTGGGAGACCTGGGAGCGGCGATCCAGGCCTGCGTCGAGGATGCCGGCTACAGCGTGATCCGCGAGCTGGTGGGACACGGCGTGGGCGAGGCGCCCCACGAGGAGCCCCAGGTGCCGAACTACGGCGTCGCGGGGCGCGGGCCGCGGATGGAGCGAGGGCTCGTGATCGCGATCGAGCCGATGGTGAACCAGGGCGGCCGGACGATCCGGACGCTCGAGGACGAGTGGACCGTGGTGACGGCCGATGGATCGCTGTCGGCGCATTTCGAGCATACGGTCGCGGTGACGGCCGCGGGACCGCGGGTCCTGACGGCCGTGCACAGTCGGACTCCGGCGGGAGAAGGTTGAGTTTTGGCGAAGGAAGAGCCGATCCAGATGACGGGGGAGGTCGCCGAGGCACTTCCCAACGCGATGTTCCGAGTGCGGCTCGAGAACGGGCACGAGATCGTGTGCCACGTCTCGGGGAAGATCCGGATGAACTACATCCGCATCCTCCCCGGCGACAAGGTCGCGGTCGAGATGTCGCCGTACGACCTCACGAAGGGGCGGATCACGTACCGCTACAAGTGAGGGGGCGGGTCCCCGAATCGCGTTGATCGACAGGGCCTTGCATGATATCTTAAATGGCTCGTGTCGATACGGGCCGCGCCCGTTGGAGAGGCGGGAACGGGGCCCGGCGCGACCGCCGCGCGGCGTCGGTGGATCGGGGGAAGCGATGAAAGTTCGTTCGAGCGTCAGACGGATGTGCGAGCACTGCAAGATCATCCGGCGGCGGGGTGTCGTCCGGGTCATCTGCAGCCGGGATCCGAAGCACAAACAGCGTCAAGGGTGAAGGCCTTGACGCTGTTCGCCGCGCGTCCGTGGATGCGCGGCCACCAGAGGCAGGGCTGATCCAGCGCGCCGGCGGTCACCGCCCCCGGCGCGTCAAAAGGACTTTCGGGAGAGACGGAATGGCACGCATCGCCGGAATCGACCTGCCCCGCGACAAGCGGATCGAGGTGGGCCTGACCTACATCTACGGAATCGGTGACTCCACGGCCCGGGCGATCCTCGCCGAGACCGGCGTGAACCCCGACACCCGGGTGCACGCGCTCTCCGACGAGGACGTGAACAAGCTCAGGCGGGTGATCGAGAACCACTACAAGGTCGAGGGCGCGCTGCGCACCGAGACCTCGATGAACATCAAGCGGCTGATGGACATCGGCTGCTATCGCGGCTTGCGTCACCGGCGGGGCCTCCCCGTCCGGGGACAGCGCACGCACACCAACGCCCGCACCCGGAAGGGGCCGCGGCGCACGGTGGCGGGCAAGAAGCAGGCGCCACGCAAGTAACGCGCGGCGCGGGGACACGACGAGAGGCTTCGAGGCGTAATGGCTAAACCGGTACGGAAGAAGAAGCGCCAGGTCGACGCGGAGGGCGTGGCCCACATCAAGGCGACCTTCAACAACACGATCATCACGATCAGCACCATGAGCGGGGACACGGTGGCCTGGGCCAGCGCCGGCAAGGCGGGCTTCAAGGGCTCGAAGAAGTCGACCCCGTTCGCGGCGACGATCGCGGCCGAGGCCGCGGGTCGCGAGGCCGTCGGGATGGGGATGCGCAAGGTCCACGTCGAGGTGCAGGGGCCCGGCTCCGGCCGCGAGTCCGCGATCCAGGCGCTCCAGGCCGCCGGGTTGACGATCCGCTCGATCAAGGACGTGACGCCGATCCCGCACAACGGGTGTCGCCCGCCCAAGAAGCGGAGAGTCTGATGGCGCGCTACACGGGGCCGGTGTGCCGGCTGTGCCGCCGGGAGGGCGAGAAGCTCTTCCTCAAGGGGAAGCGCTGCTTCACCGAGAAGTGCGCGATCGAGCGCCGCTCGTACCCGCCCGGCCAGCACGGCGGCGGACGTCGTCGCCGGCGGCAGTCGGAATACGCGGTGCAGCTGCGCGAGAAGCAGAAGGTGAAGCGCATCTACGGGCTGGGCGAGAAGCAGTTCCGCAGCCTGTTCCGAAAGGCCGCGCGCGTGCCCGGCGTGACCGGCGAGAACCTGCTCGTGGCGCTCGAGACGCGGCTCGACAACCTGGTCTACCGGCTCGGCTTCGCGCCGTCCCGGAAGGCCGCACGCCAGCTGATCCGCCACCGTCACGTGCGGGTCGACGGGCGCACCGTGGACGTACCGAGCTTCCAGGTGTCGCCGGGGCAGGAGATCGCGATCGCGCCGCATTCCCGGGATCTGCCGGTCGTCCAGGAGGCCCTCGAGGACAAGAAGACCCGGGACCAGCTCTCGTGGTTGGGGACCGACTTCGAGAACGGCACGGGCCGCATGCTCGAGCGCCCTTCCCGCGCGGACATCCCGCTGGCGGTCGAAGAGCAGCTCATCGTGGAGCTCTACAGCAAGTAGTCCCGGCACGGGTCCTCGCGCGACGGCGACCCCCGGCTCGGGCTTCGAAGAAAAGACGAGGCGAACGAACATGATCATGTCGGTGGACCTTGCCGGACTGGTGCTCCCGGAAGCGATGGAGGAGACGACCCGCTCCGAAGACGGCATGCGGGCCTCGTTCCTTCTCCAGCCCCTGGAGCGCGGGTTCGGTCACACGATCGGAAACTCGATTCGCAGGATCCTGCTCTCCGCGCTCCCGGGCGCGGCCGTGTGGGGATTCCGCGCGGATGGGGTGCAGCACGAGCACCAGACGATGGACGGGGTGGCGGAGGACGTGCATCAGGTGATCCAGAACCTGAAGGGGCTCGTCCTCGTCATGGACGCGGACGTCCAGGACGCGAAGCTGGAGCTGGCCGCGCACAAGGCCGGCCCGGTGACGGCCGCCGCGATCGGCGGGCACGCGGCCGTGAAGGTCGTGAACCCGGACCATGTCCTCTTCACCCTCCAGGAAGACCTGCCGGAGAACCGGCCGCTCACGATGGACCTGTGGGTGAATCGGGGCCGCGGCTTCGTGATGGCCGACCAGCACACGGATCCGGAGGACGACGAGCGGCGGAGCGAGTTCCCCGTCGGCATGATCCGGATCGATTCCGTCTACAACCCCGTGCGCCGCGCGAACTTCTCGGTGCGCGAGACGCGCGTGGGCCAGCGCACGGACTTCGATCGGCTCCAGGTCGACCTCGAGACGAACGGCGCGCTGGATCCCGCCGATGCGGTGGGTCAGGCGGCCGAGATCGCGCGGCTCCACCTCTCCTACTTCAGCCAGATGGGGATCGTGCCCTCGCTTTCCGAGGGGGGCGACGGCGCCGAGCCCCAGGACGCGTCCCAGAAGCCGCTGGAGGAGAGCTTCGTGGCGCTGCTCGAGCAGTCGCTGGACGAGTTCGAGCAGATCTCCGCGCGCTCCCGGAACACGCTCGAGCGCCAGAACATCAGCACGCTGGGCGACATCGTCACGCATTCGCGTGACGAGATCCTCAACCTCGAGAACTTCGGGGAGAAGTCGCTGGAGGAGGTCGCCGAGGTGCTCGCCATCCACGGGCTCAGGTTCGGGATGACGTTCGAGCGCGACCTCGAGGGGAACGTGTATCTGGTCGAGGACGGCGTGGAGAACGGCGCCGGAGGAGACGATGAGACATAGGCACAAGGGGCGTCAGCTCTCCCGCACGCGCACCCACCGGCGGGCGATGCTCCGGAACATGGTCACGAGCCTGATCCTGCACGAGCGGATCCAGACGACCGAGGCGAAGGCCAAGGAGCTGCGTCCGTTCGCGGAGCGGCTCATCACGCTCGCAAAGAAGGGCGACATGCACAGCCGGCGAGTCGCGGGCCGCCAGATTGCGGATCGGGAAGCGCTCGCCAAGCTTTTCGACAAGATCGGCCCCCGCTTCGAGGGACGCCCGGGTGGGTACACCCGCATCCTCAAGCTGGGCGCCAGGAAGGGCGATGGCGCGGAGTTGGCCCTCATCGAGCTTACGGAGCTGACCGAGAAGGAAGCCTAGTCGCCGCCGGACGGAGAGAACGCATGTCGAACAGAGGTGAAGGCGGACTCGGTGCCATCCTGAGCGTCGTCGCGCTCGTCGCGATCGGCGCCTTCATGTTCTGGCTCAATCAGCAGTCGGACCAGGTCGATGCCGAGCGCGCCGCCGCGGCGGCGGCCGCCGTCGAGGGGGAGCGGAACGTGACGGCCGGCGACATCCTCGCCGATCCGAGCGGGACCATCGGGCGTCACGCCGTGATGGACTCGGTGCGGGTGGCGGCGGGCCTCGGACAGGCCGCGTTCGCGCTCGCACTGACCGATTCGGTCGCGTTCCCCGTGTTGATGGCGAGCGACGCGATCCAGCGGCTCCGCATGGCGAACATCACGCTCTACGGGGGCGACATCGTCTACGTCGAAGGGCGGATCTATCCGCTCAACGACTCGATCCGGGGTGAATGGGTGACCCAGGGGGCGGTGGACGAAGGGATGCGGGCCAGCATCCCGACGACGCCGAGCTTCCTTCTCGCCGACTCCGTCGTCGTCTACTGAGACCCGTCTAGAAGGAAGACTCCGATGTCCCAGTTCTGCCACGTGTGCGGGAAGGGCCCGCAAGTCGGGCACCGCGTCAGCAACGCGAACAACCGGCGCAAGCGCCGCTTCATGCCCAACCTCCAGCGGGTCCGCATCATCGAGGAAGGCGTGCGCAGGCGCGTGCGGGTGTGCACCAGGTGTCTGAAGGCGGGCAAGGTCCTGAAGGCGCCCTGACGCCCGTCGCCGCTCGTCTCGCTCACGACCGGTCCCGCGCGGCGCGCGAGGCCGGTCGCGTCACATGTGGCCCTCGCGCGCGAACCGCTCGAGCCCCCGGGATCCGATGACGCACGGAACGCCGCTCGCCGGACAGCGCGTGCTCGTCACCCGGCCGGCGCACCAGGCCGACGACCTGGGCGACGGCCTCGCGGCGCTGGGCGCGGTCGTGACGGCCATCCCGACGATCCGCATCGATGACCCGCCGGACCCCCGTCCGCTCGACCGAGCCGCCGCGCGCCTGTCATCCTACGACTGGGTCGTGCTCACGAGCGCCAACGGGGCGCGCCGGCTGGCCGCCGCGGTCGAGCGCGCGGACGGCTCGCTCGAGGCGTTTCGGCGCGCCCGGATCGCCGTGATCGGCCCGGCCACCGGCGATGT
>Ga0268386_10002208_pt1 | contig 13738 bp, 9 predicted proteins | sample RVTome_15_FD_200260 | JGI IMG/M metagenome (GOLD analysis project Ga0268386, IMG submission 200260) | Soil microbial communities from uranium-contaminated site in the Upper Colorado River Basin, Wyoming, United States - RVT150D86... ...
CCGTTCGCCACGAGACCGTGTACACGCCATCGGGCAGCTCGTCGGTCATGACGCCGACGACCGATTCCCCCGCCGGCTCGCCGACGAACGGGTCGCCTGCGACGTGGTCCGTTCCGCTCGCGTCGAGTACGCGGATCGACGTCAGGCGCAGGTCCGGCCGCTCGGTGAAGACCAGCAGCACGCTGTCCGGCGAGCGCCCGAGGGTTGACCCCGGCGCCGGGTCGGATCGTTGCAGCAGCGCATGGGCGGACACGCCGGCGGGCATCGCCAGAGCGGCGAGAATCGCCACCGCGGCGAGCACCAGCCCGATCCGCGCGTGTGAGCGCGACCCGCGTGCCACGGGGCTCACGCCGAACCGGCGCCCTTCCTGCTGGCGCGCCAGGCCACGAACAGGGCGATCACGGCGATGACGAGGCCAACGCCGCCGACGAGCGAGGCGACCATGACGGCCCGGTTTGCGGCGTCGAACGCGCTGGCGGCGGTAGCGTTCGCCCCCGCCGCGAGTCCGGCGTCGCCCTGAAGGCCCTCGACGCGGCCGTCGATGCGGTCCAGGCGCTCGGCCACCTCCGCGAGGGTCGGCACCTTGACCGGGAACTCGACCTCGGTGGAGCTCTGCACCGGGCTGAACGTATCGTCGCCCGAGGTGACGGTCACGTCGACGGTCTCGTCGTGCAGCGAGCCGGAGAGCTGGAACGTGTAGTCGCCCGGAACCGTGGGCAGCAGGTCGGCCACGTACTGGCCTGGCGTGCCGAAGACGCCGACCGCGAAGGCCGGCTCGAGCGGCAACGCCGCGGTCGACTGGTCGGCAGTCGAGACCACGACGGTGATGTCGCCCGCGCCGAGGTCCGTGACCGGCTCGCCGTCGTGGTCGGAGATCGTGACCTCGACGCCGTTCGGGACGCCGACGTAGGTGGGCTCGTTCGCCCAGCCGATTGAGAGCTCGAAGTCGCCGACGTGGACGTGCGTGTGCGCAGCAACGGCGGGTGCGGCGGCGAGCGCCGCGAGGACGAGCGCGAGGGCTATGAAGGCCTGGATGAAACGGGTTGTGCGCATGACTTCCTCCAAGAGCGCGAGAACGGGTCCGTGAACCGGCGAGGCACATTTGGCCGACGCCGCGTGGCCAGGCCCGGCCGTCGCGCAGGAGGCGGTCGGTCGGGCTAGGCGGCGCTCGGAGCGGGCGGGGCCCGGAGGCCGGACTGCCGGCCGAGGACGGAGACGACGGGCCGCCGCGGCGCGCCGCGCGGACGGGGCTCGGCGGCGGACCTGTGCCGCGGGAGCGCGGCGCGGGCGGCGCGGAGGCGCTCGATGAGCGTGCGCCTGCGCCAATCGAACAGCGACGCCACGAGCCCGACAAGCAGCCCGACAGCAATGGCGATCCAGAGCGCGAATGGGTACTCGGGCGAGAGCAGGATCCCGGGGCCGGGCATCGACCCGCCGATCGCCGACCGCTCGAGGTTCTCCTGGATGGTCAGCAGGACGACGCTCACGAGCGCGATCCGCGGCCCGACCCGGAGCCACAGGCGCAGGAGCTGCCGCAGGTCGGGGGCGTTCGTGCTGGAGCTCGCGCCGGACGATGACGCGGCACGGGCCGAAGCTGCGCGGGCCAGGATCCCGAGCTGTGCCAGCCGGACCACCCCAGCCAGGACGAGTGCCGTCGCGATGGCCAGGATCGTCCCCACGGCCGTCGACCACGACTCGCCGTGACCCGTGTGGACGAGCGCCTCGCCGTAGCGCGAGCCGAAGCGCACGAGAAACACGAGGTCGTGCGCGAGGACGAGCGCCACGACCTGCAGCGCGAGCGCGGCCACCAACCCCAGGAGCTGCCGAGGCATGGCCGTCACTCTACCGCACCCTCGAGGCGCGGCCGCAGGCGCTCAAGCGGCGCCGACGCTAGGCTCCGGCCGTGGAATCCAACCGTGGCTAAGCGCCGGCGAGCGACCGCGACGACGCCGCCGGGGCGCGTCGTCGGCCGGACGCGGCCCATCGCGACGGGGTCGACCGGCGAGCGTCGCCTGATCGGCCCGGCCGTGCTCATCGCGCTGCTCGTGGTCGGTGGGATCGTCGTGCTCTCGGCTGTTCTCATCGGTTCGCCGGCGTCGCCGTACGACTGCGCGTCACAGCTCCAGCCCCAGGCGAACGCGACGGTCGAGAACCCGATCGTGACCCCCGACGAGGGCCGCGGTCACGTTCGGGCCGGGACCACGACCGAATATGCCTCGTGCCCGCCGGCATCCGGGCCGCACTACAACGAGTCTCGGGTAGCGCCCCTGCCGCCGGCGTTCTACGACCCGGGCGCCCGAATCGGGCCGGCGAACTGGGTCCACAACCTCGAGCACGGCTACGTGGTCGCCCTCTACCGCTGCCCCGAAGGCGAGTGTCCGTCCAACGACGTCCTGTCCGAACTCCGCGAGTTCGTGTTCAACGGCCCGCCGACCGAGAGCGCCACGAACTGCGGCCACCAGTCGAAGGTGCTCGCCGCCCGATTTGACGACATGGCGACGCCGTTCGCGCTGATTGCCTGGGACCGCGTCTTGTTGCTCGACGTCTTCGACGCCTCGGTCGGCATCGACTTCGCCCGCCGCTGGCTCGAGCAGCCCGAGCTTCCCGAAGCCCAGTCCTGCTAGGCCAGCCACATTGCTGAGCTGGCGTCCCCGGCTGTCGACTGTCATTCGTTTAGCCTTGGATCGTTGCGACTCAAAGGCACGCTCGTCCTCCTCGAACCGCTCGCGCTCTCGCACGTGCGCGCGCTCGTCGACGCGGCGTCCGAGTCGCGTGACACATACGGCTTTGCCGATGTTCCTACGTGGCGCGTGTTCAGTGTCGCGATCAAGGTGGACGTACCCAACGAGCGTTCACGCCGGGCGATCGAATCGCTCGGGCGAAGCTGGACGGGATCCGCCGCGCCGAGCGGCTCGGCGAGGACGGAACCGTACGAGACTGCGCGTGGTACTCGATCGTCCAGGACGAGTGGCCCGCGGTGAAAGAGCGGCTGGGAGTGCGGCTACGCTGAGTCCATGATCGCAATGGATCCGCTGGCCCGCGACCCGGTCACACCGGGCTGGCCTCGTTACGGCGTTACTTCCTCGAAGTCCCACGGGTAGCAATCAGGCGCGGCAATCGCCCCGATACGGTCCATCAGCTGCCCCGCCTCCCCTCCGGGGTGGGGAGGGGGCGCGATCGCGTATTCCTTGCCCGTCGTCGCGACGACATTGCCCGAGCGATCCAGCACCACAACCTGACCCCCGGCCAGACGCAAACCGGTGTAACCCACGGGCCACATCACAGGCCCTTTGCCGTCGATCCTCGTTCCGTCCTCCGAATCAGGAACCAGGACACCTGGCCACCCGCCTTGCAGGCCTCGAGACCCGTGAGCAACTCGATGGGCTCGCCCTTGGAGGCCGAGCCGCAGCCGAGCAGGTAGAGCGCCAGCGCACGAGTGGTGGGCACTCGACGCATCGGACCTCCCCGTAGCGCGACGAAGTTGGCGGACGGTAGCACCGAGGGTCAGGCGGGTCGATGGGTAGTTTTCGCTCCGGTTCGACGGTTCAGGAGTAACCTCGGTCCGATTCAGTCGAACGATTCCTCGTCGATGATTCGAAGGTTCCGCTCGGCGGCCTCCTGGATCGCGCTTCGGAGCGCCGGCGAGTCATCGAGAAGCTCGCGAAACTTCTCGTTCGTGATCGAGAGGAGACGACTCGGAGTTTCGGACATGGCCGTCGCCGTGCGTGGACCCCCATCGACGAGTGCGATCGAACCAAAGAAATCTCCTGGCCCCAACGTGTTGAGGACACGCCCTCCGCGCTCGATCCGCACGCTTCCAGACATGACGATGAAAAAATAGCCCTCGTGCCGTCCCTCATGGGTCAGCGGTGACTCCGCGGGGACCTCGGTCTCCTCCGCCGCCTCGGCGATCTTTGCAAGGACCTCCCGGGGGACGCCGGAAAACAGCGGAACACGTTCCAAGAGCGCGAGCCTTTCCTCCATTGGCCGGACCTCCTCACCACGAGCATACTGAGCCGAATCAATCGCGCCGTACGTCATCAACGACTCGAGATGCTCCCCAGTGATCGAGCCGACAGCCGTGGCATCGCCTCGGCGTGCAACGACTCGGCGAGAGACCTGTCTGCCGCGGGCGTAGGTCTGGCGGGTCGTGGGCGCCTTGTGCTGGCCCGCCAGTCGCGTCGTGCGGGCCGCCGAGCCGATCTGCGGCAGATCTAAATTCCAGCGCCCAATTCCTGCCTAGCATTGCCTCATGAGCGAGAAGCGAACGACTGCTCGGGCATTCCACGACGCCGTCGGAGTCGAGGACTGGCGGGTCCTTTTCTCTGGCGCCCACGCCTACTTCCACGTCGGATCGTTCGAGGAAGCAGCAAGGTTTGTGGCCGCGATCGCGGAAGTTGCGGAGGTTGTCGCCCACTTCCCCGACCTGGACGTGCGACCCGAGGGAGTCACAGTCCGGACCGCCTCCGGGGCGTACGGAGCTCTGAGCCATCGTGATGTCGAGCTGGCACGCCAGATTTCGGCAGAAGCTCGGAAGTTGCGGATCGAGCCGGACCCCTCCCAGGTCCAGGTCGTGGGCATTGCGGTGGCACAGGATGCGGGCAGCGACGTCGGTCCGTTTTGGGCCGCAGCCCTCGGGTACAGGAGCCTTGGACCGAAAGAAGACGTCGTCGATCGGCACCGACGTAACCCGCACGTGTCGTTCCAAAGCCTTCGCCCTCCCAAGCCGGGGCGTGGCCGGACCCACATCGACGTAAGCGTGCCGGCCGATCAGGCCGAAGCAAGAGTCGCGGCAGCACTCGAAGCTGGCGGACGCCTGGCGGACGGTACGCATGTGCCCCATTGGTGGACACTTGCGTCGCCCGAGAACCACGGTGTCGACATCGCGGCTTGGCCGGACTTCGAGGACGACGAGGAGGACTGAGGAAGGTAGTCGCCGTCCCCACGCTCGAAAGGCGAGGTCTGGCGTCCCCGGCAGGTGCCGGGGCCGTACTAGCAAACATACCCATCGTGGGAAGGCGAGAACCTGAGTCGGACGCACACTCGGCATGACCAGATGGGGTCATCGGACGCTGAGGTTGGAGGCTCAAGAGGCTCGCGCCTCCCAGAACCAATTCAGGGCTCCTCCACCCGATCGCACACTTATTTCGACCGCTCGGAGCAGGGAGACGTCTTCGAGATCCGGCCTGGTACGACGTTGCGTCCCGTTCGTTCGAGTCATCCGCGCGCGGCAGCCGGTCGGTGCGGCAGTCAGACCCGAGCCGCACGTTCTCGGTAGGTGGAGGCGCGTCCCCTGGAAGCGCTCGACGAAGACCGATCAGCTGGTCGATGCGCTCTGGATCCAGGCGTGATGCGATCTCGGCCGGGCCAAGCACCTTCGGATCGGACGCCCACTAGGAGGACACGACATGCCTTCCGGTACCGCTACTACACCAGCGCAGCGACCATCGACGCCGACCTCCAGGCCTTCCTGCGCTTCTACAACTTCGAGCGGCCGCAGCGCGGCTACCGCACCCGCGGCCGGACCCCGGCGAGCATCTTCTTCAGCCACCAGCCCGAGTTCCTCCAGCAGATGGGAGCGTGAGACGATGACCGACATGACGGCTGAAGTGTCCGGCCGGAACGTGGGCCCCAAGGTCTAGGGATCGTACGGGTCGAATGAACCGAGCGGCTTCCTGATGACGGGGAACGGGATCCCTGTCTCGTAGCTCGCCGGCAGTGGGACGTCGAACGCCCCCACGCCGAGCAGGATGCTGGCGCCCTCGGCACCGCGGGCCCAGACATCGAGGGCCAACGCATCGAATCGGGCCCGCCAGCGGCCGTCGACCTCGAACACCGGCACCTTGAACGGGTCGAACTGCAGCTGGGCGGCCCCTTCGAGCGACTGGAGCGCCCGAGTGCGCATCGTCAGGAGCGGCAGAAACTCCTCCTCATCGGCGCCAGCTTCACGCGACCTTCGCGTGGTCTCCGTCGCGGGGGCATACGAGAAGAAGCCGGAGATGCCCGAGCCGGACGCGCTCCCCGAGGCCGCAATGCCGAGCAGGTTGACGCAGGTATCGATCCCGAGGACGCGGTCACAGCCTCGGAACTCCTCCGCCGGGCGCTCCCCCTGGAGCACGGTCCCGATCAGGCCCGTCGCCGACCCGCCCACTTCGAAGTTGCCATCGCCTTGCGCACCGAACCATGTGCGGCCATCGGCCGTGGCGCGAACACCCGCCAGGTCGTAGGGCCCGGTCACAACGGCCTTGTACCGGAACAGGTACGAGCCAGGGTGGGTCAGTTGCCAGGTGATCGCGGTCGGTGCCGTCGATGCGTGGAGACGGAGCGCCGGGGGCGCGGACTGCGGCGGCATCGTCCGCGGCCCCGTGTACACGTCGATGCCTTGGGGCGAGCTCGAGGCGGAGTAGCCGACCCGGTCGAGGATGACGACGCCCGAGCTCGGGTCGAGGAAGACATGCCCGTGCGTGAACATCGTGAGCCGGTCCGGAAGCTCGGTGATCCGTGCATAGACGCCGCCCATGAACGTCTCGCGAACGACGATGTCGACGCGACCCTCGGCGCAGCCGCCGTCGGGGGCACAGACGCGGTAGATGAAGCGGTCCCAGCCAACTCGGAAAGCATTGGCCGGCGAGACGAGCAGTGGCGAGTAGCGGATCTTCCCGTCCTCGGTGACGCCGGCCACGGCAAAGTCCGGCTGGTGCGTGACCGACAGCGTCGAGGCGTCGACGTCGCCATCGTTGGCGAGCACGTCGATGGTCATCTCGAACAACGGGCCATTCTCGATGTGGTGCACGCGAACGTCGTCCTGGACCGGCGGTGCGTCCTTGTCGGGCTTGGCCAGCTTGGGGCTCGCCGGGGCCGGCTCGTACCGCGGCCGCTGGAGCTCCTCGATGGCGAGGTACAACGGCGGCGAGCCGGTACCCGCCGGGCGGACGATACTCGCCGCGCTGTCGGGTCCATCGACCGTGATGGTCACGGCATGGACGTTGCTGATGGCGACTGCGACGAGCTGGACCTCGTCGGGCGTCAATGTGTCGCCGGGCTCGTCGAGGCGGACGATCAGGTGGTCGTCGGTGCCGACGGTGCGGAACACTGCGCCCTCGCCGTCCGCCCCTCGACCAACCCTCCTGAGGACCGTCGCGAGCTCGAAGCCGGCCTCGGCCCCCGCAAGCCGGTCGCGCACCCCTGCCGGCCAGTAGGCATCGTCAACCGCGCGGACGAACGAGCTTCGCTCGAGACTCGTGAACGAATGGTCCCGGTAGATCTCGTAGGGGCTGCCCCGATCCTCGTCGATCGCCTGCGCTTCACGCTCGAGGAGCAGCTCGACGCGGCCGATCCGGTCGTCCGGGTCTGGGCCCGCCGCCGGCACGGCGCCGTCCCGGAACGTCAGCTCGGCGTCGAGCTCATCCTCGCGCGCGTTCAGCAGCAGGTCGAAGGTCGGCGGGACATCCGTCAGCTCGGCGGTGATCCGCGCGAAGTCGCTCCGTAGGTGTGGCCGATTTGGCGATGCGGCGTCGGATTCGATCAGCAGCCGCCCCAATCGCCCGTCGTTGATGCCCCTGACGGTGAAGAATCCCGTCTGACTCTCATCGAGCCGATCCTCCAGCAGGAACGAAACCCGACGGGGCGTCTGCTCGAGGTGGATCCGGATCCGCGTGCTGCCAGTCTCGAGGACGCCGGCTCGTCGCTCATCGCGCAGGACCAGGTCCAGCCACGGCAGCGTGCTGCTGAGCTCGAGGAATCCTCCCTGGACAGGGGTCTGCGAGGGGGAGAAGTCGAAGGCGTTCAGCCCGAAGCTCGACGGCAAGCCGCGAGCGTCCAGGAACAGCTCGAGCGCCAGGTCCTCGTCGTCGCCCTCATCGGTCCCGTCATCGTCCAGGACAAGGTGCGCCGTCAAGTCGGCGCCGTCGGCGCCGGTGACGAGGTGTCGATCGCGCCCGTTGGTCTGGATGGTCGTCGCCGTCGAGACGTCGGCGATGCGCCCCTCGCCCGTGACCTGCAGCGGAATCCCGGGCGGGATCAGTGGCGCGAATGGGCTGTCGAAGTCGAAGAACACATCGAAGTCGAGCGCCCTGGGCTGACCCGTCTGAAGGTCGATCGTGAGGGGCATCTGCAGCATCTCGTCGTGTGACACGACGATCCGCTCCAGGTCGCGAATCGAGATGTGGATCTCGCCGCGGCCGGGCGTCTCGGCGTCGGCGACAAGGAGATCGCCCTGGTCGGCAATGTGCACCAGGTGCCGGACCCCGGCGTCGGTCAGCGAGTCGGCCATCGTGGAGGTGCTGGCGAAGAACTGCACCGCGTCGAGTCGCGGCGTCGCCTCGAGCTCGACTTCCAGCTCGCCCGGCGAGAACGACCAGGCGCCGGCGAGCGATCGAACCTCGTCGGCCCGGAAGGCCAGCGTGGCGATCGGGTGGGCGAACGGTGACAGGATCGGCAGACCGTCTGTCGAGTGGTCCCGGACGTCCACGGTCAGGTTCTGGATCGGCCCGCGGGCGGTGATCCCGATGGTGCGTGCCGGCAGATCGAGGGTCAGGCTGGCATCGCCCGGAATCCCCATGGCGTCGAGCTTCGCCTGAACGTCCAGAGCGCCGGCCGGTACCTCAACGCGCTGGTCGCAGGTCAACGAGGCGAAGCCGTCTGGGCTGTCCGTGACGACCTGCGCCCCACCAGGAAGCTGGGTCACGAGGCCGCTCGTGCCCGCCGGAACCTCGAGGCGGCAGGAGCCGATCACGCCGGCGGCGGGCAGGAAATGACCGCCAATGGGCAGCACGAGATCCGTTCCGAGCGGCAGCGACTCGACGATCTCGACCGTCACCTCGGCGCCACCGTCGGGCGCTACCGTCGCTGATAGCCCACGCGCCGCCGTCAGACCGGCCGCGAGGATGGTCGCGTCGGACAGCTCCCACAGGTGGAGCCGGAGCTCCCCGCTCGCGAGGAACCGTGTGGGGTCGATCCCCTCGGGCAGCTCCACGTTGGGCTTGAACGGTTCGCTGAACCGATCGCTCCTCGTCGCCAGGACGAATCGGAGGTCCTCGAACCGGTCCTCCGGGGTCGTGACGCTGACGTCCAACGCCAGCCCCGCGCCCTGGCCGTGCGACCACCGGATATCGGTCGATGGAAGCGCCGTGGCCGAGAGCGCCAGGATGCGCGCCGGTGCTCCGAGGGGTTCCGCCCCCGTCAGGCCCGACGCGTCCACGAGGATGAAGGTGGCGCCGAGCACGGACTGCGGATTGCCGGCGACGTCCTGCGCCTCCACGGCAAGCGAACCCGCGGACCCCCCGGCGGGATCGAAGTCGATCGAGACGTTCGCCGGCAACGAGTCGACCCCCAGCGTGAGGCTCTTCGTACCGGTCTCGCCGTAGCAGGCGAGGCCATCGCCACCACCCGATCGAAGCAGGAAGCGGTTCGGCGGATCGAGGTCGAAGCTAAGCGGACCCGGGTGCAGGAACGCGCGGCAACCGAGCTCGACCGCTCGTTCGACGAGCCCTCGCGGCCCCAGCTCCGCTGCCACGTCGAGGGTGGTTCGAGCCACGGGGTTCAGCTCCACCAGCTGGCCGAGCGTCGCTGGTTCGAGGCCGATCGAGAGCGAGGGCGTCTGGGAGCTGATGACGGCGAGGGTCGTCCCCACCGCGTCGTCGACTAGCCCGACCCTGACCACTTGGGACCAGTCGTCGAAGGACCACTGCGAGGGAGGATCGGTTGGCCAGCCGTCCTGTCGTACCGGGTAGCGAAGCCTCTCGGGGTCGTCGGCGGCGACGAAGACAAGGTCCGCGCGAGCGTCCGGGAAGCTGACCGTGAGACCGCTCCGGTCTGCGCCCTGGATCGTCATCTGCCTGACATCTCGGGCCGCGCCGTAGATCCAGTCCACGGGATGGCTGAACGCATCGCCGAAGAAGCCGCTCCCCGGGCGACGGACCTCGAACTCGAGCTGGAAGGGGAAGAGGCTCTCGACGTTGATGTCGCCAGTGCCGTCATCGATGCGGAGGACGAGCTCCTGGCCCCGGTGCTCGACGATGGCCGCCCGCAGGTCCAGCCCACCCTGGGTGTGCTCGAGCTGGATGCGGTCGATCGTGTCGGCCACGATGTTGTTAGGCCCGTCGTTCGATGGGTCGTTGTGCCGCAGCGTCGCCTCAAGCGCCACGTCCGGCTCGACCGTCAGGAGGAGCGACGTCTCCGGGTCGATGCCCTCGATCCGAACCCGGGTGTCGACGTCTGCCGAGCCGCCGCGCGGAACCCCCTCCGATTCGAGGTGGAACGCGACGATCGTGGGCTCCGTCTCGTCGGTCGGCGCCAGCCAATCGAGGCCGGCCGAGGCGACGGGCTCGGTATCGGTGACCAACCCCATGTCCGTCCGAAGGCCGAGCTCGATCCAGGACGGAACGGGGCTGGTCTCGATGGCGAACAGGGAGGCGGCGGCGGCGCCGTCCTCGGTGCCGTCGCCTTCGCCCGTGCCGAAGTAGAAGACCAGGGGGTTGGGCGTGCCGCTCGTCTCAAATCGCAGGCCGAGGCGATGCACCAGCCCGCCGAGTTCGTCGATCGAGGCCGTGATGGTCTCGCTCGTCGGCAGCAGGCCACCGGCCCCTCCACCGACCGCCAGCGTCCCGAAGCCGACCGCCAGGCTGGCCTTGCCCGTCTCGGTCGACAGCGCCTCGGGCAGCGGCACGAAGGCCACGATCTGCACATCCTGTGGGCCCGGGAAGGTGATTCGGGCGACACTCAGCGTGACCTCCGGATAGGCGCCCGGGCCAGGTGCGAGCGACAGGGTCACGAGCGCGTCAGCCATTCCGTCGCTGTCGACGTCGAGTGGGGTCGGGATCTCGGGGACGATCGCCACGCGCACCGGCGCCATCGAGCCCGTCGAGGCGACCACGACGATCTCGCCGAGACGTCGCGCGACGTCGAGGGCGCCGCTCGGCCAGGACGCCTGCCAGCCGATCGACGGCGCGGATGCCGGCGGGAAGAGATGGCCGCCGGCGGCTCCGGAGTCGACCGTGATGTCGAACGACCCGCTGCTCGACAGCTCGCCATCGGTCACAGATACCTCGACGACGTGGAGGCCCGGGCAGGAGCACGCCGTCCAGGAGAAGAGACCGGTCAGGGGGTCGAGCGTCGCGCCGGCCGGGCCGCTGACGATCGAGAAGGCCAGGGCGTTGGCAGGCAGGTCCGGGTCGCCGGCGGTCACGACGGTCGCCACGGTTCCACCCGGCGCGACCGTCACATCCGCGATCGGGTCGAGGACCGGCGGCTCATTGACCTCCTGGACATCGATCGTGAAGGTCTCCGAGTCGGATAGCGAAGGGTTGTCGTCCTGCGTGGCCGTGACCGTCACCTCGTACGCCCCCGGACCCTGCGCCTCTGACGGTGTCCAGGCGAACGTGCCGTCGGTCGCGGATGCGCCGGCCGGCAGGGCGCTCCAACTGAGCGTGAACGGGTCGTCCTGTGGGTCGCTCACGACCGGCGTGACCTCGACGCGCTGCCCCTCGTCGATCGTCAGATCCGCGAGCGGCTCGATCGCCGGTGCGTCGCCGGCCGCCACCTGGACCTCGACGGCCCCGACGTCAGGCGCTGCGCCGGAAGGGCGGGCGAACCCGCGCTGGTCGGTCGTCAGGCTCGTCGCCCCGGCATCGAGCGCCGGCGACCCCGGCTGCGGCAGGAGCGTGAGCGTCGGCCCGCCATTGTCGAGGAGCGGCCCAAGCAACGGGTCCGCGATGACGACGCCCGTGACCGCCGAGACCGTGCAGCCAGTCGGGTCGCCGATGAGCAGCACCGTCCCGCCATCGAGCGAACCACCACAGTCGTGGCCGTTCGCCGTCACCGCAGCTTCGTTGCCCGCCAGGATCGAGTTCGTGATGAAGGTCGTGCCACTGGAGAAGGAGGCGATGCCGCCGCCGAAGTCGGCCGAGTTGTCGACGACCGTGACGCTGTCGAGCGACACCGTCGACTCGGCCGAGATTCCGCCGCCGGTGCTGTTGAACCCCGCTCCGGCGTTGGCGGCGTTGGCGACGATTGTCGAATTGGTGACGGTGAGTGGGCTGCTCGCGCGGATGCCACCCCCGACGGCGGCGCCGCCGGACGTGGCGACGTTGCCGCTGATCGTCGAGCCGCTGATCGACAGGACGCCGGACGACTGCGTCCGGACGCCCCCGCCAAAGGTCGAGGTGTTGCCGTGGATCCAGGTGTCGATGATCTGGACCTCGCTGCCCGAGCCGCGGACCGTCACGCCACCGCCCGTGTAGTCGGTCGTGTTCGAGATGATCTGCGAGTCTCGGACGACGGCATCGCCGAAGGCGACGTGCAGCGCGCCGCCGCCACGAAAATCGGTCGTCAGATCGCGGACGGTGTTACCCGCCAGGATGGTGCCCTCGATGACCGCCGACGCGGACGGTCCCGAAACGTAGATGGCACCGCCGCCGGCCTGCGCCTCGTTGCCCGTGAGCGTCGAGTCGACAAGGGTCAGCTGGCCCGTCGAGAAGATTCCGCCGCCCCGGGAGCTGGCGACGGTCGCGGCGACGTTCGAAAGGACCTGAACGCGCGTCGCGGTCAACGTCCCTTGATTGAGGATCCCGCCGCCATCGGCCGCCGTCCGGCCGTTCTGCACTGTCAGCGACTCGAGGGACAGGCTGACGCCCGGCTGGACGGTCACGACCGTCCCACTCGAGCCACCGTCAATGATCGAGATCAGGCTGTCCGAGCCGCGGATCGTCAGGTTGCGGTCGACCGTGATCGTCTCGTCGAACCGCTCTCCGGCGAGGAGCAGCGTGTCGCCGGGTGAGGCCGCGTTGATCGCGGCCTGGATCGACGTGTGGTCGCAGCCCGCAGCACAGATCGTGATGCTGGCAGCCTGAACGTCCCTCGCCGGCAGCATCGTCCCGACCAGGGCGAGCGCCAGCGTGACGATGAGCCCGCGCCGTCGTGGTGTTGCTGTCCGCACGCCGTCTCCCTCCCGATCGGCCCAGCAGGCCACGTGAGGGCGCGGTCGTCATGAGTAGCCGACTACTCAATCAGCGGATCGGTCGGCCTCGATCGCGGTATTGGTGATCCCGAGGACCCTCGGCAGCTCCGCGCGCCCGGCGATACCGAGCTTCGCGTACGACGCTCGCCACGTCGTGCGCCAGCGCCTGGTGGACGAGCGTTGCCGTGTGCTCGTCGAGGTGATGGGCGTCGTCCACGGTGAGGACGAGAGGACCGCTCGCGTGGCGCGCTCCGCGAGCCGGCCGAGGATGGAGTGCTGCATGTGCGGTCGCCCGCCATTCCCTGCGCTCTTACGAACAAGGCCGATGCTCTGTGCGGCCGTCTGATGGCGACGTTCGATTGCGAACGTGCGTTCAATTTGGCAGGCCCGTCGCATGGAACGCAAGAGATGGCAAAGGCACCCGTCGCGTACGGCCCAGACATCAAGAAACCCGCCGGGACCATCCGACGGGCTTCGGAGGTTCAGACGTTGCCGAACAACCGGCTACGTCATGGTAGCAGATTAGAAGCCGAGATCGTCCACCGGCGGGACCGAGTCAGTCGGTCAACCTCGGCCAGCGTCAGCGTGAGGCGGGCGAATGTATGGCACTGGTCGCATCCCGGGTAGGTCAGCCCTGAGCGGCTGCTGACCCGCTCGACGCGCCGGTCATGGACGGGGCACCGCCACTCAGGATCGAACGGCAGGGGCCGGGGCAGGGGCCGCGTGCTACCCCGCTCCCGGCGCCACTGCTCGCGGACGTGCATGGCGTCAGTCGCCATTACA
>Ga0268386_10002209_pt1 | contig 13735 bp, 11 predicted proteins | sample RVTome_15_FD_200260 | JGI IMG/M metagenome (GOLD analysis project Ga0268386, IMG submission 200260) | Soil microbial communities from uranium-contaminated site in the Upper Colorado River Basin, Wyoming, United States - RVT150D86... ...
CCGGGTCCGATGAGCGCCCGAGCAGGTGCCGCTTCAAACCCACGATGAGGACGACCGGGATGAGGAGCGCGAACTGGAACTTGATGAGCATCGCCGCCACGGCGCCGATCGCCGCCGCCTCCGTCCAGCCCCGCGCCAGGAAGTAGAGCGTGACGAGCATGGCCAGCGTGCCGACCGAGTCCACCTGGCCCCAGATCGCGGAGTCGAAGATCGCCGCCGGGTTGAACAGGTAGATGACGAGCGCCACGAGCCCGATCTGCGTGCCGCTGACGTACGGCAGCCAGCCGTCGAGATGCCGGCGCGCGAAGGCGAACAGCATCCAGGCCACGCCGGCGTCGCACAGGACGCCGGGTACCTTCACCAGCCCGGGAGTGATGTCGACGCCGACGAGCGGTTGCAGCGTCTGTCCGATGGTGCCGAGCAGCCACAGCACGTAGAGGTAGCCCGGCGGATAGTCAGCGAAGTAGCCGACCTCGTAGAATTCGCCGGGCCCGACAGTCGCGAGCCGCTGCGCCCAGGCACTGAACGCGCCGATGTCGTTGCCGAGGCCGCTGAGCGGCAGGAGCACCCCGCCGAAGAAGACCCGGAGGAGCACTCCGACGATGACGAGGACGAACGCGAGCGTGACCGGATCGCGCGGCAGCGGAAAGCCGGCTGGCCCCGCGCCCCGCCTCACGGAGTCGCGGGTCATCGGTGCCGGCTCCGTCATGCGGGCCGGCAGGTCTCGCACGCCAAGGTGGCGGTGAGTATACATCGGGGGTCGGACGGCCCCGGCCGCGTGGCGGTTCCGCGCCGCGCCGCGCGTTCGCCGATCCCCTACGCCACTCCGGAGGTGGCCTGGACCGCGGGCGCGGTCTTCCTGGTGGGCCTCGCCATCTACCTCCGCACCATGCTGCCCGGCACCTCGTTCTGGGACACCGGCGAGGCCCAGACCGTGCCACCCACGCTGTCGATCTTCCATCCCACCGGCTTCCCCACCTACACGCTCGTCGGCTGGCTGTGGAGCCGCCTGCCGATCGGCGAGGTGGCGTGGCGCATGAACCTGCTCTCCGGGGTGAGCGTCGCGGGCGCGGCGGCGCTGGCGGTCCTCGTCGTCGGCCAGCTCGCCGAAGCGCGGCATCGAGTCACCGTGGCAGCCGCGGCCGGGATCGGCGGCCTGGCCTTCGCGTTCGCCTCGGAGCCATGGCGGAATGCCGTCCGCGCCGACGTCCATGCCCTGCACATCCTTCTCGCCGCGTGCGTCGTGTGGCTGCTCGTCAGCTGGGCGTCGGCTCGCGCCGCCGGGGCCCGGCGCGCCGACGGCTGGCTGCTCGGCGCGGCGTTCACCTTCGGCGTGAGCATGAGCAACCACCCGCTCACCGGGCTGATGGCCTTCGGTATCGCGGCCTGGCTGCTCATCGTCGACCGGCGCATCTGGCGCCGATGGAAGCTGATCCTGGCCTGCGCGCTGCTCCTGGCGCTCGGCCTGGCGCTGTACAGCTACATCCTGATCCGCGCCTGGATCCCGCCCGAGCCGCCGCTGTTCTACGCGCGGCCGACCACCCTGGAGCGGTTTCGCTACCTGGTCTTCGCGGAGCAGTTCCGCGACCTCTTCCGCCCCTTCGACGCGCCGCTCGCCGACTTCGGCTTCAAGTGGGCCGATGCGGAGCGCGTCCTCGAGCGCCAGTTCATCGGTCCCGGATGGCTCATCGCCGGGGTTGGTGCCGCGGTCCTCGCCGCGCGGCGGTTGGGGGCCTTCGTGTTCCTCGGCCTGCTGGTGGCCGGCAACCTCGTGTACGCCATGAACTTCCGCGACGGCGACATCGACCGGTACTACATGCTCACCGCCTGGATCGGCGCGGTGGGAATCGGCGTGGCGGTCAGTGGAATCGGGGCGGCGGCGGGCAGGGCCCTGGCGGACGCCACGCGCCGCAGCCTGGGCATCGTCGGGCGGCGGCGGGCGGCGGTCCTCGGGGTCGCTCTCGTCGTGCTCCTCGCCGCGGGGCTGCCGTTGGGCGGCCTGGTGACCCTGTACCGCGAGCGCGATCGCCACGCGGACCACGATGCCGAGCGCTGGGTGGCGGCCGTGCACCAGATCCTGCCCGCCGACGCCGTGATCATCAGCTGGTGGAGCTACTCCACCCCGCTCTGGTACCACCGGTGGATTGAAGGCGAGCGGCCGGACGTCAAGATCATCGACGAGCGCAACGTCCTCGACGACGGGTACGGTACGATCGGCAACGCCGTCGAGACGTTCCTCGGACGTCGGCCGGTGTACATCGTCCCACCCAGCTGGGAGATGGACGCCATCCTCGCCAGTTGGGAGATCGAGACCATCCAGACCTACCCCGGCTACACCGAGCTGTGGCGCGTCGTGGGCCGCCGGTGAGCGCGGCCGCCGCCGACGGGCCGCGCCCGCGCCTGACGTTCTTCTTTCCCGCCTACAACGAGGAGGAGAACGTGGAGGCCACCGTGGAGCGCGCGCTGGCCGACATCGGTCCGCTGATGGACGGCTCGCTGGAGGTCCTCGTCGTCGACGACGGCTCCACCGACCGCACCCCGCAGCTGGCCGATGCGCTCGCCGCGGCGAACCCCGCCGTGCGGGTCCATCACCAGCCGAACCGCGGCTACGGCGGCGCGCTGAAGGCCGGCTTCGCGAACGCCCGTGGCGAGCTGGTCTGCTTCAGCGACGGCGACCTCCAGTTCGACCTCAGGGAGATGGCGCGCCTCGTCGACCGGCTGCACGACGGTGAGAAGCCGGTGGATGCCGTGATCGGCTACCGCATCAAGCGCCGCGACCCGTTCCACCGGGTCTTCATCGCGAAGACGTACAACGCGATCGTGTCGGTGTTGTTCGGGCTGCGGGTTCGGGACATCGACTGCGCCATGAAGCTCTTCCGACGCGAGGTGTTCGACGGGCTGCGGCTCGAGGCCGACGGCCCCTTCCTCTCCGCGGAGCTGCTCATCAAGCTGCGGGCGACGGGCGTGCGCATCGCGCAGGTCGGGGTGAACCACTACCCGCGCGCGGCGGGCACGAACACCGGGGCCAGCTTCGCGAAGATCCTGCGCACCTTCCGCGACCTCGCCGTGCTCCGCGTCCGCCTCTGGTTCCGCCGCGACGAGGTGCTCGGCCGCCGGGCGCGACATTCGGCCTGATTGGGCGGCACACCTGCCGATAGATCGTGACAGGCACAGCCGGAACCCGCGGCGGGTTACGCATGGCCGATCTATCGGTACGTTGCGCGCCTGGGCCCCGCCGGGGGGCGGCACTCATGCTCGACGCGTACCGATAGATGTGACAGGCGGAGCCTGTCGGCCGCCGCGGTCGCCTCGATACCGATAGATCGGTACGGATGCGGCCCGGGCAGGGTCGCCGCTAGCTGCCCTGCTCCTCGGCCGGCGGGCCCTTCTCACCGCTCTCCAGGTCCACGTCGAGCGAGTTCACGAAGTCCCGGAAGACGGCGAGCTTCTCGTCGGACTCCTCGCCATCCTCGTGGTCGGGCTCGACGCCCGCCTCGTCGAGGACGCGCTCGTCGACGTAGATCGTGGACCCGGTGCGCACGGCCAGCGCGATCGCGTCCGATGTGCGCGAGTCGATCTCCGACTCGGTGCCGTCGGCCGCCTCCAGGTAGAGGCGTGCGTGGAAGGTGCCGTCGGTGACGTGGGTCACGACCACCCGCGAGATGCTCGACGAGAGCGAGGCGATGACGCTCACCATGAGGTCGTGGGTGAGCGGCCGTTCGGCGGTGAGGCCCTGGAGCCGCATGGCGATCGCGTTCGCCTCGGATGGGCCGATCCAGATCGGGAGGTATCGGTCCCGCTCGTTGTCCTTGAGGATGACCACGTGCTGGCTCGAGAGCATGTGCACGCGCACGCTCTCCACCATCATCTCGATCAGGCGCACCCGCCCGAAGGGCTCTTCCGCCATGGACCGATTCTAGGGCAGGTCACTCGAGGACGATGCGAAGCACCCGATCGCCGGTGAGCAGCAGTGCGACCGGCGGGCCGTCCGCTACCGAGGCCACGTGCATGGCCCGCACGTCGTCGAGGACGCCGGCTCCGTCCCCGCTGTGCGGTGCCATCCATTGCCGCACGAAGGCGCCGTCCGCCCGCTGGAAGGCGATGATCCGCGCGTTCGCGGCGTCGTAGAGGTAGAACAGCTCCCGGTCGCCGACCGTGGCGCCGTCGAGGAGCTGGTAGTCGAGCGCCGCCCGCACCTCGCCGTCCGGCGGCGGGTCGAGCGAATAGTCCGGCTGGGGCAGCGGCGTGCCGAAGTTCACCCGCGTGACCGTGTTCGCGTGGAGGAGCCACAGGTTGACGTCGACGAACAGGTCACGTGCCCGACCGGGCGGGATGTCCGCCTCCGCGAGCAGGAACGGCTCTGGCCGGGACGGGTAGACGACCGGCACGACGTTGCCGGGCGCCCACTTGCCGACCTCGTCGTCGCGCGCGTCGACCACGTACAGGTTGAAGATCTCAAGCGGGGGCCGATGCTGGAGCGCGGCGAGCAGCCGGCTCTCCGGCGAGATGTCGCGGAGGCCGGGGAGCACCAGGCGCCGCGGCGTGCGTTCGTCGAGGTCGAAGCGCCAGGCCTGGCGCTGGCGGTCGAGCACGACGACATCGGTGGCCGCGGTGGCGATCATCCACGGCTGCCCGGCGGTCTGCTCGCCGATGGCCTGGCCCGAGCGGTAGACGACCTGCGTCTCGCCGCTGCCCGGGTCGACCCGGACCACGCGTCCGCGCGCCGTCTCGATCACCCACAGGCCGCCGTCGCTGCTGACAACCATGTCGAGCGGCGCGACGTCCTCGTAGGCGGCGGCCAGGTCCGCCACCGTCGCCACCTCCCCGACCCGGGTGACCTCGTGGATGGTGTCGAGCCCTGCGTCGACCCGCGCGGTCATCGTGGCCAGCGCCGCCTCGGAGATGCCGGCATCGGCCGCCCGGCCGAGCGCCGCGTGCGCCGCGTTCAACGCCTGCTTGGCCGCCTCGGGGGCGCGGTCGATGAGGTCACGGCCCTCGACCCGCTCCGCCACCTCGGCAAGCAGCGCCTGCGCCTCGAGGATCGCCTCGCGCGCAACCTTGGCGCGCGGGATCGCCTCCGCGGGATGGACCGATGGGTAGCTCGCCACCGTCATCCCCACCGCCAGCATCGCCGCCACGAGGCCCATGCCCACCATCCCGAACCGACGCCGGCGGCCCTGCTCCACCTCCGCAGTGCGGGTGATCTGGCGCGGGTACCCGGGCCGGCGGCGTGGCACGAAGGCAAGGAGGAAGTTGAAGCCGTACAGGATCGCTTTGCCGAGCATCCCCTGTCCCGCGTCGATCGCGTCGCCAAGGCGGTGCAGCCCGTGCCCGATGGCGTCGGCCAGCGGCACCGGGCTCTGGTCGGGCAGCCCGGCGAGCGGCTCACGGGGGTGCACCGGCTCGAGGCGGTGGGTCGTCGCGGTGCTCGTCAGCTCCTCGATGTCGATGGCGATGATCCCGTCCGAGCCGGACCCGCCGCGGATCTGGAAGACCTGCTCGAGGTGCTCGACCGCCGCCTTCGGCCGGAGCGTGGCGAGCGTGTGCTTCAGCTCTTCGACGCCCACCACCTGCGCCAGGTTGCGGCTGACGAGCGCGATGCGGTCGCCGGCGGCCAGCTCGCCCTTCCAGGTGTACGGGGTGATCTCGAGCGCCTCACCGAGCGTGGCCGCCACGCGGCGCTGCCGCACCCGCGGGTCCTCCTCGTCGACGGCCGGCGGCGGCGGCAGCTCGAACATGCGCCCGTCGCGGAGGAGGACGGCGGCGGCCGGACCGAGCTTCGCGACGTGGGCCTCGCGGCCGCGGATGACGACGGCGATGACGCTCACCCCCGCGCGACGCGGGATGCCGAGCTTGCCGCGCCCGTGGTAGAGGCGTCGGTTCGCCGCGGCCAGCGCCCGCCCCAGCGACCCGAGCGCCCCGGCCGAGAGGTCGTAGTAGTAGTCCCGCTCGATGTGCTCGAGTGCCTCGCGCGCCGCGCGCGCGAGGTGCGGGCCGCCCCCGGTGAGCTGGGCGAGGAGGAGGAGGCTGCCCTTCGTACGGGTGAGCGCGCCCACCGCAGGCTCGTGGAAGCGCCAGACGTCCAGCGCTCCGGGGAGACGGTCCTCCGGGGCTGGCAGGCCCAGTCGTGTTGCCAGTCGATCGGACATGGGTGCGGCAGCTCGAGCGGTTCCGGGTTGGGGTCTGGTGCGGTCCTGTTCGGTTGGGTGTGGTCAGCCGGACCTGGGCACGACGTCCGACGCGTGGATTATAGGGACGCGCCACCTCGCCGCCGACCCACCGAAATGACCAGTCGCCGCAGCTCCATGGTCGCCCCGGGCCGCCCGCGCATCCGCTCGTTCACGGCCCGCACCAATGCATCGGCCCGCAGCGTGAGCTCCTGGGCCAGGATCGGCTCCGAGGCCTCCACCTGGGCGGTGCCGTTCGACAGCCGGGTGACCCGGCTCGCCATCCCGCCCCGGTCCAGCCGCGCGCCAGCCACGATCTCCTGCCAGGCGAGTCGGACCTGTGCCAGCGCCAGCTGCTCCGCGGCCGCCGGACCCATGCAGCTGAGAAGCGCCCGCTGGACGGCCGCTGCGGCCTCCTCTGCACCCTTCACGGAGCCCACCCGCCGCCTCAGGCCACGCGGGGAGCGAGGCTGAGCCGGCCCTCTCCCACGTTCCAGGTCGGGACGCCACGCCGCCGCTTCGGCGGCAGGGCGGCGAGGTCGGCGGTGGTGACGAGCACCTGCCCGCGCTCGAGGAGGAGCTCGAGCGCGCGTCCGGATCGACCCGGATCGAGCTCGCTGAAGACGTCGTCGAGGAGCACGATGGGCGTGGGCGCGCCGCCTGAGCCGAGCAGGTCGCGCTCGGCGAGCTTCAGGGCGAGGATGATCGTGCGCTGCTGGCCGCGGCTGGCGTGCGCCGCCACCTCGCGGCCACCAAGCTCCACGCGGAGGTCGTCCCGCTGCGGCCCGATGAGCGTGACCCCGTTCCACAGCTCCTTCTGGCGCGCGTCGACCAGCCGGGTCCGGAAGGCGGCGAGGAGCTCGTCGGCGGTCGGTGCGTCGGCATCCCCCGGCGCGGCGGCGCGGCGCTCGGCCCACGCTTCCTTCAGCGTGTCGGCGTACGCCAGGCGCACCGCGTCGCGCCGCTCGTCGTCGGGCGCCACCGCATCGTGGAGTGCCGCGATCCGCGCGTCGAGCTCGCCCACCAGGGCCAGCCGGGCGGCCATGACCCGCGACCCCACGGCGGCCAGCTGCTCGTCCCAGAAGCCGAGGCCCTCGACCCCGGCCTCCTCGCGCCGGATCGCCCGAAGCAGGGCGTTGCGCTGGGCGAGGACGCGGGACAGGTCGGCGAGATCACGGGCGGCGCGCCGGTCGCGCTGGGCCAGGATGCCGTCCAGGAAGCGGCGCCTCTCCCCGGGAGAACCGACCAGGAGGAGCATCTCCTCGGGCCGGAAGAGGACGGAGCGGACGACGTCGTGCACCGTGCTCGTCCGTCGGGGCAGGCCGTTGAGGAGCAGCCGCTTGCGCACTTCGGGCGATGCCGGCTCGCCGGGCAGCACCAGCTCGAGGCGCGCGCCGTCGGCGTCCGCCGCTCCGGCGAGATCGAGCCGGACGCGGGCGAACGGGCGCCCGTGGCGGACGAGCTCGCCGTCCGCGGCGGCGCGGTGCGAGCGGCCGGCAATCGCCACGTGCACTGCCTCGAGCAGGTTCGTCTTCCCCGCCCCGTTCGGTCCGGCCACGATCGTGAGCCGCTCGTCGGGGAGCAGCTCCGCGCGCTCGTAGCTGCGGAAGTCCTCGAGCAGCAGCCGGGTTACGCGCATGGCAATGGTCCGGGTCCCGGCGCCGGGCGGAAAGCGGCCGGCGCCGGCGCGAGCATCGGTCTAGGAAGCCGTGCGGACCGGCATGATGACGTGGACGTAGTCGCCCTTGCCGATCCCCCGCACCACGCCGGGGGCCAACGGCCCGGAGAGCTCGAGCGCCGCCTCGTCCGCCCCGAGGTTGGCGAGGACGTCGATGAGATAGCGCGCGTTGAAGGCGATCGTCGTCGGCTGGCCCTCGACCGCCGCCTCGATCGCATCGGCGTTGTCGCCCACGTCGGCGGCATGGGCCGTGATCGACACCTCGCTCGTCCCATCCCCGCCCAGCTCGACCTTGACGATGTTCGCGCTGTCACGGGCAAAGATGCTCGCCCGGCGGGCACCAGCCAGGAACGCCTCGCGATCGATCACCGCGCGGCTGGCATGCGAGGTGGGGATGACCGGCTCGTAGTTCGGGAACTGCCCCTCGATGAGCCGGCTCACGAGATCGATGCCCTCCACATGAAACAGCACCTGGCTCTTGTTCGGGGTGATCGTGATTTCGATCGGCTGCTCGGCATCGGGCAGGATGCGCATGAGCTCGGCGTAGGAGCGGCCGGGCACCACGATGCTCGTCTCGGCAGCAGGCTGCGCCACGGTCAGGGTGCGCACCGCGATCCGATAGTTGTCCGCGGCGGCGAGCGTCATCTCGTTGCCGGACAGCCTGGTGAGGACCCCGGTCAGGATCGGGCGGCTCTCGTCGGTGGCGGCGGCGAAGACGACCTCTCCGAGGGCCTCGCGCAGAGCGCGGGAGTCAACGCTGGTGGCCGGCGCGTCCCCGATGGCGGCCACCACCGGGAACTCGTCGGCATCGATGCCCTTGATGCTCGAGCGAGACCCGCCGCAGGTCACCTTGAGCGTCCGATCCTTCGCCGACAGCTGGAGCTCGATGCGCTGGTTCGGCAACGAGGCCACGAGGTCGGTGAGGAGCTTGGCCGGCACCGTGATCTCGCCCTCCGCCTCGACCTTGCCCGGCACCCAGCAGTTGATCCCGATCTCCAGGTTCGTGGCGGTGAGCTTTAGCCCGGCGTTGTCGGTCTTCAGCAGGACATTGGCGAGCACCGGCAGGGTCGCGCGGCTGCTCACCGCGCGACTGACGATCCCCAGGCCGCGCGCCAGGTTCTCCTGCATCACCGAGACGTTCATTCCGACCTCACCTGCAACCGGGCCAGCCACCATGTCGGTTCTCCACGCGGATCCGCGATTCCGTTACTAGACAGAGAGAAGAATACCTTCTGGCCGTCGTCCCCCGTAGGGGTGTGGACGGTGTTGACCAACCCATCCACCTGTGCTCCTACGCCTCGCTTCGGGCGGAGGACAACCGACCGCGGGATGTGGACCGGCGGGGTCCGGCCGCGCCAGGTCGGTGGATCGCCCGGGGGACAACTGCCGCTCCCAGCCTACCCCGCTCTCCGCCAGCCGTGGTGACTTCTCCACAGGTGCGAACCGATATCCACGAGAACCGATGACTTATCCACGACGAGCATGCAGCGGGGCGTCTACTCGGAGTAGATCATCTCCCGGACGGCGCTGATCTCGCGTCGCATCTCGTCGTTCTCGGACAGCTCCCGGGCGATCTTGTCGCAGGCGTGGAGGACCGTGGAGTGGTCCCGCCCGCCGAGCTCGGCGCCGATGCGCAGCAGGGAGATGTCGGTCTCCTCGCGGATGAGGAACATGGCGATCTGGCGTGGCACGACGATGGCCCGGTCGCGCTTCGAAGAGCGGAGCTGGTCGAGGTTGACCCCGTAGTAGTCGGCCACCGCGCGCACGATGCGCTGCGGGGTGATCGACCGCTTCTTCGGGTTGTACATGACGTTGCTGAGCACGGCCGAGGCCAGCTCGTTGTTGATGGGCATGCCGGACATGCTGGCGTAGGCGATGACCCGGTTCAGGGCGCCCTCCAGCTCGCGCACGTTGCTCACCACCTTGCGCGCGATGAACTCGATGACCTCAGCGGGGATCAGGTTGAGCTGGTCCTCAGCCTTCGACCGCAGGATGGCGATCCGGGTCTCGAGGTCAGGCGGGGTGAGGTCGGCGATGAGGCCCCACTCGAACCGGCTGCGAAGCCGCTCCTCCAGGGTGGTGATCGCCTTCGGCGGCCGGTCGCTGGAGAGCACGATCTGCTTGCCGGCCTCGTGGATGGCGTTGAAGGTGTGGAAGAACTCCTCCTGGGTCCGCTCGCGCTCGGCGATGAACTGGATGTCGTCGATGAGGAGCACGTCGATGCGGCGGTATCGGTTCCGGAAGTCCTCCATCTTCTGCTCGCGGATGGAGTTGATGAAGTCGTTCGTGAACTTCTCGCTGGTGGCGTACAGGATCCGCTTGCGCGGGAACTTGATGGCCACCGCGTTGCCGATGGCGTGCATGAGGTGGGTCTTGCCGAGGCCCACGCCGCCATACAGGAAGAGCGGGTTGTAGGCGTGGCCCGGGCGCTCGGCCACCGACAGGGCGGCGGCGTGCGCCAGCCGGTTCGCGCTGCCAACGATGAAGTTGGTGAACGCGTAGCGACTGTTCAGGTTCACCGTGTTGCCGCCGGCCGATGCGGGCGGCGGGGGCAGGGCGTCCTCGTCCGCCTGGTCCGGCACCGGGCCGGGCGCGTCGGCGACGACGAACTCGACCTGGACCGATCCGCCCACCACGCGGGCCACGGTCTGGCTCACCAGGGTGCGGTAGCGGTTGTCGAGCCAATCGCGGGCGAAGCCATTCGGGGCGGCGATGCGATACCGGTTGTCGTCGATGTCGACGAGCGTCGTGTCCTTCAGCCAGGTTTCGAAGTTGGCGGGTGAGAGGCTGACCTGCAGCTCGCCCAGGACGGCGCGCCAGACCTGGTTCGCATCCATCAATTCGCCGTCTCCACGTCGTGTCGGAGGGGTGTCGGGACCCGGAATCCTACTCCCTCCGGACCGCGCGGACCCGGTGTTTTGGGCGTTCCGGCGTCGGGGGTCGGTGCAGTGTAGCAGCGGCCTTTCGCCGCGGGCAATGGGTTCGCCGACAGGCGTCATCCCGCGCCACCCCGCGCGGCGGATACCCGTCCCTGCGGGTATCGGCCACGGCCTGGCCGATCTACCCGTGCTTATGGGCGAATCAGCCAAGTGTGACCGAGCCTGCCTGGCCGATCACCTCACCGCGCTCAGCGAGGGACCGTCAACGGCTGGGATACCGATGTAGTCAACGGCTGGGATACCGATGTATCGGTACCAATTGCGCCAGATACCGAGCGTAGGTGCGCTGCGTCACATCTATCGGCACAGCGCGCGCCTGAAGCGTCCCCAGAGGTGCCCCGGGGGCGTGCGGCATACCGATAGATCGGCCACACGTCGCCCGGTCGGGCCTCCTGGCCCGGAGTGTACCGATAGATCGGTCGTCGGCAGGACACACCGCGCGGCACGACCTCAGCTCATCGTTTGACACTCCCCGCGCGCGGTACGGTAGAATCGCGGCGCAGAGCGAGAGGTGCCGGCAACGGCCATCGCGCGCGGCTGGCGTGACGCCAGCCGTTCGTGTGTTTCCGCCGGTATCCGAACTCGCCGCCGCTGAACGAGGAACGAGCACGCCGCGATGAAGAGGACGTATCAGCCCAAGAAGCGCGCACGGAAGCGGGAACACGGCTTCCGCGCCCGCATGGCTTCGAAGGGCGGTCGTCGCGTGCTCGCCCGACGACGCGCGAAGGGGCGCAAGCGGCTCACCGCCTGACGCGCACGAGGCTCGAGGTGCCTGCCTTCACGGCGCTGCGGCGCAAGGCGGACTTCGACGCCATCGGGCGCTCGGGATCGGTCCGCTCGACCCGGCTGCTGGTCCTGCGATACCTGCGGACCGGCCGGCCGGCGACACGGGTCGGGATGAGCACCCCCCGAACGCTCGGCGGGGCCGTCCAGCGAAATCGGGTTCGCCGCAGGCTCAGGGAGCTCGTCCGAGAGCAGCTCCGGGAGCGACACGACACGATGGGTGCGGGCTGGGACCTGCTCCTCATCGCCAGGCCTGAGGCGGGCACGGCCAGCCACGCGGAGCTGCGCGAGGCGTTGAGATCGCTCGTGGAGCGGTCGGGGATCGGTGGATGAGGAAGATCGGTCTGGGAGCCATCCGCGCCTACCAGCGCCTGTTCGCCTGGATGCCGCCCTCCTGCCGCTACACGCCGAGCTGCTCGCAGTACACGTACACCGCCGTGGAGCGCTACGGTCTGGTGCGGGGATCCTGGATGGGGATGAAGCGGATCGGCCGATGCCACCCGCTCCACCCCGGCGGCCACGACCCGGTGCCGATGGCGCCGGCCGGCAAGGGGCATAGCTGAGTTGCCACCCGTGATCGGCGCCGGCTTCTTCGGGATCGAGCACTTCACGCCGCCGTGGGACGTCTTCTTCCTGCCGCTCTTCAACCTGCTCGTGGCGGCGTACCACCTGCTGTTCAGCGACTTCGCGCTGGCGATCATCGTGTTCACGGTCGTCATCCGGACGCTGCTCGCGCCGCTCTTCGTGCGGCAGATACGGTCCCAGCGCGAGATGCAGCGGATGCAGCCGCTCATCCGCGAGGTCCAGCGCAAGCACAAGGGCAATCGCCAGAAGATCTCCGAGGAGACCATGGCGCTGTACCGGGAGCACGGCGTCAACCCCGCCGCGGGCTGCCTGCCCGTCCTGCTCCAGCTCCCGCTCCTGTTCGCCCTGTACCAGGCGCTGATCCGCGCCTCGAACGTGGTCACCCTTAACGCGGAGCAGGCCGCGTCCGACGCGTTCACCCAGATCCAGGCGGCGCTGCCGGGCATCGAGTTCCTGCGCCAGCAGGGCGAGTCGATGCTCTACGCGGCGCCGGTACAGGGCACCGGCGAGGTGTGCAGCATGCCGGTCTTCAGCGAGAACCCGTGGAGCCACTTCCTGCCGCTGAACTGCCAGCTCATCGATCCGCTGAAGCTGAACGAGCCGATCAGCACCACCGTGACGTGGCTGTTCGGGCTCGACCTGGCGCAGGTGGACAGCGTGTTCGCCATCCCGATTCTCGGGTTCGCGCTCTCCGGGCTGGCGCTCATCGCGGCCGTGCTCCAGTTCGTCCAGGTCAAGATGACGAGCCCGCGCCCGAACCCGGATGACCCGACGAGCGCCACGACCAGCACGATGGTCTACCTCTTCCCGCTCCTCACCCTGTTCTGGGGCGGGCTGTTCCCAAGCGGCCTGATCCTGTACTGGGCCGTCTACACCGGCTACCTGGTCGTGCATCAGTACCTGATGATGGGCTGGGGCAACCTCTTCCCGATCTTCGGTTGGAGCCCGAGGTTCGCCCCACCGCCCGACGAGCTCGCCCCACCGAAGCGGCGAGCTCCCGACGCCGAGGCCGATGAGAAGGCCGGCGATCGACCGCAGCCATCCACCCGATCCGGTGGCGCGCCCGGCGGAACCCGCCAGGGGCCGCGCGCCGGTAAGAAGCGACGAGGCCGAAAGCGATGACATTCCGAGAGTTCACCGGCAAGAACGTGGAGGAGGCGATCCGCGCCGCGATGCGCGAGTTCGAATCCGACCTGTCCGACCTGGACATCGAGATCCTGGCGCAGGGCAGCCGCGGCATCCTGGGCGTCGGCGGCGAGGATGCCCGCATCCTGGCGGCGCCGAAGTCGGCCGTGGCGGCGGCCGAGACACTCCGCGCCCCGGAGCCCGCCCCGCCCGCAGATGAGGCCCCGGATGAGGCCGCTGATGTGGCCACTGAAGCGGCTGGCGACGCAGGAGCCGATAGCGCCCCGGCCGAGGCTGGCACCGAAGCCCTCAGCCCGGAGGCCCAGCTCGCTGAGCTGGAGCGCGCCGAGTCCCGGCGCACGCGCGGCGGGCGGGGTCGTGGCGGTCGCGAGCGCCGAACGACCGGCGAGAGCCGCGGGCGCGGCACCCGCGAGCCCCGAGAGACACGCGCGCCGCGC
>Ga0268386_10002211_pt1 | contig 13730 bp, 15 predicted proteins | sample RVTome_15_FD_200260 | JGI IMG/M metagenome (GOLD analysis project Ga0268386, IMG submission 200260) | Soil microbial communities from uranium-contaminated site in the Upper Colorado River Basin, Wyoming, United States - RVT150D86... ...
TCCGACGCCTAGAGGAGGAGGCGCCTGCTATTTCGTCGCGGTGATCAAGAAGTACCCAGCGAGCTCGCCGTCGAGGTACACCTCACCGCGGTAGCAACCAGCCGTGCTGGGTGTCTTCAGGTTGTACTGGTAGAAGCCACCGTCTGCATTCCAGACGTAATTGCTCCCCCCAGAGGCCTCGCCCACGGCGGTGAATGTCTCGACGGCATCCTGAGCCGCGGCCGAGCAACTGTTGGACTTCCACAACTTGAAGGTCACCGAGCCGGTATTGACGTTCTCAGCGCCGTCAACGAACAGCTCGACCTTGACCGGAATGACTCGTCCCGCCTTGGCCACGTTGACCACGGACGGTCCGTTGATCGGCTCCTTCCACAGCGCCGTCAGGAGACTGACCTGGACGGTGAACTGGGACTGGGCCGAGTTGCCGCTGCCATCGGTGGCGGTGCAAGTCACCGTCGTTGTCCCGATGGCAAACGTCGAGCTGGAAGCCGGCAGGCACTCCACATCGACCGAGCTATCTACGACGTCCGATGCCGTCGGGGCGGTGTAGGTCACGACCTTGCCCGAGGCGTTCATCGTGGTGGTGGTGATGTTCGCCGCAGTCCCGATGGTCGGGTCGGTGGTATCGACCACGGTCACGTCGAACGTGCCGCTATCAGAGGCGCCAGCGCTGTCCTCGACGGAGCAGCTGACCGTGACGGGGCCCCCCAGGGCGAAGAAGCTGCCGGAGGCCGGCGTGCACTCCACGGAGCTGCTGATGTCCCCATCCTCCGTGTCCGACGCGCTGATACCGGTGTACGTCACCTCCGCGCCGCCGGTGCTATTGCCCTCGACGGTCATGTCGGCCGGAAGCGTCAGCGTCGGAGCCGTGTTCGAGGGAGCGCAGGTCGGGTCCAGATCATCCTTGACCGTCCAGTTGACGGTAACGTCCGCAGTCCGTGTAACGGTGCCCCGAGTGATGTTCGGGTTTAGTGCGGTCACGCCGGCGCCGCTCGCGGTATAGACCACCGTCGCGCTGCGGGCGCCTTCGGTCGCACCGGCATCGGTCAGGCTGATCTTTGCCGTCTCAACGTCGCTCAGCGATCCGTTAGCTGCCGATTCCCAGTCGTCCGCTGTTGCGATCGTCGCCGACGTCGCCGACAAGCCGCTCGGAACGCTAGTGGCCGTAACCGAGACATCAGTGTCATTGGCGAAGTAGTTGGCCGAGTTTCGATTTTGCGCGACGAGCCACAGTGAGAGATTGTCGGCTGTGGGCGTAACGCTGTCGCCCGGACACACGCTGCCGAAGTTGACTGCCAGGCTACCACCGGCGGAGTCCCCATCGGTGGCGAGGTTGTCGACGGCGAAGGCCGCCGCGGCCATTACGAGTGAGGCGACCGTGGCCACGGCCAGCGCTCGGGAGAATCTCTTGCCAAACATGTGAATGAATCCCTCATCCCCTCTGTGATCGGTCGGTGGACACAGTCCGATCGACTCTATTGGGATGAATCTAGGGAGCCGGAAGCCATCGGCCTATCCGGGGTGATACGGACCGGAGTACGGATCATCGGCTCCGTACCCGGAGTAGAGGGGTGGGGATCGGTGCGGACGAGGACGCTCAGCCGGGCACAGTCAGCAGGGCCAGGAGCTCGTCGTGCAGCAGGCCGTTCGAGCTCAGGACGTTGGCGGCGGTCCAGGACGGCCGGCCCTCGAGGTCCGTCATCCGTCCACCGGCCTCGGTGAGGACGACGCACGGCGCGGCCATGTCCCACGGCTTCACGCCGTACTCGACCATCGTCTCGGCCGCGCCCTGCGCGACGAGCATGTGACCCCAGAAGTCCCCGAAGCCGCGATCGCGCCAGGCCCGATGGATGATCCGACGCAGCCCCTCCCCCATCCCGGCGTCCTCGAGCCCACGGAGGGTCGAGAACACGATCTGGGCATCCGCCAGTTGGCCGATGCGGGACGCGCGGATCGCTCGATCGTGGCCGGCCCAGCGCAGGTGCGCTCCCCCGCCGCGCTGCGCGAACCAGCGTCGCCCCATGGCCGGCGCGGACACGACACCGAGCTCGAGCTCGCCCTCCCGCTCGAAGGCCAGCAGCGTGGCGAAGACCTCGATCCCGCGGACGAAGTTGTGGGTCGCGTCGATCGGGTCGATGATCCAGCGCCCGTCGCCGCCGTCGCTCGCCACGCCGAACTCCTCGCCCGCCACGGTGTGCGTCGGGTAGGCAGCGGCGATCCGGTCGCGGAGACGGGTCTCGACGCCGGTATCGGCCTGGGTGACCAGCGTGCGGTCCGGCTTGGCGTCGACGGTCAGCTCGCCGCCGAAGTGGCCGAGGGCGATCGCATCGGTCTCGTCGAGAATCTGCTGGGCGAACGACAGCAGGGTGGCGGCGCGATCATCGGGCACCGGTGAAGGATAGCTTCCCCGTGGCACAGCCCGCGTCCCGGACGCTGGCCTGGTCAGGTCAACTGACCAGGCCAGCGCTGTCCTCGTCGCTCTAGTCCGCGCGCAGTCGCCTCATCGGACATGGCGAGGGCGCCGGGCGGCGGACCGCCTCGGCGCCCCGAGAGCAGGGCGTCAGGAGACGGCGACTCGGAGCCGCCCGAACTCGCCCCCGAACCCGCCGACCTGGACGTAGTAGGTCTGCCCCGCGACCGAGTCCCAGGTCACGGCGGCCTGGAAGCTGACGCCGAGCGTGCCGGCCGGCACGTCATCGACGCAGGCCACCTCTGTCCAGCTCGATCCGTCGGAGGTATAGACCACCGCAACCGTGTCGAAGCCGCTCCCGGCAGTGTCGACGGTGATCGGCGCGCCGGTGCCTTCGACCGTGTACCAGAGGGTCGTGCCGATCGGTGCGCAGCTGGCCTCGACCTCCGGCTCCCACGCGGCGCCACCGGTCTGGACGTTCAGGAGGCTACTCTGGCGGAGCCCAATGGCGCCCGAGGGATCGTCGTTCGCCGGCGGCTTGCCGCCGGGCTTCGGTCCCTGGGCAGGGTTCGACTTGAAGCTCTCGCGGAAGTCGGCCGCGAAGCAGCCGCCATCGGCGAAGGCAAACGTCTCCCCGGCCGGGAAGGCCAGCGTGCCGTCGAGGGCGAGCGGGATCGCCGTGACCCGCGTTCGGAACCCCTGGCTGATGATCTGGAACGTCTCGGCGGGCCCGGCCGCCGAAACGGTCGCGCTCGCCGTCGCCGATCCGGCCGGATCACCCGCGGGATAGGTGAGGAGCGGAATCGTCGCCGACAGTTGGCTCGACGTGAAGGTCACGCTCATCGGGGCACCGTAGTCGGGCACGAGACCGCTGGTCGGCTCCTCGTCGCCCTCTTCGAATTCCAGCAGCATCGCATCGGCGAAGGTGCCGAACTCGCCGGACTCCGCGTAGAAGGCGGCGAATCCGTCATCGGTCTCCCAGAAGCAGCTGGCGAAGATGCCAGACCGATGGTCCACGAACGCCCGCGGATTCGTCTGCCAGACCTCGATGTCGGAGCGCTGGCCGAAGCACTGCTCGCCCAAGGTGATCACTTCGTCACCGGGAAGTGTGAGCGTCCCGGCCACGGCCATCGGCTGAATCGATCCGCTCTGGCGGATCTGGCGGTTGCCCTCACGCTGGCTGGTCAACGTCTGCGGCGGGCCGTCCGGCTCCAGGGTCGCTGAGAGGATCGCCACGCCGGCCTCTTCGCCCGGCTCCTCTGGATCGTCGCCCGGCACGAACAGCGGGATGGTGGCGTCGAAGGTTGCGGTCGTGCCGTCATCGATCACGGTCACCACATCGGTGAAGCCGAACAGGATGGTCGGATCGACTTCCGGATCCTCGATGGTGGTGTCGATCACCTGGAGCCAGGCGCTGGCGCCCCACTCCTCGGCGCTCCAGGCGCCGGTGAACGTCACGGTCGCATCGCCCTCGATGAAGCAGTCGAAGCCGACCGAGTGATCCGTGAACTCGAACGGCCGATCCGCCGACGCGACCGATGGTATGGCCAGCAGCGAGGCAGCGACGGCCAGCGCCAGCGATCGGCGCAGCGCGCCACGGGTGACAGGCATCACGGAATCCTCCCCATTCTCCGACGGGACGGTCTCGCCAGTGGCTCAGCGCGGCTCAGGCGGCCGATGTATGGCCCGCGCTTCGAAGCCTCCCGTCAGTGCGCGGATTCTGCTCCGGCATCGCCCGCCTGTCCAGAGGGTCAGCCGTCGAGGCGACGGCGGAGCTCCTCGTTCACCAGCTTCGCATCCGCGCGGCCGGCGGTCCGCTTCATCACCTGGCCGACGAAGAACCCGAACAGCTTCTCATTGCCGGCGCGGTACTGCTCCAGCTGGGACGGGTGCTCGGCCAGCACGGCAGCGATCTCAGTGCCGATAGCGCCGCTGTCGGAGACCTGCGCCAGGCCCTCACGGTCGATGATGGCGCGTGGCGACTCGCCGCTCGCGAAGGCGGTGGCGAGCACGGCCTTCGCGTTGGCGGCGGAGACCGATCCCTCCTCGACCGCGGTGATCAGCTCGGCGAGGCCCTCGGGGCGGAGGGCGACCGCATCGGCGCGCAGGCCGTCGACCGCGTGTTGGTTGAGGAGCCGGCTGAACTCGCCACTCAGCCAGTTGGCGGCCTTCTTCGCGTCGACCCCGGCGAGCACGACCGCGTCGAAGTACTCGGCCAGGGCGACGTCCGAGGTCAGCACCCCGGCGTCATAGGCCGAGAGCTGGAGCGCATCGATGTATCTGGCGCGACGCTCGGCCGGCAGCTCGGGGAGCTGCGCGCGGAGCTCGGCCACCCAACCTTCCGACGGTCGCAGCGGCGGCAGGTCCGGCTCGGGGAAGTAGCGGTAGTCGTTCGCCTCCTCCTTCGAGCGCTGGACGATCGTTCGGCCCGCCTCCTCGTCCCAGCCGCGCGTCTCCTGGCGTAGTCTCTCGCCGCGCTCCAGCGCCTCGGCGTGGCGGGCGACCTCGTACTCCAGCGCGCGCTCGAGCGAGCGGAACGAGTTGAGGTTCTTCACCTCGACCTTGGTGCCGAATTCGCTCGCGCCGGCCGGCCGAATGCTCACGTTGCCCTCGATGCGCATGCTGCCCGCCTCCATGTCGGCGTTCGATGCGCCGATGGCCCGCAGGAGCTCCCTCAACGTCTCCCCGTAGGCGCGCGCCTGGGCCGGCGAGCGCAGGTCGGGCTCGGTGACGATCTCCATCAGCGGCACGCCCGCCCGATTGAAGTCGACGACCGTGTGCCCGCGACCGGCGTGCTGCATCCGCGCGGTGTCCTCTTCGAGGTGGGCGCGGGTGATGCCGATGGTCACCTCCCCACCCTCGCTCGGCACCGGCACGCGCAGGCGGCCACGGCTCGTGAGCGGCAGCGCGTACTGGCTGATCTGGTAGCCCTTCGGCAGGTCCGGGTAGAAGTAGTTCTTGCGCTCGAACCGCACCGCCTCGGTCTCGACGCGGCAGTCGAGCGCGAGGCCCGTGAGCATCACCAGCTCGACCGCGCGCCGGTTGATGACCGGCAGCGTCCCCGGCAGGCCGAGGCAGATCGGGCAGGTGCGTGAATTCGGCTCGTCGGTACCGTCAGGCGGGGCGCTCGTCGGGCACGGGCAGAACATCTTCGAGTCGGTGCGCAGCTGGGCGTGCACCTCGATGCCGATGACCGTCTCGTACCGGGTGGCGGGGGTAGCCGTCATCGGCCGATTGTACCGAGGCGTACGCGGTATGCTGCGCCGCGATGAAGATCGGCGAGTGGGACAACCTGGGGCGCGCGCGCGGCCTCGTGCAGCGCCAGCTCGGCGAGCTCGGCGCCACCGAATACGCGGCGCACGTCACGGTGAACGCGGACAACGGACGGTTGCGCGTCTTCGTCGCCACCGATGCCGGACTGCTCGACTACCAGTACGCCCCGGCAGGCGCCAGCCCCGAGGGCGCCTGGATCCTGCGCGGTCAGCTGGTCCGATGGAGCTCGATCCGCGGCCTGCGCCTCCAGACCGATGCCCAGCAGGACGAGGGCACCGACGAGGTGAAGGCCGTGTGGCGGCTCGTCTCAGAGGACCCGAAGATGGAGCTCACCGTCTCGAGCGACGACGGCGAGAAGGCGATCGAGGCGCTCGCCAGCTTCGCCCGAGCCTGCCTCCAGTACGCCGGTTGACTCAGTAGTCGCGGTAGAAGTCGGCCGGCGCCGGGGTTGACTCCTCTGCGCCTTCGCCGCCCTCCGCGGGCGTACACGCCGCGAGGGCAAGAGCGGCCAAGAGCAGCAGGCCGACGAGCCATCGGTTCTTCATGCGAGTCCGTACGCGCCGCGTTTCGAAACCTGCTCGCCCGGCGAGACGTTATCCGGAAGAGTGCGGGTCAAGTCGGCCACCCCACGCTCAGCAGCCGGTTTCAGCCGGTCGATTCTCCGGATAACGTGCCCGTGGGCGCGCAGATTTCGAGTCGGGACCCCCGACTGGAATGCATGCGCGCGGCGAGAGCAGGTTTCCAGTCGCGCCACCCTATTCCGGAACGACGATCCCCGAGAGATCCCCTTCGGCCTCCGGCCATCGCGGATCCATGTCACGCGCCGTCTCGGCGAGGATCTCGGCGACGGCGAGGTCGCGGTACCACTTCCGATTGGACGGGATGACGAACCACGGGGCGTGATCGGTCGAGCAGCGCGCCAGCGCATCGGTGTAGGCGGCCTGGAAGTCATCCCATCGGGCCCGGGTCTCGAGGTCGCCGGACGACCACTTCCAGTGCTTCTCGGGGTTGTCGAGGCGCTTCTGGAAGCGCTCGCGCTGCTCGTCTCGGCTGATGTGCAGGTAGAGCTTCACGATCCGCGTGCGATTCTCCGCCAGGATCGACTCGAATCCGTTGATCTGGTCGTAGCGCGCGCGCCACACCGGCTCCGGGACCAGTTCGTTCACGCGCACCACCAGCACGTCCTCGTAGTGCGAGCGGTTGAACACACCGATGCGTCCCTTCCCCGGCGTCGCCGCGTGGACACGCCACAGGTAGTCGTGGCGCAGCTCCTCCTCGGTCGGAACGCCGAAGCCGGTGACGCGGGTGCCCTGCGGGTTGAAGGCAGTGATCACCTTGCGGATCAGCCCGTCCTTGCCGCCGGCGTCGAGCGCCTGCAGCACGATGAGCAACGACTGTCCCTGCTCGGCCCACAGCCGCTGCTGGAACTCGGCGAGCTCCTCCTTCAGCTCCTTGAGCCGCGCGCGGGCCGCGGCCTTGTCCCCGTCGAAGGCGGGCGTGGCCGATGCGTCGGTGGCGGCGAGGTCGGGCGTCGAGCCGGGCGTGACGCGGAGAAGGTCGCTGAAGGTCATCGGGCCGGTCTCCGTGCGGTCAGATAGAGCGCGCCGAACGGGATGCGGAAGGCGCCGTTCGCCGCTCGCGGGGTGACGGCAAGCATCTCGTCGGTGAGCGCGCGATGCTGCTCGGGCGTGAAGTCGGCGGTCGCCGTGCCGCGTGAGCCGATATCGCGCCAGCGGCGGAAGGCTGCCTCGTCGGGCAGGACGATGGCGGTCGACGGATCGGCAACGGTCTCGACGTCCGTCCACCCCGCCACCCGGCCCAGGTCGGCCAGCGACTCGCGGGCAGGGTACCGGCCGCCGGTGTCGACGCCCCACCGCTCGTAGATCTCCCCGTAGATGGCGGAGGGCGTCAGCTCCGACGGCCCGGGGACGGAGAGGCTGAGCCGGCCGCCCGGCCGGGTGACGCGCAGCCACTCGGCGAGGACGGCGGGTTGGTCGGCGGCAAACAGCAGCGAGTGGGCCGCGACCACCACGTCGACGCTCGCGTCCTCGAAGCGGAGTGCGGCGAAGTCCATCTCCTCGAACCGCACACCGGCGACCTCGCGGCGGGCGATCTCGAGCATCCCCGGTGCGGCATCCACGCCGACGACCTCGCGACCCTCGCCGCGAGCGGCGGCCGCGGCGCTGCCCGTCCCGGTGCCGACGTCGAGAACCCGCTCACCGGGCTGCAGCCGCGCCCTGCGCACGACGGCCTGGGCGATCGGCCGCAGTGACGGCGCCATCGTGGCCGCGTAGCCGGCGGCCGTCTCGCTGAAGCGCTCGGCGGGGGTCGTGGGCATCGGCGAAGCGTACCCGATGCGGTCGTCCGACCAGTACGACGAGCGAGCGCGATCAGGCGGGGTGGCGGCCCACGAAGCGCTCGATGCGGTCCATCGCCTCGACGATCTGGTCGTAGGCAGTGGCGTAGCAGACCCGCACATGGCCAGCGCCCGAGGGGCCGAACGCGGTGCCGGGTACGACGCCCACGCGCTCCTCCTCGAGCAGCGCCTCGGCGAACGCGGTCTCGTCCATGCCGGTCGCGTCCGAGACCCGGGGGAAGCAGTAGAACGCGCCCATCGGCTCGAAGCAGGTGAGGCCGATCTCGTTGAAGCGATCGGTCATGTAGCGCCGCCGGCGATCGTACTCGGCGCGCATTCCCTGGAGCGCCGCCTCGCCGGCGCGCAGCGCTTCGATGGCGGCGAACTGGGCCGCGGTCGGCGCGCACATGATCCCGTACTGGTGGACCTTGGCGATCCCGCTCATCAGCGCCGCCGGGGCGGCGACGTAGCCGATGCGCCAGCCGGTCATCGCGTACGACTTGCTGAACCCGCCCAGCAGCACCGTGCGGTCCCGCATGCCCGGGAGTGAGCTGAACGCGGTGTGCTCGTGCGTGCCGTACACCAGGCGGTCGTAGATCTCATCGGTGAACACGAGCAGGTCGTGCTCCTCGGCGACGCGGCCGATGGCCTCGAGCTCGTCACGATCGAGGACCGCCCCGGTCGGGTTGTTCGGGTAACCGAGGAAGATCGCCTTGGTCCGCGGCGTGATGGCGGCGCGGATCATGTCGGCGGTGACGCGGAAGTCGGTCGCCTTCGTCGTCGCCACCGGCACCGCCACGCCTCCCGCGAGCTGAATGCACGGGGCGTAGGCCACGAAGCACGGCTCGTGGTAGATGACCTCGTCGCCCGGGTCGATGATGGCGCGCAGCGACGCGTCCACGCCCTCGGAGGCGCCGACGGTCACGACGAGCTCGGTGCGCGGGTCGTACTCGACGCCGTATCGGTCTCGAAGGTTCGCCGCGATCAGCTCGCGCAGCTCGAGCATGCCGCCGTTGGCGGTGTAGTGCGTCTCCCCCGCTTCGAGGCTCTCGATGGCGGCCCGGGTGATGCCCTCGGGCGTGGTGAAGTCCGGCTCGCCGATGGTGAGGCTGATGACGTCCTTCATCTCGGCCAGCATGTCGAAGAAACGCCGGATGCCCGATGGCGGCATGGCGCGCACCGTGGCGTTGAGGAAGTCGGCGGTCGGCCGGCGGGTCACGGGCTGGCTGGTCATCGGCCCCAGTCTAGCGGCCGACCCGTGCCCGGAGGGTCAGGGCGTGGCGGTGGTGGCGCCGATCCGGGCACGCATTGCCTGGAACTCGACCACGTCGATGATCCCTGCCTCGAGCAGGACCACGAGCGCATGCCCCGGGCTTTCGGCGGGCAGCGGTGCGGCCGGCGGCGGCGGCGGCGGCGCGGGTGCGGGTAGGGCTGCGGTGGCTGGCTCCGGCTCCGGTGCCGCCGCCGTGCGGCGCGGGCCGTCAGAGATGAGGCGAAGTACGTGCGTCGCGTTCACGATGAGCACGGGGCGCATCATGCAGTTGGACGCATCGTCGTGCGATCGGACCTCCACGTCGGTGAGCGGCACCATCGCCCGCGTGCCGCGCAGGATCGCGTCGTTGGCGTCGGCGCCCGGCCGGACGTGGACCTGTCCCACGATGTCGTAGCCGTCGAGCTCGATCCGGACGCGCATGCGTCGCCGATGGAGCCGCAGGTGCCGGTTCGCGGGGAGCGGTGGCGGGATGACCCACACGATCCGGTCGCGGTCGACGGACGTCGGCGGCTGCGCCTCGGGATAGGGCGGCACCGACTGCGCGGCGTCGTGTGGCCGCAGGCCGTGGATCGCGGCCGCATCGGTCGCGTTCAGCCAGTCGCTCGTCCGCGCACCGTCGGTGGCGATCCATCCCGACATGCTGCCGTCGACCGTGAGCAACTCGACGGCGGCGAGCTCGTACGGCGTCGACTCATGCTCATCCTCGCGTGCGGCGACCTCGGCCACTGCGGCCCGATTCCTCCCGAGACGCATGGCATCAGCCCTCCGGAACGTGATCCTCGACGCGCCGCTGCGGAGACTCGGTGGGCTCCCCCGCTGACTCGGTCACGCGCGGCGGACGCACGAGGAGCTCGAACATCGGCGCCGATGCGGATCCATCGATCCGAACGCCGGTCGCCTTCGCGAGAAAGAAGCGTGGCGGGGTCGCGTGATTCAGCCACGAGAGCGCGGCAACGTGTGAGTCGCTCGGTCCACCGTTCAGCCAGATGACCGTTCCACCATCCTGCACAGCCGCCACCCGGAGCAGGGTGCCGAGCCGCTCGTCGGTGGACGGGCCGACCTCGCAGACGACGCACACGGCGGCGCCACCGGCGATCGTCCCGAGGACCGCGTCCGATCCGGAGCTCGGGTCAGCGAATCGAAGCCCCTCGAGTCCGGTCAGCTCAGCGATCGCTTCGGCGTTGGCGGCGACCCAGGCGGACATCGCGGGGCCATCAGTCCAGAGCTCCGCCGCGGTGACGCGCGTCAGGCGGCCGATGCCGCCGACCGCGGCCGGTGTCAGCGCTGGGGGCGCGGACTGGCCTGCGGATGCCGCCGCCGTGATGGGGGTGGCGGGCACCGCAGCCTGCGCAGCGTCGCGACGCTGCCAGATCGACGCGACGCCCGGGCGCGGTGCGCTCAGGCTGGCGAGGCGCTGGCTCAAGTCAGTTGACTCTTGCTCGTTGGTCGCGTTCTCGGAGGTGGGGTCGGGCAAGTTCTGGTCGGACACGTGGTGACTCCTGGGCTCGAGGGTGCGGAGCAGCCACGACAGTGTCCACCCGATCGGGCGAGATGAGACCGGTACCTTCGGCGCAGGACCCGGGCCGCTCGGGCGCGGTGGTCAGGTGGGATCGTGCGGTATGTCCCGCTCCCCGGCCTCGACCCTGATGGGCAGGACGTTGGCGGGCCACGGGAGCGGACAGGTGGCGTATGGGCTGAACACGCAGGGCGGGTTGTACGCCCGGTTGAAGTCGACGATCAACGTCCCGCCGTCCGCGGGCGGTGCGGTGTAGAGGAAGCGTCCGCCGCCGTAGGTCTCGTGGCCGTTCGTCGCGTCGCCGAAGACGAGCCACAGCTCGCCGGTCGGGCCGCCAGGCAGCGCCTGCAGCCGATGCGTCCCGCGGCCGATCTCGAACACGACGTTACCCGGCGACGTCTCGTCCTCGACCGTGCCCAGCACATCGGGCACGGTCACCGTGCGGTCCCCTGTCGGCTCGAAGCGCGCCTCGAGCCGCCACGCCGGATCCACCGGCCAGTGATCGACGCCCGCGAAGTCTCGACGCGCCGGCGCATCGAGATCCCACGTGCGCAGCGCCAGCCGGCCGCCGCGCTCGATCAGGCAGACCCGCAGCGAATCCAGCTCCAGCAGCGTCTGCTCGCCGTCGCGATCGTCCACCAGCGGCAGGTCCTCGGCCGGCCGTCCGTCGTGGAGCCACGAGCCGGTTGCCGTCACGCGATCCGGGGTCACGGTCAGCGTCCCGACGTGCGAGGGACCGCCGGGCAGAACGACGTCCGAGGCCGGATCGCTGCCGACGCGATTCACGCCCGGCCTCAGCCAGGCGAGGCCCGACAGGGTCAGCCAGCCGTGGTCGCGGCGAAGCGCCTCGTAGCGGCCGGCGCGCCACTCCTCCACGTCCGCACGATGGGCCGCCGGGTCGATCATCCGGCCGCGGGCAGGAAGATGAGCGTCGGTGCCGTACCCGGCCCGAGGCGCACGTAGGTGGCGGGCCCGCCGGTCACCGGGTTCGTCCGTGCCGCCCGGCCCGAGGCCGCCGTGCCATCGAGGACCATCGCGATGGGACCCTCGCCGAAGCGTGCCAGGCAGGCCGCCGCGTAGCCCTCGGTCGCCGGCTCGGCCAGGATGAGGTGGCTGCGTCCGAGGTCGAGCCGCCGGCAGCGCGCGTCGAGGACGGCATCCTCGCCGGCCTCATGCCAGCCGGTGCCAAGGGCGGGCTCGAGGTCCGCGGCGGCGCGCTCGGCGTCGACGGTGGCGAGCACCAGGCCGCGAGGCGCCTCGGTCCAGTCGTCCACGGCGCGGGGGAAGAGGCCGTGGCGCGCGTCGTCGGCGGGCGGTACGTCGAGCATCTGGACCTGCGCGCCGCGGATGCCCCACCACAGGATGCGCGGATCTTCGCCGGGCTCCGCATAGAGCCACTGCGGGAAGAGCTGCGCGCCACCCTCGCGCAGGATGCGGTTCAGCGGCCCCTGCTCGGGAACCGCGATGCGGACGTGGCTGATCTCAGACATCGCCTCAGAGTCTAGCGCCGAGGGGGCTTGACCTTGAAGCGGCTCCAAGGCGTAGCGTTCCTCGTACCGCAACATGGCGGGGTGGTTCGACGGAGGACATGACATGGGCGCAATGACGAATTCCGGGCGCGACGTGATCGAGCAGTTCCTTGCGGCGGCCGAGTCACGGGATGTCGAGGCGATGGCCGCACTCGCCCACGACGACCTCGTGATGGAGTGGCCGCAGTCGGGGGAGCGGTTCACGGGTCGTGAGCGAGCGCTGGCCGCCGTGCTGGCAACGGACGAACGACCGAGCGTCGCCGGTCCGCCGGAGGTGCTCGGGGCAGGCGACCTGTGGGTGATCCGCATGCCGCTGCGCTACGGCGAGGATATCTATCACTACGTCGGGATCCTGGAGTTGGACGGTGGGCGCATTCGTCGCTCCACCGAGTTCTTTGGCGCCCCGTTCCCCGCCAACCCGGCACGCGCCGCGTTCGCCGACCCCGTGGTTGCAGCCGCCGCCGAGGGGTGACCTCAGGGACCCGGTGACCGCCCCGAGCTGCTGACCGCTCGCTCCACGGCGGCCGCGGCGGCGCAGCAGGGACCGCCATCATTCGCCATCGGCAGCGGGGTGAGCGCGAGGTGCGCCTCCAGCTCACCCAGTCGCCGGTCCAGCCCACGAAGCCCGCGAATCCTGTCGCGAAGAACGGCACGACGTGCTCGCAGCAGCGCCGGAAGTGCACCGGAGCTCTCGGAGCAGTGGCCGCTCTGGCACCAACCCGCGATGCGCGCTGCGTCGTCGAGCGGCAGGTCGAGGCGGCGCAGGTCGAGCAGCAGGCGGATGCGTTCCTGTTCGGTCGGCCCGTAATCGCGATATCCGTTGGCCGTGCGGGCGGCCGTCGGGAGCAGACCGCTTCGCTCGTAGAATCGCAGCGTGGCGGCGCTCACCCCGAGCTCGCGGGCGACCTCGCCGATGCGCACCCGGTCAGCGTCCGCTCCGCGAGCCCGGCTGTCAAGGTCGGGCGCGGGTGAACGGCAGTCCCCGCAGCCGCCGCGCTCAGTCGTGCGCCGTGGGCGGCCGCAGGTCGCTGAAGCCGGCGGCGCGCTCGTACGCATCGGCCACGCGCAGGACCGTCTCCTCCTCGAATGCACGGCCGATGACCTGCAGGCCGACCGGCAGGCCGTCCGAAAGGCCGCACGGGACGCTGATGCCGGGCAGGCCGGCGATGTTCACCGGCAGCGTGCACGCGTCGTTGAGGTACATCGCCAGCGGATCGTCCACCTTGTCGCCGATGCGGAAGGCGACGTTCGGCGAGGTCGGCGCGAGGATGGCGTCGACGGTCGAGAGCACCTCGTCGAACTCGGCCTTGATCAGCGTGCGGACCTGCTGCGCCTTCACGTAGTACGCGTCGTAGTAGCCCGCCGACAGGGCG
>Ga0268386_10002212_pt1 | contig 13730 bp, 12 predicted proteins | sample RVTome_15_FD_200260 | JGI IMG/M metagenome (GOLD analysis project Ga0268386, IMG submission 200260) | Soil microbial communities from uranium-contaminated site in the Upper Colorado River Basin, Wyoming, United States - RVT150D86... ...
TTCGACGAGCGGAGCGGGGCAGAGGGGTTCGACGAGCGCAGCGATGCGCTCCGAGACGCGCTCGCGCGCGTTCGGGAGCCCCGAGATCTCCGCTCGCTTCCCGCGAGCGATCTCGCAGCGTCGCCGCTCGCTGGCGGGCTGCTGCGGCACGGTGCGTTCCGGGTGGACGTCACAGGCGCCGGGCCGGTCATGTACGGGCTCTTCGAGGACGACGAGGCTGCGGCGCGTGCCTCACGCGCGCTCGAGGACGTCGGCGCCACCTGGCTCGCCCGTCCGATCGCCGGTCCGTGAGCGTGCGGGCGTCGGATGGCAAGATGAGGTCGCTCTGGGGCGTGGCCAAGCGGTAAGGCAACGGGTTTTGGTCCCGTGATCCCAGGTTCGAATCCTGGCGCCCCAGCCACCATGTCGACGTCGCAGACGGGACGGCTCGGCGCTGTCGTCATGGCAGGCGGCATGGGCACGCGCATGCGCTCGCACCTGCCCAAGCACCTGCATCCGCTCCTCGGCCGGAGGATGGTCGACTGGGTGCTCGAGGTCGCCCGCCGGATGGAGGCCGATCCCCTGGTCCTGGTCGCGGGCCCCGAGACGGCAGGTGCGTTCGACGACGTGGCGGTGGCGATCCAGCGCGAGGCGCGCGGAACGGGCGATGCGGTGCGCTGCGCGCGCGGAGTGCTCGAAGGCAGGGCGAGCGAGGTGCTCGTGCTCTCCGGCGACACGCCACTGGTCACACCCGGGCTGCTCCGCGCGCTCGTCGAGACGCACCGGCGCGAGGAGGCCTGGGCCACTGTGCTCTCCTTCGAGACGGACGATCCGCGGCACTACGGTCGCATCGTCCGAAACGGCGGCGGCGGCCTGGAGGCCATCGTCGAGGCGCGGGACGCCACGCCGGCCCAGCTCGCGGTTCGCGAAGTGAACTCGTCGATCTACGTCTTCCGGGCCGATCGGCTCTGGCCGGCCCTCGACCGGCTCACCCCGGACAACGCGCAGGGCGAGCTCTACCTGACCGATACGGTGTCGCTGCTCGTCGCCGACGGGGGCCGGGTCGCCGTGCACAAGGGAGGAGATCCGATGGAGACCGAAGGGGTCAACACGAGGGTGGAGCTCGCCGCCGCTGCGGCCGAGCTCCGGGACCGCGTGAACGAGGAGCACATGCTCGCGGGCGTGACGATCGTCGACCCGAGATCGACGTGGATCGACGCCGAGGTCGTCCTCGAGCCGGACGCCGTCGTGCACCCGTTCACGGTCATCCGCGGCGCCTCGCGGATCGCCGCCGGAGCCGAGATCGGGCCTCACGCGGTCGTCGTCGACGCAGAGATCGGCGAGCGGGCCCTCGTCGGTCCGTTCTGTTACGTTCGCCCGGGCACGGTGCTCGAGGCGGACGCGAAGGCAGGCACGTTCGTGGAGATCAAGAACGCGCGCATCGGCGAGAGGGCGAAGGTCCCGCACCTCTCCTACATCGGCGATGCGGACGTCGGCGAGGATACGAACGTCGCGGCGGGGAACATCACGGCGAACCAGGCGCACACGAGGGAGAAACAGCGCACGGTCATCGGGCGTAACGTCAGGACGGGGGTCGACAATACGTTCGTCGCCCCGGTCACCGTCGGCGATGACGCATGGATTGCAGCAGGCTCCGTGATCACAGAGGATGTTCCTCCAGGCGCGCTCGCGATCGGGCGTGCACGACAGATCGTCAAGGAAGGACGCGGTGGAAAGCGGGACGATTGAGCAGGCGCTTCCCGGGCTCGAGGCCGAGATCCCGCAGGCCGGCATGACGGCCGGCCATGCGATCCCGCTGACGCCCCGGAAGCGGCTCATGGCCTTCGCGGGGCGGTCGCACCCCGAGCTCGCCGGCCGGATCGCGGAGCAGCTCGGGGTCGAGCTCGGCGAGATCGAGCTCACGACCTTCGCGAACGGCGAGACGTACTGCCGCTACTGCGAGTCGATTCGCGGGGCAGACGTGTTCCTCGTTCAGACCGGCTGTCGCCCGGTCGACCAGAACATCATGGAGCTGCTCTTCATGATCCAGGCCGCACGGCTCGCGTCGGCGAAGCGCATCACCGCCGTCATCCCCTGGTTCCCGTACTCGCGGCAGGACCGCAAGGCGAAGCCCAGAGAGCCGATTTCGAGCCGACTGCTCGCCGACATGATCGAGGGCGCCGGGGCCGACCGGCTCCTGACGATGGATCTCCACGCCGGCCAGATCCAGGGTTTCTTCTCGATCCCGGTCGACCACATGACGGCGCTCCCCCTGTTCGCGCAGCACTTCCGCGACCTCGGCCTCACGGGAGAGCGCGTCGTCTCCGTGGCACCGGACGCCGGGCGCGCGAAGCACGCCGTGCGGTTCGCCGAGATGATCGACGCGGACTTCGCGATCATGAACAAGACGCGGCCGTCGCGGGACACCGCGTCGGTGACCGAGATCACGGGCCGTGTGGGCGGGAAGGTGGCGATCGTCGGCGACGACAACATCTCCACCGGCAACACGCTCCTCGAGGGAGCGCGGGCGCTGAAGGAGGCCGGCGCCGAGGCGGTCTGGGTCTTCGCGACGCACGGCCTGTTCTCCGAGGACGCTCTCGAGCGCTTTGGCGAGGCGGACCTCGCCGGGATCGTCGTCACCGACACGGTGCCGGTCGACCCGCTCCGTCGGCCCGAGGGGATGACGGTCCTCACCGTCTCCGGGCTCCTGGCCGAGACGATCATGAACGTGTTCGCCGACGAGTCCGTCTCTGCCATCTTCGGCGGCGAGAACCAGCTCTTCTAGCGACTCCACGCGGGCGGAACGAGCCCGTCGCTACAATCGACCGCCGTGTCCGGAGACAGGATCAAGCTCGAGGTGCGCGAGCGCGAGACGCTCGGCTCCCGTCATGCCCGGCGGCTGCGTGCGCAGGGGATGATTCCGGGAGTGCTCTACGGAAAGGGACACACGCGGCCCATCGTCGTCGGCGAGCGCGAGCTGCGCGGCGCGCTGACGGGTCCCTCCGGGCTGCACGCGATCCTCGACGTCGTCGTCGACGGGCAGAAGACCGTCCATCCGTCGGTCCTGGCCGAGTACCAGCAGGATCCGATCCGGGGCACGCTCACGCACATCGACCTGCGGGAGGTGCGCCTCGACCAGCCGATCCACGCCACCGTGGCGGTGAACCTGGTTGGCGAGTCGGTCGGCGTCAAGTCGGGCGGCGTCCTGTCGCTCGTCACGCGGGAGATCAACGTCGAGGCGCTTCCGATGGACGTGCCCGAGCACATCGAGGTCGACGTGTCCGACATGGAGGTCGGCGACGTGTTCCGACTCGAGGACGTCGGGGCGCTCGAGAACGCCACGTTCCTCGACGACCCGCACGAGACCGTGATCGCGACCGTGTCGACCCCGCGCGGCTTCGTCGAGCTCGAGGAGGCGGAGGCGGCCGCAGCAGCCGAGGCCGAGGCCGAAGAGGGCGTCGAGCCTGCGGAGGACGCCGAGGCCGAAGAGGGCGAGACCGAAGAAGCGCCCGACGAGGAGTAGCCCGTGCGGCTTCTCCGTCGGGGGCGGTCGGCCTCGACGCTCGACCTGCTGATCGCGGGTCTCGGCAACCCCGGGCGCAGGCACGAGCGCGACCGCCACAACGTCGGGTGGATGGTGGTCGACGAGCTGGCGCGCCGCCATGACGGCTCGTTCCGCTCGAAGTTCAGCGGGCGGCTGGCGGAGACGCGGGTGGGCGAGTCGCGCGTCGCGCTGCTCGAGCCAGAGACGTATATGAACGAGTCGGGTCGCTCGATCTCCGCGGCCGCGCGCTTCTTCAAGGTGGCTCCCGAGGACATCCTCGTGGTGCACGACGACGTCGACCTCGACCTCGGGCGCCTGCAGGCGCGGCTCGGCGGCGGCCTCGCAGGGCACAACGGCCTCCGCTCGATCGCGCAGTCCCTCGGGACGCAGGAGTTCCTGCGGCTCAGGATCGGCGTGGGGCGACCCGGTCGCGGCGATCCTCGCGATGTGGCCGACTACGTCCTCGCGCCGTTCGAGCCGCACGAGGACCGGGACGCGACCGTCGCCAGGGCTGCCGACGCCGTCGAGTCCCTCGTCGCCGACGGTCTCGACGTCGTGCAGCAGCGCTTCAACTGAGGGTGCATGCCCTCGGTCTCGTAGCCGCAGGCCGAGGGGACGCGAAGTTGGAGCGGAATCGTGAAGGGATCGCAACGATCCGTGCGCCACCTGTGCGCGGCTGACGGCTAGCGTTGCCGTAGGGCGTCGGGGTACCCCATGGGGGACCCGTCGCTGGGCGCCTCGGCGCTCGCGCGGACCGCCGCCGAGCCTGACCCAGGCGACTCCCGGGTCGGGCCGTTACCGCGGTTGAGCGACCCTCGAGTAGAGGGCCGGCGCGGCTTCCCGGGCAGGCGCCGACCTGGCCGGAGGAGGCTACGATGCGGCCCGCGGGGCGGCATCCCCGCCAGTCGCATGGACCCGCGTTCTCCCCTGCACACGATCGTCTCCGAGCTCGCCGCGAGCGACGTGTTTCGCGCGTACCTGGACGAGTTCCCCGCTCCCGCGCGTGTGTCCGAGCCGGCGCTCCCGGTCGTGCTCGCCGCGATCCACGACACGCTTGCGCGCCCGCTCCTGTGTCTCTTTCCGGAGGACGAGCAGGCGCGAGACGCGGCCGAGGCGGCGGCCTGGTACGCGGACCCGGCGCGCGTTGCCCTGCTCCCGAGCCGCGGCGTCGGTCTCGACTCCGGGCTCGAGCCGCCGGCCCACCTCGTGGGCGAGCGCGTGCGGGCGCTCGAGGTCCTTGCTGCGGGCGGCCTCGTCTGCGCGTCCGCGCGCGCGCTCGCGGACCGGATGCCGCCCGTGGAGCACCGCCCGCGGCCGATGCACATCGGCGCGGGCCGCGAGCTCGGTCTCGACGAGCTCGTCGAGTCGCTGGCCCTCGCCGGGTACGAGCGTGTGGAGCGAGTCGAGGAGCGCGGCCAGATCGCGGTGCGCGGCGGGCTCGTGGACGTCTATCCGAGCACCGGCCGGGAGCCGCTGCGAATCGAGTTCTTCGGCGACGAGATCGAGCAAGTGCGCGTCTTCTCGCCCTTTACGCAGCGGGCCCTCGACTCGGTCGAGCAGACGGTCGTGTTCCCGGCGAGCGAGTGGCGCCGGGACGCCGAAGGGCTCCCGACGAGCATGCGAGCCGACGAGGCCGGCGCCGACGCACCAGCCGCGATGGTCGACCCGAGCTCGCTCGTCCCTCCGGTCGCTCGCGCACCGGACCTCGTCTGGCAGCCCGGTGACGTGCTGCGGCTCTGGGAGGAGGAGGCGCTCGTCCCGCAGTCGCTCGAGGGGGCAGCCGAGCTCGATCCCTTCCCACGCGGGCAGGGGCACGCGTTCGAGGCGCAGCGGCCGGCGATCGCGGCGCGCGGCCTCGCGGAGGCGGAGTCGGAGCTCGCCGGCATGGTCAAGCAGGGGAGGCGGGTGCTCGTCACCTTCCCCCACCGCGGCGAGGCGCTTCGAACGCAGCGGCTGCTCCGAACGGTGGAGGCGGATCTGCTCGAGGAGGACGGGACGCTCCCACGTGAGGCCGCGGTCCGCTTCGTCGTCAGCCCGGCGCGGCGGGGGTTCGTCTGGCGCGACCTCGGGCTCGCGCTCCTGCCCGACGTACAGGTCTTCCGCAAGCGACCGCCTCGCGCCGACGCCAGGCTCGGGCGCGCGCTCCAGTCGTTCGCAGACCTCCGGACGGGTGACTACGTCGTTCACGAGGACCACGGGATCGGGCGACTCCTCGGGTTCGAGACGAAAGAGGTGGCCGGCGTCACCCGCGACTACCTCTACCTCGCGTTCAGGGGGGAGGATCGCCTCTACGTCCCGCACGAGCAGCTCGCCAAGGTCAGCCGCTACGTCGGCGCGGACGCCCGCGCGCCCGCGCTCTCGAAGCTCGGCGGCAAGGCGTGGCACAACCTCAAGAGCCGCGCCCGGGCCTCCGTGCGCGAGCTCGCGGGCGAGCTGCTCGCGCTGTACGCGCAGCGCCAGCGGGCGCCTGGTCTCGCCTTCGACCTCTCCCAGGAGTGGCTCGAGCGGCTCGAGGCCTCGTTTCCCTACCGCGAGACGGACGACCAGCTCCAGGCGATCGAGCTCGTCAAGGAGGATCTCGAGGCGGCGAGGCCAATGGACAGGCTCGTCTGCGGCGACGTCGGCTTCGGGAAGACCGAGGTCGCGGTCCGGGCGGCCTTCGCCGCCGCGCTCAACGGCAAGCAGACCCTCGTGCTCTGCCCGACGACGATCCTCGCGGAGCAGCACTGGAACACGTTCCGCGAGCGCTTCCGCGACTTCCCGGTACGCATCGAGATGGTCTCCCGCTTCCGCTCGCGTGCCGACCAGGCGCGGATCCTCGACGAGTTTCGCGAGGGCAAGGTCGAGGTGCTCGTGGGGACACACCGAATCCTCTCCCGCGACGTGATCCCGAAGGACCTCGGGCTGGTGGTGCTCGACGAGGAGCAGCGCTTCGGGGTCGCGCAGAAGGAGCTCCTGCGCTCGCTGCGGCTCGAGGTGCACGTGCTCGCGTTGTCCGCCACCCCGATTCCCCGGACGCTGCACATGTCCCTGTCGGGGCTCCGGGATATCACGATCATCGAGACGCCGCCCGAGGGGCGCCAGCCGATCCGCACGCACGTCGGCGAGTACGACGACGAGCTCGTGAGGACCGCGCTCGAGCGCGAGCACGGGCGCGGAGGCCAGTCGTTCTACCTGCACAACCGAGTCGAGACGATCGACGAGGCGGCGGAGAAGATCCGTCGCCTCGTGCCGGCCGTGCGGGTGCTGGTCGCGCACGGCCAGATGCCGGAACGAGACCTCGAGGAGCGGATGCACGCGTTCCTCGCCGGCGACGCGGACGTCCTCGTGTCCACCACGATCATCGAGTCCGGGATCGACATCCCGCAGGCGAACACGCTCGTCGTCGAGCGTGCGGACACGCTCGGACTCGCGCAGCTGTACCAGATCCGCGGCCGCGTCGGCCGCTCGGACCTGCTCGCCCACGCGTACCTGCTGTATCCGGCTGCCTCGGAGCTCTCGCCCGAGGCGCGAGCGCGCCTCACGACGCTCGCCGACCACACGGAGCTCGGAGCCGGGTTCCAGATCGCGATGCGCGACCTGGAGATCCGCGGAGCCGGCGATCTGCTCGGGCCCGAGCAGTCGGGCCACGTCGCCGCCCTCGGCTTCGAGCTCTACGTGGAGATGCTGAACGAGGCCGTCGCTGAGCTCTCCGGCCAGCGACGCATCGCAGCCCGACCCATCCGAGTGGATGCCCGTGTCGACGCCTACGTGCCCGCGGCCTACATCGCCGCCGAGGCGCTGAAGATCGACCTCCACCGCCGGATCGCGCTCGTCGAGGCCGAGGACGAGCTCCGGGAGCTCGAGGCCGCGACCGAAGACCGCTACGGGCCCGTTCCCGAGCCCGTCGCAAACCTGTTCGCGATCCAGGAGGCGAAGCTGAAGCTCGCGCGGCTCGGGGCGGACTACCTCGTGTACCGCAGCGGGCGGGCGACGGTGGGACCGCTCACGCTCGGGTCGGTGGAGTTTCGCGCGCTCCGCGACGCGCTGCCAACCGCCGTGTACGCGACGGAGAAGCGCGAGGTCTCGCTACGCGTGGAGGCTTTCGGGGAGGCCCTCGGGCTGCCCGATGCTATAGTCGCGGCGCGCCTGGCCGCGTGACGCGCGGCCGTTTTTCTGCCCGATCGAGCGCGCTTTCCCCGCATTCCGCACCGTGTCACAACCTCGGCCTAACACCCGCTCGGCTATAAGGGACGAGCTCGTATGAGGCTCTCCCGCGTCATGTTGACCGCCCTCGCGGCGACGCTCGCCCTCGTCGCGACGGCATGCGGCGGCTCCGGCGAGGTCCCCGACGGCGCCGTCGCCACGGTCGACGGCACGGTGATCGCGAAGTCGGAGCTCGACGGGCTCATGACGGTCGCCAGGCAGTCGTACGAGTCCCGCGACCAGGAGTTCCCGAAGGCCGGGACGCCCGAGTTCCGGTCGATCCAGAACCAGTATCTGGCGTTCCTCGTCCAGCGCGAGCAGTTTCGCAAGGAGGCTGAGAAGCTCGGAATCGAGGTCGCGAAGAAGGACGTGGACACGAAGCTCGACGAGCTCGTGAAGAGCCGCTTCGAGGGCGATCGCAAGCAGCTCGACCAGGCGCTCGAGGAGCAGGGGTTCACGCTCGCGACCTTCCGCGAGACGGCCCTCGAGACGTCCGTGCTCTCGGACAAGCTCTTCGCCGAGGTGACGAAGGACGTCGAGGTCGCCGAGGCGGAGCTCCTCCTGTACTACACGGAGAACCAGTCGCAGTACCAGCGGCCCGAGTCCCGTGACGTCCGGCACATCCTCATCGCGGAGAAGGACGGGGACGACGTCGACTATCCGCGGAGCAAGGTCGAGGCCGACCGTGTGGTCGCCGAGCTCCGCAACGGCGCCGACTTCGCCGCCCTCGCCAAGGCGGAGTCCGAGGATCCTGGCAGCAAGGAGTCGGGCGGCAAGCTCACGATCTCGCGCGGCGAGACCGTGCCGCCGTTCGAGAAGACCGCCTTCGCGCTCGAGCAGGGCCAGATCTCCGCCCCGGTGAGGACGACGTTCGGCTACCACATCATCGAGGCGCTCTCGCCGGTCCGCGCGGCGTCGACGCAGCGCTTCGAGGACGTGCAGGACTCGATCCGCCAGATCCTCCTCCAGGAGCGCAAGAATGAGGAGATGGCGGCGTGGGTGGAGGATCTCGGGAAGCGGTACGAGGGGAAGGTCACCTACGCGGTCGGCTTCGAGCCGCCCGAGCTGCCCGACCCGACCACCACCGAGACCGAGTAGGTTCCCGCGCATGCCTCTCGCCGAGGCACTGCTCGAGCTCCAGGATCTGACCCGGCGGCTGCGCCGCGACTGCCCGTGGGACCGCGAGCAGACCGAGCGGACGATCGTGCCGCACACCGTCGAGGAGGCGTACGAGGTCGCCGACGCAGCGCTCGCAGGTGACGACGCCGAGCTCCGGAGCGAGCTGGGCGATCTCCTGTTCCAGGTGTACTTCCTCTCGCTGCTCCTGGAGGAACGCGGCGCGGGCGATCTCGAGGCGGTCGCGCGCGACGTGCACGGCAAGCTCGTCCGCCGTCACCCGCACGTGTTCGGGGACGCCGACGTACGAACCGCCGAGCGGGTGCGCGAGCGCTGGGAGGCGATCAAGTCCGAGCAGGAGGGACGCGAGGGCGTCTTCCACGACGTGCCGACGTCGCTGCCGGCGCTCCTGCAGGCGCGCAAGGTGCAGCGAAGAGCCGCGACGGCCGGGTACGACTGGCCCGATCTCGACGGCCCGCTCGGGAAGCTGCGCGAGGAGCTCGGAGAGCTCGAAGCGGCGGTCGAGGGCTCGGGGCCCCCTGCGCCGGAGGCGGAGGCGGATCCCCGCGTCCACCACGAGCTCGGCGACCTCCTCTTCACGGTCGTAAACGTCTCGCGCCGCCTGAACGTCGATCCGGAGCTCGCCCTGCGCTCGGCGACGCGCCGGTTCGTCTCGCGCGTCGACCGGGCGGTCGAGCTCGCCGCGGAGCGGGGGGACGACTGGCGCTCGCTCGCCCTCGACGACCAGGACGCCTACTACGAGCTGGCGAAGCGCGAGCTCGTGTGAGCGCGATCGCGAGCGTCCACGGGCGCCAGGTGCTCGACTCCCGCGGCAACCCCGCCGTCGAGGTCGACGTCCGGCTCGTGTCGGGCGCGCTCGGTCGGGCGACCGTGCCGTCGGGGGCGTCGACGGGCGAGCACGAGGCCGTGGAGCTCCGCGACGGCGACGCGGCGGTCTACCTCGGCAAGGGCGTCCTCCGCGCCGTCGGGAACGTCGACGGCGAGATCGCAGCTGCGCTCGCGGGCGTCGACGCCTCGGATCAGCGTGCGCTCGATGCGATCCTGCTCGAGCTCGACGGGACCCCGAACAAGAGCCGGCTGGGCGCAAACGCGATCCTGGGCTGCTCGCTGGCCGCCGCCAAGGCGGCCGCTGTGGACGCCCGCGAGCCGCTCTACCGCTACCTGGGCGGCTCAGGAGCGCGGACGCTGCCCGTGCCGATGCTGAACGTGATCAACGGCGGCGCGCACGCGCAGAACCGTCTCGACCTCCAGGAGTTCATGGTCGTCCCGGTCGGCGCGGACACGTTCTCCGAGGGGCTCAGGATCGGGACGGAGGTGTTCCACCACCTGAGAGCCGTCCTGCACGAGCGCGGCCTCTCGACCGGTGTCGGCGACGAAGGGGGCTTCGCGCCCGACCTCGAGTCGACCGAGCAGGCCGTGGAGGCGGTCCTCGAAGCGGCGGAGCGGGCAGGGCACCGCAAGCGCGTCGCGCTCGCGCTCGACCCGGCGGCGAGCGAAGTCTTCCGCGACGGCGTGTACGAGCTCCCCGGCGAGGGGAAGTCGCTCGACGGTCGGGGCGTGATCGACCTCTACGCCTCGCTCGTCGACCGCTTTCCCGTCGTCTCGATCGAGGACGGTCTGGACGAGGACGAGTGGGACGACTGGCGCCGCCTGACCGAGCGGCTCGGCGACCGGGTGCAGCTCGTCGGCGACGACCTCTTCGTGACGAACGTCGAGTTCCTCCGCCGCGGGATCGAGGCCGGGGTCGCCAACGCGATCCTGGTCAAGGTGAACCAGATCGGGACCCTGACGGAGACGCTGGACACCATCGAGGTCGCCCGCGCGGCCGGGTACGCGACCGTGATCTCCCACCGTTCCGGCGAAACCGAGGACACGACGATCGCGGACCTGGCGGTCGCCGTGAACGCCGGGCAGATCAAGACGGGAGCACCCTCTCGCTCGGACCGGGTGGCGAAGTACAACCAGCTCCTGCGGATCGAGGAGGAGCTCGGGGAGCGGGCGCTCTACCCCGGCCGCGAGGCGTTCCCTCGCGCCACTGCGCCGTGACGCGCGGCCGTCGCGTCTCCCTCCAGGGCTCGCGCTAGTCTCGTCGGCATGGCCGCGCCCGAGCGCCGGACGAAGATCGTCGCCACCATCGGCCCCGCGTCCTCCAGCGACGAGACGCTCGGCCGTCTCGTCGACGCCGGAATGGACGGGGCGCGGCTCAACTTCTCGCACGGGAGCCGCGAGGAGCACGTACGGAGCGCGACGCGGATCCGCGAGGCACAGGCGTCGGCCGGCCGCTCGCTGGCGCTCATCGCAGACCTGCAGGGACCGAAGCTGCGGATCGCGGACCTGCGGACGCCGCTCGACCTCGATGTCGGGGACGCGATCGTGGTCGCGGGCGAGGACGCCGCGCGGGACGGCGACCTGCCGATCGCTCCGGCGGTCGTCGGGTCCGTCCTCGAACCGGCGCACGACGTCCTCGTCGACGACGGGCTCGTCCGGCTGCGTGTCGAGCGCGTGGAGCACGGGCGTGCGTTCTGCCGCGTCGTCACGGGCGGCGTGGTGACGGCCCACAAGGGCGTCAACTTCCCGGGCGTCGCCCTTCCCGTCCCCTCGCTCACACCGAAGGACCTCGCCGATCTCGAGGTCGCGTTCGAGCTCGGCGTGGACTACGTCGCGCAGTCCTTCGTCCGCTCGCGCGCCGACGTCGCCGCCCTGAAGGCGAAGATCGAGGAGGCCGGCTCACCGGCCTGGGTGATCGCCAAGATCGAGCTCAAGGAGGCGGTCGACGCCCTCGACGAGATCCTGGACGAGGCGGACGCCGTGATGATCGCGCGCGGCGACCTGGGCGTGGAGATGGGCGCGGCCGAGGTGCCGCTCCTCCAGAAGCGGATCATCCTCGGCGCGCTCGAACGCGGGAAGCCCGCGATCACGGCCACGCAGATGCTGGAGTCGATGGTGCACCGACCGGAGCCGACCCGGGCGGAGGCGTCCGACGTGGCGAACGCGATCCTCGACGGAACCTCGGCCGTGATGCTCTCCGCGGAGACGGCGATCGGGGAGTACCCGCTCGAGGCGGTCGCGACGATGGACCGGATCGCGCTCGCAGTGGAGCCGAGCCTCGGGTACCGCCACCAGCTCCCGGGAGCGGCGGAGGCGCCGACCGTTGGGCGGGCGATGTCGAACGCGGCCTGTGACCTCGCCGAGGCGCTCGGCGCTCGCGCGATCCTCGTGCCGACGTTCACGGGGCGCACCGCGTCCGCCGTGGCACGGCTTCGGCCCCGGCGTCCCATCGTCGCGCTCACGCACGTCGAGAACTCGTTGCAGCACATGGCGATCGAGTGGGGCGTGACGCCCCTCGAGATCCCGGAGTCCGCCGACGTCGACGATCTCTGGCGCCACTCGATCGACGCTGCACGCGAGGCGGGCATCGTCGAGGCGGGCGATCGCATCGTCCTCACCGCCGGCACCGCGGTGAACATCCCCGGCTCGACGAACGTCATCAAGGTCGACACCGCGTAGCGGTCGGCGCACGGGAGGGACGCCGAGGGCCGCGTAGAAGGGGCGCTGATGGCGAGAACCTCTGCGAAGCGCGCCCCTCGACGGACAGGACGCCCGAAGCGGGCGAAGCGTCCGCTCTCTCGCCGCCGGCTGCGTCTCATCTGGCTCGTCGCCCTCGTCGGCGTGGCCGTGTACCTCTACTACCGTCCGCTCGCCTCCTACGTCGAGACGCGGCGCGACCTGACCGCGCGCCAGGCGGAGGTGCAGACGTTGCGCACGGTCAAGGCCGGGCTCGAGCGGCGCCTCGAGACGTTCACCAGCCTGGAGGCAACCGAGCGCGAGGCGCGCCGCATCGGCTTCGTCAGGCCGGGTGAGCAGCTGTTCGTGGTCAAGGGGATCCCGGACTGGCGCCGCCAGCAGCGTAGTGTGCGGGGAAGTGGATGACCGGGAGCTCGTCGGCCGGCAGCTCGGACGGCCTCCCAGGGCCTTTCGTCGCGTCGTGCTGCGCTGCCCGTACGGGCGTCCGGCCGTCACCGAGCAGGCGCCGTACACGTCCGGCGGCGAGCCGTTCCCGACGACGTACTACCTGACGTGCCGTCACCTCGTGGCGGCCCTCTCGCGCGTCGAGGCAGCCGGGGGGGTCGAGCGCTGGAGCCGGGCGGCTGCCGCCGACCCGGAGCTGGCCGCGTCGCTCGCTCGCGCCACCGAGGAGCAGGTGCAGGTGCGACGCGAGCTCGCCGGAGCCGAGCGTGGAGAGGACGTCGGCGCGTCGCTCGAGCTCGGGATCGCCGGCTCCGCCTCGCCGACGCACCTGAAGTGCCTCCACGCGCACGCGGCGTTCGCCCTCGCGCGCCCCGGCTACCTCCTCGGCGACCGGATCCTCGAGGAGGTCGAGCCTCTGTGGCCGACCGACGGCTGCTGCTCGGAAGATCTTCCGGGCGTCTGAGTCGGCGGCGCCGACATCTAGGATCGAACGCCGTGAGCACGGACGTTGCGAGCGCGAGATTCGAGTGGGAGGAGGCGGGCCGGCGCGTCGACGACGCGCTCCGCGATCCGGCGCGCTCGGAGGGTCTCGCGGCGCAGTTGGAGCTTCTGACCCGTGAGCTGCGAAAGCGCGTCGGCGGGGTGTACACGATGAGCGAGCTGAGCGCGGAGTACCGGCGCGCCGACGTCTGGGCGCGCGACGCGGTGGCCGAGCACGCTCCGTCGCCCGGCTGGCCCGCGACGCTCGCGCTGGTGCAGGCGGCGGCGTTCCACGCGGTGTCCCAGGGTGCGGTGGACTACGCGCCGTGAGCACGTTCCAGCGCCCACGTCGCGAACGCCGGCGGTCCCGCACGCGCGAGCGCGTAGGGAAGCTCGTGCTCGTCTCGATCCTGCTCGTCCTTGCCTTCCTGCTCGG
>Ga0268386_10002213_pt1 | contig 13727 bp, 10 predicted proteins | sample RVTome_15_FD_200260 | JGI IMG/M metagenome (GOLD analysis project Ga0268386, IMG submission 200260) | Soil microbial communities from uranium-contaminated site in the Upper Colorado River Basin, Wyoming, United States - RVT150D86... ...
AGCCGCGGTTCCGCCGAGCCGCCGAGCCCGCGCAGTTGCAGGCGCTCGAGGCGGCCCTCGATCGACGGCCGGACATCGTGTTCGCCCACCGGCTGGCCGCCATGGCTCCCGTCCTGCGCACCGGCCGGCGCCTGCCACCCGTCGTGTTCGACCTCGACGACGTGGAGCATCGCGCGCTGGCGCGGGCGATCCCGCAGCCGCCGGTGTGGCGCGGAAAATACCTGACGTATCTCCAGGTGCCGGCGCTCTGGTGGGCCGAGCGCCGGGCCATGTCCGCCGCACAGCGCACGTTCGTGTGCTCGGTCGCCGATCGAGACTACATCCGCCGCACGATGCGCGTCGGCGGAATCACCGTGATTCCGAACGCCGTCGAGCTGCGTGACCCGGCGCCGCTTCCGGCCGAGCCGACGGCGCTGTTCCTGGGCTCGCTCGTCTATCCGCCCAACCGAAACGCCGCCGTCTACCTGATGCGTGAAGTCTGGCCGCGCGTGCGCCGGCGCGTGCCCGAAGCGCGGCTGATCATCGCCGGCCCGAGCCCGGATTCCGTACCCGGCTCCGACGCGCCGCCGGCAGGCGTGGAGTTTCGTGGGTTCGTGAGAGAGCTCGGCCCGCTGTATGCCGGTACGCGCGTGGTCTGCGCCCCGATCTTCGCGGGCGGCGGTACGCGCCTGAAGATCATCGAGGCCGCCGCGTTCGGCCGACCCGTGGTCGCGACGACGGTCGGAGCCGAGGGACTCGAGATGGAGGACGGACGGGAGATCCTGCTGCGCGACGATCCGGACGGGTTCGCCGACGCCGTGGCGGACCTGATGTGGGACGATGAGCGGGCGCGGCGGATCGGCGAGGCCGGCCGTGTGGCCGTCGCCGACACGTACCATCGCGACCGTATCGTCGAGCGGATCCGGGAGGTGGTGGCGCCGTGCGCGGAGACGCTCAGTCGACCAGCATCGCCTCGAGCTCGTCGGCCAGCTCGCCCGCCATCCGGCTGAGCCGCTCGAGGTCGGCCGTGTATTCCTCGATGAGCGCCATTCGGACGCGCACCGCCGGGTCGAAGCGGCCGGACGCGTCGTAGAACGCGTCGGGCCCCGCCTCGATCCGCGGCAGCACCTCGCGCTCGATGAAATCGAGGTGACGCAGGTAGTTTTCGTGAATCCCGCGAAACTCGTGGTAGAAGTAGCCCAGCCGGAACCGGAGGTCGGGCTCGAACTGGCTCGCCACCCCGGAAGCGACCGTCGCATCCCACGCGGCCGTCGGCGGCGTGGGGGCCCCTTGAATCCGGTAGAACTCCGGCACCGTGCGACGACCTGCCGCATCGGCCTCACGCCAGCGTTCGAGCGGGCCGGTGAAGGCGGCGACGTACTCGCCCCCGCGCGATTCGAAGCTGCGCAGCTCGGATAGAATCCCGGCGCCCGCCTGCCTCAGGTCCTCCTCGGCGGCCAGGTGCTCGCGGTAGCTCTCGACGAAGAAGGCCGAGGTCACGCCGACGAAGATGACGACGAGCTCGACGGCGGCGCGCCGCCAATTCGGACGCCAGCGGGGTCGGTCGGAATCGGTACACACCCTGGTCACCCGTCCAGCATCCAAGCGTGCCGAGTGCCCGACAGTACTTCCGCCACTTCTTCGTAGTTCTCGATCACGTTCCTGAGCGTCCGCGGGGTCGTCTTGCGCCGGTCCGTTGTGACAGCCTGGGGTTTCAGCCCGACGTGCCGCATGATCTTCGTATAGGCGGCTGTCGGGTCCACCTCGATATCGTCTTCGTACGTCAAGTACAGATGGTCGGATAGTGCCGCCCGGATCGTGCCGTAAAACCCTTCGCACAGCTCGATGAAGTGCATGAGCGTATCGAGGTCGATCGTTATCGTTACGGCAGCTGGCTTCTCACCGGCCCTGCGGTGGTAGCGGCCCGATTCCTCCGCGACCCGGCCAGAGACGCGCTGACGGAGATAGTTTCTCCGCTCGAGGACGACGTGCTTCTCGAACCCGAGGCCCGCGACCATGTTTCGCACCCCCAGCGTTGTCAGGTCAAGCCGGTGGTAGTGCCACAACTTCATTTCGAAACCGAACGGCATCCGGCCTGCGTCGTAGCGTCGCCGGCTAATGGCCTCCCGGCAGCGGCGTAGAGCGCCTTCACCGCTGAAGCCGGCCCACTCGATCGACGGGCGCTCCAGAACTTCGCCCGCCCAGTCGATCCGGCCGTCCCGTCGTATCAGATCCGCGACCACGCTCGATCCGCACCTGCCGGTATGCCACAGGCACACGCGGAAGGGTTGATACCTGGAAAGCAGGCGGCGGACTATTTTCACGCAACGTCTCCCGGCTCCCTGGGGTCAGGCATCGGACGGATCTCCTTTCAGCGTACGCTCGCCGTCAGGCATCCGCCACGCTTGGCCTCGTCCGGTTATCATTGCCGCATGAACCAGATTCGCACCGTCCTAGCCCTTCTCTCACTCTCCTGGCTTCTTCTTCCGCTCGCCGCATGCGATCGGAGCACGGGAGCGCCCGACTCGGGCTTCGACGTCGTGATCCGCGGCGGCACCGTGTACGACGGTCTCGGCGGACCCGGTCTCGTCGCCGACCTCGCCATCGTCGACGACACGATCGCCTTCGTCGGCGAGCTCCCGGACGGCGCAAGCGCCGACCTCGAAGTCGACGCTACCGGCCTCGCCGTCGCACCGGGGTTCATCAACGTGCTGTCATGGGCGAACGAGTCGCTGCTGCAAGACGGGCGCTCCCAGAGCGACATCCGGCAGGGTGTGACACTCGAGGTGTTCGGCGAGGGCTGGTCGATGGGTCCGTGGTCGGACTCGATGAAAGCCGTCGAGCTCGCGTCGCAGGGCGATATCACCTACGACATCGAGTGGACGACGCTGGGCGAGTACCTCGAGCACCTCGAGGCCCGCGGCGTCGCGCCGAACGTCGCCTCGTTCGTCGGTGCCGCCACCGTGCGGATTCACGAACTCGGCCACGCTGACCGCTCTCCGACGGCCGAGGAGCTCGAGCGCATGCGCGGGCTCGTCGAACATGCGATGCGCGAGGGCGCGCTCGGCCTCGGCAGCTCGCTGATCTACGCCCCCGGCACCTACGCCGAGACCGACGAGCTGATCGCGCTGGCCGAGGTCGCCGGACGCTACGGCGGCATGTACATCTCGCACCTGCGCAGCGAGGGGAACGAATTGCTGGCCGCCGTCGACGAACTGATCACCATCGCCCGCGACGCTGACCTCCCGGCCGAAATCTACCACCTGAAGCAGGCCGGAACCGAGAACTGGGGTAAGCTCGACTCGGTCGTCGCCCGCATCGAGGCGACGCGGGCGGAAGGCCTGCGGATCACGACCGACATGTACACGTACACGGCGGGGGCGACGGGACTCGACGCGGCCATGCCGCCATGGGTGCAGGAAGGCGGCTACTCGGAGTGGAAGCGCCGTCTGCAGGATCCCGAGGTCCGCGCCCGCGTACTGGTTGAGATGCGGGCGCCCGCCGAGGGTTGGGAGTCGCTGTACCAGCTGGCCGGCTCGCCCGACCGAGTGCTCGTCGTCGGGTTCAAGCAGGACTCGCTCAAGCCGCTGACCGGGATGTCGCTGGCCGACGTGGCGGAGGCGCACGGCACGACGCCCGAGGACGCGGCGATCGACCTGGTGATCGCGAACGACGGCGACGTCGGCACCGTCTACTTCCTGATGTCGGAGGACAACGTCCGCCGGCAGATCGCGTTGCCGTGGATGAGCTTCGGCTCCGACGCCGGCTCGCTCGCGACCGAGGGCGTGTTCCTCGAATCGAATCCGCATCCGCGGGCCTACGGCAACTTCGCCCGGCTGCTCGGCCGCTACGTGCGCGACGAACAGGCGATCCCACTCGCGGAGGCGATCCGCAAGCTGACTTCGCTCCCCGCCCGCACTCTGGGCGTCGACCGGCGCGGCGAGCTCCGGCCGGGCTGGTACGCCGATCTCGTGCTGTTCGACCCGGCCACGATCACCGATCATGCGACGTTCGAGGAGCCGCACCGGTACGCGTCCGGCGTGCGTCACGTGTTCGTCAACGGCATCCGGGTGCTTGAGGACGGAGAGCACACGGACGCCCTGCCGGGGCGGGTCGTCCGCGGGCCCGGGTGGACGGGTTGGACAGACCACCCCGGCCGGACCGGGATCAACCGGTCCGTCGCGCGGGCGATCCGTCACGCCGCGAGCCGGGTGCCGGCCGAGGTCAGCGTCGGGTTCGTCGACCTGGAGACCGGGACGAACGCGTTTCACGACGCCGACCTCGTCATGCACGCCGCTTCGACGATGAAAGTGCCGGTTCTGCTCGAACTGTTTCGGCAGGCGGCGGCTGGCGAGCGGGCGCTCGACGAGCGAGTCGAGCTCCGCAATTCGTTCGTCAGCATCGCCGACGGCAGCGACTACTCGCTCGAGCCCGCCGAGGATAGCGAAACGGACCTGTACGGGCGCCTCGGAACGGAGCTTCCGCTGGACGAACTCGCGCGACGGATGATCGTCCGCTCGTCGAACCTCGCGACGAATCTGCTGATCGAGGAAGTCGGGGCCGATCGGGTGCGCGAGACGATGGAGGAGATCGAGGCGCCGGGCATGCAGGTGCTGCGCGGCGTGGAGGATATTCCCGCCTACGAGGCGGGGCTCAGCAACACGACGACGGCTCGCGCGCTGACGCGGGTGATGGAGACGATCGCCCGTTGCGAGCGCGGTGAAGTGCACGAGGCGCTTGACCCGCTGACAGCGGAAGACTGCACTGCAATGACGGCCATTCTGCGCGACCAGGCGTTCACCGAACAGATCCCCGCGGGCCTGCCCGCCGGCACGCCGGTCGCCAACAAGACGGGCTGGATCACTCGGATCGCCCACGACGCGGCCATCGTATACCCGGACGACCGGTCTCCGTACGTGCTGGTCGTACTGACGCGCGGCCTGGCCGACCAGGCGTTGGCTGCCGCGGCGATCGCAGACGTTTCGAGGGCCGTGTGGGAGGCAATTCGCAGGTAGGATACGGACAGGCATGTGAGACTCGATTTTCACACGGTCCCGGCGGCCTCGTCCTGCGGAGCGAGGTGCCCGAATCCGCTCAGGCCATCTTCATCCGATTCTCGAGGCGGGCCACCTCGCGCAGATCCATGGCGAGGAACGCCTCGACGACCGCCGGATCGAAATGCGAGCCGGCATGCTCCCGGATGTAATCGCGCGCCTGCTCCGCCGGCCACGCCTCCCGGTACGGCCGATCGGAGCGCAGAGCGTCCCACACGTCGGCCACGGCGAAGATTCGGGCCGTCAGGGGTATCGCCTGGCCGGCCAACCCGTCAGGGTAGCCCGTTCCGTCCCACTTCTCGTGGTGATGATGCGGGATGTCGAGAGCCGGCCCGAGGAACGGGATAGGGGCCAAGAGCTCGACGGCGTACTCCGCGTGCCGTGACATCTGCTCCCGCTCCTCGTCGGTCAGCGGGCCCGACTTCATCAGGATGCCGTCGGGCACTCCCAGCTTGCCGATGTCGTGCAGCAGCGCGCCGCGGCGGAGGTGCACGAGGCCCGCGCCCTCGATACCCACGCGTTCTGCGAGCGCGAGGGCAAGCTCGGTCACCCGCCGTGAGTGCCCCTCCGTTTCGTGGTCGCGCAGATCGAGAGCGCGCGCCCAGCCCTCGATCGTCTGATCGTACGCAACGCGCAGCTCGGTGTTGGCCCGCACCAGCCTCTCGAACATCCGGGCGTTGTCGATCGCGATGGCTGTCTGGCCCGCCAGCATCTCGACGAACTCGAGCCACTCGTCGTCCGGCTCGAGTGGCGAGCGGTGCAGAATCTCCAGCACGCCGCGCAGTTCGCCCTGAGCGATCAAGGGAACGCCGAGATACGCCCGGAACTCGTCCTCGGGAGGAAGCCAGGAGAAGTCATGGCCCCGTGTGTCGTGGCGAAGGTCGCCCACGTGCAGCGTCTCGCGCTCGAGGCCCACCCTACCGGCGGCGCCTGCGCCGAGGCGGGCCTGGCTCGTGGCGATCTCGCGGCCGCGGAAGCCACGGCCGGCCGCATGGCGCAGGCTCTCCGAACGCTCGTCATACACGAGGACGGCCGCCGCGTCGACCCCGAGCGAGGAGGTCACCTGGTCCAGTACGACCTCGAGGGTGATGCGAAGGTCGAGGCTTCCCATGATCGCGAGGTCGATGGCGCGCAGGGCGCGCAGCCGGGCGACCTGGCTGTCGAGCTGATCGCGGGCGCGGTGCAGGTCCGTCACGTCGGTGATGAAGCCTTCGATCCGCCGGAAGCGCCCTCCCTCGCCGAACACCCCTCGCCCGTGCTCCCAAACGGAGCGTATGTCGCCGTCCTTCCTCCGGATGCGGTAGTCGAGCTGGAACGGGCGCCGCACCAGCAGCGCGTGCGTCACTTCGTCGCGCACCCGGCGGCGATCGGACTCGACGATCAACCCGCCGAAAGTCGGGGGTCTGGAGGCGGTGAGTTCTTCCGCCGTGTAGCCGGTGAGGACTTCAGCGCCGTCGCTCATGTAGGTCATCGTCCACTCGGGGTCGTCGCGGCAGGCGTAGGCGACGCCCGGGAGATTCCGGATCAGCGTGTCGAGGAACCGATCGGTCTCCTCCTTCCGGTGCTGCAGCCGGCGGCGCGCCCTCACCGCCGAGCGGATGAGGAGGAAGAGCAGCACGGACGTAGCGAGCACGAACGCCCAGCCTTTGTACGTCTGCACCCGCGACAGGACTACGGCGTTGCCGACGACCGCCGCGGCCAGCCGGTCCGACAGAACGATCCACAGGACCCCCATGAAGAGGTAGCTCAGGGCGATCTGCGCGGCGAGGAACGCGTCTTCTTCGAGGGTGGAGCGGTACCACGAGCGAATCGTGTCGCCCATCCAATTGCCGATTTTCGCGCCGCTCTCGCTCATCCGACTCCGCCTGTTTAGCGGAATGACTCCGGTGCGGGTACAGAAACCGTGCACGAGCCGTACCAAAACGCTGGACTCGCGAAATATGACCGGCGCGCTAGTTTCGTCGCATGGCTAAGACCAATTCCTTCGACATCAGCACGGGCGTCGATCTGCAGGAGGTCGACAACGCCGTGAACCAGGCGCGCAAGGAGATCGGCCAGCGCTACGACTTCAAGGGATCGAACTGCGCGCTGGAGTTCGATCGGGACGCGGCGACCGTGAAGCTCGAAGCGGACGACACCTACCGGCTCGACGCGTTGCGCCAGGTGGTCCGCGAGCGGTTGGCCAGCCGCAAGGTGCCATTGAAGAATCTGGATGCCGGCAAGGTCGAACAGGGGTCGCTCGGGCGGGCGCGCCAGACGATCGGCCTCAAGCAGGGAATCGACCAGGAGACCGGAAAGCGGATCTCGAAGGACATCCGCGACCACGGCTTCAAGAAGGTTCAGGTGCAGATCCAGGCGGATCAGCTTCGGGTCAGCGCGCCCGCGCGCGACACGCTCCAGGAAGTGATTGCCTTCGTCAAGGCCCTGGATTACGGCGTCGAGCTCCAGTTCGGCAACTACCGCTGACCCCGCGATGGCCGGCCACATCACCCGCGAGGAACTGCGGGCCAGGATCGAGCGCGGCGACGAGTTCGTGTTGCTTGAGACGCTCGGCCCGGACACGTACGCGTACGGGCACCTGCCGGGCGCCCTGAATCTTCCTCCGGACGACGTGAAGCGCCGGGCGCGCGAGCTGATCCCGAACTACGACGCCGAGATCGTCGTCTACTGCGCGAACCGCGGCTGCCAGGCCTCGACCCAGGCGGCCAATCAGCTGAAGGCCCTGGGGTACACGAACGTGCGCGATTACCTCGACGGCAAGGCGGACTGGATCGAGGCGGGACTCCCGCTGGAGAAGTCGACGCCCGCGCGCTGATCCGCCGACCAGTATCTTTTGTACATGGCCGAGTCGACTCTCCCTCCCCGGGCACCCGACATCCCGCTCGGGATACTAATCAGGTGCGACGCCGGAATCCGTCTGCCCTTACCGAAAGATCGACCGAGGAACACCTCATCATGCTAGATACCCACTCAGTGCGCGAGCTGATCGACGACCGCGGCGAGCCGCGGGTTTCAATCTTCCTGCCGACCCACGAGCGTGGCCCGGAGACGCAACAGGATCCCATCCGTCTGTCGAACCTGCTGGACGAAGCGGAGCGGCTGCTGGTCGACGGAGCGAACGGGCGCGACCCCACCGCCATCCTCGCACCGGCCCGCAACCTGCTGAGAGACGAAGACTTCTGGCAGCACCAGAGCCGGGGCCTCGCCGTCTTCCTGTCGCCCGGCGGCATGCGTCGATACCGCGTTCCACTCGAACTGCGAGAGAAGGTGGTCGTCTCCGATCGGTTCCACGTGAAGCCGCTCCTGCCGCTGCTCACCGGCGATGGCAGGTTTCACGTGCTGGCCCTCAGCCAGGCCCGGGTCCGCCTGTTCGACGTGAGCCGCGACTCGATCCGGGCGATCGACCTGCACGACGTTCCCGAGTCACTCCGAGAGGCGGTCGGCTACGACTGGGAAGAGAGTTCGCTGCAGTTTCACTCGGCGGCGGCCGGCGCGCGGACCGGAGCTGGTGGCTCGGGCGTCGTGTTTCACGGGCACGGATCGGCCAAGGACGACACCAAGCCGGAGCTGAGAAAGTTCGTGCAGGCCGTGGACCGGGGCCTCATGCGCCTGCTCCATGATCGCAGTCGCCCGCTCGTGCTGGCCGCCGTCGACTACGTGGCGGCGATGTTCCGCGCGACCAGCAAGTATCCGAACATCACCGCGCGGATCGTCGAGGGGAATCCCGACCGGCACTCGCCGGAGGAACTTCGCGAAGCGGCCTGGGAGATCGTCGAACCGCTGTTTCAGGCGGCGCGGGACGCCGCCACGGCCCGGTATCGCGAGCTCGGCGGCGGGAATGCCGGACACACCAGCGACCAGCTCGAGACGATCGTTCCCGCCGCATTCTCGGGACGCGTCCAGACGCTGTTCGTGGCGCGCGACGTCGAGCAGTGGGGACGGTACGAGCCGGAGACGACGCAACTCCTGCTGCGCGGCAAGCGGATCGCCGGCGACGACGACCTGCTCGACGTCGCCGCCGCCGAGACGCTGGTACGCGACGGCGAGATCTACGCGCTCGACGCCGAAGACATGCCGGGAAGCCCGATCGCCGCGATTTTCCGCTACTGACAGCCAACGGGCGAGGCCGAGAGCCGGGGCGATGATGCCGCAATGAAAAACGTGCTGATCTGCGGGTACGACTTCCCGCCGATCGGGGGGCCCGCCTCGCTACGGCTCACCTCGTACGTGAGCCGCATGCCTTCGCTCGGCTGGACGCCACACGTCGTGACGGTGCGCGAGGATCAGGGGATCATCCCGAGGCGTGACCCGGAGCTGGCGGCCCGTCTCCCCGCGGAGTGCCGGATCTACCGCACCGACCTCGTGGAACCCCACACCAACCCTCTCTACCGGCTGCTGACCGGCAGTTCGTCGAAGCAGACCGACCTCATCGAGCCGGACGCTGCAGTTGCCGAGAGCGAGCCGCCGGATCCCCCCGGCTTGGGCGCGGCGCTCAAGGACGCGGTCGAGGCGATGGTCCTGCCGGACCGGGTCGCGGGGTGGATCCCGTTCGCGGTACGCGAGTGCCTGAACGTAATCCGGGACCAGCCGATCGACGCGATCCTGACCACCGCTCCGCCGGTCTCGACTCACCTCGTGGGCCTGATTCTCCGGCTGCAAACCGGGCTTCCATGGATCGCCGAGTTCCGCGACCCGTGGACCCAGTATGCGTTCGCGCGGCGCCGATTCACACCGTTCGATCGCATCGAGAAGGGAATGGAGCGCCAGGTTCTGTTCCGGGCGTCTCGCATCGTGTGCACGACGGACGCCATGGTCAGAGGATTCCTGTCGATGTATCCCGACCTCGACCGGTCGACGTTTCACGTGATTCCGGGGTTCTACGAAGAGGAGCGGTTCGCGCGGGTGCGGCCCACGCCCCAGGACAAGTTCACCCTGATTTTTCCGGGTCACCTTTACGAAGACTTCGCTCCGCACACCCTGTTCGAGGGCCTCGCGATGGCGCTGTCGCAGCGGCCGGGGATGCGCGCGCGAACGAACTGCCTGTTCGTCGGCCGGCAGTACGACGGCCTCGAGGCGCTGGTCGAGCTCTGGGGACTGGAGGACGTCGTGGAACGGCGCGGATTCCGCTCGAACGACGAAGCGCTGTCCCTGCTGCTTGGCTCCCACGTCGCTTTCTACCGGGTCACGTTTCCGCTCGTCGTGGCGGCGAAGCTGTTCGAGTACCTGCGCAGTGGCAGGCACGTGCTGGCCGTCCTCGAGCCCGACCACCCGGCGGTGGAGATCATCCGCGAGACCGGCGCGGGGACGATCATTCCTCCGGGGCGCGCGGATCTCGCCGCCGCGGCGCTCGTCCGGCTGTACGACCTGTATTCCTCGCCCGGCGGCATCCCGGAGCTCGACGTCGATCGGCCGGCGGTGCGCCGCTACGAGAGCCGGGTCCAGGCGGCCCGGTTGACGTCGCTGCTGGACGAGCTCGTCTGATCCTCCGCCGGCGTCGTTCTGGATCTTTGGGGCTCCGGTGACGACCTTTAATGGCACGTCGAGCAAGTTCGGACGCCGCCGCATGAAGAGGATTCGATGGCCCACAACGTCACGCAGAAGTTGATCGAGTCGCACCTGGTGGAGGGAACGCTCGAGCCGGGCGCCGCCATCGGCCTGCGCATCGATCAGACGCTCACCCAGGACGCCACCGGTACGACGGTGATGCTCGAACTCGAGGCGATGGGTCTCGACCGGGTGCGCACCGAGCTGTCGGCGCAGTATGTCGACCACAACCTGCTGCAGACGGACAGCCGCAACGCCGACGACCACCTGTTCCTGCTAAGCGCCTGTCGAAAATACGGCTTATGGTACAGCCGGCCGGGTAACGGCGTGAGCCATCCCGTGCACCAGCAGCGGTTCGGCATTCCGGGCAAGAGCCTGCTCGGCTCCGACAGCCACACGCCCGCGGCTGGCTCGATCGGCATGCTGGCCATGGGGGCGGGCGGCCTCGAGGTGGCGCTGGCGATGGCGGGCGAACCCTACCACATCGAGATGCCCGAGGTGTGGGGGGTCAGGCTGACGGGGAAGCTTCCCGACTGGGTGAGCGCCAAGGACGTGATTCTCGAGATGCTGCGACGACATGGCGTCGACGGCGGCGTGGGCCGGATCATCGAGTACTTTGGCCCCGGCCTCGCCTTGCTGAGCGCGATGGACCGGCACGTGATCGCCAACATGGGCACGGAACTCGGCGCGACGACCACCGTGTTTCCGTCCGACGACGTGGTCCGCCGGTTCCTCGCCGCCCAGGGCCGGGAGGACGACTGGACGGAGATCACGGCGGACGATGGCGCCTCGTACGACGTCGATGAACAGATCGACCTGTCGACGCTGGTGCCGCTGATCGCCCTGCCGTCGAGCCCGGGCAACGTCGTCCCGGTACGCGAAGTGGCCGGGGCCGAGATCTACCAGGCCTACATCGGCTCGTCGGCCAACCCCGGCCTGCGCGACTTCGCGGTCGCCGCCGACCTGGTGCGCGAGCACGGGGCCGACCCGAGCGTGTCGTTCGACATCAATCCGTCGTCGCGGCAGACGCTGCACAACCTGATCGAGCTCGGCTACCTTCAGCCACTGCTCGACGCGGGCGCGCGCATCCACCAGGCCGGCTGCAACGGCTGCATCGGCATGGGCCAGGCCCCTGCCACCGATTCGATCAGCCTGCGCACGGTCCCGCGAAATTTTCCTGATCGCTCGGGAACGAAGGACGACAGGGTCTTTCTGTGCAGTCCCGAAACGGCGACCGCCTCGGCGATCACCGGCCGGATCACCGATCCTCGCGATCTCGAGCGCGAGTTGGGAATGTCGTATCCGCGCGACATCCCCGACGAGGACGTGCTGGTGAGCACCGAGTGGCTGGTCCCGCCCCTGCCGCCCGAGGAGTCGGCCCGGATCGAGCTCCGGAAGGGCCCCAACATCGTGTCGCTGCCCGGCATGCCACCCCTCCCCGACGAGCTCGCGCTGACCGTGCTGATCAAGCTCGACGACAACGTCAGCACCGACGAGATCATGCCGGCCGGCAATGCGGTTCTGCCCTACCGGAGTAATGTCCCGGAGATCGCGAAGTTCGTGTTCCGACCGATCGACGAGGGCTTCTACGAGCGGGCGATCGCGGCGCTCGCGAACGGTGGCGGAATCGTCGTCGGCGGCGACAATTACGGGCAGGGTTCGAGTCGGGAGCACGCGGCGCTCGCCCCCCGGCACCTGGGCATACAGGCGAAGATCGTCAAGAGCTACGCCCGGATTCATCGCGAGAACCTGGTGAATTTCGGCATCCTCCCGCTGACCTTCATCGACCCGCAGGACCACGCCTTGATCGAGCCCGGCGACGAGCTGCGGATGTCCGACCTCCGGGCGACGTTGCGGGCCGGCGGACCGGTCGAAGTGCGGATCCGGCGGGACGGACGACAGGTCAGCTCGTTCAGCGCCGATTATCGCCTTTCCGACCGGGACGTCGACCGGCTGCTCGCCGGTGGCGCGCTATCTGCGTCTAAGACGGCCGAAGCTCCCGGATGACGCACTCCGGGCCATCGGAACCACCATTGGACGACGACGGCAAGATGAGTGCACGCAGCGTCGAGGCGATTCGCGACTACTGGCAGGAACGCCCGCTCGGGACGCAGTACGTGTCCGATCGGGACGTGACGCCCGGCAGCGCCGAATTCTTTCAGCACATCAAGCCGTGGATGAATCCTTACAAGTTCCCGGAGATCATGCCTCGCATCGAAGCCGAGGCGGCAAAGCTCCGGGGCGGCCACCTGCTGGAGATCGGCTGCGGGATGGGCTTCGACAGCGCGGAGTTCCTAGAGCGCGGCGTCCGGGTGACGGCCACCGATCTGACGCGCTCCGCCGTTCAGCTGGCGCGGCGCCATTTCGCGACCCGGGGCGTCAGGGCGGAAGCCGTGAGGGTCGAGAACGTGCTCCGACTCAGTTTTCCCGACGAGACGTTCGACGCGGTGTGGGCCAACGGGGTCGTCCATCATACGGGCGACAGCCGCGCGGCGATCGCGGAGATCCGCCGCGTCCTCAGGCCGGGCGGCCGCGCGATCATCTCGAACTTTTACCGGAAACCGTCCTGGATGCTGCTGCTGTCGCGGCTCGGACGAGAGAACATCGAATTCGAGGACGCCGATCCTCCGGTCACCGACTTCATGCGGGAGCGCGAGATTCTCGATCTGTTCGACGGGTTCGAGATCGAGTCCGCGAGCCGCGACCACTATCGGGCGCTGCCCATCGCCCGACGCGGCTGGAAGGCGGCGCTCTACACGTGGGGATTTCGGCCGGTGTACAACCTGCTGCCTGTGGCGCTCGCGCAACGGTTCGCCTATAAGCTCTCCGTCACGGCCGTGAAGCGGTAGCGCGGAGATTTGTGGGCCCGGTTCGCGGTCGGCAGTATCTTGCGCAGCGGATTCCATGATTCACCTGAGAGGTCGTACACACGATGATCGTACTGGGTCTGGGCACGGAGGGTGAGAGCGGCGCCGCGATCGTCGAGGACGGTCGCCTTCTCGCCGCCGTCAACGAAGAGCGGATCGCGAGGTTGAAGCTGGTGGCGGGATTTCCCCGCGACTCGATTCGCGAGGTTCTCCGGCTGTCGGGCAAATCGATCGATGATCTCGACGGGGTGCTGATCGGCGGACGGGAGGACCGTCTGCAGGA
>Ga0268386_10002214_pt1 | contig 13724 bp, 9 predicted proteins | sample RVTome_15_FD_200260 | JGI IMG/M metagenome (GOLD analysis project Ga0268386, IMG submission 200260) | Soil microbial communities from uranium-contaminated site in the Upper Colorado River Basin, Wyoming, United States - RVT150D86... ...
AGACATGTTCCCGCTCTTCTTGGGCGATCCCCGGACCTCGGTCGGAGACTCGGACCTCGACGACGTCCTGCCACCGGCTCGCCGAGACGGTGATCGGTGTTCCTTGCGGGCTGAACTTCACGGCGTTCTCGAGCAGGTTCGTGACCACCTGGTCCATCTGGACCACGTCGATCGGCACGTTGGGAAGGTTGGGACGCAACTTCAGATGGATCTCGTGCCGGGCGAAGAGCGGTTGGAGTCGGGCGACCACCCCTTCGATCACCTCGTCGATGGCAGCGGGTTTCGTGCTCGGGACGAGCGCACCAGCGCGCATCCGGGAGAGGTCCAGGAGGTTGCCGACGAGGCGGTTCAGCCGGTCGGCTTCCTGGCGGATGGTTTCGAGAAGGTCGCGGCGATCCTCGGCGGTGAAGCTCGCGTCCCCGGCCTGGAGGCTCGTGACGGAGGCGGTGATGGAGGCGAGCGGCGTTCGAAGGTCGTGGGTGACCGATGAGAACAGGGCGGCCCTGAGGCTGTTCGTCTCCGCTTCCAGGCGCGCGTTCGACGCCTCGGTCCCCAGCCGGATCCCTTCGAGGGCCAGGCCCATCTGGCTGGCGAAGGTTCGAACCACCCCGCGCTCCTCTTCCGCCATCCGGCGGGATGGCTGCCCCCCATAGAGCAGGATCTGGCCGACCTCTCGGTCCATCGTCACCATGGGGATGACTTCCGGGGGCTCCGTCGAAACTCCGAGGTCCGGCCGCTCCGAGACCACCGGTTCCTCGGTCAGCTCCGTCCTGATCTCGCACCGGGCGATGGAGAACAGATCGGTGACGGCGCTGGCGAAACTCCCCAGGACCTCGGCGGGGGGCTCGCCCGACAGCAGCCGCGTTCCGAAGCGCTGCAGCAGGAGCGCTTCTCGTTCCCGGCGCTCGGCGCGCGTTCGTTGCGAGACGGCGCTCGCGAGGAGGCTGCCGAAGGTGACCGACACGACCAGGAAGACGGACAGCGCCACCAGGTCCTCGGGCTTGGCCACGTTGAGCGTGTGGACGGGCTCGGTGAAGAAGAAGTTCAGAGCGAGGAACGACAGGATCGACGCGACCAGCCCGGCGCGGAGCCCGGCGACCGCGGAGGCGCCCGTGACGGCCAAGACGTAGACGAGCGCGGCGCTGGCCGTCGAGATCCCGGTCGGGAGAGCGGCGAGCGACGTCGCGGCTCCGGCGAACGCGATCGCCACGAGTGCGGGGCGCACGAAGCCACCCCTTCCGTCTGCCCAGCCGCTTCGGAACCGCTTCACGGGACAAGCTTGTCGCTCCCGGGCACCGGCAACAAGCGGGCGACGCCGATCTCCCATGCCGAGGAAGGCGTCGTGCTGCCTCTTACAAGTTCTTTACGCCGTTGCCGTCGATGCTTACGCCTTCCTCACGTTCGCAGCCGCAAGCTGGCAGGCATGGTTGCCGCGCTGCTCACGCCCGATCTGTTCGTCGGCCTCGGCTTCGGACTCGTCCTCGGGCTCCTCATCGGTCCGGTCGTCCGATCGTGGCTGATCTGGCGGGAGTACACGAGCGCGTCTCGAGAGGCGAACCTCGTCGCCGACGTGCTGGATCGGATGGATGTCGCGCCGTCGCCGCGGTCGGAGCCAGACGAGAGGGCGACCGACGCTGCTCACCCGGGCACCTGGCAGAACGCTTCATGAGATGTCCAGCACTACGCTGAAGCGCGTCCTCGTGGGCCGCGCGCTCGCGAGCCACAAGCTGGAGCACCAGCTCTTGCGGAAGTTCCTGGCGCTTCCGGTCTTCTCCTCGGACCCGCTCTCCTCCAACGCCTACGCCACGGAGGAGATGATGCTCGTCCTCGTAACAGCGGGAGCGGGGGCGCTCGTCTATCGGATCCCGCTCGCGCTCTTGATCGCGACCGTCCTGGTCATCGTGATCGTTTCCTACCGCCAGACCGTTCGCGCCTATCCCAACGGTGGAGGCTCATACATCGTTGCTCACGAGAATCTCGGAAGGATCCCCGGTCTGGTTGCCGCGGCCGCGCTCCTGACCGACTACGTGTTGACGGTCTCGGTCTCCGTCGTGGCCGGCGTGCTCGCGATCACATCGGCGGTACCGTCCCTGGTCGAACACAAGGTCGCTCTGGCGACCGGCTTCGTCATCCTGCTGAGCCTCGCGAACCTTCGCGGGGTGAAGGAGGCGGGTGTCCTGTTCGCGCTTCCCACGTATGGCTTCGTTGCGATCGTGTACGTCATGCTCGTGACTGGCTTCCTCCGCTGTCTCTCGGGCTGTCCCCTGGCCGAGACCGCCGACCTCCCACTGGAAGCGCATGCGAGTCTTGGGTTGTTCCTGATCCTCCGCGCGTTCTCCTCGGGCTCGACCGCTCTCACCGGCGTCGAGGCGATCTCGAACGGCGTTCCGGCGTTCCGGCGACCCCAGGCTCGCAACGCGGCGACGACCCTCGCCATGATGGCTGCGATGACGGTGACGATGTTCCTGGGGATCACCGTCATGACCGTGCTGTTGCACGTTCGGACGAACGAGCACGTAGCCGCGTCCCGTTCGGTGCTGTCCCAGATCGGCGAGACGGTATTCGGCCGCACGCTGCCGTTCTTCGCGCTTCAGACCCTCACGGCGGGGATCCTCGTCCTTGCGGCGAATACCTCGTATCAGGACTTCCCGCGGTTGTCGGCGATCCTCGCGAGAGACCGGTTCATGCCCTCGCAATTCAGGAACCGCGGGGATCGCCTCGTGTTCTCGAACGGCATCATCGTGCTTTCCATCCTGGCCGGGGCGCTGATCTTCCTGTTCGACGCCAACCTAACTCGCCTGATCCAGCTCTATGTCGTCGGTGTGTTCACGGCGTTCACCCTTTCCCAGGCGGGCATGGTCCGGCGATGGCACCGAACGAGAGAGCCCGGATGGCGCCGCAGCATGATCATCAACGCGATCGGAGCCGTCGCCACCGGCATCGTCCTCGTCGTCGTAACGATGACGAAGTTCGTCCACGGCGCATGGATCGTGGTCGCCGCCGTACCGGTGATCATCTCGTTCTTCCTTGCCGTCAACCGGCACTATCGATGGGTCGGCGCCGTCCTTCGGGGCGCACGCCGTGGCAGGGTCGACCCCGCACCCAACACCTTCGTCCTGCTGGTGCCCGACCTGGGCCTTGCAACCGCCGATGCCGTGTCGTACCTGCGCGTCCTTCGTCCGGAGCGAGTGATCCCGCTCTTCACGGGCGACCCGAGCGAGTTCGAGTCCGTGGCGGAACGGTGGCCGACGTTCGCTCCGCGGATGGGTGAGCTCGTGCGACTTCCGGCGCACGGCGGCCGGGTCCGGAGCCTTCGCACATACCTGCGTTCGATCCGCAGCGCCTTCGGTGAGGAGGAGTTCCTCACGGTGGTGATCCCCGAGGAGCTTGCCAACGACTCGGTGTTCCAGTTCCTTCGGCGCCGGTCGAGCCTGTGGCTGAAGGCCTCGCTCCTGTACGAGGCCGGGATCGTCGTCACCAACGTTCCGCTCCTGCCTGAGGAACGCGCCCGGGTCGCGGCGCACGCCGACCAGCCTCTCGAGCTGGTGCAGAACGTCGTCCTGATCCCCGTGTCGGCCGTCCATGCCGCGACCGCTCGAGCCGTCGCGTATGCGAAGTCTCTGAACGCGGCCTCGGTCGCCGGGATCTACTTCGTCCTGGACCCGGAAGAGGAGCTCCGTGTCATCGACGAATGGATCGAGTGGGGGATGGGGATCCCGCTCTCGATCGTCGAAGCGCCATTCCGAGACCTCACCAAACCGATCCTCGACGAGATCCGGCGGCACACCTCCCGCGACGCGAGGGTGGTCACGGTCGTCCTGCCCGAGCTCGTCGTTCGCAAACGATGGGAGCACCTGCTGCACAACCAGACGGGTTTCTTCCTCAAGCGCCTGCTGCTCTTCGAAACGAACGTCGTGGTTACGAGCGTTCCGTTCCATCTGGGAGGGGAACCCTCGCCCGGGGGGTCGGAGCAGTCTCGGACTCGACTCCTCTCCGGCCGCTGACTCGAAGCCGCCGACCGGCGGCGCGCCGAACCCTAGAATCCTCTGACGTGACCACCACGGCCAACCGGGGAGCCGGGCAACCAAGCGGACTCCTGAAGCGGATCGTCGTCGGGCGCCGGCTCGCATCCAGCAAGCAGGAGCACCAGCTGCTGCCGAAGCTGCTGGCCCTGCCGGTCTTCGCGTCCGACCAGCTGTCCTCCGTCGCGTACGCGACGGAGCAGATGATGCTCGTCCTCGTCCTGGCGGGCCCTGCCGGCCTCGACGCCATGGTGCCTCTGGCCGTCGGCATCGGTGTGCTGCTCGCGATCGTGATCGCGTCCTACCGGCAGACCTGCCGCGCGTACCCGGCGGGCGGCGGTTCGTACATCGTGTCGAAGGACAACCTCGGAACGATCCCCGGCCTGATCGCCGCTGCGGCGATCCAGACGTCGTACGTCCTCACGGTCTCGGTCAGCGTGACCGCCGGCGCGATCGCCGTGACCTCGGCCTTCCCCTCGCTCGTCCCGTACAAGGTCCCCATGGCGCTCGCGTTCGTCGTGTTGATCACCGTGGCGAACCTGCGCGGTGTGAAAGAGGCCGGGACGCTCTTCGCGGTGCCGACCTACGGCTTCGTCGCGATGGTGTTCGTCACGCTCGTCATCGGCTTCGTGCGCTGCCTCGACGGATGTCCTCGTGCGGACACGGCAGACCTGCCGCTCGAGCCGGTCGCGAGCCTCAGCGTGTTCCTGCTTCTTCGCGCCTTCTCCTCCGGTGCCACGGCGCTGACGGGTGTCGAGGCGATCGCGGACGGCGTTCAGGCCTTCCGGCGACCGCAGGCTCGCAACGCCGCAACGACGCTCGCGCTCATGGGCGCCCTGAGCATCCCCATGTTCCTCGGGATCACGTTCCTCGCTCGGATGCTCGAGGTCCGGGTGAACGAGGAGATCGCGGGAACCCGATCGGTGCTGTCCCAGATCGGCGAGACGATCTTCGGGCGCTCGGGCCCCTTCTGGCTGCTCCAGGGGCTGACGGCGGGGATCCTCGTGCTCGCCGCGAACACCGCGTACCAGGACTTCCCGCGCCTGGCGTCGATCCTCGCGCGCGACCGATTCATGCCCTCCCAGTATCGGAACCGTGGCAACCGGCTCGTCTTCTCCAACGGCGTGCTGTCGCTCACCGTCCTGGCCGGCTTGCTCGTCTGGCTCTTCCAGGGCGAGCTGAGCCGCCTCATCCACCTCTACGTCGTAGGCGTGTTCACCGCCATCACGTTCTCGCAGGCGGGGATGGTGCGGAAGTGGCTCCGGGAAAAGGGGCCGAGCTGGAAGCGGAACCTCGCCGTGAACGGCGTCGGTGTCACCACCACCGCGGTCGTCCTGGTGATCGTCGCGGTGACGCAGTTCACCCTCGGTGCATGGATCGTGATCGCCGCGATGCCCGTCATCGTGTCGTTCTTCCTGGCCGTGCACCGCCACTACGAGCGCGTGGGCCAGATGCTGCGCGCCCGCGATCTCACCGCGGATCAGGAGGCGAGGAACACGTTCCTATTCCTCGTCAGAGAGCTCGATACCGCGACGCTCGACGCGGTGAGCTACCTGCGAGCGCTTCGCCCGGAGGTCGTCCATCCGCTGTACATCGGCCCCCTCGAGCGGTTCGACGAGACGGCCGTGGCATGGGAGTCCACGGCCCCGCGCCTCGGGAGGCTCGAGCTCCTCGAGGAGGGCCACGACAAGCTCGTGCGGGCGCTCCGTTCCTACATCCAAGGGGTCCCGAGGCGCCCGGAGGACTTCGTGACCGTCGTGATCCCCGAAGAGCTGCGAGGGCGGTCATGGCTGCAGTTCATCCGGGATCGCGGGGCGCTCCGCCTCAAGACATCCCTGTTGTTCGAGCCGGGGATCGTCGTCACCGACATCCCGCTGGTCCCCGAGGAGGGGGAGGTCGTGAGCGCACACCGAGACCATCCCGTCGAACCCGAGCGGAGCGTCGTGCTCGTCCCGATCGCCGCGGTGCACGACGCGACCGTCCGGGCCATCATCTACGCGAAGTCGCTGCGGCCCACGCGGATGGAGGGAGTGTTCTTCGTCTCCGATCCCGACGAGGTGGAGGGCGTGATCGACGACTGGCACGACCGGAGGATCGACGTGCCGCTCGTCCTGGTCGAGGCGCCGTTCCGCGAGTACGGGGAGCCGCTTCTGACCGAGGTCCGTAAGTACACGAGCCGTGGTGACACGATCGTGACGGTCGTGCTGCCCGAGTTCATCCCGAGGCACTGGTGGGAGAACCTCCTCCACAACCAGACGGCCTTCTACTTCAAGCGCCTCTTGCTGTTCGAACCGAACGTGGTCGTGACGAGCGTGCCCTTCCATCTCCGGGAGCCGAAGGCGGCCAGTTGATGGACCGGGACACCGCGCACGCGTTCGCACGGGAGAAGTGCCTGAAGGAGACGACCGTCCGCCATCTCATCTCGGTGGAGGGCGTCATGCGGGCGCTCGCTCGGCGGTTCGGGGAGGACGAGGACCTGTGGGGTCTCACCGGGCTGTTCCACGACCTCGACCAGGACCACACCGGCGACGACGCGTCGAACCACGCGCGCGTGGCCGAAGGGTGGCTCCGTGAGGCCGGCGTCGACGAACGCGTGATCAACGGCGTCCTCGCGCACGCGTTCCCTGAGTACCGGACCGACCGCATGTCCGTCGCGATCGTGCACGCCGATGCGGTCGCCGGTCTGCTGGTCGCGGCCGCGCTCGTGCGGCCGGAGAAGGCGACGGGGATGAAGGTCTCGTCCGTCAAGAAGAAGCTGAAGGAGAAGGCGTTCGCGCCGGGCGTGAATCGGGAGGAGGTCACCGGCGCGGAGGAGGGGCTCGGGATCCCGCTCGATGAGTTCCTCGCGGTCTCGATCGAGGGGTTGCAGCAGGTGGCGCCCGAGATCGAGCTCTAGAGCCGACGCCGTCTACCTGCGATCGCGATCGAACACCCGCAAGAACCTCGTGATGAGTCCGGCAGGGTGGCGCTCGTCCACCGCGTGGAAGGACTCGACGGGCAGCGGCTCGATCCCGTACGTGTCGAGCAGCTCCTGCTGGACCTGCTCCACCTCGAGCGGCGTCCCGACAGCGGCCGGTCGTTTCCGGTGGGCCTCGCACGCCGGCCGGAGCTCGCCGGCGCGCTCGAAGACCCGATCGGGTACCGCGGGCAGTCGCCCGTACCACAGGCACCACGAGCACACGAGCCGCAGGCGCGAGGGGTAGGCGAACTCGGCGCGGTAGCCCTTCGTGTGCTCGATCACGCGGCCCCACATCGCGACCCGGCCGACGACGGCCGCCGACCGGCCCGAACGCGCCAGCCGCGCCGGGTCCTTGATCGCGTGGATGCCGCACGTGCATCCGGGCTCGGGGCTTCGATGGGTGGCGACGAGCTCGGGGTTGTAGACCATGTACTCGCGCGTGTGCGCCCCGCTGCACGTGGCGTGGATCGCGACGCGCGGCTCCCATGCCGAGCGCGGTGTGGTGGGGACGATCCGCAGTCCCTCGTCGGTCCGCCCGAGCCGCCAGGCGCGCCATCCGAGCACCGGCTCGGTCTGATGCTCGGCCTCGGGGAAGACGCGGAATGCCTTGCCCATCGCAACTCCGAGGGTACGCCCGGTCACCGCGAAGGATGCTCTCCACGGGCCCGTCCGGTGCGCTAGGGTCGGCTCCTCGACGCGCGAAAGGCGAAGAGTTTGAACATCCGGCCGGCCGGTCCCGATGACGTCGGGTTCCTCAAGTCGATGCTCTACGAGGCCGCCGCGTGGAATCCAGACTGGCCGCGCGAGCGCACGATCGCCGCGCTCGCCGACCCGATGCTCGAGCGGTACCACCGCGAGTGGGGACGTCCGGGCGATGCCGGGGTCATCGCCGAGCTCGACGACGAGCCGGTCGGGGCGGCGTGGTACCGGCTGTTCACCGAGGACGAGCCCGGATGGGGGTTCGTGGACGAGAAGACGCCGGAGCTCGGCATCGCGGTCGCCCCGCTCCACCGTCGCAAGGGGATCGGCGAGACCTTGCTGCGCGCGCTGATGGTCCAGGCCCGACAGGACGGCTTCCAGTCGCTCTCGCTGTCGGTGGCCGCCCACAACCGCTCGCGGATGATGTACGAGCGGACGGGCTTCCAGAAGGTCACCGAGGACGCCGAGTCCTGGGTGATGCGGGCCGAGCTTTCTTAGCTGAGGAGCCGTCGCGCATGCGACACCTCCTCTTGGCCTACCGCTTCGCTGCTTGAGGCCCCTAGGCGTCGCGGGCTTGCTCGGCCACGATCTCTGCCTCGGCGGCGCGGGCCCGCTGCTCCTCCTCCTCCCGGTGGATCGAGCGGATCCGGTGCCAGACGAACCAGACGCCGGCCACGAAGATCGCCGCCGCGATGCCCCAGGCGAACGGCCGGAAGATCCGCTCGACCGTCTCCCAGCGCTCGCCGAGGAGATAGCCGAGCCAGGTGAGGAGCAGGCACCAGGGCAGGCACCCGAGCACCGTGTACACGGTGAACTTGCCGAACCCCATCCGGACCACACCGGCCGGCAGGCTGATGAACGTTCGAACCACCGGCAGGAGGCGGCCGCCGAACACGGCGAGCTCCCCGTGGCGCTCGAACCAGTCGTGCGCCCGCTCGACCTCGTGGGGCCGGATCAGCAGGTACCGCCCCCACCGGTCGATCAGGGGCCTCCCGCCGGCGTACCCGGCCCAGTAGGCGAGCCAGGACCCCACGACGTTGCCGCCGGTACCGGCCAAGGCAACGAGCCACAGGTCGAGCTGCTGGTCCGGCGCCAGGAACGAGGCAGAGACCAAGGCCCCGCCGAACAGCATCGTGACCTCGGAGGGGATCGGGACGCAGGCCGATTCGAGCACCATGAGCACGAAGATCGCCAGGTAGCCGTACCGGACGATCTCTTCGGTGATGAACGAGTTGAAGATCCCGAGCAGCGTGAACCCCCACCTGGACGGGAATGGATGGACCCTACCACCGCGTTCACCGCTCGGGCCGGGATGCGCCTTCGGACCTCCCGGCCGTGCGGGCATGAAATCCCGGGGCTGCCCGTGGGGGCTGGTACCCTCCGCCTCGGAGGCACCCTCTGGGGCGCCGGGCCTCCGATCCCTCGTGAAATGGACGTGATGCAGGCATGGCGAAGACCCTGGTGGTCGTCGAATCGCCCGCCAAGGCGAAGACCATCGAGAAGTACCTGGGCTCGGACTTCACGGTCCGTGCCTCCTTCGGCCATATCCGGGACCTGCCCAAGAGCGACCTCGGCGTCGATGTCGAACGCGAGTTCGAGGTCACGTACGAGGTCCCCGAAGACTCCAAGAAGCACGTCACCCAGCTGAAGAAGGCCCTGAAGCAGGCCGACGAGCTCGTCCTCGCGACGGACTACGACCGCGAGGGCGAGGCGATCGCCTTCCACGTGGCCACCCTGCTCGGGGTCGATCCCGCGCAAGCGAAGCGGGTCACCTTCACCGAGATCACCCGCGAAGCGATCCTCGAGGCCTTCCGGAACCCGCGCGAGATCGACCTGAAGCTGTTCGACGCCCAGGAGGCGCGGCGGGTGCTCGACCGCCTGGTCGGCTACAAGATCTCGCCGATCCTGTGGCGGCGGGTCCGTCCGGGCCTGTCGGCGGGGCGAGTGCAGTCGGTTGCCGTCCGCCTCATCGTCGAGCGCGAGCGCGAGATCCGGGCGTTCGAGCCGGTCGAGTACTGGAGCATCGACGTCAGCCTCACCCCCGAGGGGGACCCGGGCTCAAGCAGCGAAGCGGTAGCCCAACGAGAAGAGCAGCCGTTCGTCGCCCATCTCACGCAGGTCCCCGATGGCAAGCTCGCCGCCAGCCCCGACAAGAAAGGACTCGTCCTGTCGGACGAGGCCGGGGCGACGACGCACGCCGAGCGCCTCCGTACGGCGGCCTACCGGGTCACCAACGTCGAGCGCAAGGAGCGCAAGCGCTCGCCGTCCCCGCCGTTCACGACCTCGACGCTGCAGCAGGAGGCCGCGCGCAAGCTCGGGTTCGGCGCCCGCAAGACGATGACGCTCGCCCAGCGCCTGTACGAAGGGGTCAACCTTCCCGGCGAGGGAACGGTCGGTCTCATCACGTACATGCGAACCGACTCGGTGAACATCGCCGAGAGCGCGCTGCGCGAGATCGAGGAGGTCGTCCGCACCGAGTTCGGCGCCCACTACACGCTCGAGAAGCCCCGGCGCTTCAAGACGCGCTCGCGGAACGCGCAGGAGGCGCACGAGGCCGTCCGCCCGACGTCGGCGCTCCGGCATCCGGCGCGCGTCGCCGGGTCGCTCGACCGGGACCAGCTGCGGCTCTACGAGCTGATCTGGAAGCGCACGGTGGCGACGCAGATGGCCGAGGCGCGCTTCAACCAGGTCGGCATCGACATCGAGGCCACCGCCGACGGCGTCACGTACGGGCTGCGCGCCACCGGACAGACCCTGATCTTCGACGGCTTCATCCGCGCCTACACGGAGGGACGCGACGAGGGTCCCGACGAGGACGCGGAGAACCGCCTGCCCGACCTCACGCCCGAGCAGGTCCTTCGGATGCTCGAGGTCTTGCCCGAGCAGCACTTCACGCAGCCGCCGCCCCGATTCACCGAGGCGTCGCTCGTGAAGACGCTCGAGGAGCTCGGCATCGGGCGTCCGTCGACGTACGCCTCGATCATCTCGACGATCCAGGACCGGGGGTACGTCCGCCTCGAGGACAAGCGGTTCTTCCCCGAGGACGTGGCCGAGGTTGTGACCGACAAGCTGGTCGAGCACTTCTCCGAGATCGTCGACGTGAACTTCACGGCGCGGATGGAAGAGGAGCTCGACGAGATCGCCGAGGGCGCCGCCGCGCGCACCGGCGTGCTGGCCGAGTTCTGGACGCCCTTCTCCGAGGACCTCGTGCGCGCCGAGGAGAAGTTCGAGCGCTACATCGAGGAGGTCGACGAGGACTGCCCTCGATGCATCGAGGAAGGCCGTGTCCCGCCCGGGCGGCTCCAGATCCGGCTCGGACGGTACGGCCGGTTCATCGGATGCTCTCGCTTCGCCGAGGAAGACGGCGGGTGCAAGTACATCCGCAACCTGAACGGTGAGGTGCGCCCCGAGCCCGAGATGCTCGACGAGAAGTGTCCGGAGTGCGGGAAGCAGCTGGTCCGCAAGGTCGGCCGCTACGGCCCGTTCGTCGGGTGCTCGGGCTATCCGGACTGCCGGTACATCAAGAAGGACCCACCGAAGAGCCTCGGCATCACGTGCCCGCAGTGCAAGCAAGGCGAGATCGTCGAGAAGCGGACGCGATTCGGTCTTTTCTACGGGTGCGACCGCTACCCCGAGTGCGACTTCGCGGTGAGCAATCCTCCGCTGAAGGACCACCCGTGCCCTGAGTGCGGTTCGCTGCTGCTCGAGCGCCCGAAGAGCTACCGGTGCTGGAACTGCGGAGCCGAGCTCGACACGTCGTTCAACGTGAAGAAGCAGGGCGACCTCGAGGCGGAAGCCGCCGCCCGAGCCGCGAAGTCCGCCGCCCGCGCGGAGCGCGCCAAGGCGAAGGGCGCGAAGTCCAACGGGAAGTCCGGCGGGAAGCGGTCGACCGCCAAGCGCTCCACGGCCAAACGCTCGGCGGCCAAGCGGACCACCTCGAGGCGGGCCGGAACCGCCACCGGCGACGACGACGCACCGGCCGCGGCGGAGGGGTAGGTGTCGAGCAGCTTCGCCGACGAGGTCGCAGCGCTCCGCGGGACCCGGCCGGCGACGCTGAAGGACCTCGTCACCAACACCCAGTTCTCCAAGCTCCTCGTCGCTCAGACGGTCAGCTCGTTCGGTGACTGGGTCGGCTTCGTCGCGGTCACCGCGCTCGTCGCGAGCAAGGGCGGAGGCTACGCCGTCGCGGGCGTGATGTTCGCCCGAATGCTTCCGGCCATCTTGTTCGGTCCGCTGGCAGGGGCGTTCGTGGACCGATTCGACCGCAAGATGCTGATGATCGGCGCGGACATCGCGCGCGGTGCGCTCTACGTCGTGATGCCTTTCCTCGGGCCGCTGTGGGCGATCTACCTCATCTCGTTCGTGATCGAATGCTTCTCGCTCCTTTGGACGCCGGCGCGTGACGCGTCCCTGCCCAACCTCGTGCCGAGACGTCAGTTGGCGAACGCGACGTCTCTCGGGCTCGTCACGACCTATGGGACGCTGCCGCTCGGTGGCCTCGTCTTCACGTTCCTGGCGGGCGGCTCGGATCTGTTGCCGTGGTTGAAGGACAACCCCACGTCGTTGGCACTCTGGCTCAAGGCTGCGACCGTCGTGGTCTCGGCGTCCTTGATCTCCCGGATCCGGATACCGTCGCCGGCGCCGACCGGCTGGTCGAAGTTCGACCTCGGGCGCGTCGGCACGGACATCGTCGATGGCCTCCGGTTCCTGCGCGAGAACACACTCGCCTCCGCGATGACCTTGGGCATCGTGGCGGCTTTCAGCGCCGTTGGGGCCGTTCTGGCGCTCGGACCGATCTTCGCCAGTGACGCCCTCGGAGCGGGGGACCCAGGATGGGGCATCCTGGTGACCTCGTTCGGGATCGGCATGGGGATCGGGATGGCGTTGTCGAACAAGGTGGTCGAGTTGGTGGAACGCGAATACGTCTTCGTCTACTCGATCATCGCCGCAGCGGCGACGCTATTCGTGCTCGCGACGATGCCGAGCATCTCGCTCGCCGCGATCATCACCGTGATCCTCGGCGCGTTCTGCGGTTCGGCGTGGGTCAGCGGCTATGTGCTGATCCAGGAGAACGTTACCGACGAGTTCCGAGGTCGAACCTTCGGCTCACTGACCGTGCTTTCCCGGCTCGGGTTGTTCCTGTCGCTCACGGCGTTCCCGATCCTTGCGGGGGTGGTGGGGGAGCACGACCTCACGATCGGCGATCGGCGGATCGACCTCTCGGGCACCCGCGCCGCGCTGATGGTCGCCGGGCTGGGTGCGGTGCTTGCCGGGGCATTCACCCGGCGCGGGCTTCGGCGGTTCCGGGTTGGCAAGCAGCAACCCCTCGGCCTCGTCCCCAAGCTCAAGCGCCCTCCGTCTTCCGGTCTCTTCGTCGCCTTCGAGGGCGTCGAGGGGGCGGGCAAGGGAACGCAGATCCGCCTCGCCAGCGATTGGCTCGAGTCGCAGGGGGCGGAGGTGCTCGTCACGCGGGAACCGGGAGGAACGGAGGTGGGCGAGCGCCTGCGCAAGATGCTGCTCGGCCACGAGACCGGGCATCTCGAGCCGAAGACCGAGGCGCTGCTCTTCGCGGCCAGCCGCGCGCAGCTCGTGTCGACGATCATCCGGCCCGCGCTCGCGGAGGCCAAGATCGTCATCACCGACCGGTACATCGACTCGTCGCTCGCATACCAGGGGTCGGCGCGCGGGTTGGGCGAGCAGGACGTCCTCACGCTGAACGTCTGGGCCACGCAGGGGCTGTTCCCCGACCTCGTGATCCTGCTCCACCTCGAGCCCGAGGCCGGGCTCCTCCGCTCGCTGGAGGAACCCGACCGGATCGAGATGGAGGGAGGGGACTTCCACGCGAAGGTCTCGGACGCGTACCTTCGCATCGCGGAGGAGCACCCGGAGCGTTTCGTGATCGTGGATGCTGACGATGTGCCCGAAAAGGTGCACGAGCGCGTGGTCGAGGCGCTGAAGCGCGTGCTGAAGGAGCGTGACGATGACGGAACCCAGTAGCGAGGTCCCGGTCCTCGAGCGGATCCCCGGCCAGGAGCGCGCGATGG
>Ga0268386_10002215_pt1 | contig 13724 bp, 7 predicted proteins | sample RVTome_15_FD_200260 | JGI IMG/M metagenome (GOLD analysis project Ga0268386, IMG submission 200260) | Soil microbial communities from uranium-contaminated site in the Upper Colorado River Basin, Wyoming, United States - RVT150D86... ...
CGGACAGGACGAGGCCGGGTGTCGCCTGCCTCGCCTGTGCCGTTCCCTACTTGACTCGAAGCACCACGTCGTCTGCCGCAATGCGGAGCGTGTATCTCTCCCTGCCGCCGGGGGTGCCGAACGTCGGCACGCTGAACCCGACGACGGTAGCCGTCCACGTGCCGGCGACCGGATCGTCCACCCCACACAGTTCGGGGGCGCGTATCGTGTTGCAGCTGTTGACGACCGGGCCCGATGGGGGCGTCAGGATCACATCGATGTCGCTGATCGGATAGTGGCCGTTCATGTTCGACCACTCGAGCCGTGTGTCCAGCCTCGAGGTGCCGAACGGAACGTCGAACTGGAATGCGTGGGTCTGGCCGAACGAGATCGAGTTTTTCGCCGTATGCTGCGGCCAGGGCTCCTGCTCGACCGAGACGTCCACGGTGAACGACACGCGGCCGACGTTGGTCCAGTCGCCGCTTGGCGTGATGCGCCAGACACCCGCTTCCGGGCGCGCGAAGCTGTAATTCGCTGTTGCCCCGGCGGGAATGAACTGATTCTCCGCCCGGCGATCCCGCCGATGCACAGCGGAGCTCTGGATTCGCATGAACACATCGTCGGTGAAGAACAGATTCTGTTGCTCGGGCGGCAGTTCCGCCGTGATGTTGTGGATCCTCACGTTCAGGGCCTGAGCGTTCGCGGGCACCAGGAACGGGATTTCGGCCAGCTCGGCGGGCCGGATGTTCGTGAACGGGATCGACACGGCGCTGTCGTACACAACCTTGCCGGCCCGCGACATGTTGGCCTGCAGGTTCCGGGTGAAGTGGGACGTCGAGTAGCTGTCCGGCACGGTGCCGGTCTGCAGAAAGGCCAGCGCCGCCGCCGCGTCCACGAACCCCGCGCCCTGATCGTTCAGGGTTGCGGTCGGAATCCTGTCGGGGTCGGCGGTCATGATCAACGCATTGCGGATCTGCCGTGCCGTCGCGCCGGGCGCCGCTTGCCACAGGACCGCCGCGAGGCCGGAGACCGTGGGCGTTGCGAACGACGTGCCGCTGCCGAAGTTCACCGTCCCGGCCGTGCCGCTGCCCTGGCTGAAGTTGTTCGAGCCGTACGCGACGATGTCGGGATCGATCCGCCCGTCGTGGGTCGGCCCGCGCGAGCTGAATTCGGAGATCTGCACGGTGTCGTCCGGCCGCCATGCGAGCGCGCAGGCAAGCGCCTGCGACAGCGGGACCGCCGCGGTGCCGCAGGGCGCCGAGAACTGCGCGCGAACGATCCGCTCGTGCTCGGCGCCTGACGCAGATCCGATGGTGAGCGCGCCAAAGGACGTGCCCGGCGAGCCGCCAGTCACGGACGACATCCCGTCGTTTCCCGCGGCGATGACCGGCACGATGTCTGCGTTCAGGACGGCTTCGACTGTCGCATCGGACAGAGTCCGGGCGGCCGCGCTCGTGGGTCCCCCGAGGCTCAGGTTCACCACTCGGATATTGAGGCCGTCGGGCAGGCCCTGGTCGTACTTCTCGCGAAGCTCGATGGTGGCCTCCATGGCCATGATCGTTCGCGATGACGGCGTTCCTCCGCCCGCTGCCGGAAACACCTTGATCGGGAAGATGCTCGCACCGGGTGCGGCGCCGATCATCGCGATGAGCCTGGTTCCTGCCGGACAGCCAGGACTCTCGATCGCGGCGCCATAGTGCTCGGCGACCGCCACGAACTTGAGCGCCGTGCTGAAGCAGAAGCCGCGGGCGGCGGCAGCCATTCCGGCCACGAACGTTCCGTGCGTACCGTTGGCATCGCTGATCGCGGGCGGTTCGTTCTCGCCCGGAACGAGGTTCAACCCGGGTGAGACGATCCTTCCGGGCGACACGTGCTGCATCACGGGCCGATACCCGGAGTCGATGACCGCAATCACGATTCCGGCGCCGGTGTGCCCGGCCGTGTGCAAGGCCTGCACGTTGGTGTGCATGTTGTTGAAGGTGTAGTTGGACGGCAGTTGCGAGTCAGACCCGACGGCTCCGAGGGGAATCGCAGCCTCTGCCTCGGCACGCGCCTCGATGTCGCCTCCCCTGGGATCCGACAGCTCGGGAAGCGGGATGATGTCGTCGCGCCCGATGTTGTTCGCGCCGACGAGCTTCTCGATGCGCGTGATTGCGGACTCGGGAATCTCGGCAGCGAGGCCATCCACGTATTTGAACCGGTGCGTGACCGTGCCGCCCTCACGCTCGATTGCGGCCACCACCTTGTCATACGGCTTCGCACTGCGAATCAGTACACTTCGTCGTTCCTGCGCGGAGAGGTTGACTGCAAACCCCATCGCGACCAGCACCAGCACAATTTTCCTCATACACCCTCCACTATTGGCCCCAGGGTGCGGAGCGTACCGTCCGGCTCACGTCACCGTCAACAGGAAACGCAGCTCTTCCACGCGGGTAGCTGCTTCCCGCGGGTGCCTTTCGCCGCATCGCACGATTCGTCGTACACGAGAGACGTCGCGCGCGTAACAAGTGGGTGCCGATGACGACTCCTCGATGCGTTGTGATCGTCATGTTCGTCACGTTCGTCCTGAGGATCCGTCGGCACGTACAGCACTGTCACCACGACTGAATCGCGAGGTCAGGGGCGGACGCGCCCCAGGAGGATACGCAATCGCATGGATATCAACTATCTGGCAGTGGTTGCAGCAGCGCTCTCCACATTCGTGATCGGCGGCTTGTGGTATTCGCCGCTCCTGTTCCAGCAGGCCTGGATGCGGGCAAACGCATTGTCTCCGGCGGATCTGGAGAAGGGTGGTGAGCTCCGGATCTTCGGGGGAGCGTTCGTCCTGTCCCTGATCATGGCGCTGAATCTCGCGGCGTTCCTCTCCGGGCCGGACACGACGGTCGCGTGGGGTGCGGCAGCCGGCGCGCTCGCGGGCGTGGGCTGGGTGGCATTGGGCATCGCCGTCGTCGCGTTGTTCGAGCGGCGGCCCCCCGCCTATGTCCTGATCAACGGCGGCTACTGGTCCGTCGCGTTCACGGTGATGGGAGCGATTCTGGGAGCCTGGCGATAGCCGGGCCGGCGCGACGATGCGGCCGCTGATGTCGAGCGTTCTGCCACGCGACGCTGAGGCGTCGACCGAATCGAATGGCGGCGCCATTCCGGGCGGGCAGAAGAATCATGACCCGGGCAGGCGGGGCAGGCGGCATCGTGCTACGTTTCTCTGATTGGTCCAGGAGTGAATGGTCAGGTCAAGCCAATCGAGGACAACGGATGAACGTCAGCCCGAAAGCCGGACAGCCAGTCGATGATGACATGCTGGTGAACGTGCCGCGCCTGATCACGGCGTACTACACGCTCCGGCCCGATCCGGCTGTCCCCGAACAGCGTGTCACGTTCGGGACGTCCGGTCACCGTGGCTCGGCCTTCGATGCCGCCTTCAACGAAGCGCACATTCTGGCCATCGCGCAGGCGATCTGCAATTACCGCCGGCAGCAGGGGATTGACGGCCCCCTGTTTCTCGGCATCGACACCCACGCGCTCTCCGAGCCGGCATGTGCCACGGCGCTCGAGGTACTGGCAGCCAACGGCGTGGAGACCATGATTGACGAACGTGGCGGCTACACGCCCACGCCCGCGATCTCTCACGCGATTCTGACGTACAACCACGGGCGCGCCACCGGTCTCGCCGACGGGATCGTCGTGACCCCGTCGCACAATCCGCCGGAAGACGGCGGGTTCAAGTACAACCCGCCGACGGGCGGTCCGGCCGACAGCACGGCGACCCGGTGGATCCAGGACGCCGCGAACGGTCTGCTCGCCGGCGGGCTCGATGCCGTCGCCCGCACGCCGTTCGGGCGGGCACGCCGGGCGTCGACGGTCCATCGGCACGATTACATCGGCGCGTACGTCGGCGACCTCGCCAGCGTTGTCGATCTCGAGCCCCTGCGGGGTTCGGCCATCAGGCTCGGCGTGGACCCGCTCGGTGGCGCGGGTGTCCAGTACTGGAGCGCGATCGCGGACCGCTTCCGGATCGACCTCACCGTCGTGAGTGACGCCGTGGATCCGACCTTCCGGTTCATGACCGCCGACTGGGACGGTCGGATTCGCATGGACTGCTCCTCGCCTTACGCCATGCGCAGGTTGATCGACATGAAGGATCGCTTCGATGTCGCCTGGGCCTGCGACCCGGATCACGACCGTCACGGCATCGTGAGCAGAAGCGGTCTGATCGATCCGAATCAGTACCTCGTCGCCGCGATCGAGTACCTCTTCACACATCGGCCGGAGTGGCGGCCGGATGCGGCTGTCGGCAAGACGGCCGTGAGCAGCAGCATGATCGACCGCGTGACCGCGCGGCTCCGCCGAAGGCTGGTCGAAGTGCCCGTCGGCTTCAAGTGGTTCGTGGACGGGCTCCTGAGCGGCGACCTCGGTTTTGGCGGCGAAGAGAGCGCGGGGGCATCGTTCCTTCGGCGGAACGGCGAAGTCTGGAGCTCCGACAAGGACGGCCTCATCATGGGTCTGCTCGCGGCCGAGATGACGGCAGTGTCGGGCCGTACCCCGGACGACCTGTACGCAGAGCTGGCTCGGGACCTCGGACAGCCAATCTACCGGCGCATGGACGCGCCCGCCACGTCGACGCAGAAAGCTGCGCTCCTGCGCCTGACTGCCGAGGACGTCAACGCGGCGGAGCTTGCCGGAGAGAAGATCACCGGCATACTCACGCAGGCTCCCGGCAACGGGGCCTCATTGGGCGGGCTGAAGGTCATGACGGAGAACGGCTGGTTCGCTGCGCGCCCGTCGGGAACCGAGGAGATTTACAAGATCTACGCCGAGAGCTTCAAGGGCGAGGATCACCTGACCGAGATCCTCGACGAGGCGCGGGCGCTGGTCGCGAGCGTCATGACCGGGCGGTAAGCCGGTTTCCCCGCGCCCGGTCCCCCGGCCTTCGCTCAGGGCTGGCGCGGCACGATCGAAATCGCGCCGCTCCGTTCGAGCACGGCGAACTTGATCTGCTCCATGCGCTCGATCCCCTGCCGCTCGCGCGGCTGCCAGCACGTCGATGTCCTCGACCCTGGCCTTGTGCATGCGGTCGCGAAGCGGCTGCCCGTCCTCGACGATCACGAGCGCCAGTCCATCCATCCATCGCGAGAGGCGAGGCGATCGCTCCTGAAGGAACGACAGCGTCATGTCGATGCCGAACATCGGGTTGGCCGGATGGAACCGGCCGGCCCGAGCGGCACAAAAAGCTCGTCCGTCTGTCTCAGCGGAACATGTCGGGGCTGATGGTCAGCTCGATTTCGCGGACGGCGTCGGCAGGGAGGCCCGCCCGCCGCGCGTGCTCGCGGATCAGGTCGGCGCTGGGCGCTTCGTATTCGCAGAAGATCTTGCCGTCGGCGTGCGAGACGTAGCTCCGTATCCAGGTGACACCGTCCATTTCCGCCAGGACGCCGTTCGATCGACGGCCGGCGGCGTCGAGTTGTTCGCGGGTGAGTGGTCCGGTATTCCGCTCGATTATGAATCTGGGCATCTGTTTTGACCTCGCGCCTCCACGATACGTCGGCCTCCCTCTGGAGGGCGTGCGTGCTCGATTGATTGTCACTCGCCGTGCGCTCCGCGGGGCGCCGGCTGAGACAACGCCCGGCACGCGGCAACGAGCTCCCCGTCAGCCAGTTCCTCGGCGATCGCGGCGGCCAGCGCGGCTTCCTGGCGCGCCCGGTCTCCTTGTCCCGCCTCCTGCGAGGCACGCGCCAGCAGATGGCGCATCCAGCCTTCTCCGCGCCGGTCGCCCAGCCGTTCTCGAATGGCGAGCGACTGCTCGTAGTATGCAATGGCTCCGGACGCATCCCGCCGGGCGAGTGCCACGTCGCCGAGCAGCGCGAGCGCGTGCCCTTCGAGCAGATGCTGCGCACCCGCCGCGTGCACGCGGACAGCGCGTTCGAGGGAGTCCTGCGCTTCGTCCATCCGTTCGAGTCGGACGAGGCACGACCCGATGCTGTTCAGCATCAGCCCCAGGTGCTCGCGCTGGTCGAGCCGCTCGAACACTCCCAGCGCGTCGCGGAACGTGTCGAGCGCTGCCTCGAAGTGCCGCTGCTTCCACTCGCGGATGCCAATCTCGTTGAGGACTTGCCCGCGCTGCTCTCCATCGCAGAGGGGCAGCGCCTCCCGGAGGAAGCGCAGTGCGCGATCCGCGTGGCCCGCGCGTTCGGCCGTCCCGGCCAGCCCCGTCAGGGCGCGCACCACGAGCGGGTGCCGATCGTCCTCACGCGTGAGGTCGAGCAGCCGGTGCCACGCCTGCGCCGCTTCGTCGTTCTGACCGCGCGACTCGAGCAGCGGAGCAACCTGCGCCAGCATCGCCACTTCCGCGTCACGATCGACCAGCCGTCGCGCAAGATCGACGGCCTCACGGAGATAGGGCAAGGCCTCCTCCGCCCGCCCGATCCCGATGAGCACTTCGGCGAGCCCGCGGAGGTTGTGCGCCAGGCCGAACGCATACCGCGACTGGCGGCTGAGCTCCACGGCCCGCCGGAACAGATCGAGCGCCCGCTCGGTCTCTCCCCGTTCGAGCAGGAGGTTGGCCGTGGCCGACATCGGAAACGGCATCTGGACCCGGAAGCGATCCTCGCCGGAGATGTCGAGCGCTCGGGCGAGGAACGGCTCGGCCGCCTTCAGATCGCCCTTGTCCCGATACACCGTGTGCAAAACGTACAGCGCCTCGACCTGACGGCTCTGGTCGTCGCCGCCGGTGCCGGGCGCCGTGCACTGCAGCGCCTCTTCAAGGCTGACAATCGCTTCGTCGAAGCGGCCGAGGCTTCGCAGGATGGCGCCGCGGTTGGTGAGATCGCCGGCCATGCGCTCGAGATCTCCTGACCGCCGATCGAGCTGCAGCGCCTCATCGACGGCGCCCAGCGCCTCCTCGTTGCGCCGCTGCAGCCAGAAGAGAAAGCTCAGGCTGCGAAGCGTGTCGCGCTCGCCGATGGTATCGCCGAGCCGGCGGCTCACTGCCAGCGCCTCCTGCAGCAGCCGCTCGCCCTCGGGGAACCGCCGCGCGGCCGCGAGCAGCTCCGCCTGGCGCGCATACGCCGCTATCAGCTCCGGCCGGTCGCCATGGGGTTCGAGGATGTCGAGCAGCCGATCGATCGTCTGTTGCTGCTGTACGCGATCCCCGAGCACCTCGCACACCTGTTCCTTCTCGAACAGCAGCTCCACCAGCAGCTGATGCCGCGCCTCGTCCTCGGGCAGCTTCAGCGTCCACTCCAGCGTCATGTCGAGCGCCGCGCCGACATCGTCGAACTGACTCAGGTGGTGGGCGCGCCGCGCGAACTTCCGGCCGTACTCCACGGCCTTCGGCCAGTGCTCGGCTTCGGCAAAGTGACGCGCGAGGATGCCGTATTGATCGTGGAGGTGGCCCTTGTACACCGCCTCGATGGCGGCTCCGACCTGGCCGTGCAGAATCTGCCGCTGCCGCTGGAGCAGGCTGTCGTACGCGACTTCCTGCGTGAGCGCATGCTGGAACCGGTAGGCCGGCTCCGGCACCACGCGCGTCTGCCGAATCAGACCGCGCTCCTTCAGTGCGCCGAGGCTGCGTTCGACATCGAAATCACCGTCGGCGACGCCGGCCAGCACCGACGCCGTGAACTCGCGGCCGATGACCGATGCCCGGCGCAGCAGATCGCGGGCCTCGCGATTCAGGCGGTCCAGCCGCGCGCGGATGACCGCCTGTACGCTGTCTGGGAGCTGCAGGCCATCGAGCGCGCCGGAGACGCGAGCCTCGCCATCCTCCACGTGAATGGCCCCTTCCTCGAGCAGCTTGCGGCAGACCTCCTCGAGGAAGAACGGGTTGCCGCCGCTGCGTTCGTGCAGGCGCGCCGCGAGCGGCTCGGCGATGCGTTCCGCGGCGAGCACCGACCGGATGATCTGCCCCGAGGAGACCGGGCCGAGAGACGTGAGGTGCGTCATGCGAACGTGCCGCAGCGAGCCCCAGTCCACGCGCACGTCGGGCCGGTAGGTGATGACGATCATGAGCGGATAGCTCGGGCAGAGATCGGCGAGCTGGCGGATGACGTCGTGCGACGCCTCATCGACCCAGTGCCAGTCCTCGAGGAGCATCAGGAGCGGCTTGCGGCGGGAGGCCAGGCTGAAGAGCCCGGCCAGGGCCTCCTGCACGGCATGCCGTGCCGGAAGCGCGTCGGCCTTCGGCGCGTCGGGCTCGTCATGGCTGATCGACAGCAGCTCGAAGAAGATGGGCAGAAATCCTTCGAGCTCGCGATCGAGCGAGCCCAGTCCGTCGCGGACCTGTCGGCGCTGATCGTCGGCCGGGCTCCCCTCGCGGACCCGCAGCACGCCGCGGCAGCACTGGACGAGCGGCAGGTAGGGGACGCGCGCGCCGTACGCCTGGCAGCGCCCCTCCAGAAGCGCGATGCGGTCGCGATCGATCTGGCGGCGCAGCTCGTAGAGCAGGCGGCTCTTGCCCGCACCGGCGTCGCCGATGACGGCCACGACCTGTCCTTCTCCGGCAATCGCCATCTCGACGCTGCCCGCGAGCGCACCGAGCTCGCCCTGCCGGCCGGCAAAGGGCGTGAGCGGCAGATCGGCAGACTCGAGCGGCGGTGCCGACGAATCGTCTGCGGCCGTCACGCGGTAGGTGACGAGCGCCGGCGCGTCGCTGCGCACGTGCACCGGGCCGGCGGGCTCCGCATGGAGCGCCGCGCCGGCCAGGCGTCGCGTCTCCTGACTCACCAGCACGTCGCCGTCGCGCACGCCGCGCAGCAGACCGATTGCGTCGCTCACCGCTTCGCCCAGCACGCGTACGCCGTGTACCCGATCGGGCGCCACACGGACGACGAGGTGGCCCGTGTGCACTGCTGTGCGCAGCTGGACTTCGCCAGCATCGGGGACATCGTGTCGAAACCGAGTGTGCAGCGACAGCGCCGCACGCGCCGCGCGCCGGGCGTCGTCCTCGTGGGCCACGGGGATGCCGAACAGCGCCACGATTTCTTCGCCGGAAGCGCGATCCACGATGCCGCCGAAGCGCTCGACGGCCGCCTTCGCTTCTCTTTCGAAGATCGCCATGACACGGTCGACGTCCTCGGGCGCCGCGCGCTCGACGAGCGCCTCGTAGCCCGAGATGCGCGAGGCAAGGATGGTGGCCTGGCGCCGCTCGCCCGACATGACCTCGTGGCTGCGGGGCGCGGCCGTCTCGGCGGATGGCGTCGCCGGCGAGGCCGTCTCCTGCGCCTGCGCCGGATCTGCCAGACGCTGTCCGCAGGTGCTGCAGAAGGCCGCCTGCGGCGCGACCGCGCCGCCGCAGCCCGGACAGCGGCGGCGCAACTCGGTGCCGCACCGGTCGCAGAAGTGCCGATCCTGCTCGCCTGGCGCACCGCAGGCCAGACAGCGAAGGTCTGCTGCGACGGGGACCGGCGGCACCGGCCGCAGGCGTGCCCGATACTCCCGGACGGCCTTCAAGTCCCGCGCGAGATCGCGCGTGGACTCGTACCGGTTCGCCGCGTCCTTGGCCAGGCACCGATCGATCGCCCACTCGAGCGGCGGCGGGATCAGGGGATTCAGCGCGGAAGCGGGCGACGGCTGCTCCTTGAGAATGGCCGCGACCGTCTCAGCGGTGCTACCGCGATCGAACGGCCGCTGTCCGGTAACCAGCTCGTAAAGCATGGCGCCGAACGAGAACAGATCCGATCGGTAGTCGACGGGCCGCCCGGTGGCCTGTTCGGGCGACATGTAGCCAACAGTCCCGAAGATGGCGCCGGCTGCAGTCAGGGGCTCGCCCTGCGCGTGGCGTTCGACCGGTCCCGAGCCGGCCTCGAGCTTGGCGAGCCCGAAGTCCACGATCTTGGCGCTTCCATCCGACGTGATCATGATGTTGCCGGGCTTCAGGTCGCGGTGCACGACGCCACGGGCGTGCGCGGCGGCGAGCCCCTGCGCCACCTGGCTGGCGAGATCGAGGGCCTCGTCGAGCTCGAGAGGGCCGCGGGCGAGACGGTCGCGGACGCTGCCGCCGCTCAGAAACTCCATCGCGATGTAGGCCACGCCGCCGGCGTCGCCGATGTCGTAGATCGTCACGATGTTCGGATGGTTGAGCGCGGAGGCCGCACGCGCTTCGCGGCCGAAGCGTTCCGTGTGGACCGGACCGTCCCGGCGCTCGGGCAGGATCTTCAGCGCCACATCGCGGCCGAGACGGGAATCACGCGCCCGATAGACGTGCCCCATCCCGCCTTCGCCGACGAGCGCCACGACGTCGTAGGGGCCGAGCCGCGCGCCGGGTCCGATTCCGGAAGATTCGCCGGCGAGCGTTGCTGCCAGGTCGTCCCAGAGCGCACCCGCGAGTGCGCCGCCCGGAGTCACGTGCGTGTCTGCCTGCTCGGCCGCCGTCAGGAGCCGCAGAACGGCCGCCCTGAGGTTCGCGTCCTCCGCACAGGCCCGCGCCACGTACTCCCGGCGCGCTTCGGGCGGGTGGTCGAGCGCCTCCCGCAGAATGGAGTCCGCGGCAGTGAATCGATCGAGGGGCGAGGACACGTTGAAACTCTCTATACCGGAGGATCGCTGTCAGATGCTGGCGACTCCGGCGCGCCGAGCATCAGTTCGAGCAGCCAGGCCCGCGCCCGCGTCCAGTCGCGCCGGACGGTCCGCGCCGACACGCCAAGAATCTCCGCCGTTTCCTGTTCGCTGTATCCGGCGAAGAACCGGCACTCGACGAGGTGCGTCAGCCGCGGATCGACCGCGGCCAGCCGTTCGAGCGCGTCGTGCATCACGAGAATCCGTTCGGCGTCGTCGGCCACCGCCGTCATGGCTTCGTCGAGCGGCTCCGCCTTCGGATTCCCCCCTCGCTTGAGGCGGCCCCGCCGGCGTGCATGGTCCACGAGAATCTGACGCATCGCCCGTGCCGCAATCCCGAAAAAGTGCGCCCGGTCCAGAAAGCCGACGCGGCTCTGGTCCACCATCTTCAGGTAGGCCTCGTGGACCAGCCCTGTACTGTTGATGGTGCCTCCCGGCCGCAGCCGCCCGAGCTGTCGATGAGCAACCCGGCGCAAATCCTCGTACACGAGTGCGACGAGGCGATCGAAGGCCCCGGGTGCGCCCTGCCGGTGCGCGAGGAGCGCCTCGGTGACGGCGTTGTCGTCGGCCACGGGCCATGATATCGCTCAAACGGCGGGCCGCGAGACTTCCGCGTCCGGCGTTGCCGCCTCCGGTTCGAGCCTCGGTTCGGCTGGCGGCCGGCGGATAGCGGACGGCGATTCGTTTACACGCTCTCAGTTGTGAGTCTCGACCTGTGAGTCTGCATCGTCTCACCACTCATGTCACGACTCAGAACTTCAGCTGTCAGTTCCTATGAGACAGATACGACAGGACTGGATGAAACCGGCCACGAGCGGGGCGGCGAGGCCTTCACGGCTCGACAAACACTTTGACCCGCGGCGAGAATGCGTCCCGGATCCCGGCTGTGACAGCTTTCCCCGACACGCGCAGCTCGTGCAGTTTCGGCAGGCGCGCGAGTCGCGCGACCCCGGCATTCGTCAGGCCGTGGCAGGCGTCAAAAGTGACGCGCTCGAGCGAATGCATCGTGGACAGCAGCTCCGGCGTCCGATCCGTGATGGTCGTGTAGCTGTTGAAGTAGTAAGAGAGATTGCGCAGGCCAGTGATGTGCCGGGTTGCCGCGTCGGTCGTGTCGCGGCAGTACATCAGGATGAGCGACTCGAGACCCGCGCATTTCCCGATGTGCCGGTATCCCTCGTCGGGAACATCCATCGGCATGAGCTCCTTCAGCGCCGGAAACGTGGGCAGCGTCGAGACGCCGGCGTCGTCCACGTTCAGACAACTCACCGACAGCCCCCGGAGCGCCGGCATGTCGGCCAGCGCCGTGAACCCCCGTCTCCGGAGACTGTGGCAGCGGCGTCCCCAGATGTACTCGATCGATCGCGACCTGCTCAGCGCGACGAACCCGTCGTCGCCCGCCACGGTGTCCTGCGCACCGAGAGACCGCAGGTGCGGCATCTCCGCGATGAATGGCATCCAGTCGTCCCTGGCGTCCACGCCCAGCGCGCCGAGATGGGGAAGCGAGACGAGCGGTTCGAGGGCAGCCGCCGTGATCCCGAGCCGGCTGTCGTCGATGTCCAGGCTGAAGAGCCCGTCGAGCCCTCGCAGGTGCCGCATGCCGCGATCCGTGAAGGTCCCCCGGAGAGAGAGGTGGTTGGGCAGAGACTTGTGGCCGAGCAGCGACAGTTCCGCTTCACCGCCTTGCCACGACTTGAAGACCGGCAGGTCGTGAAGTAACGCCAATCCCTCATCGGTGAGGGCGATCCCGAGATGATGCAACCTGCGTTTGCCCGCGAGCGCCCGGAGCGCGGCGTCGCCAACCTGTGGTACCCAGAGGTTCAGGTGCTCGAGTTCGTCGCAGTGCGCGAGGGCTCCGATGCCTTCGCCGGTCACGCGATTCCACGCGAGCGAGAGGGTCCGTAGCTGCGGCAGGTGGCGGAGGACCTGCAGCCCGGCATCGGTCACACTCGTGCCGGTCAGATCCAGATGCTGCAGCGAGGGCAGCCTCGCAAGATGACGCACACCTTCGTCCGTCACCTCTCTGCATCCCGAGAGGCCCAGGGCTGTGAGGGTTTCGACGCGACACAGTTCCGCGAGCATCACGTCCGTCATCTGGCCCTCGGCGCTCAGACCCGCCGACGGGTTCAGCGCCAGCAGCTCGAGAACTTCATCCCATTCGCGCGAGCCCGCGATCGGTTGCCAGTCATCCGGCCCCTTGCGAACGACCAGCCGCAGCGGCTTCGCTGTTACCCGACGCCCCATCTTCAAGGACCTTGTGAACGTCTCGAGTTCACTCCAGCTCGCGAACCCGTGCTCCAGCGCAATGAGGTGCCGCGCCTCGTCCAGCGTGATGTCGACGTCCTCGCCGGGATGAGTGGGCCGCTTTCCCAGATCGAGCTGCACGTACGTGCGCATGGCGCGCCACGCGCGCCGATGCCACGTGTAGTTGTAGTGGCGCTCCATCGCTTCCGGTGTGCCGGTGCAGTACGCCTCCAGCAGGGCCTCAGCCTTCGCTTCGTAGAGCTCCAGCGCGCTGGCGCCCGCGTCACGAGCGCTGGCGAGCCGCTGCTCGACCGCCTGCTTCAGCGCCGCCCATCCCGCGAAGCCATGTTCTCGCGCGAGCGCGTGCTGCACGTCGCGGAGTGCAGGCGTGGCAGGAGCGTCGGAAAGCGCGCGTTCGAGGCGAGCGCGCGCATCGCGGTCGCCCGCCTGGAGCGCGTCCAGCCAGCGTTTCGCTTCTTTCCTGAGGCTGTCGAGATTCCGGCGCGGCGGGAGTTCGTTGCTCATGGAACCTTCCTCCAGTGCGCCCGAAGTCCGCTGAGCTCAGGCCAGGAGAAAGGCCGGACTGATCTGCCAGTGTCGAGTGGGTGGGAGAATTCCCTTGCCGCGGACAGGAGGCGCCCCAGAGCGCGCTGCGGGAAGTCTCGGCGATGTCGCCTTCGACTGTCAAGGCGGAGAGATCGTTCGTGGAGAGATCGTTCGCAGTGGTCCAGTTTCGGGCGCCCGGCTTCACTGATATCGTAAACCTGGGATGGACCCTGTTACCGCGGAGAGACTCAATCGGCGCGAGGTCCACGACTTCTGGCCCCGACTGTTGACGAGCCCGATCCTCGGCGCGCTCGTCGCCCAGCTGTCGGGCCTGATCGATCACTCCCGACACTCGACCGGATCACTGGTCGCTTCGTATGCCTGGTTCGCTCTGGTTGCATTCGTCGTCT
>Ga0268386_10002216_pt1 | contig 13720 bp, 15 predicted proteins | sample RVTome_15_FD_200260 | JGI IMG/M metagenome (GOLD analysis project Ga0268386, IMG submission 200260) | Soil microbial communities from uranium-contaminated site in the Upper Colorado River Basin, Wyoming, United States - RVT150D86... ...
TGCCGGTGCCCGACCTGTGCTGTCTTTGGGCCGAGACCGACGCCACCCCGATGAACATCGCGCTGGTGGGCACCTTCGACGCCGCGACGTTGGTCGACGACGACGGCGAGGTGTCTCTCGGCCTGATCCGCGCCTGCATCGCCGCCCATCTGGACCAGGCTCCGATGCTGCGTCGCGTGCTGCGGCGCACCCGCCCCGGTCAGGGACGGGCGGTGTGGATTGACGCTCCCGACTTCTCCATCGACGAGCACGTCGTCCTGGCTGAACCCGGGCGCGCCTTCACCGACGAGCAAGCATTCCTCGCCTGGTGCGCGCACGAGACGTTGCGCCCCTTCCACAGGTCACGTCCGCTCTGGCGGATCAGCATCGTCCCCGGGCTTCCGGACCGGCGCCTGGGGTTCCTCGTCGTGGTCCACCACGTGGTAGCCGACGGTCTGCGCGGCGTAGAGATGATTGCAGGTCTGCTCGACGTCACCGCTGCCGACAGCGGGAGCCGCCCGGCTCCGTGGCGAGCCACACCACCGCCCACCGCCCCCGAGCTGATCAGGGACAACCTCCACGCCCGGGCCGCGACGGTGCGATCGCTACGGACTGCCCGCTTGCGGCGCCGCCTCGCAGCTCTGCGCGGACTGCGCGCGGAGATCCCTACTCGTGCACCGGCGACCGTGCTCACCGGTGAGATCGGGTACGGACGCCAACTGGTCGTGGTCCGGGAGGCGTTGGAGGACATGAGAGCGGCCGCCCACACGCTCGGCTGCACGATCAACGATCTTCTTCTGGCAGCCGTCACCCAGGGACTGCGGGAGATGCTCCGCGCCCGCGGCCACTGCGGCGAGGCGATGGTGCTGCGGGCTTCTGTGCCGGTCGGGGAAGCCAACGGCCGCGCCAGCGGGATGATCACCGTCACCCTCCCGGTCGGCATCTACGACCCCGATGATCGACTCCGGCACATCGTGGCCGAGACGTCACGCCGCAAGCAGTCGCCTCACGAGGGCGTCGCCGGGATCGTGTCGATGCCCGCAAGCCTGGCCCGACTCGGGGTGCTGTGGGCGCGGCACACCGCAGCTACACACATCAACCTCTACGTCACCAACGTCCCCGGACCACGCTTCCCGCTCTACCTCGCCGGCGCACAGTTGCACGACGTGGTGCCCCTGGCTCCCTTGGTGGCTGGAGTGCGGCTGAGCGTCACCGCCTTGTCCTACGACGGCACGCTCTCCGTTGCGCTTCTCGCCGACGAGGCGGTCACCGACTTCCCTGTCATGGCTGCGGGCGTCCGGTCAGCATTCGACACCTACCGTTCTCAAGGCGGCGTGACGCCACACCAGGCGGCCCCGGGGCTATCCGACACCGGTGGCCAACACGCGGGTCCACCGCCCAGCGTGACGGGCGGGTTGCCGGCGCAGCCCGAGAGCGATCTCATTCCACAAGCCACCGGGCAGACACCGGGAGGGTGGTGAACAGATGCGGTTCCTGTTCTTCTATCTGATGAACGACGACCCTGAGCGGGTCCGCGAAGTGGCTCCGCGGCACGCGGCGTACTGGCACGGGATGGCGCCTCCGGAATACCTCGGCGGCCCGTTCGCCGACCGGACCGGAGGCTTGATCACCTTCAAGGCGGCCACTGCCGGCCAGGCCGAGCAGCTCGTCAGCGGTGATCCGTTCCTCCGCGAGGGCCTGCTCGGCAGCTGGTGGCTCGAGCAATGGCTACCCGAGGGAGCCGCCCCGACGATGTCACCGGCAGGCCAACCATGACTGCCGCAGCAGCAGCCGCCCAGCCGCTCGTCGACCACTCGGCGCTGATCACCGGCGCAACCGCCGGCATCGGTTACCACACCGCCCGCGCCCTCGCCCGCTCCGGCGCCCGGGTGATCATCACCGGCCGGAACCCGGACACCGGCGAGCGGGCGGCCGCGGCGATCCGCGACGAATCGGGAGCCGACTCGGTGACGTTCCTGCGTGCCGACCACTCCACCGTCGGCGGCAACCAGGACCTGGCCGACCGCGTCCGCGCTACGGTGCCCCGCCTGGACCTGCTGGTCAACAACGTCGGCGGCCTGTACCCCAACCGCTGGGAGACCCCCGATGGCTACGAGGCGACACTGGCGATGAACTTCGTCGGCCCCTACACGCTCACGACCGAGCTTCTCCCCCTGCTCACCGGCGCACCGTCTCGCTGCGTCAACGTGGTCTCCGCCGGGTTCAAGATGTGGAACACCGACCCGTTCACCGACCTGCACTCCACCGACCGGTTCGTCAGCGGCGACGCGTACGCCCACAGCAAGCTGCTCAACGTGCTCGCCAGCCTGGCCTGGGCCCGCCGCCTCACCAGCGACCAGATCACGGTCAACGTCGTCCACCCGGGCCTGTCCTGGACGCGCATGACCCAGTCGATGACCGCCCAGACGATCCCGTCCATGCGGCTGGCCTGGCCACTGCTGCGGCTACTACAGCGCCGGGGATCCCCCGCCAAGGCCGGCCGCCGCGTCGCATTCGTCGCGTCCTCCCGGCAAACCGTCGGCTACACCGGCCAGTACTTCGAGGGCCCCCGTACACCAAGTCGGCTGTCCAATCGCGAGCTCGACCCGCACAACCAGGACCGCGCCTGGACCCTGGGCGCCGAGCTGATGGCGACCGCGCTCACCCACCGCCACCGCCAAACGCCCTGAGAGGGAGGTGTCGGCTCAGTGAAGATCACCTACGGTGCAGTTCTTCCGCTCCCTTCCGACGAGGCGTTCGCGTTCGTCGCAGACCCACTCAACTGGCCCCGGTTCTTCCCCGGCGTACAAGCCGTCGACAAGGACGACGACTGGGGCCGCGTCGGTGGCCACGCCCGGCTCACCAGCGTCATTCTCGGCCGGTCTCTGACCATGAACCTCGAACTCACCGAGTGGGACGCACCCAAGGCATTCCGGTACACGGTCTCCCAGGGCGAAGGACCTGGCAACGACGACAACAGAAGAACCTTCCAACCGGTTCCCGGAGGCACCCAGCTGACCGGCACCACCGAGGTCCCGACACGACGCGGCCCTGCCGGGCTCCTCGACCGGCTACAAATGGTCCTCGTGCGCGCCGTGTTCGCGAAAGCGATGTCCCGCCTGCCAGCCGCAGCCGCAGAGCCCCGAAACCTCAACTGAACTCCCAACAGGTGACAGGGCGCCACGTGCCCCCTTGGAGATGCGCGGCCGCGTGAGCACACAGCCGACCGCAGCACGTGGTGGTGAGTACGTGCTGGTGGCTTGCGGTACCTCCCGAACGACAGACCCTCACCTGACCGAGGACCGGGCCGCGGGAACCGGGTGCCGTTCGACTCTGCCGCCAGCGGACTCGCCGACGGACCATGAAGGCGAGATCCGAAAGGGTGCGTCCTCATGACATGAGGCAGAACGCAATGACGCTTCCCACCGCTATCGGTCTCGATTCCAGCGCACGCCAGGGGCTCCGCGCTACCACCACGGCGGTGACGGTGATCGGGCTACTGGTCGCCATGGCCGCGGCCGAGCACGGGGTTGGTGAGGTCGTGCAACGCCCAGCAGTCAGCGAGGGTCCCTTCATCAAGTCCTGGCCGGACACGGTGGTCTTCGAGCGGCTCAACGGGGAGCCGGCGATGACGCTCCTTCCGGACCCGGTCGTCGCAGGGTTGGTGACGATCGCGCTGTCGGTGCTGTTCGCCTGGGTCGCGTTGCGCAACGGCGCCATGCACCACGCGGGCGCAGCGCTCCTCGTCCTCTCCGGTGCCCTGCTGCTGGCTGGCGGCGGCCTGGCGCCGCCGCTGATCGGGTCGCTGCTGGGGCTGACCTGGATCGCGGCCAGACGGGCAGGCGTACGGCGACCGGGCCCGGTCCGACGACGGCTTGCCCGCTTCCGGCGAGTCGCCCTCGTGGTCGCGAGCGCCTCCTACCTCGCGTTGTTCCCCGGCACCGTGTTGCTGCACTGGTGGTACGGCGTGAACAGCGCCGCGCTGGTCACGGTGCTCGGACTAGCTGCGTTCGCGGGGCTGTTCGCCTTGCTGCCCGCCGCGGTGGCTGCGGACCGGCTGCAGGAGCAGTCGCAGCCATGACGCCAGCCGGGAGCCCGAGCGCTTCGTCCGTGTCTGAGATCGCCGACCAGGTGTGCTGCCTGGGCCCGTGGGGTCGCACGATGACCACCGCCTACCTGATCCGCGACGAGGGCGGGCCGGTCCCAGTAGACACCGGCTGGGCGAGCGACGCGCCCCGGGTGAAGCAGGCGGTGCGCGAGCTCTGTGGAAGCGTTGCCTCCGCGATCCTCCTCACCCACGCCCACCCCGATCACTCCGGCGCCGCGCTCGCGATGACGCGGGAGTGGCGGTGCGATGTGTACCTGCACCCAGTAGCCGAACTGCCGATCGCGGTCGGGAACTTCGCGACGACGGTCCAGTACGCCGGTCCGCCGGACCGGTGGGTCATCCCGCCGCTCATGCGAGCGATCGGACGTCGGCGCCGGGAGCGCATCCCTCGCGGCCGGCAACCTCGGCGGGCTCGCGAGGCCCGTTGACCCCAGATAGGGCCGGCCCCCTGCCGCAGGAGTGGCACTGAGTACCCTCGTCTTGGCGAACTCCGGCGTGCACTGAGCAAGCCCCTACACCCTAGTCAGCGGCTGGATCGGCGTCACCCTCATTCCGTCGGGCGCGCCGTTCCCCGAGCACCTGTGGGAGCGAAAGGCCGTGGTGATCGTCTGGTCCTACACGGATCCTCACGCCAAGGCCGACGAGATGCTCGCGCCCGTCCGCGACTTCGGCAACCCGCTGCTCGTCGGCTTGGCACCCGTGGCCTTCCACGAGTTCCAGACAGCCTTCGACGCTTTGCTTCCGACGGGTCTGCACTGGTACTGGAAGGCCGACTTCTACGAGGAGATCAGCGACGAGGCCATCGCCGTGCACCGCCGGTACGCCGAGACCATCCCCACGCCGCTGTCCACGATGCACATGTATCCGATCAGCGGCGCGGCGACCCGGGTGCCCGAGGACGCCACCGCATTTGCCTACCGCAACGGCGGGTGGGCCGGCGTGATCGCCGGAATCGACCTCGACCCGGCCAACCTTCCGGCAGCTACCGTATGGGCGCAGCAGTACTGGGAGGAGCTGCACTCCATGTCCGCTGGCGGCGGCTACGTCAACATGATGATGGAGGACGACGGGAACCAGCGCGTCCGTGCCGCATACCGGGGCAACTACGACCACCTGGTCCACGTCAAGGGCCGCTACGACCCGACGAACCTGTTCCACATCAACCACAACATTCCACCCTCGTAGCACCTAGTCGAAAGCCAGACCGTTCGGCGGCAGAGCCGCCGACCATTTGGTGCACGACGGAGCGGCGGTTCCGGGTCAGGAGTCGGACTTCGCGGTCAGCCGCGAGACCCAGTCATAGAGGCTGGCCGGGTCCTCCTGCTGGGCCAGCTTGGACAGCTGGGCTGCAGTGGTCGGCAGTCGGCCGGCGAGCCGCAGAACGGCGTCGCGAACTCGACGCGTCGCCCTATTGGCGAAGCCCGACAGCTTTGCCAACCGGTCGGCCTGGTTCTGCACGCGCCGCACAGCCGGGCGGCGTCGCAGTTCATAGCGAGCTAGACCCTGCGGCAAGGTATCGACCGACTCGTCGGCGAGCTCAATCGCCAGCACTGCCGCGTCGACAAGGGCGCTGTTCGCCCCTTGCCCGAGCGTCGGTGCCATCGCGTGTGCAGCATCACCGACCAGTACCAGCCGGCCATCCGACCATCGATCACAGTCGACCCGAACGACCTCGCTTACGAGAAGCTGGTCGAACGACGTCAATCGGTCGAGGACGGGTGAGCTGACGGGGAGTGCTTCCACCCACAGCGAGCGGAACCTCCCGAGATCCCTGTCGGCAATTGCGGCCGCGAGCGGTGGAGCGTCAGCGGCAGCGTAGAAGTAGGTGGTCCCGTCGCCCATCGGGGCGCCGCCGAACAGTCCGAGCGGCGTCCAGTACTCACCGTGGAGACCGGCCTCCGCTCCGTCCACGAGTCCGCGGACGTACGTGACACCGATCGAGCGGATTTTCGTCCCGAAGCTACCGCCGGCCCGCACCGTCGACCCCACGCCGTCGGCGCCAACGACCAGATCGGCCTCGATCGTTCCGGTGCCTGTGTCAGTTCGAATCGCGACCGTCCACCCGGACGTGTCGCCGTCACCTCGGTCCCGAAACGGACCGCGATCCCGTCATGCGCGGTGATGGCGTCGACGAGGACCTGCATGAGCCGGCTGCGGCGCAGGGCGAGAACGTGACCGAAGCCGGGACCGTGGTCGCGGACCGTCATCGTGCTGATCGCCCGGCCGCTCGCCGACCGGACGGCGCCGCTGCGCATGCGGCGGCCGCTGGCGTTCAACTCATGGGCAAGCGATAGCCCGGCCAGCACGGCTAGGCCGTTGGGTTGGAGCAGTATCCCGGCGCCGACGGCGGCCGGCTCAGCGACCCGTTCCACCAGCGTGACCGAAGCTCCGAGTTCAGCCAGCAGCAGGGCGGCCGACATCCCGCCGACTGCCCCACCGACAACGACGACTTCTGCACCCCTCACGCGCGTCTCCGCAAGCCCAACACGGCGAGGATGACCCCGACAACGAGCAACAAGCAACCAGCGGCAAGGGCGCCGAAGGTGATCCACGTGATGATGGGCAACGTGGCCCCTACCCGAAGATCCGCAGACACACCGACGGAGCCGTCGTCGTTCATGATGACGACCGACCAGTCACCGGCCGGAAACTCGGTGTCCAGAGTTTGCGTCCCGGTCCCACTGACTGACTGGGCCCAGAATGTCTGCTCCGTCGGTGGTTCCGTTGGTGCGCCGCCAGAGTGGGCTTCGTACTCCACGGCGAACGGCGAAACCTCGATATCCCTGACCTCGTCGTGGCCGACGCCGTCGAGGTAGGCGGCCACGTCATCGGCCGGGCCGATTCCGATGAACAGCGAACTCTCCGCCGTCGAACTTTCGCCGCTGATGCGAACACTGCCGAGCAGGTCCCGGGCGTAGAGGACGTCCGGACCGGCGCCGCTGAACTCCGGGGGCGACGACAGCGCGTACGAATCGGTCGCGACTGCTCCTGTGCCGGAGGTGTAGAAGCCGTCCGAGTCACGCCCCTGGACCGCCCACAACGCTCGGCCGCCTACGACCAGGAGCCAGATCCCGACAAAGGCGAGGATGATGCCGACGATCAGCAGCGCCCGTCCGCCGCTCGGTTCCTGTCGTTCCGGCCAGCGCTGAGAGCCAGCAACGGCGTCGGGTGTGCTGTGCGCATCCATGACGACTCCCAATGGCAGGGCAGTCCAGTGATGTCATTCACGGTGGCAGCCGATCGCCGGGGCCGAAAACCGGGAAACTCGTCACTTTGGTGGCCGGGTTTCTGGTGGCGCACTCGACTTGTTACCCGCCTTCTTCTACACCCACCGCGAATGCGACCCTGAAGGCGGCACTCGACCCGGACCCGGGAGTCGTCATGGAAACGTTCATCAGCCAGGCTATCGACCGCCTGCAGGCGCAGGAGCGGTTCCTCGTTCGGCAGCACTACACGCTCGTGGTCAACCGCTACGACGTCACAACCTGGCTGGCCGGGGACAAGCCGGGTGAACTCTTGGCAACCTGTCAACAGAAGCGCATGACCTTCCGCGAGGAGGCGACGTTCTACGCGGACAAGGAGCGCACCCAGCGGCTGTTCCGATTCAAGAGCCGCAAGAAGGTTGATGTCAGCGGCGAGACCGACGTTTTCGCCGCCGACGACAAGCCGGTGGGAGAGTTTCGCAAGGACTTCGCCACGTCCCTGCTGCGCTCGACCTGGTATCTCTCCCAGCCGGATCTGGGCGAATGCCAGGGACAGGAGCGCAGCAACGTGGTCGCAGTCCTGCGGCGGATACTCACATTCGTGCCATTTCTGGACGACGTACCCGTGTGGTTGCCGTACCACTTCGACTTCGCTACAGCCGACGGTAGCCCCGTCATGACCGTGGAACGCAAGTTCGGCGGCATCCGCGACGCTTACCGGGTCACGATCCAGGACCCAACGCTTGACCGTCGGCTGGTGGTTGCCATGGCTGTCGCGCTGGACGCCCTACAGTCGCGCTGAGGTCAAGAACGCAGGAACAGCAGCATCGCCAGCACCCGGCGCGACTCGCTGCCGGTGGCCGGCAGGTCCAGCTTGCCGAAGATTCTGGACACATACTTCTCGACAGCACGCAAGGTGATCACCAGTCGGTCCGCGATACCTTGGTTCGACGTTCCCTCCGCCATCAGCTCCAGGACTTCCCGTTCGCGTGGCGTCAGTTGGGCAAGAGGGTCGTCGCTCCGCCGACGTGACAGCAGCGTGGACATGATCGTCGGATCGACGGCCGACCCACCTGTCACTACGCGCCGAACGGCGTCGAGGAAATCGGGGACGTTACTGATGCGGTCCTTGACTTGAGCAGATACCCGACGCCTTCCGCGGAATCGGCCAGCAGTTTCATCGCAAGGCCGAGCTCGACGTACTGAGAGAGGACGAGCACCCCGATCCCCGGATAGGCGGCGCGGATCTCCACGGCGGCCTGTAGTCCTCGTCGGTGTGCGTCGGCGGCAGCCGGATGTCGACGATGACGACGTCGGGCTGTTGCGCCTTGAGCAGGTGACGAGGTTCGTCGGCGTCCCGGCATCGAGCGATCACGTCGAAGCCCGCATCACCGAGCAGCCGGACGAGACCTTCGCGCAGCAGGACCCTGTCCTCCGCGATGGCTACTTGCAAGGCAGCTCCGCCCTGACTCGGGTGCCGCCGCCGCACGGCGTCCAGATCCGCAGCCGCCCGCCGAGTGCCTCCACCCGGTCGGCAAGGCCGCGGAGGCCGGAACCCCGTTCGGTGTCGGCACCGCCGACTCCGTCGTCGACGACCTCGACCGCAACCTGATGGCCGTTGTGTGTAACGTCCACGGTCGCCGACGTGGCCTGAGCGTGCTTGCCGATGTTGGCCAGGCACTCGGAAACCACGTAGTACGCCGCGACCTCGACCGACTCCGCGAGGCGACCGTCTACGTCGACGGTGAGTCGTACCGGCACCGGAGCCCGGGCAGCCAGCGATTCGAGTGCGACGAGGAGGCCGTGCGCGCTCAATGCCGCCGGGTGCAGGCCGCGGGCGAGGTCGCGCAACTCGGCCAGCGAGACAGCCACCTCGTCGCGGGCCTTGGCCAAGATGGCGTTGGCGTCGGGATCCTCGCGCAGCCGGGCCTCCAACACGCCGAGGTCCAAAGAGAGCGCCACGAGGCGCTGCTGTGCCCCGTCGTGCAGGTCGCGCTCCAAGCGTTGCCGTTCCTCCTGGCCCGCCTCGATCACCCGCGCCCGAGACCCCCGCAGTTCGTCGAGGTTGGCCCGGAGCTCAGCCTGGAGTCGTCCGTTCTCCAATGCGATGGCCGCCGCGGCTGAAACCGCATCGAGCAATTCTGGCTCGTCGGTCAGCGCTGGATCGTGCACCAGCGCGGTGACGGGCTTCCCGTCCTGCTCGATCACCTTGACCGCGCGGGATCCGTCAGTCGGCAGGTCGACCTCCTTGCCGTCCTGGTCGGCCCAGCTGCCGAACTGCGGCAGCCAATACACCAGCGAGAGGGACGGGTCACGTAACGCACGGGCGAGCGGCGTTCGCAGGTCGGGTGGCTCGGCCCGTAGTTCCATGACCAGGTCACCGACGGAGGTGCGAGCCAGCCGGGCGTCGAGCAGGCCCGCGAGGAACGCGATCGGTGCAAGGCCGACCACTGCCAGGCTGAGCTGCTGAATGGTCGGAAATGCCGGTCCGCCGAGCACCCCCACCACCAACAGCAAGGCAATCGCCACTAGGCCCAGCGCGAAAGAGTCGATGAGCAGCACGAACGACCGGCGGAGCGGACGCCCACCGGCCCGCCTTCGAGCGACCAGGATTCCCACGCCGACGAGTGCGACCAGGCTGATCATCACAAGTGTGACCCCGTGAATGATCACGGCGATCTCCGACTGATCGACCACGGCCAGCAACTGCCTCGGACCCAATCCGTCGAGCAGCATCACGACCAACTGGCCGCCGAGGGCGGCAACGTAACCGATGGTGAGAAGCACGCGTTCGAACCGTCCGCGCAGCCGGCCGGTTGGGAACGCCAGGAACACGTGCACGATCAGCATCAAGACCACGAGGTCGAGCGCCTGCCCCACGGTATGCAGCACGGTGTTGTCGGCCCAATACAGCGTCGACGCAAACGTGGTGAAGCCGGTCAGCAGCATCAACGGGCCGCTTCGGTTCGCAGGTCGGCGCCACCATGCGACCAATCCGCTGACCGAGTACGACAGCGCGAGCCAGAGGATCAGCGCCGCATGAACGGGGGTGATGTCACTTGTCGCATGGATCGCGATCGAACCGGCGAAGGCCAGCAACAGGACCACTCCGATGGCCCACAGCAGGGCACTGGGGACCGACTTGGCGGGAAGACGGCCCGGCTCCGTCGACATCTCCGACATCCGCGTCACCACCTGCCCGACCAGAAAACCGCCCCTCATGACGGCCAGTAGCCCGCCTTACCACCCAGGTTCATCGCTGTCAGCGTGGGTGGCAAGCCCAAGCGAGCGAGGAGTCGGCCATGAAGACCCACGTCATCCAGAACGAGCCGGACGAGGGCAAGCCCATCGACGTCCCGACTCCCGAGGATGATTCCCGGCTCAGGTCGTGGATCAAGAAGCATCGGCTCGTGACGTTTTTTGTACTCTCCTACTCGCTTGCCTGGTGGGCCTGGCCCCTGTATGGCCTGGGCGTCTGGCCCGAGCAGACGTTCTTCGCCGTCGCACCGCTGCTAGCCGCCGTGATCGTGATCGCGATTGCCGAGGGCCGACCCGGGTTCCGTGACCTTGCGGCGCGGGTCATTCGTTGGCGCGTGCCGTGGTACTGGTACGCGGTTGCCATCGGCATCCCACTCGCTGTCCGGCTCCTGGCGACGATGGTCAACGTCGGTCCTGGTGCAGCGCCCGTCCCTGAGTGGACCGAGCTGGCGTGGTCCAGCTTCGTGTTGACCTTCCTGGTGCGTCTGGTCAACCCGATGGATGGTCCGCTGGGCGAGGAGCCGGGGTGGCGCGGCTTTGCTCTGCCCCGCATGCAGGCCCGTACCTCGCCGCTGGTCTCGGCGCTGATCCTCGGCATTCTGGTGGCTGGCTGGCATCTCCCGCTCGTGTTCGCCGACGATCTTGGGCCGATCGGCCTGGTCTCGACGTTCTCGATCACCATCTTCTACGTCTGGCTGTTCAACCACGCCGGCGGAAGCGTCCTGCTGACGCTGATCGCTCACAGCACTCAGGGCGCAATCACGATGAGCGACCTGGGCTTCGCGGGTGCCGACCTGGCCCGGCAGGAATGGCTGGAGTGCATCGCCTGGACGATTGTCGCCGTTGGCTTGATTGTCCTCGACCGCGCGGCCTGGCGGACGGCGCCTGCGACGGCCGTCTATACAGATCCCCGCCGAGTGACCGCCCCGGCCGGAGCAGCGCAATGAAGGTCGAGGCGGGCATTCTCCACCAGCAAATTTCCCTACGTGCGGGTCGGCGACGGGAGCCAGCACTGGTGGTGCTTCCCGGCCTCACGCTGGACAACAAGACGCACAGCCGGCGGGTGGCGCGATCGATGGCCAGGGCTTCCGCAGGCTCGCTCACGAGTACACGCTGTCCATCCTCCAGCGCCCACGCGGCCTGTCCAGATGTCCGAAGGTCGCGGACCGGCGCCGGGACATCCGCGCGCGCTGACGGCGTCAGCTAGGTCACGGTGCTCGTTCCCGTGGCCAACCCCGGCAGCGGCCGACCGGGGTCGTCCGGGATGGGTTCGGGGCGGCAGGCCGTGTCAGTCTGTCAGCAGCAGTGCCGGCCCGGATGTACGGCGCCTGTCGCGCGCTCGCGTCTTTCGCGAGTGCCCGCTCACGCGACGTCACTTCAGCGGGCTCGGGTCTGTGGCGGTCAGGGCGCTGACAGAGGGTGGGTTCCATGGATACTGTCAAGGGCCATCGGCTTCAGCCCAGTGGCGGTCATGAAGCCTGCCCGCTGACGGTCATGGGATCTGCCCGGTGGTGGCCAAGGGATCTGCCCCGGGGGGCGGTGGGGTCACCACGGCCAGTTGTGTCGGGCCAAGGGGTTCACCCCCTGACCGGCCAGTTGCCTGGGTCAGGCGCACGGAGTCACCTGGTCTGGCAGACGTGGGCGTGGTGTAGTAGCCGCTCGACGGTGGCGGTGACCAGTGTCTTGGGGATGAGCTCATCGAAACCGGATGGGTGCAGGTTCGAGGAGATTGCGATCGAGCGCTTCTCGTGGGCGGCGTCGACGAGCGGGTAGAGCCCTTCGGCGGCGTCGGCCGCGACGGGGAGCAGGCCGATGTCGTCGACCTATGCCGAGGTCCGCATAGATCGACCTATGCCGACCCCGCGACTATGCCGAGGGTTGTTGAGCGCAGTCATGGGGCGGGCCGTCATTGCTGCTGACTGAGCGTTCGTCGCTGGTCGAGATGTCGGTATAGTCGCGGGCCAGGCTCGCCTCCGAGGGAAGCAGGGTGCTTCCCAGGGAGGTCACCGATGGGGACGACGCGTCGCAAGTCTGGGGTTCTGACGGCTGAGATCGAGCCATATCGGCAGTGGCTGCTCCAGCAGGGCTTTACGCCTGCGACGGTTCGGCTGCTGCTGCGCAACCTGTCGCAGCTGGGCGTCTGGCTGCAGGAGCGAGGGCTGGCCGGGACGGCGTCCCAACTCCCCAACCGTCAAACAACTAACCATGCGGAGCACTAGTCTGGAAGGGGCTGTTGCCCAGGCCGCCGCGCACGCGGCCGAGCACCGGCAGGTGCACACTGACCCAGGTGGGGAGCACCGGGTTGGTCACTCCGGTCGACGCCGAAGATCTGTTCGGACGCGACGTCGACGCGGCCCGGCTCGTCGAGCGTATCCGTGACCACCGACTCGTCACACTGACCGGCCCCGGCGGTGTCGGAAAGACTCACCTCGCCCTCGCCGTGAGCCGGATCGCCGACGTCGGCGAACCCGCCTTCTGCGCACTGTCCGAGGTGACCGACCCCCACGCCGTACGGCATGCTGTGGCGGCGTCGCTCGACCTCGCCGCGACAGCCGAGCCCCTCGGCACGAAGATCCCGCCACCCGCCCACGGCAACCGGGTCCTCGTGGTCCTCGACAACTGCGAGCACGTCCTCGACGCAGCGGCCGCGGCCGCCGAAGAACTGCTCGCCGCCGAGCACGTCGGGGTGCTCGCCACGAGTCGCGAGCCGCTCCAGCTACCGGGTGAGCAGGTCGTGTCACTCGCGCCCCTCGCCGTACCGGAGGCGACAGATCCGCCGGAGACGGCGGCACACGCACCGGCTGTGGAGCTCTTCGCCGCCCGCGCCCGAGCGGTACGGGACGACTTCCGGCTGAATGAGTCGACGCTGTCGGCGGTGGCGGAGGTGTGCCGGGCGCTCGACGGGCTGCCGCTCGCCTTGGAGATCGCGGCCGCACGGGTGCGCTCGCTGTCGGTGGACGACGTCGCGGCCAGGCTGGTACGCCGCTTCACACTGCTGCGCTCGTCGACGCGCAGCCGGCCGGCGCGCCACCGGAGCCTTCACGCGGTGGTCGAGTGGTCGTACGGGCTGCTCGAGGAGGAGGAGCGCGCCCTCTTCGACGCCCTGGCCGTCTTTCCCGGCGGGTGCGACCTCGACGCGATCACCGAGGTCTGCGCCGACCTCGGCCTCGAG
>Ga0268386_10002217_pt1 | contig 13717 bp, 10 predicted proteins | sample RVTome_15_FD_200260 | JGI IMG/M metagenome (GOLD analysis project Ga0268386, IMG submission 200260) | Soil microbial communities from uranium-contaminated site in the Upper Colorado River Basin, Wyoming, United States - RVT150D86... ...
AAGGAACCGGCGCGGCGCTACCGCTCCGTGAACGAATTCTCGGAAGACATCCGCCTGCATCTGGCGTCCATGCCCGTTCTTGCACAGCCGGACAGTTGGCAATATCGCAGCGAAAAGTTCCTGCGCCGCCACACCGTCGGCGTTGCAATGTCCACCACTATGATTGCGTTACTGGTGGCGTTCGGCGTGGCCATGACGGTACAGAACAAACGAATCATCGAGGAACGGGACACGGCTAAGGAAGTATCCACATTTCTCGAAGAAATCTTCAGGGCGCCGGATCCCGGCAACGCCCGGGGGCTAGACATCACTGCCAAGGAGATATTGTCGATGGGCGCAAAAAATATAAGGCAACAGCTGGACGATCGGCCGGCGATCCAGGCAACACTGATGGAGACCATGGGTCGTGTCTACTTCAATCTGGGCGAGTACGAGCCTTCGATTGCGATGCTCGAGGAGTCGCTGACCCTGCGTCAGGAGAGCCTGGGCGACAACCACCCTGACGTTGCAGCCAGCAAGAACGCGCTGGCGGCTTCACTCATCAGAACAGCGGACTACGAGCGCGCCAGATCTCTTCTCGACGAAGCGCTCGAACTGAACCGTCGCGCGCACGGTAAATCCAGCACGGCGGTCGCCTCGACCATGTTCAACCTTGCCGAACTCCTTCAGGCAACCGGCAAACTGGACGAGGCACAGACGTTCGCGAGCGCAAGCATCGACATATACACTCCCCAGAGCGATCGCTACGCCGTTGAACTCGCCGAAGCGAAGAACGCGCTGGCCAGAATCCTGCGAGGAAAAAACGATCTGGGTGAGGCCGAGCGGCTGCAGCGGGAGGCCATTGCACTGGTCGAAACACGCCTGGGTAAAGATCACCCGTTCATTGCTTACTACCTGCAGAATCTGGCGGTCGTGCTTCAGGCGCAGGGAGAACTCGACGCGGCAGAGGCCATGTTTCGAGAATCCATCGCCGTTACTCGCAAAGTACTTGGCGAGAGACACGACTTGCTGGGTACTTCGCTCGTCACGCTCGGCACATTGCTCCATAACAAAGGCGAATACGACGAGGCCGAGAGTGCATTCAGGGATGCGCTAGCGGTGCACAAAAAAGCCAGGGGCGCGGAACATCCGTTCGTAGCCTACGATATGACGAGTCTTGCGATGTTGTTGCAGGACAAAGGGCTTTCGGACGAGGCCGAGTCCCTGTTGCGCGACGCATTGCAGCTATATGAAGCGTCAGTCGGCCCCGACCATCAATACGTGGCGTCGACGCTGACAGAACTGGGTGCCGTGCTTACGGAAAAGGGCCTGCCGCAGGATGCCGAACCGATACTGATACGCGCTGTCGAGATCCGGGCGCAGGATTATCCATCGACGCACCCGCTCGTCGCCGCGACCAATACCGTGTACGGTCACGCCCTCGCCCGTCTCGGTCGTTACGACGATGCCGAGCGCCTGCTGGTCGACAGCCTGCCGTACCTGAGAACCACGACGGGCGGGGCGGACCGTCGCACCCGTCGCGCGCTGCACTGGACCGTCGGTCTCTACGAAGATTGGGACAAACCGCAGGATGCGGCCCGCTACCGCCAGGAGATCGTTCGACTTTCGATCGATGCAAACCGCGATTAATCAATCATTTAAAACTACATATTCGAACTAATGTCATCAGAAACCGGCAACCCTGCGAGGGTCACGGACAGGGACTTAAGCCTCGCCCTGCTGTGCGACCTGATCCGCCAGCCTTCGGTGACCCCGCAGGACGCAGGCTGCCTCGATCTCATTGCGGACCTCCTTCGGCCCGCGGGCTTCACCTGCGAAGCGATGCCCTTCGGCGACGTCAGCAACCTGTGGGCCAGGCGCGGCGCTGCTTCGCCCGTCCTCTGCTTCGCCGGGCATACTGATGTCGTTCCTCCCGGCCCGCTCGACCGATGGCGCTCCGATCCGTTCGAACCGAGCTTTCGCGACGATTACCTTTACGGCCGGGGCGCCGCGGACATGAAGAGTGGACTTGCGGCAATGGTTACGGCCGCGCTGCAGTTCGTCAGCGCGCATCCGCAGCACAGCGGCAGCCTGGCGTTCCTGTTGACGAGCGACGAAGAAGGTCCGGCGCGGGACGGAACCCAGAAGGTTGTCGAGGCATTGATGGACCGCGACGAGCGCATCGACTGGTGCGTCCTCGGCGAGCCCTCCAGCCGCAGCACCCTGGGCGACACCGTTCGCATCGGCAGGCGCGGTTCGCTTGGGGCCACGGTGACGGTTCGCGGTATCCAGGGACACGTTGCATATCCAGAACAGGTGGACAATCCCATCCGACGATTCGCGCCTGTCCTGAAGGAACTGCATGACACCGTCTGGGATGAGGGCAACGAGCATTTTCCCCCCACCAGTTTCCAGGTCGTCAACATCACGAGCACGGCGGGAGCGCCGAACGTCACGCCGGCGGAATTGAAGGCGAGATTCAATTTTCGCTTCTCGACCGAGTGGAACTACGACAGCCTGCAACGCAAGGTCGAAAGCATTTTCTCAGCGCACGACATAAACTATGAGTTGCAATGGCATTTTTCCGGCGAGCCGTTCCTGACGACTCCCGGTACGCTTACCGACGCCGTCGTTCAGGCAATATCGGAGCAGTCGGGCCTGCGCCCGGAATTCTCGACGGCCGGCGGAACGTCGGACGGACGCTTTATTGCGCCTGCCGGCGCGGAAGTCGTCGAGCTGGGGCCGGTCAACGCATCCATTCACAAGGTCGACGAACACGTGCGGGTCGCGGATGTCGCCGAACTCACGTCGATGTACCGGCGGATCATGCAGTTGCTGCTTGCCGATCCCTAAAATCAGGTTTTGCGAAGGTTATTCCGGACGCCAAGCAGGCCCAGTAGCACCAGGCAGATCAGCACCCAAGCCGGCATCGAGAGGCCGAGAAAATGCCAGTCGGCGGTGGCGCACTCTCCGGAACCGGTGAAGACCAGCCTGAGCGCCTCGCTCAGGGGAAAACTGTCGATGATGTAACCGAGTCCTGGACCGCAAGCCGGCACCTGGTCAGCCGGCAGATTCTGCAGCCAGACGTGACGCCCTGCGATACCGGCGCCGGCCGCGGCAATCAGCCCGATCAGCCCGGCGTGGACGAAACGGCCCCAGCGCCGAGCCACGAACACTGCAGCGACAAGAAATACGATTCCGAGCGCGATAACCGCTACTCGCTGAAAAACACAGAGCGGACAGGGCGCCAGGAACAGCCGATGCTCCGCATAGAGCGCATACGCCATCATCGCGGCACAGGCTGCGAGTCCGATAAGGTTAACGGTACGTTTGCCGGTGAGATTCATGCATGAAGCCTTTGGTCAGAAACTGAATTCGATGTCGAGCATGACCCGATCGAAATCGGTGGGCGAGTCGCTGAACCCGCCATACTCCGAGAAGATCAGCGTTGCCGCCAGCGCGACGTGGTCCGTCAGCATGTACGAACCCTGCAGAACGTGGCCGCGAGAATCCGTGCTGCCGTCGGCCAGGTCTGAATCCGAAAGGATACCGACCAAAGCGTCGGCCTCGGTATCCCGCCATTCCCAGGACCACTCCGTCGATCCGGCCCCTTCGGCCTTACCGGCCTTCACCCCGATTGCATAGGCGGTGTCAGCAAGAGCGGCGCGCGTGTTGCGCGCCCACTCCGCGAATACGATGACGGGCCAGTCACCCACGGCCGACTCGTACTCCGCGAATAATTCGAGGACGTCATAATCGTTGAGGTAATTCCCCGCAACATCGACGCTGTTTCCACTGGCGTCATCGCCGAACAGCGGCGAATTGCCGGCCATATCGGTGTAGTCGAACCAGCCGATACCGGCGCTCAAGGTCGATGACTCCGAAACATCGAATTGGGCTCCCGCCTGCGCGGCGTACAGCCGCGACTCGACGCCGTCGTCACGATAGTCAAGGCGAAAGGCCCCGGCGGTACCGAAAAACCTGCCGGACTCGAGCGCGGCCGCGACGCCTTCCGGGTTCAGGTCGCTGTCCCACAATAAAGGAGTGTCGCCGGCGCGCTTGAGCGGATTCTTCATCTTGCCGACCGTCAACGTCAGGGCATCGTTGACGGACCACCCGACGTAGGCACGATCGATACGTACATTGTCGAGGGAAAAACTCTCGCCGAAATCCAGGTTCGTGGAGACGGGGCTGCCCTCGCCGCTCGCTATTCGTATGCCGAATTCGACCGACTCGGCCGCATCGACGCGGAACCCGAATCGCGCCCGGTAGCGTGCCCTGTCATCGTCCGCGCCGGGCTCAAGGCGAATCGTCTCGTGACGCAGTCGCAAGTCCCCCTCCAGCGCGACATGCTCCATCCACGCGCTCGCGGCCTCGGCGGATACCGCTGCGCTCACACACACGCTGCATGCCAGCAACCGGCATCCTGCATTCAAAATCACCATGGGTCTCAATTTCGCATACAGAAGGGGGTCATGAACTGCCGCTGCCGGGAATCGACGCCACTCTCGAACGAACGTAGTCCGGAACCAGTTGCGCCGGTTCGGTTACAGCTCCCTCGCGCAGTGCGGCGGCGCCGGAGTCGAGGAGGAACGATGCCCGGGGCAGCGACACCTCGGCAATACCGGCCACGCGGTCCGCGTTCAGCTTTAACAATTGCGGATAGCGTTTCCACCCCGCTCCTGCGGCATGAACATGGGCGGGACCGGGTCCTTCCAGGGATTCAATTCGGCCGACCGGCTGCAGCAGTGTCTCACCATCGGCGACGGGCAGCCCGCCCTCGCCTCTGCGGAAGCGCGCCAGGTAAACCTCGTTCATATGGGCATCCTGCGCCACGGCGACATCATCCACCGCGGTCGTCGCAAACACTTCCGCCGCGACCGCAGCGAGCGAGGAGACCGGCACGATGCCGAGGCCGGAGCCGTATGCGAGCCCCTGTGCGACCGAGGCGGCAATGCGCATGCCGATGAAAGAGCCGGGTCCGTTGCCTAGAACAATGGCATCGAGTTGAGCAAGCATTGCATCGCGCTTTTCGAGCACTTCCTCGATCATCGGGATCAGCAGTCGCGTGTGTTCCTTCGCCTGGACAACGTGCCGCTCTGCGAGCGACCCGTTGAACACCAGGGCGACCGAGCACGCGTTCGTCGAGGTCTCGAGTGCGAGCAGATTCACACTGCCTTCCGTGTCGCGTCTTCAGCATGCGGCGCCGCGTGTGAAAGAAGGAACTCCCTGACTTCATCGAGCGAGCGTGTGCTCGGCATGGGCTCGAGGCTCTTGAGAAAGACGCTGCCGTACGTTTTCGATGTGATGCGAGGGTCGCACAGAACCACTACACCAAAATCGCTGTGGTCGCGAAGCAGGCGGCCGGCACCCTGTTTCAGGCTCAATGCGGCCTGTGGCAACTGGTGCTCCGTAAATCCGTTGCCGCCCTGCCGTCTGATGAACTCCAGCCGCGCCATCATCAGCGGATCCGACGGGGAGGCGAACGGCAGCTTGTCGATGGCAACGATGCTCAGCGCAGCGCCGCGAACGTCAACGCCCTCCCAGAAGCTGCCGGTACCGAGCAGCACTGCGTTTCCATGCTGGCGGAAGCGTCGCAACAAGTCGTCGCGAGGCGCATCTCCCTGCACCAGGAGCGGCCGGCCGGTAAGCTTTTTGCGATTGGCCTTGCACCATTTGCGCGCGGCGCCGAGAGCACGGTGGCTGGTAAACAGGCAAAACATGCCGCCGGGTGTCATCTCGAGCAGGGGTACCACGCTTCGCAGCATCGCCGCCGTGTGCGCGTCGTCGGATGGCGGCGGCATCGCGGGCGGCAGATAGATGAGTCCGTGCCGGTCGAGCGCATACGGACTTGGAAACGCTAGCGATCGCGCGTCTCCCAGACCCAACCGGTCGAGGAAATGGCTGAAATCGCCGCCGATTGCGAGCGTCGCCGACGTGAATATCCAGGCTTGCCGCGCGGCAGTGATCATGGAACGGAGCGTGGCGGACACGTCCAGCGGAGTCAGGTAGAGACGTATGCTCTTCGGGTTGACGTCGAGCCAGCGAAGTCCGTCCCAGACATCGTCGCCGGCAAGATGGATAAGGGCTTCGCGGGCATCGAACAGCCGCTCGGCGAGTTTCTCGATCTCGACGGAAGGATCCGCCAGCCCGGTGACGCCCTCCTCGAGCGCTTTCAGCGCGGCCGACAGATCCATCAGCGGTTTTTCGAGGTGCTCGGCGACCGTCGCCAGTTCGTAGCGGCCTTCCTGCCGCGGCGCCGCCGCTCGCAGCGCTCGCAATCGCGAATAAGCCTTGTCGAGGCGCCTTCCCGTTTCGGCGTCCCTGAGCGAAAGGGTCGCGGCGCGCAACTCCTCGATGAGGCGTTCGAGTTCGCGGCTGCCGAGACTCAGGCCGAAGAACTGCGCGGCCAGATCCGGAATCTGGTGCGCTTCGTCCAGGATGATCGCGTCGGCACCGGGCAGGAACTCGATAAATCCTTCCTCCTTCAGCGCGAGATCGGCTAGCAGCAGGTGGTGGTTCACGACGACGAGGTCGGCCTCCTGCGCTGCCCGCCGCGCCTTCACGACATGGCAGTCGCGGTAGAACGGGCAGTCCTTGCCGAGGCAGTTGTCCGAGGTCGATGTCACCAGCGGCCAGATCCCCGAATCCTCGGCGACTTCGGTGAGCTCGGCGCGGTCGCCGCCTTGTGTTCTGTGCCTCCAGCGACGCACCGCATCGAGGTCATTCCCGGCGGCCACGCCGGCCGATGCCTCGGGCGCGACCGATTCGAGACGGTAGAGGCAAAGGTAATTCGCCCTGCCCTTCAGTAGCGCCGTGGTCACCGGGCGTCCCAGCACCTTTCCGACCAGCGGCAGGTCGCGATGATAAAGCTGGTCCTGCAGCGCCTTGGTGCCGGTGGAAATGATCGTCTTCCGGCCGCTCAGCAATGCCGGTATCAGGTAGGCGAAGGTCTTGCCGGTGCCGGTGCCCGCCTCGATGACGAGTTTTCCGTGCTCCTCCAGGGTTTCGGCGACCGCTTCGGCCATGAGGCCCTGGCCCGGGCGCGGTTGGAAGCCCGGCAGATGGACCTTGAGCGGGCTCGAGTCGGCGAAGAGATCAGTGAGGTTTTGCACGACCCGCACAATATACAGGGCCGCAGCGAAATGTAAGATCGACCTTGGGCGGCTTTAGCCCCAGTTATTCGCATCCGCGTGTGACGGTCGATCAGCCGTTGCTTCTCAGCTTGTGGCGGTTGATTTTTTCTACGAGCGTCGTGCGCCGGACGCCGAGTTCGTCTGCCGCCTGTTTCAGGCTGGCTCAGGCGACCCGGTTACGCCCGGCGTGCTTGGCACGATAGAGCCTCGCGTCCGCCGCATTCAGCAATTCCTCGGTACTTACGGCGCCATCCCACTGAGATATGCCGATACTGATCGTCACTGACAAGCTCCGGTGCAGGGTGCGCCAGGCATGGGACTCGACGGCGTGACGCAGGCTTTCGCAGAAATCCGCGGCTGCCTCGCGCGACATTCCGGGCAGGATCAGGGCGAATTCCTCGCCGCCGATGCGGGCGACGAGATCCGAAGTGCGGCAGCGCTGGCGCATCAATGCCGCGCTCTGACGGAGCACTTCGTCGCCGACTGCGTGGCCAAGTCGGTCGTTGATGAACTTGAAATGGTCGAGGTCGGCAATCGCCAGCGTCAGTGGCTGGCCGAGAGACGACGCGACTTCGATCTCCGCATCCAGCCGTCGACTGAAATGCCGCCGATTCGCGATACCCGTCAGCGGATCCTCCTGGGACTCGCGTTCAAGAGCAAGGCTGCGCTCGCGCAGTGCGGTAATCAGGCGTTCCTTGTCGCGGTTCGCCTGCTGCAGGTCCATCGTACGCTCGGCGACGCGAACTTCGAGGCGCTGGCGATAGTTCTCCAGATCTTCGAACGCCCCGGCATCGGCGACAGCGACCGCAACCTGTTCAGCGAGGTGTTGCATCAGGTGCAGATCGGCGCCCGAGTAGGCGCCCGGCTGCGAATGCCTGACGCTGAGCATTCCGATCACGTCACCTTCCTCGATCAGCGGGACCGCGATCAGCGATCCGCTGCTCCTGTCATCGGCGTCCGCTCGATGGCGTAGTGCCTCGGGAACGTCCGCCCAGTCGGAGATCAGCACATCCTTGCCGCGCGCTACTACCCAGCCGAACAGGCCCGCATCGAGCGACCTGGGATGCTCGGGCAGCCGCTTACCGCGACGTTCGTGGACGCGCACCTGAAGGGTCTGTGCATCCCGGTCTACCAGGGCCAGAAAGAACTCATCGAAGCGGAACAGGGAACGCGTCTCGTTGAGAATGCGGTCGCCGACTTCGTCGATGCGGCGCGCCCCGTGCAACGCTCTCCGGGCCGCCGAAAGCATTTCGAACGGCGCGCTTGGCGTCACTGCGACGCCCTGGGTACGGTCAATCTGGTTGAAGCTGAAGACGAAGATGGCCATCAGTATCGCGAAGAGCGCGAACGTCGCTGGCTCGCTCGAGTTGTAAAGTAATGCGGCCAGAACGCCCGCCGGTACGAACATCAGGTCCACCAGCGCGTACATCGGCCTCATCAGCTGGCGAACGTCGCGGCCGTCGAGCCTGAAATAAATGGCCATGGCGGCAACGTTGACGGCCTGCGCGCAGAGCGCCATGACCGCGAGTGGCCACAGGTCGTCAAGCCCGAGGCTGTAAAGCGGATGTTTGCCACCGGCAACCTGGTACGCATACCCGGCGACGAGCAACATGAGCGCGCTCATGGACGCGTTGTGAACACCGCGCAGTAAAGCGACTCTCGTCGACCCCTGGCTGTAATCGCGATTGAGCAGCGGCCAGAGGAAGGAGGCAATGCCGCAGATCGCCGCCGCGACCGCCGGGTTCAAGACCAGGAGCAAACCGATCTGCGGCAGACGTTCCATCGAAGTCAGGCCGATTCGCGGTGCCGGAAGGCCGAACTGCCACACGAACAGGCAAGCAGCAATACACAGGGCCGTGACCCAGAATGCGGGAAAATCCGGTGCCGTCGCCAGGCCTTGCACCAGCCACCACCCGGTGGCGGCTGAAAGCAACAGCGAATAAAGAACCAGACCTCGATAACGTGGCGCCATGCCACTAAGTGTACGTGTGCCGGCGTGAATCTGGGGAAACCCCGGTCACAAGTGGGCAATCACCGCGGTGATCCGGCGGCAAAGCTGACTTATGTAAAGGAACAGGCCGGCGCCGTCATACCGGCGCGCTCAGCGGCCGAGAAATTCGCTGATCCCGTTGAGCAGCATCTGTACGCTGATCATCACGAGCACCATGCCCATGAGGCGTTCCATGGCCATCAATCCGCGCTCTCCGAGAATTCGATAAAAGAACGGCGCCGCGACGAGAATCGCAGCGGTGAGAAACCAGGCCAGCGACATTGCCAGCCACAGAGCCATGGTGCCGCCCGGGTCGGCGCGCTGCAGGAGCAACAGCGCGGCGAGCGCCGAAGGTCCGGCGATCAGCGGAATCGCGAGCGGCACAACGAGCGGCTCGCCTTCCGGCAACGCACCGTCGGCGCGAGTCTGCGGAAAAATCATGCGCAGGGCGATGATGAACAACACGATGCCGCCTGCGATGCTGATCGTCTCCTGGTCGAGCTGCAGAACCTTGAGCACCACCTCGCCGAGGAGGAGGAACAAAAGCAGCACGAAATAGGCGATGAGAACCTCGCGCACCAGAACCGTGCGTCGCCGCTCTGGCGGGACACTCTTCAACACCGACAGGAAAATGGGCACGTTCCCGAGCGGGTCCATGATCAGGAACAGAGTGATGACAGCCGAAGCCAGGTCGTTCATCCGCACAGGTTAACCCGGCCCGATCTCTGCCACCTACACCCCGCAGCGGATGCGCCGAGCCGTCCGCATGACCGCTCGGACCACCGCAGAGGTCACAAGATGAAAGCTGTTAAAACATGCATTTATATCGACTCTTTCATCGTCTTCGAGCCGCGAACTCGTCGTTCGCGGCAGTCTCGCCCTTGATCGACAGCTCGATGCCGCGGAATGCGATCGTATCGCCGGACTGGAAGGTACCGTTGAGATCACGGCACCGCCCGAATCAACCACTTCGTAGTTCGAGGAATCGACGAAGCGCACAATGTAGTCGTCCTGGTCGTATTGCGCCGGATCCGTCACGCCGCCCTGCCCGGCAATGCCGGACCGCTGTTCCCTGCCGCGGCTGTAATCGAGAACGCGCCGTTGCCGTTCCGGATATCGAAGAACACGGCGTTTCCGGGATCGCCGTCGGCAACCTGCCGGTTCTCGCCGATGCGGATCATGCGTTGTCCCTGGTCGCCGTTGTAACTGAATTCGGCGCCGTTCTGCGCTACGGGTGGGGTGGCGTCGCGATTGCCGGCAAAGAGATAGCGACCGTTGCCGTCCTTCTCGTTCGCGAGCTGCAGCAACGCGTCGACGTGCTGGCGCATTTCCGCGGCAATCAGCGCGCGCGACTCGTCCGACTGGCTTGCGTTGTTCGCCTGCAGGGCCAGCTCGCGTACGCGTTGCAGGGTATTGCTGGTGCTTTGCAGCGCGGATTCCTCGTATGCCAGGCGGTTGGTCGCCATGGTCGCGTTACGATCGAACTGCTCGAGGCGCGACATCGACTCGCGCAGGTTTAAAGACCTCGCCGCTGCAAACGGGTCCTCCGCGGGCGTCAAGTGCTTCCGGGCGCTGGTGATCTGCCGTTGCGTATGGTCGAGCGCCGACTGCAGCTTAAGCATCAGGCTCAATCCCTGGTGGAACGCTCCACTGGTCGAAATGCGCATCGCTTATCTCCTCGTCGCAGCGAGCAGGCTGTCGAACAGCGAGTTCGCAACGCTTACGATCTGGGCGGCTGCGGGGTAGGCCTGCTGGTAACGGATCAGGTTTGCCGCTTTCTCGTCCGGGTTCACGGCAGAAGTGGACAACTGCGCGTCCTAGGCATTGGCCAGAATGACGTTCTGTGCCTCCAAGTTCGACTTGATCTGGTGCGTGGCGCCGCCCACGGCCGCCACGAGTTGACCGTAGTTCTCGTTAACGCTGACCGTGCTCCAGGACGAGCGTCGGGCCCTCGAGAATCGCAATGCAGAAGCGCTCGGCATCGTCGCTGAACAAAAGCGCGACCGCGTCGCCGGGCTCGAAGCGCTGGACGCGAAACAGAGAGCAGTCGAAACGAGCGTCGACGAAACCGGGAGGCCGCGAGATCGCTGGAACTCCTTTCTTTCCATCGTCGGCCGTTGTAACACTCTGAACACAACCAACGGCGCGATCATTCGCCTGCGCCGGCAGCAGGTCGGTGATGCGCTGCGACTGGTCAGCGGGAGCGGCGCGGAAACGTACGGACCGTTCGGAACCGAATCACCCTCGCGGCCGCGTCGCGCGCTGGCTGCCATCTAGAGCCGTTGCCTTGTTGATCCTGAGCCGAAAAGACGCCGAGCGAATTCTTATCCGTCCCGGCGCCGATCTCGATCCACAGACGACGGTCGCGGACCTGTTTCGCGACGGCCCGATCGAGATCACCATATTCTCGCAAGGCGACGTCAAGATGGGCGTTCACGCTCCCCGCCAGCTTTCGATCTGGCGCAAAGGGCCTGCAGACACCTGAGAACTCCGCCGCGGGCATCATTCATCGGGGGATACGTCGGCGGTTCATGAAAAATGCGGTAGAGGCGCCGCAGGTGCTTCCGCGCCCCCGGGGTGCGAAATCCCCCCCGCTCTGTATAATTCCGCTGCCTGCTCGCGTGATTCGGCAACGCCGCACGCTCCCTGTAATAGAATAACGGTCATAAATGAACGGGATGCCACGGCCGCCGTTGGCGAATATCGCCGACATCCACTAATCCAGAGTATTTGTTATGACAACCAGGCTTTCGGCCCTTCAGGATTGGGTGGATTCCGTTGCCAAGTTGACGCAACCGGAAGACATCCACTGGTGCAACGGCAGCGAGTCCGAATACAAGCGCCTTGTGAACCAGATGAACCGCACCGGGGATCTGGTGGAACTCGACCAGGAAACCTATCCGCATTGCTACCTGCATCGCTCGGATCCGTCCGATGTGGCGCGTGTCGAGCACCTGACGTATGTCTGCACCAGGAACAGGGAAGATGCGGGCGAGAATAACAACTGGATGAATCCCGATGAGGCGCATCGCAAGATCGATGCGCTGTTCGAGGGCGTGATGCAGGGCAGGACGATGTACGTCATACCCTATTGCATGGGACCGATCGACTCGCCGTACGCGCGACTCGGCGTCGAAATCACGGACAGCCCCTACGTAGTGATCAACATGAAGCTGATGACGCGCATGGGCTCCGCCGCCCTCGCGCGCATCGAGAAGGAAGGGCAGTTCGTCAAGGGACTGCATTCGACCGGCGAACTTGATCCTGACAAGCGCTTCATCATGCACTTCCCGGAGGAGCTTTCGATCAAGAGCATCGGCTCCGGATACGGGGGCAATGCATTGCTAGGGAAGAAATGCCATGCGCTGCGGATCGCGAGCTGGCAGGCGCGCCAGGAAGGCTGGCTTGCCGAGCACATGTTGATTGTCGGCGTTGAGAATCCGCAGGGCGAGACGCATTACATCGCGTGTGCATTTCCGTCCGCCTGCGGCAAGACCAACCTGGCAATGTTGATCCCCCCCGAGTCGCACGCGGGCTGGAAGATCTGGACGCTCGGCGACGACATCGCGTGGATGCATCTGGACCACGAAGGAAAGCTGCGCGCGATAAACCCGGAGGCGGGTTACTTCGGCGTCGTGCCCGGCACCAACGCAAAGACCAACAAAAACGCATTCGACATGATTCGAAGCGACACGATATTTACGAACGTCGCAATGACCGCCGAGAACCAGCCGTGGTGGGAAGACAAGAAGGTCGGCAAGCCGGCCGTCGACTGGCAGGGGCGCAAGTACCAGCCGGGTAACGGGCCCGCCGCGCACCCGAATTCCCGGTTCACGGTATCGGCAAAGAAAAACCCCAGCTACTCGGAACTCGCGGAAGCACCCGAAGGCGTGCCGATCTCCGCCCTCGTGTTCGGCGGGCGGCGCAAGGAGTTGGCGCCGCTCGTCTACGAGGCAAAAAGCTGGCGGCACGGCGTGCTAATCGGCGCCGGCGTCGCGTCCGAAACGACCGCCGCTGCGTCCGGCGCGGTCGGGGTCGTGCGGCGGGACCCGATGGCCATGAAACCCTTCTGTGGCTACAACTTCGCCGACTACTGGGCGCACTGGCTGTCGTTTGCCGAAAAATCGGACCAGCTGCCGAAAATCTTTCACGTCAACTGGTTTCGCCAGGATGCCGCGGGGCGATTTTTGTGGCCGGGCTTCGGCGACAACCTGCGGGTACTGCGATGGATCATCGACCGTTGCAAGAACAAGGTCGGCGCACGAGAGACGCCCATCGGCTGGCTGCCGGAGCCCGAGGATATCGACACCAGCGGTCTCGACGTCAAGGCGGAAACGCTCGAAGCCCTGCTCGCGGTCAACGTCGACCAGTGGAAGACCGAGATGGACTCGATCGGCAGCTATCTCGACGGCTTTGGCGATCGACTCCCGGCCGAACTGAAAAGCGAGCACGAGAAAGTCGTCACTGCGCTACAGCGGGCGTAGCTCATCCGCTGCCCTTGACGCAGTTCGTATTATTCATGAATGGGCTACTGCCCTGCCACGAAGGCAACTACTCTTCGCAGATAAAGTGGATCGCCAGCGGCGTGCCGGGCTTCGCCACCCGCCCGAGA
>Ga0268386_10002219_pt1 | contig 13711 bp, 13 predicted proteins | sample RVTome_15_FD_200260 | JGI IMG/M metagenome (GOLD analysis project Ga0268386, IMG submission 200260) | Soil microbial communities from uranium-contaminated site in the Upper Colorado River Basin, Wyoming, United States - RVT150D86... ...
TTGCGTCGCAAACATCCCTGTTTGCGACGATCCACGACTGGAGGACGCAGGAGTGGGCCGAACCTGTGCCGGAGCTGAAAAGCTTCCCCCCCGCCGCGACTCCGCTGTAACGTGCGCAGTGCGCGAAGAATCCGTCCCTTCGTCATTCGCACGAGATAGGTCGTCGACGCGCTAGAATCGCCATATGAGTACAGCCAGCAGTACTGTGACCGTCCGGGGACGGTTCGCGATGCACCGGGGCGGTTTCCTGGAGTCGCCGACGATCGCGTATGAAACCTGGGGCACATTGCAGGGAAGCGGGGACAACGCGATATTGCTGTTCACCGGCCTGTCGCCGTCCGCGCACGCTGCGTCATCGACGGCCAACCCGGCGGCGGGTTGGTGGGAGGACATGATCGGTTCGGGGCTGCCGCTCGATTCCGATCGCTACTTCATTATCTGCGTCAACTCCCTCGGCAGCTGCTTCGGCTCCACCGGACCGGCTTCGGTCAATCCCGCGACGGGTCAGCGATACCGCCTCACCTTCCCGGTGCTTACGCTCGAGGATGTCGCGAACGGCGGTTATGAGGTCCTGAAGCATCTCGGGATCGATCATCTCCACACGGTCATCGGCGCGTCCATGGGCGGCATGAGCGCGCTTGCGTTCTGTGTGCGTCACCCGGAGGTGAGTGAGGGCTTTATATCGATCTCCTCGGCCACTCGCGCCTTGCCGTTCTCCATAGCAGTCCGTTCCCTGCAGCGTGAGATGATCCGGCGGGATCCGAAATGGGCGAACGGCAATTACGATCCTGCGGATCCGCCGGTGATGGGGCCGAGGATGGCGAGAAAGCTCGGGATGATCACATACCGCTCGGCACAGGAGTGGGACCAGCGCTTTGGCCGCGAACGGGTCAGCACGGAAGAACAGAGCGGTGACCCTTTTCGCATCGATTTCGCGGTTGAGTCCTACCTGGAGTCGCATGCCGGCAAGTTCACCGGGCAATTCGATCCTAATTGCTACCTGTACCTGTCGCGCGCATCCGATCTGTTCGACCTCGCCGAGCATGGCGGGTCCCTCAGATCCGGTTTCCGCAGGCTGAAGCTCAAACGCGCCCTGGTAATCGGAGTGCAATCCGACATCCTGTTCCCGCTGCACCAGCAGAAGGAACTGGCCGATGGCATGTCCGGGGTTGTCGACGAAGTGAAGTTCGTTGCGCTCGATTCCATCAAGGGCCACGATTCGTTTCTCGTGGACATGGATGCGTTTCGTCCGGTCATCTGTGACTGGTTCGAGGCGCGTCGCCTGGAGTCGCGGACTGCGACACGATCGGCTGTCTGAACACGATGCCCGGTGTTAGAATTTGCTCCCTTTCGATGGTATGAATTCGGAGATCAAGCATGGCCGTTTCCGGCCTCGGCGAACTGATCAGCCTGGTTGACGCGGCGGTCGCGAAAGAGGATGTCACCGAGACTGTCGAGGCGATCAAGGGGGAACTTTGTCGCCTGATCCGCTCCGGGCAGATCGAGCTGCCGCCTGAACTCACCCGCCGGGTTGAAGGGCATTACGCGCGCCGGCTGGTGCATCGCGACGAAAAGCGGGGTTACTCGATCGTCGTAATGACTTGGGGTCCGGGACAGTGCACGCCGATCCACGATCACTCCGGCATGTGGTGTGTCGAGGGTGTCTGGGGCGGCAGTATCGATGTGCAGCAGTACGAGCTCACGCAGTCGGGTAAGTGCGGTTTTCGCTTCGAGCCGCGCAACTCCTACGAGGCCGGCGTCGGAAGCGCCGGTTGTCTCATCCCGCCGTACGAGTACCACAGCATCAGCAATCCCTCCGAGAATGCGACGGCGGTGTCGGTGCACATCTATGGCGGAGAAATGCAATGCTGCAACGTTTTCGAAAAGCAGCGCGACGGTACGTACGTGCCGCGTCAGCGGCCGCTCGGCTACGACAGCTAGCCTTCTTCAACGAACCTACGACGTGTACCAGGTGGCCAAACGTTCATGAATGAATGGCACTCAAGTTATGCGCTTGGGCATCGTCGGCGGCAAACGCAACAACCACTGCCCTAAAGGCCTCAGCCGGCCGAGGCCGGAATCTGCCACTAAGCCCCATCCGAGCCTGGCCTTGAGCGCCGGCAATTCGCGCCAGGTAGGTGCCATTCGGGTTAGGGAGCCTGTGGGGGGGCGAGCATGAGCGCCGGATCGATGGCCGTTCCGTTCAGGTAGACACCGAAGTGCAGGTGAGCGCCGGTCACTCGACCGGTGGCGCCGACTTTTCCGATTGTCGCGCCTTTTTCGAGACTGCCACCCTGCCGGACCTCGATACTGTCGAGATGGCAATACATCGTCATCAGTCCTTGCCCATGATCGATGAGGATGGTGTTTCCGTTGAAGAAAAAGTCCGCGGCAATGCTGACGACTCCATCCGCCGCCGCGAGAATCGATGAGCCTTTCACGGCAGCAATATCCATGCCCTTGTGTGGCGCTCTCGGCTGGTTATTGAAGAATCGCCTGAAGCCGAACGTCGGGCTCTGCTCTCCCGCGACGGGCACAAGTAACTGGAGGTCCGCCAGTTCCGATTCCCGCCACGCTCCGAGCGCCGCATCGATCAGTTTGCGCTCCGAGACGATGCGCTCGAGCTGCTGCGGGTCGGGGTCCACGTAACTTCGATTCTGCACCGTAAGACGCTGCTCGCGGTAGGCATGAGGCTTGACCTCGAAGAGATGTTCCGTAACCGGCTGGTTCGGCGTCGCGATCGACACGAATGCGGGGCCACCCTCGAAGTCAAGCGGTATGCCAACTATCGCGACCCATTCCTGGCCGTGTTGTAGCACCAGCGCGCGTCTGTCACCGAACTTCACGACGGGCGGAGAGGTCTCACCCGGCATTACGCCGAGCGGAATGACTGCGATTCCACCGGGGCGCGGTGCGTTTTGCGGAATGGCTGCCGGCGCCGCTGAAGCCACAAGCAGCGCGAGCGCGAGTGCGATCCGGGCATCAAACGGCCTCATCGGCTTCACCCTCCGATCGCGTCACCGTCGCCTGCACGCTGCCGCGCGCGAGTTGTGCGCGTACCGCTCTCCCGGGCGCGACTGTCGCCGCGTCTATCAGCACGTGTCCGGTTTCGACATCGGTCACGATTGCATAGCCGCGAGTCAGCGTGGCGAGCGGACTGACGGACTGCAGGGCACGCTCCGCCAGGCGCAGGCGCATGCGCAGGCGCTCGACGGGGAGCGGGCCAAGGCGCAGCAGGCGGGTTTGCAGGTCCGCCCCGCGTCGCGAGGTCCGCTCCAGCCTTCGCAGTGGGGCCCCGGCAAGGACGCGGGAGCATATCTGGTCCAGCAGGCGCCCGCGGCGCGTAAATTCGTGCCGCATTGCCCCCGCCAGCGCCCGTGTCAGGTCCCGCAGGCGCTCGGACTGCTGGCGCAGCCGCGACGCAGGGCTGCACTGGTTCAATCGCCGTGACAGCCAGTCGAACGCCTGGAACGCGTTCCCGAGACGACGGCGCATCTGCAATGCGAGGCGCGCCGACAGCCCGACCAGCGAACGCTGCCACTCCAGCTGGTCGGGAGCCACGAGTTCCGCGGCGCCGGAGGGTGTCGGTGCCCGCACGTCCGCGGCGAAGTCCGCAATCGTGACGTCGACCTCGTGACCCACGCCGCTGACGATCGGGATCGGGCAACTCCTCATGGCGCGTGCCAGCGCTTCCTCGTTGAATGCCCACAGGTCCTCGAGTGAGCCGCCACCGCGTCCAATGATCAGCACGTCGCACTCATTGCGCCTGGCGGCCCGGTCGAGCGCGGCGATCAGGCCAGGCACTGCGGCATCTCCCTGCACGGGTGACGGATAGATGACGACCGGAATCGAGGGAAAGCGACGGCGCAGCACTGTCAGGATGTCGCGGATGGCGGCACCGCTTGGCGAGGTGATGACTCCGATGCGGCGCGGCAGCAGGGGCAAAGGACGTTTCCTGTCCGAATCGAACAAACCCTCGGCCGCGAGCTTCTTTTTCAACAGGTCGAAACGTCGCCGCAGTTCTCCTTCGCCCGCCGGCTCGACCTGTTCGACGATGAACTGGTACTCGCCCCGGGGTTCGTAGATGCTGACGCGACCGAGGACCAGCACCTGGTCGCCGTCGCGGATGCGGTTGGTCGCTGCACGCTGTCGCTGGCGAAACCAGGCGCAGCGGATCTGGGCCGCCTCGTCCTTCAGGCCGAAGTACAAATGCCCCGAAGCCGGCCGTGCAAGGTTGGATATTTCGCCGTGTACCCACAACCGCGCCATGCCGCGTTCCAGCAACAGGCGAGTCTGCCGGTTCAGTTCTGAAACAGTGATTGCACCTTCGGCGACAGTTTGTTCGAGGATTTCGCGCACCTGCGGAAGTATAAGTCACGGCTGCGGTTATTCACCCGGCGGACATGCCTGATTGAGGTTTACCCGCATTTAGCTGCCGCGTACAATCGACCGTTTAACCAGCGGCCCGCCCTCCCGGGCACTGGTGAGCTGCCCCGAGCACCCATCCAGAATATGCGAATCGCCAAGGAAGCACTGACATTCGACGATGTCCTCCTGCAACCCGACTACTCGGACGTCCTTCCACGGGAAGTCGATCTGTCGACAAAACTCACCCCGGCAATAACTCTCAACATCCCGCTCATGTCTGCTGCGATGGATACCGTCACGGAATCCAGCCTGGCCATCTGCCTCGCTCAGGAAGGCGGGATAGGCATCATCCACAAAAACATGAGCCCCGAGGAACAGACGCGGCAGGTTCTCAGGGTCAAGAAGTTCGAAAGCGGCATTGTTCGCGATCCTATTACGGTTCCGCCGACCGCCACGATCCGCGAGGTCATTCAGCTTACGCGATCGCTCAATATATCCGGCGTTCCGGTCGTGGAAGGAAAAGAGACGCTGGGCATCGTTACGCATCGCGACCTTCGTTTCGAGACCAGGCTGGATGCTCCTGTATCGACGGTCATGACCCCGAAAGAACGCCTCGTGACGGTGCGTGAAGGCGCGGATGATGACGAGGTACTCTCGCTGCTGCATCGCCACCGCATCGAGAAGGTTTTGGTCGTTTCCGAAAACTTCGAACTGCGCGGGATGATTACGGCCAAGGACTTCCAGAAGGCATCCGACTACCCGCGTGCCTGCAAGGATAGTAACGGTGCGTTGCGCGTCGGCGCCGCTGTCGGAACCGGATTCGATACGGACGATCGCGTAGCTTCGCTCGTACAGGCCGGTGTTGACGTAGTCGTCGTCGACACTTCGCACGGTTTCTCGCAGGGCGTCATCGACCGGGTTGCGAGGATCCGCAAGCAGTTTCCCGACCTGCAGATTATTGCGGGCAACGTCGTTACCGCGGAGGCGGCGCTTGCGCTGGCCGAAGCAGGGGCCGACGCCGTAAAGGTCGGTATCGGCCCGGGCTCTATCTGCACAACCAGAGTGATCGCAGGAGTCGGAGTGCCGCAGGTTTCTGCGGTGGCCGAGGTGGCGCAGGCACTCAAGGATCGCGCCGTTCCGCTCATTTCCGATGGCGGGATTCGTTACTCCGGCGATATTGCCAAGGCCCTCGTTGCGGGCGCGTATTCGGTCATGATCGGCAGCCTCTTCGCCGGCACGGAGGAATCACCGGGCGAGGTCGAGTTGTACCAGGGGCGCTCTTACAAGACCTATCGTGGCATGGGATCGCTCGGCGCGATGGGGCAGACGCACGGGTCCTCCGACCGCTATTTCCAGGACGCGACGGAGGAACTCGAGAAGCTGGTGCCGGAAGGAATCGAAGGCCGCGTGGCATACAAGGGCAGTGCTGTCGCAATCGTGCACCAGCTGATGGGTGGAGTCAGGGCCGCGATGGGCTACACAGGCAGCCACACCATCGACGAAATGCGCACACGCCCGAAGTTCGTAAAAATCACGAGCGCCGGTATGCGCGAAAGCCACGTGCACGACGTGACGATTACGAAAGAAGCGCCGAACTACCGCATCAATAGCTGACACCGGTCCGTGAATGTTATGAGCCAGGCCGCGAAACAGGCTTCCGCCACACTCCCCGACATACACGCCGATCGGGTGCTGATACTCGACTTCGGCAGCCAGTACACGCAGTTGATCGCCCGTCGAGTCCGGGAGTGTGGGGCATATTCCGAAATACACCCCTGGGACATGGACGACGACGCGTTGCGGGCATGGCAGCCGAAGGGCATCGTGCTTTCGGGGGGTCCCGAGTCCGTGACGATCGAGATGACGCCCAGGGTTTCGCAAGCGGTTTTCGACCTGGGCGTTCCGGTGCTCGGCATCTGCTATGGCATGCAGACGATGGTGGCTCAGCTCGGCGGGAAAGTGGAGACGCACTCGCACCGGGAGTTCGGTTACGCGGAAATACATGCGTCGAGTTCACGTCTGCTGGAAGGTCTCAATGACGCTCCGGACGAGTCCGCCGTTCCGTTGCTGAAGGTATGGATGAGTCATGGCGACCGTGTCGCGGAGGCACCGAAGGGCTTTCGGGTCACTGCGAGCAGCGCCAATTCGCCCCTTGCGGCGATCGAGGATCCGGAGCGACATTACTACGGCGTACAGTTTCACCCGGAAGTCACGCATACGCCGAAAGGCCAGGAAATCATTCGCCGCTTCGTTCGCGACATATGCGATTGCGCGGGCGAGTGGACCGCGAAGAACATCGTAGAGGACGCAATCGCCGAAGTGCGCGGCCAGGTGGGCAGCGGAAAGGTGCTTCTCGGTCTGTCCGGCGGGGTCGATTCGTCAGTCGTTGCGGCGCTTCTGCATAAAGCCATCGGCGAGCGGTTGATCTGCGTGTTTGTCGATCACGGCCTGATGCGCGCAGGGGAAGGCGACCAGGTGATGGAAACGTTCGCGGAGCACCTCGGGGTAAACGTTATCCGGGTTAACGCGAGTGAACGTTTTTTTTCTGCCCTGGAGGGTGTCTCCGACCCTGAAGAAAAGCGAAAAGTCATCGGAAGACTTTTTGTCGAAGTCTTCGAGGAAGAAGCCCTCAAGCTGGAGGGAATCAACTGGCTCGCGCAAGGAACGATATACCCGGACGTGATCGAATCGGCCGGCTCATCCACGGGGAAGGCTCACGTAATAAAATCGCACCACAATGTCGGGGGGCTCCCCGAGGATATGCGCATGAACCTCGTAGAGCCGCTCCGCGAGCTGTTCAAGGACGAGGTCCGGAGGATCGGCCTGGAGCTCGGGCTGCCGCCGGGGATCGTGCAGAGGCACCCGTTTCCGGGGCCGGGTCTCGGCGTGCGCGTCCTTGGTGAGGTTCGGCCGGAGTTCGTCAGACTGCTGCAAAGCGCCGACCGGATCTTCATCGACGAGCTGCGCAAACACGATCTTTACGACAAGACCAGCCAGGCCTTCGCGGTGTTCCTGCCGGTTCGTTCCGTCGGGGTCATGGGCGATGGGCGGCGTTATGACTATGTGATCGCCCTGCGAGCCGTCGAGACGATCGACTTCATGACCGCGCGCTGGGCCCGCTTGCCGTACGAGTTTCTCGAGCATGTGTCCTTGAGGATCATCAACGAGGTCGACGGCATCTCCCGCGTTACCTACGATATCTCCGGGAAGCCGCCGGCGACGATCGAGTGGGAGTAAGGCGTTTCAACATCGCCGGCGGGGGCAGCCTTATGAAGGAATGGCTCCCTTCGGTCCGCTTTATTTCCTTCATAAGGCCACCCCCGCCGGCAATGTTGAAACGCCTGTGCCATCGATCGTGACCGGGCAGTGAGCGAGGCCTGGTCGGAAACCGATGCTCGCTTCATGGCAGTGGCGCTCGAGAAAGCCCGCGAGGCGCTGCCGGCGGGGGAGGTCCCGGTCGGTGCGATCGTCGTCGTCGCTGACAAGGTGATCGGGTCCGGGCACAACCACAGCATCAGGAACTGCGATCCTACCGCGCATGCGGAGATTATCGCCCTGCGCGAAGCGGCGAAGGCCATCGGTAACTATCGCATCACCGACGGGACTGCCTACGTGACTCTGGAGCCCTGCCCAATGTGCATCGGCGCGATGCTGCATGCGCGTATTCGTCGCCTGGTGTTCGGGGCATACGATCCCAGGGCGGGCGCCGCCGGAAGCGTTATCGATCTATGCAACGATCGGCGCCTGAACCATCGCATCGAGGTCAACGGCGGGTTGCTCGGCGAGGAATGCGGGAGCTTGCTCAAGGACTTCTTCGCCGCCAGGAGGGGGTGAAACCGACCTCAGTCGTTCTTCGCTATCTCGATCAGCCCGCGATTTTCGAGCTGCTCGCCGGGACCCGGTTGCGCGCCCTCGCGTTCCTCGTTCTCGGTGATCCAGCGCAGGATATTGTAGTAATTGCGGATGTTGTTGACGTAGAGCACCGGCTCCCAGCCGCGCGCGTAGCCGTACTTGACGCGGGAATACCACTGCTTCCTCGCAAGCAACGGCAGGGTTTTGCTCACGTCCACCCAGGCGTCGGGATCACCGCCTTGCCATTCGACGATCTGTCGCGCGTCGAGAAGGTGATTGAACCCGACGTTGTAAGCGGCAAGCGCCATCCACGTGCGATCGGGCTCGTCGACGGAATCGGGAATGCGCTCCATCTGGCGCGCATAGAATTCTGCCCCACCGAAAATACTGCTTTCGGGATCCAGCCTGTCTTCGATGTCGAGGTAATCAGCTGTCGCCTGCGTCAGCATCATGATGCCTCTGACCCCGGTGGGGGAGACCGCGTGCGACCGCCAATGCGACTCCTGGTATCCGATTGCCGCCAGCAGCCGCCAATCGACGGCGTGCGCGTTCCCGGCTTCCTCGAATGCCCGGCGGTAACGCGGCAGGCGGCTGTCGAAATGCCGTACGAACGCTCGCGTGCCCACGTAGTCAAACTGCTCGGCATGGCCGTAGTAACGGTCGTGCACCTGCGCCAGCACACCTTCACGGCCGGCTTCGATCAGGTATTCGTCAGCGCGCCGCAACAGGCTGTCTCCGTCTTCCTGGCGGAACGCCCACGCAATGGGCCCCTCGATTTCCAGGTCGAGCGCCACTCGCAGCTCGGGATAGAAGTGACGCTGAATGTTGAAGTCCGAGCTGTCGGCGACAGTGAAGTCCAGCTCGCCGGACGCCACCTTCTCGAGCAGATCCGCGACCTCCACGTCGCCATTTTCGGACCACCGCAGCCCGGGGTAGATCTCACTCAGGGAAGCGAGCATGTCGGAGTGACTGCTGCCGGCTACCACTTCGATGGTGCGGCCGGCCGCCTCCTCGATCGACCTGGGGCGGCCCGTCCCCAGCTTGTAGATCAAATGCATGTCGACGGCGTTGTAGGGGTGTCCGTAACTGGCGAAGTCGCGACTGGAGTTCGTCAAGGAGAGCCCCGCGGCCGCAAGGTGAGCATCGCCCGAGAGCAGCCTTGGCATCACCTCCGACACGCTCTCGACGGTTTCGATGACAAGCGAGACGCCGAGTTCATCGGCAAGTCCCTTTACCAGGTCGAACTCCGGACCTGCCGGACCGTCGGCGCCGACGAAATACGTGGTTGGCGTGTGGCGCGTCACGACTCGCAGCTGACCCAGTTCCAGAACCTGGTCCAGCAAAGGCGGCGGCGACGAACAGGTGCCGAGTAGCACTGCCAGCAACGTGTAGATGAACAGTCGCAAATAATGTCTCCGGAATCCGTGCAATGTTGCCGGCTCGAATCTGTCATTCCGTGCCGGGGCGGGCCTCTCAAACCACCGCGTCAGAATGAAGATGCAGGCGGACGGTCGTCCCTGTGTCTCCCGACTGTCCCTCTTGTTCTGCGCCGAGAGGGGAAGGGGGCCGGTCCGCGCGAAGCACTAGGCTACCTCAGACGGGTCTCCAAAGCAGCGCTTTTGGGCGTAGCATCAAGCGATTTTGTGACCTGCGTTCATTTCCAGTTCTCCCATAACAGGTCCCGGCCAGAAGGCGATTCCGTCCGGAACTGCTGCCACAAAAAAGCGGCCCGATCAGCACCCACGCAAGGAAAACAATATGAAAAACAAGCTATTGACGATCTTGATCGCCTGCAGGTCATCGGCAAGGGCCAGCAACTGATTGATCCGGACCCGGCATTTCGCCGGGTGGCAGCATGACCTCCCTGGAATGCGCCGAGGCATGGAAGGAACCGAAGTAAGTCGGTAGACTCCGCGGTCCGGAGCGGGGGTTGCGTCCGTCGGATTGCGAAAGTGATCCAGTCAGTCGCTGCAGGAGTTTGCCCCGCGAGCGGCATGACGCGGGTGGTGGCGCCCGCAAGGTCTGTCTAGGAGAGGTGCCAGAGTGGTCGAATGGGCTTGACTCGAAATCAAGAGTACGGGTAACCGTACCGTGGGTTCGAATCCCACCCTCTCCGCCAATAAATTAGTATAATCAGTAACTTAGAATATAAACTAGCCTAAGCCCATACTATAGCCCATACCCAGCTCTAGAGTAGCCCTCAATAAATCAGCAAAATCGTTAGCTGCATCGCCTGGGCTGTGGCCGTCTCCTGGGGATCGAGAATGAATAGGTCCGATCACGAAACGCTTCAGGAGCGCTTACTTCAACTTGAAGAACAGGCAGGAATAAAGGAGCGAGCAGAGAAGGCTCGGGAGGGGGCTTTTATACCCTACGGAGTCTTTGATGATCCAGAGCTGGACCCAGATGACCCCACGGCCGACAACGACAATTACTGGGATCACGAATGGGACAATGAGCGTCGCAAGACTAGGGCTGCGTATTTCTCAGTTGCCGATATTGCGCTTCGGCGTGAGCTAATAGCCGCGAGAAGGCGGATCGATGCCGGCTTTCGCAAATCTGCCTACGCCTCGATTCAGGAGGCGGAGAAAGAACTAACTGCCGTCGAAAGAGAATCCAAAAGTGGTCGGGCATGGAGGGCGGTTGCCATGATTGCGGCAACCTGGGTAATTCTTGGAGCGGTCGCCGGCAGGTTCACGCGCCTTGGCCTCGAATTCGGCGCGATACTCGGTCTGGCGATTGGCTATTTCGCCGCTCAGTCAACGCAAGAGAGAGAGCGGGCGAGGCTTGAGGGTAGCGTCAACGCCGCAAGAGACACGGTGAAAGACGCAAAAAAAGAGTTCTCGGTCACAAACCAGATTCAACCGGAGTTCTTCTCCGTTGAGGAAGAGCTGTCGGGCGAGAAAGACAGGGAGTTCGACCTCGGGTGTGCCGTTGCGAATCGGGCGGACTTCCGAAGGTCGCAGAAACAGAGTGCCAGATCGCTATCATTAGATACCAATACTGCGCATTCTGCCTCACGCATCCAAGCGTCGTTTAGCATACGCACGGCCATGTTTACGTCTGACCCTTTTCTTCGTGGGTGATTACATCGACACTCGGCCCTGAAGCGACCTCCCATCCGTTGGCTGCGTTCCAACATTGATGATTTAGCTCCTGGGACACCAACAATCTCGCATTCGGTGCTGCGAAGCACGGCCTTACTAAAGGCGCAGACGTCCAGCCATTTGTATGGTGTCCGCTTCAGGCAGGAGTAGTAGAGGTTAAAGCCGTCAATGTAGACTATTGTTTTTATTCTGCCACCCCCAGAAAAGGCAAAGGCCCCCGGAGGGGCCTCGCGACCATGACCAACGGGCCATGGCGGTGTGCTGTTTATGATCGGGCCTCGGTTGCGATTGTCAAGTTACGGGGTGGCAAATTCGCTAGTCGGCGGCTGCATATACCCCCTCAGACACCCCCCCTAACCGGGGGTTTTGCGAACGTTCGGCCCGTCGGTAAATGGTTTGCCAAGGGTCGGCGGATATAGCCTGACAGCACCGCGATTCAGACTTACAGCCGCGGCTCCGGCCGGGGTTTTTCGTTGTCCGAATTGCTTTCGGAGTATGCTCACAAAGATAAAACAAGAGAAGTTCGACATTGGGGGCGATCATGCGTAAGACCCGTAGCTTTCAGGGGCGGGGCGAGCTGATCTGTGGCGACGAGAGGGTTAAGGTTGCCTATCAGGTGGACTTGATCAGCGACGAGCTTGGCAACGAAGAGGCCAGCGGATCGCTGCAGTTACCAGCTTCTTTTGCTTTCCAGGCTGCGCTGTACACAACATGCCGGCTCATCCTAGAGAATGAGCAGGAAATGGCGGTTTACGTTACTCCGAACCCTAGTGGAGGCGTGTACATCCACAGTAGCGGCTGGATTCCTGATTTTGACTGAGTCCCCGAGCAGAAGCCGCGGACGTTTGGCGACCTCGAAACTCGGCAAATTTCCTACCTGGATCACGGCAATAGCGGGACCCGGCAAGTACCCTGCGCCGGTATTTGGTGACGGGGGAAGCCCCATGACTAATGAAATCGTGACAGAGCGCCTCCGCCAGCTCGCGGAAGTTTCCGACGACGATTGTGCGCCGACAGGCGATACGGTGGAGCTTGAGGAAATGCAGTTCATCGAGACTGCCGAGTTGAAGCAGCTACTCGATAGGGATTCTGAATCCGAAATAGAAGAGGATTTAGACTAAAGCGCCAGGCAGCTCGAAGTGCTCGCTGTCGCAAGCAACTGGCTTTGTGATGTGCCTCGCAGTTAGAGCCTCCGGGTGCACTCTGGCCAATTCTGGGGAGATTCGGCTAAGGGACTCGACAATGCTTCTGGTGACGGACGAACACAAGTTCTGGGACCTAACCTCTGCGGCAGAGCATATGTTCGCTTACCTGCGCGAAAGCATCGTCGAATTGTCAGGAACGTCTGCCTGGAGCTTCGATCGCGGCAACGTTTCGTCCAATGGAGATTCAGCTTATGCGCAGTTTTCCTGCGTCGGTGTGTCTGGCTTGAGAACGAATAAGTTGGTTATCTCAGCTATAAAACAACCAGATGGGACTTGGGCCGTTGCTCACACTGTCGAGCGTGCTGCCAGCTAAAAGCGTGGAGGCGGATTATGGAATGAGTGGCTGAACTGGGTATGGGCTTTGTTGCTTATGCAGGGTGCCGCCGTTTAGGCTCTAGACAGAGTCGAAACCGTGCTCCGTAAAATCGGCGAGTCCATTTTGAGCGGCCGCGAGCTTGACGGGACTGAATTTGGCTATTCCATACTGTCTCGGGATTCCGCGACATGCTCAATCAGCTTCAGGCATTCGGGCTCTGCCGACATGTTGTTGTCGAGCCGGTAATACCAACGCCCGTTATCGCCGCGCTCAAGCTCGGACGCAACGGTTGCCTCAGTGCCGATCTGGTGGCTGAACCCGGGGTCCGTACTGTCGATCCGAACGCGGTCTCCTATCTTAAACGTCTCGACTAAGGGTATACGATGATACTCCGGGTTGCGAAGTGTCTCACCCCACCAACGGCGGAAGCGGCTCAGCAGTGAATCGGGTTTTCGCGCGGCAGCTCGTACCAACTCGCTGCCCTTTGCCCATGATGCCATTGTTGTTCGTCTTGTTCTGGTCATGCGTCAAGTTTAGCGCCAAGTCACTTCTGAACGTGTGATGTGGGTCACTAGTCGCAAGTAATAGGCTGATAATTACCGTCATAGACATTGATACACGTAAGCTTGACCAGCTCCCGATATGATTGGCCCTGTCGCAAGACGCAGTGAAGCTGCCAGCCTCACTCTGCTGCCTGATTCTCAGAGGTTGTAGTACGTGCGCACCTGCTGATGCCACTTGTCGTCTGCAGTATCGGGCCAATGATCCTTATCGAATCCCGGCGCTCGCTCCAAGCGTTCTTTGGACTCGTCCAGGATGAACTCGTGGTGTTCCGTATCCGTTTGCATTGCCTGCAGAGGAAC
>Ga0268386_10002220_pt1 | contig 13709 bp, 8 predicted proteins | sample RVTome_15_FD_200260 | JGI IMG/M metagenome (GOLD analysis project Ga0268386, IMG submission 200260) | Soil microbial communities from uranium-contaminated site in the Upper Colorado River Basin, Wyoming, United States - RVT150D86... ...
GCGGCGCGGTCGCGGCGCTCGGTCAGCGCCGCCAGCCGCGCCCGCCCCTGGAGGGCCAGCAGGTCGAGCCGGCGCTCGAGATAGGCGACCTCGTCGCGCGCCAGCGCCAGGTCGATGCGCGCTTCCTTCAGCTCGTTGGCCTGCTTCAGGTCCGCCGGCACGTCGGCCTTCAGCTCCGCCTTGCGCAGGCGCGCCCGGGCCTCGGCGAGGCGCAGCTCGGCGTCGCGGCGCTCGCCCGCGACCTCGGTGACGAGCTTCTCCAGCTCGGTGGCGGCGGCGTCCCGCTCGGCCTGCTCCTGGAGCAGCCGGCGTTCCAGCTCGGTGGTGTCGAAGCGCATCACCGGGGCGCCCGCCTCGACCTCGGCGCCTTCGGGCAACAGGGAGGCGAGGGTGAAGTTCCACGTGCCGGTGATCAGCGGCGGCCCGAGCAGGTCGGAGCGCACCGCCCGCAGGATGCCGCCGACCTCGACCCCGACGATGAGCGGACCGCGGGTGACCTCCAGCCATTCGCCGTCGCCGCCGGCGGCGCCGACCGCCCACCAGGCGCCGGCGAGCGCGACCGCCGCGCCGATCGCCGCCGCGGCCGCGATCCGCGTCCACCGCCGCCGCCCCGCCGGCGCGGTCATCCCGCCACCCCCGGCGCCGGGACCGCGGGTTCCTCGCGGTCCGCGGACGGCTCACCCAGCACCTCGACCTTGACCGACATCCCGGGCCGCATCCGCTCCGGGTCGCCGCCGTCGAGGGCGATCCGGACCGGGAAGTGCCGGCGCAGGCCGCGCCCCTCGCTGCGGGCGATCGGTCCGACCTCGACGACGCGGCCGGTGAGCACCAGGTCGGGATGGGCGTCGAGAGTGCAGCGCGCCGCCATGCCGGCCGCCACCTCGCCGTCGTCGACGTCGGGCAGGTCGGCCTCGACCATCATCGAGGTCAGGTCGGGGATGCGCGCGACGGTGAAGCCGACCCAGACGGTGTCGCCGACCTGCACCGTCCGCCCCTCCCAGGGGTGCTCCTCGTGGACCAGGATGCCGTCGCCGGGAGCCTCGACGCTGAGCTCCTCGAGCGCCCGTTCGGCGACCTCGATCTCGCGCCGGGCGCCGGCGAGCGCGATCGCCGCCACCTCGACGTCGGCGGCGCCGGTGCGCCGCGCCGCCGCCAGCTCCTCCTCGGCCTTGGCCAGCGCCACCGCCGAGCGCTGGCGCGCGAGCTGGTGCTCCTGGTAGTCGTGCGCCGCGAGCAGCTCCGGCGGCACCGCGGCGGCCAGCTCGGCCTTGGCCAGCTCGGCCTGCCTCTGGCGCACCATGAACTCCTTCTCGGCGACCGTCAGCTCCGCCTGGGCGCGCAGCCGCACCAGCTCCTCGGCCTGCTGCGCCGCCGCCAGCCGCTTGTCCTCCAGCTCGCGGGTGAACTCCTGGTTCTCCAGCTCGAGCACCTTGTCGCCGCGGCGCACGCGGGTGCCGTCCTCGGCCATCCAGCGGATCTGCATCTGCCAGTTCGGCGAGCGCGGGATCACCACGTCCTTCGCCCGCGCCGCGCGCAGCTCGCCGGTGAGCAGCACCCGCGGCCGCTCCTCGGCGCGCCCGGGCGCCGGCCCGGCGCCCGGCACCGCGGCGGCCGGGGAGGCCGCGGGGACGGTCAGGCCCGCGGGCGCCGCCGGATCACCGGTGGGCGCGGTCGCCCGCCGCGAGGGCGCCGGACCGCCGCAGCCGCCGAGCAGCGCGGCCGCCACGACGGCGGCCGCCAGGACGGCGGCCGGGGCCGCGCCGCGGAGCGACCGATGATCGTTCATCGTCTAAGAGTGTACGACGGCCGAGGCCGGAACGTTGTGACGAGGCCCGCACGGCGGCGCGGGCGGCGCTACAGATAGCCGAGCGCGCGCAGCTCCTCCGCCTCGCCGGCGTCGACCTCCGCACGCTGGGCGCCGTCGGCCGGCCGCCACTGGACACCGGACCAGGCGCCGCGCAGCGCCAGCGGCGAGTCGTCCTCGAACACCCAGGCGTCGGCGGCGAGGCGGTCGAGGTTCGGGCTGGTCGGCCGCGGGTAGCCGTAGAGCGAAGGTGGTCGGCGCGCACGTTCCGGCGCCCGGGCCGACGCCGGCGTCCGGGCCGGCGCCCCAGGACGCCCGCGCCGCCACTCTCATCGCGCGACCGCGGCGTGCCGGTCGCGGAACCAGGCGGCGGTCCGGTCGAGGCCCTCCGCGAGCGGCAGCGGCTCGCCCAGCCCCAGGTCGCGCCGCGCCCGGCCGGCGTCGATCGAGGAGCGCCGCTGCTCGCCCGGCCGCGGCGGCCCGTGCACCGCCTCGAGATCGCAGCCGGCGGCGCGCGCCAGCTCGCGGTAGAGCGCGAGTACCGAGGTCTCGATGCCGGTGCCGACGTTGTAGACCAGGTAGCCGGGGCGGCCGGCGGCGGCGAGGTTGGCGGCGACGACGTCGGAGACGTGGACGTAGTCGCGGGTCTGCAGGCCGTCGCCGTTGATCGTCGGGGCCTCGCCGGCGAGCAGGCGGTGGAGGAAGATCGCCACCACCCCGGCCTCGCCGTGCGGGTTCTGGCGCTCGCCGTAGACGTTGGCGTAGCGCAGGCAGGCGGCGGCGAGGCCGTACTCGCGATGGTAGTAGTAGAGGTAGCGCTCGACCGCCAGCTTGCTCACCCCGTAGGGCGAGACCGGCCGCTCGGGGTGGCTCTCGGGCGCCGGGAAGACCTCCTGCTCGCCGTAGAGCGCGCCGCCGGTCGAGGCGAACAGCACCTGGCGCACCGCCCCCCGGCGCGCCCCCTCGAGCAGGTTGAGCGAGCCGCGGACGTTGACGTCGGCGTCGAACAGCGGATCGGCGACCGAGCGGCCGACGTCCATCTGCGCCGCGTGGTGGACGAGCAGCTCGGCGCCGCTGGCCGCGACCAGCTCGGCGGCCGCCGGAGCGCGGACGTCGAGGAGGTGCAGCTCGGCGCCCTCGGGCACGTTCTCGCGCCGGCCGCTCGACAGGTCGTCGATCACCAGCACCCGGCAACCGCGGCCGGCGAACGCGTCGGCGACGTGCGAGCCGATGAACCCGGCGCCGCCGGTGACGACCACGGTTCGGGGCTCGAATGCGGCGGGGGAGGCGGCGGGCATGGGTCCTCTCGAGCGGGGCAGAGGTTACCATCCTCCCGCCAGCGGCCGGCTGCTTCGAGCCGTCCCTGGGCCGAGCCGTGAAGCCGCACGACGAACCCCGCCCCCCCGCGTTCACGCCCGGCGGCCCCGCCGGCGGCGACCCGCTCTTCCGCCGCCGCCCCTCCCCCGCCGACCGCCTGCTCGCCGCCGCGGCCGCCGGCGAGCGGGCGCTGCGGGCGCTGGCGCGGCGGCTGGCGGCGGGGCGGTCGCCGCTCGGGCGCGAAGACCTCGCGCGGCTGGCCGGTGCGGCGGCTCCCGGCGGGCCCGGCGCGGAGGTCGCCGGCGAGCCCGGCTCCGTGGCCGCGGCGACGGTCCCGCCCTCCGGACCGCCCCTGATCTACCTGCCGGCCCTGCCCTGGGCGTTCCGGGTCCAGCGCCCGCAGCGGCTGGCGCTGGCGCTGGCGCGTGCCGGGGCGCCGGTGGTCTACGTCGAGGCCTTCCTGCGCACCCGGCTGCAGCCGCGGGTCTGGGTCACCGCGCCGGCGCCCGGCGTCCGGGTGGTGCGGCTGGCGGTGCCGGGGCGGCCCGATCCCTTCCGCCGGCCGCTGTCGGCGGCGGCGGCGCTGGCCCTCGCCGCCGAGATCGCCGCCGGGCTGGCGCGGCCGCCGCGGGCGGTGATCGCGCAGCTCCCGTTCTGGGGGCCGCTGGCGCGGGCACTGGCGGCGCGCTTCGAGGTGCCGCTGGTCTACGACCGGATCGACCTCCACACCGGCTTCCCCGGGGTGCCGCCGGCGGTCGGCGCCGCCGAGGAGGAGCTGATCGCCGCCGCCGGCCTGGTCACCGCCACCTCCGAGGCGCTCGCCGCGCTGCCGCGGCGGCTCGGCGCGCCCACCGCGCTGCTGCCCAACGCCGCCGACCCGGCGGCGATCGCGCCGGCCCCCCATCGCGCGGCGCCCTCGGGCGGGCCGGCCGCCGGCTTCGCCGGCGCCCTCGACGGCCGGATCGACGGCGACGCGATCGCCGCCGCGGCGCGCGCGCTGCCGGGCTGGCGGTTCCGCCTCGCCGGCCGGGTCGAGGACTCCGCGCTCGCCGCGCTCGCCGCGCTGCCCAACGTCGAGCTGCTCGGCGAGATCCCGCACCGCCGGGTTGCGGCTTTCCTGGCCGGCCTCGACGCCGGCCTGGTCCCCTACCGCGACACCCCGCTGACCCGCGCGATCGACCCGGTCAAGCTCTACGAGATGCTCGCCGCGGGGCTGCCGGTGGCGCTGCGCCGGCTGCCCTCGGAGGGCGCCGGCGGCCGCGGTTCGGGTGCTGCCGCGCTGGCACCGCCGCTGGTCTACCCCTACGACGAGCCGGGCGCGCTCGCCGCCACCCTCGTCCGTGCGCGCGGGGAGGACTCCCCTGCTCTCCACGAGCGGCGCCGCGAGGCGGCCCGCGCGGAGAGCTGGGAGCGCCGGGCCGCCGACCTCCTCGCCCTGCTGGCGGCACCGGGGTGCTAGTCTCGCCCCCCGCCCGCTCCCGCCGGGGGAGCCCCGGCACTCGCTCTCGAGGCCCATGACCGAGCCGCCGTTCGCCTCCGTCGTCGTCTGCACCCAGAACCGCTCGCGCCTGCTCGCCGAGGCGTGCGCGGCGGCGCTCGCGGTCGACTATCCGCCCGAGCGCTGGGAGCTGCTGATCGTCGACAACCGCTCGACCGACGACACCCTCGAGGTGGCGCGTGACGTTGCGGCGGCCCACCCGGGGAGGGTGCGAGTGATCGAGGAGCCGGAGATCGGGCTCTCGGCGGCGCGCAACCGCGGCGTCGCCGAGGCGCGCGGCGAGGTGATCGCCTTCCTCGACGACGACGCCTTCCCCGCCGCCGGCTGGCTGCGCGCGCTCGCCTCGGCGCTCGCCGAGCCCGATGTGTTGGCGGCCGGCGGGCCGGTCGATCCCGAGTTCGAGGGCGAGCTGCCCGACTGGTTCCGCGGCCGCTTCCTCCCCTACCTGACGGTCTGGGACCTCGGGCCGGAGCCGCTGACGCTGACCTACAGCGAGTACCCGCGCGGCGCCAACGTCGCATTCCGCCGCGAGGCGTTCGAGCGCTTCGGCGGCTTCTCGACCCACCTCGGCCGGCGCGGCGACTCGCTGCGCTCGTGCGAGGAGATCGAGCTGTGCCTGCGCCTCGAGCGGGCCGGGGGGGCGGTGCGCTACGAGCCGGAGGCGCGGGTGCGCCACCGGGTCGCCGCAGGGCGGGTCACCGAGCGCTGGCTGATCCGCCGCTACGGCGCCCAGGGCCGCTCGGAGGCGATCATCCACTGGCGCCACGGCGGCGTGCGCGGCCTCCTCGTCGGCCTGCGCGCCGCGCTCGCCCGCGCCGCCGCCGCCATCCTCACCCGCCACCGCGGCGGCGCCCTGGTCGGCCGCTGCCAGCGCGCCGCCCTGACCGGCTTCGTCGACGGCGGCCTGCGCGCGCTGGTCACCGTCCGCCGCTGGCGGCCCCCCGGTGACGACGCCCGCCCGCCCCGCCACCTCTTCGCCCTCGACCGCCGCACCCGCGTCCGTCTCCCCGGCCGGCCGGTCGAGCGAGCCAGGGGCTAGAGCCTCACGGTTCCGGCCCAGCGGTTGCCGTGGTAGAGGGCGAGCGGGCGCAGCAGGGGGAAGAAGAACTCGGCCGCCGAGCGGATCCGCCGCCGGCCGAGGCCGCGGGCGAGGTCGGCGTAGACCCGCGGCGACAGCACGTCGCGCGCGGCGTCGACGAGCCGGTAGCGCTCGCCGAGCAGGCGCCAGCCGTAGCCCTCGCTGCCGCAGCGGCGCAGCAGCGCCGGCAGGTCGTAGTCGTGGGTGTGGTAGACGAACGCGCGCGGCCGGGCGACGATCCGGTAGCCGGCCTCGACCACCTCCGCCTGCCACTTCTTGTCCTCCATGATCGGCGCCCAGCCGAACGGGAAGCGCTCCCAGACGTCGCGCCGGATGGCGGCGTTGACGGTCGAGAAACCGATCCCGCCGTGGGCGCGCAGCCAGCGCCGCGACTCGCGGGTGAAGTAGAAGCGCTCGCCGCAGGAGTCCCAGTAGAAGCGCTCGGCGAGGTCGGGCACCTCGCGGATGCCGCCCTGCACCGCGGCGAGCCGGCCGGCGCCGCCGAGCAGGGGCTCGGTCAGGCGCTCGAGCCAGCGCTGGTCGCCGGGCACGGCGTCCTGGTTGAGGAACACCAGCACCCGCCCGCGGCCGAGCGCCGCCCCGAGGTCGCGGGTCAGGCCGTGGTTGAAGCGCGCCGGGTCGATCGACTCGATCCGCACCGGGTACTCCGCCAGCGCCCGCAGCTCCCCGGCCGGCGAGCCGGAGTCGACCAGCACCACCTCGAAGGTGCCGGCGAAGCGCTGGCCGCGGATCGCCTCGAGCGCGTCGCGCAGCCGCGCGCCGCCGTTGCGGGTGGGGATCACCACCGTGACGGCGATCTCGGCGCCGCCGTGCGCCCGGCGCCGTGCCGCGGGCCCGGAAGCCTGGACCGCCGCCGCGCCCGCGCCGGGCACCGCCGCCTCGAGGTCGGCCGGCGTTGCGGGCGCGGCGTCGCCCGCCGGTGCGCCCGCGGTCAGCTCGCGGTAGCAGGCGAGCGCCGCGGCGGCGCCGTGCTCCCAGTCGTAGCGCTCGACGGCCAGGGTCTCGGCCGCGGCGGCCAGCCGCGCGCACAGGGCGCCGTCGTCGAGCAGCCGCGCCACCGCGTTGGCGAACGCCGCCGGCTGGTCGGCGATCAGCAGGTGGCGGCCGTCCAGGCAGTCGATGCCCTCGGCGCCGAGGGTCGTCGACACCACCGGCAGCCCGGCGGCGAACGCCTCGAGGATCTTGAGCCGGGTGCCCGAGCCGGCGCGGATCGGCGCCACCATCAGGCGGTGGCGGTGGTAGTACGGCCGCAGGTCGGGCACCGACCCGACGACCTCGACGCCGTCGCGGCCGTCGAAGCGCAGCACCCGCTTCGAGGGGTTGGCGCCGGCGACCGTCAGCCGCGCCTCGGGCCGGCTCAGCCGCACCAGCGGCCAGACGTCGAGCAGGAAGTACTCGAGCGCGTCGACGTTCGGGAGGTTCTGGAAGTTGCCGACATAGAGCACCGCCTCGCGCGGTGGCGCGTCGGCCGGCGGGCGGTAGAACGCGGTGTCGACGCCGTTCGGCACCACCCGCATCCGCCGCGCCCCGTCGGGCTGGAACGGCGCCAGGTGGCGGGCGTCGGCGGCCGACATCATGTGGAGCTGATCGGCGCTGCGGCAGACCGAGAGCTCGTAGCGCAGCAGCCGCATCAGGTCGCCGAACGAGCTGCCGAACGCCTTGCCCTCGGGGAAGCTCCGGTGGAACGCCATCCGCCGCCGGCTGGCGTGCTGGCGGAACGCCACGTCGTGCTCGGTCAGCACCACCCGCGCCTCGCGCACGCCGGCGGCGTAGTGCCCCAGCTCGGTGTACTCGAGCTGGACGACGTCGATCCCGTGGGTGATCGTCAGGTCGCGGATCCGCGCCGCCGCCCGCTCGGAGGCGAACAGCTCGGCGCCGGGGGGGCGGAGGGCCCAGAAGCCGCGCCGGAACGAGGGCTCCCAGCGGTGGAAGACCACCCGCCGCGCGAACGGCTCGAGGGCGCGGCGCTGGGGCGGATCCTCGCCCTGGCGCGAGAAGATCAGCAGGTAGAGGTCGCAGCTCGCCGCCAGGCGGCGGACGAGGTTGTAGAGGCGCACGCCGCCGCCGTGGTCGGGCGGGTGGATCGGGTACGGGGTGACGATCAGCACCCTCGGCCGGCGTCCCGCGGCCGCGGCGGCCGGCGCCGGCACCGCGACCTCGGCCCGCCGCCGCCGGCGGGCGCGCAGCAGCTCGACGGCGCACCAGGCGGCGAGATAGATCCAGCCGAGGGCGCGCGGCACCGCCGCCGCCAGCCGCATCGCCAGGCGAACGGCCTGGCCGGCGCGGCGGCGCAGACCGGCGAGGCGCCAGCGCACCGCGAGGCGGATCCGCCACGACAGGTTGCGCAGTCGCCAGGTCAGCCCCGCCCGCAGTCGGAGCCAGAGGTTGCGCACCCGCCACGCCATCGCGCGCCAGAACCGGGCGATCGGGCCGCCCGGCCGTTTCAGCGTCGGATCGACCGCCCGGTCCACCGTCCGCGCCCCTTCCCTTCGCGGCCGGAGGATCGTCCGGCGTTCATGGTGTTGCCGCTCGGCATTCGCTCGGCGCTCCGAGGCGGCTCGGCTGATGCCGCCGGAGGCGGCCGCGATTATAGAGCCTCGGCGATGGGCGCCCACGGCGGCCGGGCCGGGCCTGGAGCCTGCGCGGCGCGCTCGCGCGCCGCTGCGTTGACCCGGGGCGCGGGCCACGGTTAGCATCGACCGCTCGACGCCCCCGCCAATCGGAGCGATCGCATGGGCACCGTCACCGAAAACCAGCGCCACTGGTCGAGCTACGACTGGGGCCGGGGCGGCGACGAGTGGTCCGAGGTCTGGGGCGGCTCGGAGTCGCTCTGGTGGGGCACCCTCTACCCACGCCTGCGCCATCTGCTGCCGACCGGCACCCTGCTCGAGATCGCGCCCGGCTACGGCCGTTTCACCCGCTTCCTCAAGGACCACTGTGAGCGGCTGATCGGGGTCGACCTCACCGAGCGCTGCGTCGAGGCCTGCCGCCGGCGCTTCGCCGGCGACTCGCGCCTGGTCTTCCACGTCAACGACGGCACCAGCCTGCCGATGGTCGAGGACCGCTCGGTCGACCTGGCATTCAGCTTCGACTCGCTGGTCCACGCCGAGGCCGACGTCGTCGAGGCCTACCTGCACGAGCTGGGGCGCACCCTGCGGCCGGACGGCGTCGCGATCCTCCACCACTCCAACATGGCCGCGATCCGCGCGGACGGCGTGCCGTGCGGCGACAACTTCCACTGGCGCGCCGAGTCGGTGTCGGCGGCGCTGGTCGCCGAGGCGGCGCGGCGGGCGTCGCTCGCCTGCATCGGCCAGGAGACGGTCAACTGGGGCCGCGAGGAGCTGACCGACTGCTTCTCGCTGCTCACCCCCCGCGGCTCGCGCCACGAGCGGCCGCTGCTGCGGATCGACAATCCCGCGTTCATGGCCGAGGCGACCCGGCTGGCCGACCTGACGCGTGTCTATCAGCCCTGATCGTTCGCCGGCCCGCCGCGCCGATGGGGTTTGAGTCCAGGGACCCCGGCGGCCGGCGTTCATAGGATCTCCGATCCGCCGGCGGCGCGTTCATAGAGGCTGCGGGCAGAGCGCCCGTCGAGAGCCCCGTCCTCGCCGTCATCTCCTTTCCTTCCCGTCGCTTGGCTCGATCGACCCGGCATGGCACCGGCCTTGCCTAGGGCTCCGGGTCACCCGAATCGCTTCTGGGAAAGGAGAGTCATGTCCAGTCATCGACGGTTTCGCCCGGCGTGGGCGCTCGGTTGCCTCGCGCTCGCCCTCGGCTCCGCCGCCCCGGGGTACGCCCTCGACCTCAACGGCTTCCAGCCCGCGGCGGGCCGGGGCGACGTGGCGTTTTCCTACACGTTCGAGAGCTACGACGAGTTCTGGTTCGGCGAGATGACGGTCCCGGTTCCCAATGGCGGCGAGGTCGAGACCACCAGCTTCACGCTCTGGGGCCAGTACGGGTTCACCGACGACCTCGCGCTGGTGGTCAACCTGCCCTACGTCGAGGCCGAGTCCGACGACGGGTTCGGACTCAGCGAGTCCGATCTCCAGGACTTCTCGGCGCTGCTCCGCTACCGCTTCGTCGACGTCCGCGGCGGGACGACCCGCCACAGCCTGGTCGGCGCCGCCGGCGGCCGCTTCCCGGCGAGCGGCTACAAGGACAACGAACCGGTCGACGTCGGCGACGGCAGCAGCGACATCCTGCTCCGGCTGGTCTACCAGTTCGAGAACGGGCCGTTCTACTTCTCGCAGCAGGTCGGCTACGACGTGCGCGGCGGCGACTCACCGGACGGCTACCCGCTCTACACCGAGATCGGCTACACCTTCGGCCGCGTCACCGCGACCGGCTACTACCTCGACTACATCGCCGACGGCGGCAGCGACATCGGCGACCCCGGGTTCACGTTCACCGGCAACAAGGACGAGACCACCCGCGCCGGCGGAAAGCTCTACGGCCGCCTCAACGACCGCTTCGGAATCAGCGCGCTCTACTTCACCACCCTCGACGGGCGGAACTCGGGCGACGCCTCCGGCTGGTCGGTGGGCGGCGTCGTCCGGTTCTGAGCCCGGCACACGCTCTTTCGATTCGTTCACCCACGATGAGGAGTGAAACCAGATGCGACCCTCGGACAGTCTGACCCGGACCCTCGCTTCGACCCTGATCCTCGCCCTCACGCTCGCCGCGGCCCCGGCGGCCGCGGACGTGGTGACCGACTGGAACGCCATCCTGATCGACGCCGTCCGCACCGACAGCACCAACCCGCCGGTGATGACCCGCCGCTCGGCGATGGTACACACCGCGGTCTACGACGCGGTCGTCGGCATCGAAGGCGGCTTCGCGCCGTACCACGTCACCGACCCGGCCCCCGCGGGCGCCTCGCCGGAGGCCGCCGCCGCCGCGGCCGCGCACGCCGTGCTGGTCGCGGTCTTCCCGGCCCAGGCGGCGACCTTCGACGCCGAGCTGGCGAACTCGCTGGCGGCGATCCCCGACGGCCAGGCCAAGGACGACGGCGTCGCCTGGGGCGAGCAGGTGGCGGCCCAGATCCTCGACCTGCGCGCCGACGACGGCTCGGCCGCGGCCGTCCCCTACGAGGCGCCGATCGGCGCCTGCTGGTGGGTGCCGACGCCGCCGGCGTTCGCCCCGGCGCTGGTACCGCAGTGGCCCCACGTCACCCCATGGACGATGACCGGCGGCAGCCAGTTCCGGGTCGAGGCGCCGCCGCCGCTGACCAGCGCGCGGTACACCGCCGACTACCTCGAGGTCCTCCGCCTCGGCGACGTCGACAGCCCCTTCCGCACCGCGGACCAGTCGGAGATCGCGCTGTTCTGGAACGACGGCGCGGGCACCAACACCCCGCCCGGGCACTGGCAGGACATCGCGCGGTCGCTCGCCCAAGTCGAGGGCAACTCGCTGCTCGAGAACGCCCGCATGTTCGCGCTGGTGACGATCGTCCAGGCCGACGCGGCGATCGTCTCCTGGGACAACAAGTACCATTGGAACAACTGGCGACCCTACACCGGCATCCACCTCGCCGACACCGACGGCAACCCCGCCACCCACCCCGACACCACCTGGTCCAGCTTCATCACGACGCCGCCGTTCCCGACCTACACCTCCGGGCACTCGACCTTCAGCGGCAGCAGCTCGCGCATCCTCGCCCACTTCTTAGGCACCGACGACATCGCGTTCTCCGCCGGCTCCGACGGCACACCCGGCGTCACGCGGGATTTCACCAGCATCTCCCAGGCGGCCGAGGAAGCGGGCCAGAGCCGGATCTACGGCGGCATCCACTGGCAGTACGACAACACAGGCGGGCTCGAGAGCGGCCGGGCGCTGGCCGACCACGTCTTCTTCAACTTCCTGCGCCCGACCTCGGCGCCCGGCACCTGCGCCCCGAGCGCCACCGCGCTGTGCCTGACCGGCGGCCGCTTCCGGGTCGAGGCGACCTGGGCCACCGCGGCCGGCACCTCCGGCCCCGCCACCGCCGAGCCGCTCACCGACGACTCCGGCCGCTTCTGGTTCTTCCAGGAGAGGAACACCGAGCTGGTGGTCAAGGTCCACGACGCCTGCGTGCCGCCGTTCGACCGCTTCTGGGTCTTCGCCGCCGGCCTGACCGACGTCGAGGTCACCCTCACCGTGACCGACACCCAGACCGGCACGGTGCGCACGTACTTCAACCCCCAGGGCACCGAGTTCACCCCGCGCCTGGATACCTCCGCGTTCGCGACCTGCCCGTAGGTTCCTTCGAGGGGGGCTGGCGATCGCCAGCCCCCCTCTTGCTTCCTCCATCGCAGGTTAGGATGCGCCGTCCATCCGGGCGGAGCGCACAGCATTGGCACGCAAAGGCAAGGGCAAGGGCGGCAACGGCCAGGGGGACCTGCCGCTACCGACGGCGGCGGCGATGGCCGAGGCCGAGCGGATGCCGCTGGCGGCGTTCACGGAGAAGGCGTACCTCGACTACTCGATGTACGTGGTGCTCGACCGGGCGCTGCCGCACGTCGCCGACGGGCTCAAGCCGGTGCAGCGGCGGATCGTCTACGCGATGAGCGAGCTGGGGCTGTCGGCGGGGGCCAAGCACAAGAAGTCGGCGCGGACGGTCGGCGACGTGCTCGGCAAGTACCACCCCCACGGCGACTCCGCCTGCTACGAGGCGATGGTGCTGATGGCCCAGCCGTTCAGCTTTCGCTATCCGCTGATCGACGGCCAGGGCAACTGGGGCTCGCAGGACGACCCGAAGTCGTTCGCGGCGATGCGCTACACCGAGGCGCGGCTGACCCGCTTCGCCCACACCCTGCTCTCCGAGCTGGGGCAGGGCACGGTCGAGTGGCGGCCGAACTTCGACGGCACGCTGCAGGAGCCCGAGCTGCTCCCCTCGCGTCTCCCCCACGTCCTGCTCAACGGCGCCTCCGGCATCGCGGTCGGCCTCGCCACCGACATCCCGCCGCACAACCTGCGCGAGGTGGTGGCGGCGGCCGTCCACCTGCTCGAGCACCCCAAGGCCGGCCTCGACGAGCTGCTGGAACATCTTCCCGGCCCCGACTTCCCGACCGAGGCCGAGATCGTCACCCCGCCCGAGGAGATCCGCGCCATCTACCAGAGCGGCACCGGCGCCCTGCGCCTGCGCGCCGCGTGGGAGCTGGAGGGCTCGGAGACGGTGGTGATCGACGCCCTCCCCTACCAGGTCACGGTGAGCCGGGTGCTGGCCCAGATCGCGGCCCAGATGCAGGCCAAGAAGCTCCCCCTGGTCGACGACCTGCGCGACGAGTCCGACCACGAGAACCCGATCCGGATCGTTCTCGGCCTGCGCTCCAACCGGGTCGACGCCGACCGGCTGATGGCGCACCTGTTCGCCACCACCGACCTCGAGAAGAGCCACCGGGTCAACATGAACGCGATCGGCCTCGACGGCCGGCCGCGGCTGTGGAAGCTCCGGCCCCTGCTCGAGGAATGGCTCGCCTTCCGCACCGACACCGTGCGCCGGCGGCTCCAGCACCGCCTCGACCGGGTCACGGAGCGGCTGCACGTCCTCGAGGGGTTCCTCACCGCCTACCTCAACATCGACGAGGTGATCGCGATCATCCGCCACGAGGAGGAACCCAAACCGGTGCTGATGGAGCGCTTCGAGCTGACCGACGCCCAGTCCGAGGCGATCCTCGAGCTGAAGCTGCGCTACCTGTCGCGGCTCGAGGAGATGAAGATCCGCGGCGAGCAGGACGAGCTGATGCGCGAGCGCGACCTGCTCGACCGGACCCTCGGCTCGCCCGGGAAGCTGCGCCGGCGGGTGCGCGAGGAGCTGGAGGCCGACGCCGAGGAGTACGGCGACGCCCGCCGCTCGCCGCTGGTCGCCGGGGCGCCGCCGGCCGAGGCGTTCGCCGAGACCGAGCTGCTGCCGAGCGAGCCGGTGACCGTGGTGCTCTCGGCCAAGGGCTGGGCGCGCGCCGGCAAGGCTCACGACCTCGACCCGCTCGAGCTGACCTACAAGTCGGGCGATG
>Ga0268386_10002221_pt1 | contig 13708 bp, 8 predicted proteins | sample RVTome_15_FD_200260 | JGI IMG/M metagenome (GOLD analysis project Ga0268386, IMG submission 200260) | Soil microbial communities from uranium-contaminated site in the Upper Colorado River Basin, Wyoming, United States - RVT150D86... ...
GGCGTGTTCAAAGTGGTGGTCCCGGCCGTGCCCGACCCCAGCGGGCTGACGCCGCTCCCGGTGCCGATCTCGATCGAGATCATGGAGTCTGACGGCGGGCTCACGGGCGACGACGATAAAGTCGACATCAACCCGCAGGCCGGCAAGACCACGCTCGATTTCGAATTCGACATGTGCTCGTTCCAAATCCGGGGCGACATCAATACGAACGGCACGCAGGCCGTGCTCGAATCTTTCGGTGGTAACGGCGACGATGCCGCCAGGATCCGCTTTACCGTGGGAATCGCCGACGGCCGACCGGTTTCGCTGAACGACGCCGCCCTGACTGACCTCGACTTCATTCAGGTCATCCCCCGGGCCGGCCGCCTGGTCGCCGGCAAGCCCACCGTGCTGATGGCCCGCGTGGTCAACAACTACCCGACGCCCATCGACCCCAAGATCGAGATCCGGATCGCGGGCATGCCAGGCGGCAATATCGTCGACGAATTCCAACTCGGAACCCTGGGCGGCGGTCAAGTCAAGACGTTCTACCTTTACGAAGACGCTCCGCTGGTGTTTCCCCAAGCGGGTCACCCCTATACCGTGCACCTCACGGGAATCCTCGATCCCGACGGACAGCTCCCCGACAGCGGCCACTCGGTGCCCGAGGATTGTCGCGCCCAGAACAACGGCCGCAATAATCGCTTTACCTGGCGCGTGGTGGAAACGCGCGGCCCAAGCGTGTTGTGGGCCAAGGTTGGCCTGGACCTCGACCTGTTGAACTTCACGCCGGACTCGCACTTCGAGGAGATCATCGAGCTTGGCGAGGGCTACATTCGCGGCACGTATCCCATGGTGGGGCTCGACCAGTCGACGAGCCCGGTGGACCTCCCCGTGCTGATCACCCCGGGCTTCGACTGGCTGCGGGCGATCATTCCCGGCACCGATTCGGCGGATCCGTTCCTGATGGTGGCGGAGCTCGGCGGGGTGGCGGCGCTTCTGGGCTACGACCGCATTCTGGGCGTGCTGCCCAACAAGGACTGGTTCGAGCGATTCGAAGGTTGGGGCTCGGTCACCGGGCTGTCGCTGGGCGATGCGCTGCCGCGGGGTGTCATCTTCCTGCCGCGCAAGGAGAACGACACCAACGTCGGGCCGGCGCTGGCGCTGCCGGCCCACGAGCTGGGCCACACCTACGGCCTCAGCGTCGACTCCGACATCAAGCCGAAATGGGCCTGCGGTACCGATCTTGGCGCGCTCACCACGCTGATATGCGGCATGAACAAGGGCTTTGACGAGTACACCAACGACACCCCGCCGTTCGATCAGGGCAATCCGGGCAATGGTTACTGGATCGCACAGGGTGGCGAGGCGGCGGCGCTGACTCCTTTGATGGGCGAGCAGTGCGACTCGCATTGCTTCATGGGCTCCACCAACATCAACGCGCACGATCATTGGTCCAGCCACAAGAGCTGGATCGATCCTTCGGACTACGATCGACTCTTCGATCAACTCGTCGTGAGTTCAAATTCCCCACTGGCGCCCGTCCCGCCGTCGCCCGGGGGAGACCTGGTTTACGTTTCCGGGCTCATTGCCCTGAAAGGAAGCTACAGCGTCGGAAACGCACTCTACGAGGTCGAGCAAAACGAATTCGGCTTCCTGGACGTGATTCACCCGCCGGCTGATTATCGAATGACGGCCGACCCGGTCACGCAAGACAAGGAAACCATTGGGCAGATTCGATTCCTGGGTGCGGGTCAGCGCGTTTTGGCAACGGCCGACATCCCGGTGCGGTTCCTGATCGTCAGCGACGACAACGTGGTGAACGCGCGCGCGGCTCCCGTGACGGCCTTTGGGCTGACGCTGGCACTGCCACCGGCCACCGAGGAAATCGCTGTTTATGCGCATAGCGACGACGGTGGTTTTGACCTGCTAGGTGCAAGGCAGGTAAGCCCCAACACACCAGACGTCAAATTGAACGATATTCGGTTCGGCACCAAGAGCAGGGCGCTGTCAATTCGATGGGAAGGCTACGATGCGGACGGAGATTCGTTGCAGTACACCCTGGCAATCAGTCCCGATCGGGGCCAACACTGGTGGCCGCTGGCCCTCGAACTCGAGGCGCAGTCAGGCGAATTCGATCTGCGGCAGATTGCAGCCGGAAACTACGCGGTGCGCGTGATCGCGCACGATGGCGTTCACCTGGGCGTCAGCGCAACGAAAATCGTGCGAATCGACTGAGAACGAGAGGAAATTCGACGACCTCCAGGGGTCGCGCGTTTTATGCTCGAGGATTTCTGCTACAACTCTACAGTGTTGGATGCTCGCTTCCAGATCCTGAGCTGCTACAGCGGTGCAAATCAGCCGTAACTCTTCGAGTGATGACCTATAGGCTGTGCAGCGCGCAAAGAGATTCTGCACGAACGCGACGGTCTTGAAGAATCTATCGACGCTGCGCTGGCCCGAGACTGCTAGATCGAGTTGAATCCGATTCGCCGATGTAAATCTAGGGATCCTTGTGAAGCGGTCCGCTGTGGTTAAGCTGGTAGCGCATTTCGTACCAATAGTCCGCATCGTCGTTATTTGAATCATCCGCAAAAATGAAGCGGCCTTCGGCGGTGGTAAGTTCGCGACGGGTAGGGTCGAGGACGCCCAATCCCTGCGATCCGTTCCAGGTCCCGCCTTCCACGGTCATAACCTCCAGGCGCGCATCCGGGTCATCGGCATCGCCTTCGTCCTCGAACAGGTTCGGCCAGAACCGGCTGACGTAGTAGCCTTTCAGTGCCGCTGTGCTGCCCAGGTAATGCTGGCCTGGCGTCTGCATGCCTTCCGGCCAGGCTTCATCGAAGGACTGTTCCAGATCGCAGGAGTTCTCACAGGGTGGCGAAGTGCCGCCGCCGGGTTTGTCAAACGTGAAATCGAATCGGACGAGGTCGTCTTCGCCCACCCCGGAGTCGTCGTACTGAAGATCGCAGACAATCTTGTCCGGCTTGAACCAGGTCAGCGTGGTTTCCATGCGCATGGTGGTTTCAATCTGGAATTCGCAGACACGCGAGATGCCCAGGAAGTACTGGGCGAATTCACCGGCAGTCCGACCGGGCAGGTCCGGTGCGAGCCAGCGCTCGTCATAGCGCGTGTCTGCATCCCAATCGGAATCCGCCGGATCCGTCTGGACGTCGGTGAAGTCGAAGGTGTTGGTGATGGATGTCGGATTGTTCGGGTCATCGTACTCACGCAGTTCGAGGTCGCCGAGACAAGCCCCCATGGCGGCTTCGTGCAGGAAGCGCACAGCGGGAAAACCCACCGCAGCACCGCCGTCGGGTGGTGTCAGGCGACCGGAACGGACGCTCGATGTCTTAAACCGGTACCAAATCTGCATGACGTCTGCGATGCCCTGGGCCTGGTCGGGCCACAGGTAGTCAACGTCGTACTGGGCGGCGAGAAAGCAGGCGTCTGCCGGTGACCGGCAGAGGTGCTGGTGCGCCGAAATGGTGTAATCGACGCCGGACCGTGTCCGGTCGGGCTCACCGTCACTGACTGCGTACGTCCGGATGTAGTAGGGCGGATCCGGCATGGCGTACGGGATTCCCCACTCGGTTTCTTCGGTATCGAAGGGCAGCAATGCGCGGGAGAGGTCGCTGTGGTGGTAGATGTCGAAGTCCACGTCAGAGGACGAGACCCGGACGGAATATGATCCCGGCTGACTGATGACAAACCACTGATAGAGGCCTGGAGCGGAAATGCCCGCGCCGAGCCCCGGCCCGAAGGACTGGTCCTGGCTGCAGGAATTGGCCGGGTCGTTGTCATCACAGTCCGTTGACCCGAACTCGAATTCTGCAGGTCGGTGGCCGGGATTTGGAGCTGCACGATTGGCGCTGCACCATTGCCCGGCTATGTTCATCTCGGCAAGAACCGGCTTGTGATCGGAATACCAGATTTCACCATCCTGGGCGGCTTCCCAGGGAATGCGGATGTGTGTAGTGCACACGCGGCCCCCGCCCAATCCGCGAACGACGTAGTCGAGCCTGTGACCTCCGTCGGAAGTCGTACCCGGGTCGCTCGGCGAAGTTTCGAACCCCCACGTTTCAATCAAGACCTTACCGTTGCCGCCAGGCTCGCATGGGCGCTCATTGCCACAGGCGAAAAACGGGTCCTGGAAAAAGTGGGTCGGATGAAATCGGTTGCTCCATTCGCCGGCATCGGCCGGCGTATTGAAATCACCGGCAACGTAGAGGGGAGAATCGCGAAGCTCGATCTCGCTCAGAGTACCGCGCAGCAGATCCCGCATTTGCCCGTATTGCCTGCGTCGTTCGACGGAATATACGTCTCCTTCGTCTGCCTGCATGTGAGTGAACGCAACGAATGTGGCACGGCCCGGAGTGTCGAGTAGTACCAAGGCAGCCCCCTTGCTGGCCAGACCATCGAGTCCGCCCCAATCGTCGTAGCGGACGAATCCGACCTTGGCGTCAATCGCAGGCAAGCCGCCGGACAAGCCGGCAAGACGGCACTGGGGCTGGCCACACAGCGCGTCATTGCGAGTGTCGGGCGGCAGGTCGAGCAAGGGAAAGCGTGAAAAAAGCATCAGGCCGCTGTCCAGCGGCTCGACCGCATATTCCTGCAGTTCTGCCGGAATCACGTCCGCCAGATGATCGAAGAATCCAAGTGTCACGTCTTCCAGCGGCGGTTCGGCGCTGACCAGTGAAACATAGTGTGGGTAAGCCGAAATCAGCTCACTGATCAGCTTTGAGCGGGCTTCCTCGGAGAAAACTTCGTTGAAGATCACGACGTCCGGATCGGCACGCCGTACGCCCGCTGCGATCCGAGTGGCGCGTTCGGGAATGTCGAGACCACTGAAGCCGGATCCCTTGAGGTCGATTTCTACCGTGGTTGGTGGTACTTCGAGCCGGGCATCCAGCGTCAGGAAGGCAACATTCCAGGTCATCACGCGGAGCTGCAGTGGTGCGGTTGAGGTTTGCGTGCCCGATGTGCACCCTGCGATTGCCAGCGTAGTCAGGACTACAGAAAAGATGGGACACCCATATCTTTTCCGATTTTTGATTTGCCCGCCCAACTTAACTTCCGGCTAAGCGAAAAAGTTGCGGGTGTCCCATCTCGCCCCCCATCTCGCCCCCATCTCGCCCGTCACGAAACGGCCATTTGTAGCGGTACGTCACCCTGCGTTGGCCATTGAAAGCACCAGCCGTCAGAGTCTCCGTCGATCGGGCATGATAATGGCGCCCTGGCCTGTTCCTAGTCGCAGAATGGATCGTTTTCGGCCAGCGCACAATCCAGGCACAACCCGACGTGATCGATAGTAGTTCCGGCCCAATAATCACTGATCGGTACGCACAAGCCTTCTGTCAATTCGGGCAGATCGGCACAATTGGTCCCATGAGCCGTAGTGCCGGTCGTTGGATCACATTGGTGAGTGCACGCCAAGTTTTGAGAAATCAGCAGCATGCAGCTAAGCCCTGGGTTGCAACCGTTTACAAATTGGCAGAGAGCGTTTTGCCCTGCCTGAAAAGGTGCACCGCATAATGTGTTGTCATCGAAAACAGCGACGAAACAGGCCGACGTACTGGGGTCTGGGTTACAACTCATCAGTTCCAGCGGATCGCAATTGAGCTGTGAGACGAATTCGAAACCGTCGGCGAAAAATGAGCTACCTTCAATGATTTCCGTGACGGGTTCCGCAATTCCGGCATCCGAGCCCACAAGTAAAGTGGTAGCGAGCAATACTGAAATTGGGTGTCTCATGATCGGATTGCAGAACGGTCGTTGTGAAACAGTCTAGGGCATAACTCAGCCGATCGGAAATGTAAAGCACGTTTTTCGTATTCACGATCCCGTTCCTCGTCCAGGCCTGCGGTGTTCCGTTCCCTTGTCTTCGCGCGCCTGAGTGCTTCCAGGTAGCCAAATCGATCGAGGTCGGTGTAATAGTCATCCAAACGGGCCCAACCACCCAAGGGGATTTGACCTGTATGGTGCCAGTATGGTCGCACGCACCTGGCTTCGACGAACAATGCGTCATCTGAAAATCGCATATCCCTTAGTCGAAGTCATTGTTTCTGCCATTCAGAGGGTTACGTGTGGTGAACATCTTATCCACCCCACGAGCCCGTCAATATTTTTGCGAATGGTGATCCGTTTTTTGACAAATGGACGGCTAATGGGTGACCCCTTTCCAGACCCCCTTCAGGAGGAACAGGGGGCGACAAGGCTTGCACGTCATCCGTCCACTCGAACGAGTGTGTCCAGGTCAAACGTCGTAATCGGGGCGCCGTGGATCACCGCGGCGACGCCTCCGACCACGATGTAGTCAACTTCTCGCTCCCCAAGATTCGGGGTCAGAGTAAACCTGCGCGGGGGGAGTGCTGGTCGCATAGGCCCGACGCGCTTGGGCGATTGCGATCAACCCAGGTCCATGCGACGGAGTAGGGCATGAAAGCGTGAATCAGTGCGAATTGGATGCAGTCTCGGATCGACCTTGATGTTAAGCAGCCATTCCGAGCGCGTCTCGAATGCCCGCTCCAGCCACTCGAAAGCCGGGTCAGGTTCAGCCAGGCCGACGTGGATGACGGCCATGTGGTAAGGGTCGACGTAAGCATCGGATTGCTCCAATTCGACCAGTATCCGCCGGGCCTGGTCCGCATTGCCGGCCTGAGCATACACGTGGCCCAACGCGGCCAGAGCCGCGGGCTGTTCGTCGGCTTCGTGCGCACGTTCGAAGGCGGCGATGGCCTCCGCCGGCCGGTGGTGCTGCTCCAAGGCATAGCCCAGGAACAGGAGGGCGTTGCCGAAGTCAGGGTCAAGTTCCAGCGCCCGGCGATACTGCTCAATGGCACGGTCATATTCGCCGGCGTAAAAATAGGGATCGGCGACGTTCTTGTTGATGATCAGAGAAACCGGGTCGAGTTGAAGCGCTTGGTGCATGATCGCCCTGGCATCGTCGACCCGGCCCATGCGCTCCAGGAACAGACCGTACCAGTGATATCCGGTGGCGTAATTGGGGTCGAGTTCGAGGGCGCGGCGGAAGGCCGCCTCCGCGGCGCTCCAGTCCCAGTGCCAGCGCTCCATGACGGTGGCGAGCACGGCATGGGCCGGGGCCAGGCTCGGGCTCAGTTCGATTGCGCGAAGCGCCGCTTCCTCCGCGTGTAAGAAGGCCTCTCGCGGCGGCAGGACGCCGTAATACGACATCATCGAGTACACCCCCGCCAGGTTGGCATGCGCCAGAGCGAAGCGCGGGTCTGCCGCCACGGCTTGCTCGAGGTGTTCCCGGGCCTTGAGCAGCCCCTCGGGGGTGCGCTTGGCCCAGAAGTGCCTGCCCTTGAGGAATGCCTCGTAGGCCTCCGTAGACGCGCTGCGGCCAGCGAAGCTCGCCTGCTCCGGTGGCGCAAGCGTGAGTTCGATAGCGCCGGCGACCCGGCGGGCGACGGCCAGTTGCATCGAGAGAATATCCGATAGTCGATGCTCGTAGCCTTCCGCCCATAGGTGAGTGCGGTCCTCGACCCGGATCAACTGGGTGTTGATCCGCACCCGCTCACCGGCCCGGCGCACGCTGCCTTCCAAAATGTAGTTCACACCCAGCTCGCGGCCGATCTGGCCGATGCTCTTTCCGGTGTGCTTGTATCGCATCACCGAGGTACGGGCAATAACCCCCAGCCGCTTCGGGTCGAGGCGACCCAGTTCGGTAATCATTTCTTCCGTGAAACCGTCGCTGAAGTACTCTTGCTCGGGATCGCCGCTGAGATTCTCGAACGGCAACACCGCCAGCATCAGACGTCCCGGTACCGCTGTATCGGCTTGCCTGGTCGGCCGCGAAATCAAGATTGCCGCCACCAAAACCAACAGGCCCAGAACGAGAAGCCCCGCTATCCAGCGCGTCGGCGTTCCTGTATTTGTTCCGAATTGCTCCGGCCGGGCATCCGCGGCTGGCTCGCGGGTTTCTCTCCAGGCGTCAATCTCGGACTTGTAGGCATACACGGTGCCCAGTTTCTTGTGCAGGTGCCGGTGGATTGGAAGGCCTTCATCGTGCTCCCATCGGCGAACCGTACGAACGGTGCGATTGAGGTAATCGGCAATCCGCTTCCACGAATCCAGCCTGTCGTCCGCCGAATGTGCGAAGTGGTCAGCTGCCTGTTGTCCTCGCTCCTCCATGATGCTTCACGTCCGCAGACGTCCGATTGATTCTACGCGCATGTTCCTGCGGCAGACAATTCGCAGGAAAAAGAGGGACAAGGTGGGACATTGCGCGCAAGGTCAGTATTGATGCCTTGTTCGCCGGGCAAAAGTGTCCTAAGGATATCAATGAGAGCGGAAATATTACTCCATTCACTGGGCCTTCAAGATTTGAGGTGACACCATTGAACTACCGAATCAGAATGTTTTCCCTGTGCAGGGCCGCGGTGTTCGGCCTGATGTTGACCGTGGCTGCCGGCAGCACCGCGGCTCAGATCGGTGCCGCGCCCATTGCGGACCTCTCGGGGCTTTGGGTGTTCCACGAGCGGGTCTGGGTACTTCAGCCCTCGGAACTGAATTCGGTGATCGGCGCACCGCCCGCCACCACGCCCATGACCCAGGTGGTCTGCGAATCCGTCGGAACCATCGAATTTGCGCAGCAGGGTGCCGAGCTGACGGGCACCGCGACGCAGAGCGTAGTCTGCAGCGTCGACGGCGTCGAGTTCGTGCCGCCGGATTTCGCTTTCAACCCGGTGTTCGAGATCAATCGCGGCTGGATCAAAGGGCGCTCGATCTACTTCGAGACGGGACACACGCTGAACATCTGTAACAATCGCGGCAGTATTCGCATTCACGACGGCATCGCCGAACGGATCGACGCGGTCGGCGATTGTCCGGTGTCCTTTCACCCGGGCGAACATCACGCGTTCTGGACCATCTGGCGGCCTTGAGCGGCGGCGACTGGGGTGTCACGCCGAAAGTGTAGACAGCGGCGAGACCGAGAAATCATGCTGCGCAAAGTTTTCCTGGTGGCGCGGCGTACCGAAGCGAACCGGGCGCAGGTCATAGGCGAAGTTTTTGCCCTGTGCATTGCGGCGCACAGTGCAGCACAAACCAAGAAATAAGAATCGTTTGCCCATGGCTTTCGCCCCTCAGTAGGTATCAACGGCCTGAAGTGAACGCTCGCCCACCAGCCGGCAAAAGTACCTGAAGTCTAAGTGTAGTCTGAGCTTGATTTCTCTCACCCAAATTCTGAAAACCTCGTAGACTTCCCGAAGAGAGGGCTACGCCATTCCGATGGAGTCGCGAGGTGGAAGGTGGTCCGTTCTCGGCACCGGCCGGTATCGACGGGTCGTGTTTGGTGAGAGAATTATGGGTCTTCTCTCACTTAACTGGTACAAGTATAGAATCCGGAAACATTCAATTTGAGTGAGTCATGGTGTCATCGGACGGGGGCAGACACCAGGTCCTGGTTCGCTCGCGTGGTCCCTGACGTCAATGGTCGCAGGGATATGGAGGACGGGATGTCTGAACAACTAGCATCTGCAAAGCTGTGTGCCTTCCTTTTTGCCGCATTGGCGTGCATGGTCGCCTGCAAACCGGCCCTGGAGGGCGAACCCGTGAACCTGGAACCCAACGACCCCCGGCCGATCTTGAGCCTTGAGGTGGGGGATTCGGATGAGGCTGCGCTCCTGGTGCAGGAACTGGATCTTGAGCCCGTGCGGATGGAAGGCTCCACGCTCTACTTCTTCGAGAATGATGATCAGCTGAACCGGCTGAAAGAACTGGGTTATGAGTTAAGGCAGCAGAATTCCTACGAGGTATTTCGAAGGGTCGTTCGGATCGATCGGACGGTACCGGAAGAGGAGTTGCGGGCCAGTGGCATAAGGGTCATCAATCGCGAGGAGAACTATCTGGTTGTGGAAGGTTCCCTGGCCAAGCTTCGGGCGCTGGAGCGCGCTGGTTCCAGCATGGTCGCCGTGGGCGGTCATGAGCCTCGCCCCCGTCAGGTCAGAATCACGGCCGAGAGCATGGACGACGTCGCCGAAATCGGCGCCATGGCTGTAGATATCTATTCGGTTGAACGAGCCGACCGAGCTAAGCCCGATCGGGCAGAGCAATATCGTGACGGTGAAATCGTAGTGCTCGCAGGGGCTTTCGACTACCAAATTGATCAGTTGACCGCGGCGGGCTACAGCGTGGAGGTATTCCCGTAGTCCCTCGCATCAGAGAATCAGGAGACAGAAATGATTGAGCGGATGCACATCGTTTGGCTCACTGGCATCTTCATCGCCGCCTTGGCAGCTCCGGTCCAGGCTGCGATTGATTTCAGTGATTATCACACGCCCGCCGAAATCGATACCCTGATGAACGATCTCGCAGCCGCTCACCCGGGTCTGGCCCAGGTTTCGACCATCGGAACCAGCCACGACGGCAATCCCATCAAGGCTCTGAAGATTTCAGACAACGTGGCCACCGACGAGCCTGACGAAGGCGATGTGCTGTTCGTCGCGCTCCACCATGCGCGTGAATGGGTCAGCGCGGAAATGGGGCTTTACCTGGCCGAACAGATACTGACTCAGTACGCCTCCGACGCCGATTTGCAGGCGGACGTGGACAACCTGGAGATCTGGATCATCCCCGTGGTCAATCCGGACGGATACGCCTACACGGCATCGCCTGGCGGATACCGATACTGGAGGAAGAACCGGCGAGACAATGGTGACGGCACGTTTGGTGTAGATCTGAATCGAAACTGGGGTTACGAGTGGGGCCTGGCGAGCGGATCGTCAGGCACAACCAGTGATGATGTCTACCGCGGGCCAGCGCCTTTCAGCGAGCCCGAAGTGGCTGCCGTTCGCACCTTCGCTGAGGGGCTGGACAACCTCAAGACGATGCTTACCTACCACACCTTCAGCGAACTGTTCCTTCGGCCATGGGGCTACACCACTGCGGACGCTCCAGGCGAGGAAACTCTGCGGCAGTTGGTCTTGCGAAGCATCAGCGAGATTCAGGCCGTGCATGGCCACACGTACTCCGAAGTCATAGGCTACACCTCGTCCGGAGAAACCACTGATTGGTTCTGGGGAGCGCATCGAATTTCGGCATTCACGCCTGAGCTTCGCCCGGATTATGCATGGATCGCGGACCGGCTCGATGACCTGGGCTGCAATGACTCGCCGCCGTCCGGTCATCCAGACTGCGCACTGGGCGGCTTGATCGGTTTCTCCCCCACACCTGACCAGATCCTCCCCACGCTGGAGGAGAACTATCCGGCTGCGAGGGCATTGATCCATGACGCGGGCGACCGGGAGCTTTGGATGAAGGATTATCCCGCGGACACGGGCGACGAACCTTCCGCAGTATGGACTGGCACGAGTTGGAGTCACGCGTTTTGGGTTAGCCCCGATATCACCACCGTGCCCGTCACGCTTGATCAAGGTGCGACTGTGGATCTGAACGTCCACATCCGCAACAATTCGGGCCAGGCGAGAAATGGTGTGCGCTTGGACATTTACTTCACTGATCCGCGCATTTCACTGGAGTTTCCGAATCCGGACGCGACGCTCATTGCCAGCGAAACGTCCATCAATGTACCGCCCGGCGGGCGCACGGTGACTGTGCCCTGGACGGTGCCTGTGGGTACCAACAGCTGGGGCGAGCGACATTGGTGCGTGGGCGCCATCGTGATGCACGAAGACGATATGCCCCTGACCACGGAGGCACAGCGCTCGAGCAATGTGGCCATTCGCAATTTCAATACGACCGAAACGGTAGTCAGCACCAATCTCATCGTGGCGGCCACCAATTTCCTGGATGTCGATGCGGAACTCATTGTGAGCGTGGATGATCCTTTGCCCGGCTGGCAGGTAGTCGTTCCACCAGTTCCCAAGCCTGTCAATGGGGGTCGGGCATCATCCATCGAGCGCAAGGCGCAGCTGCTGGACGCCCGCGGCCGACTGTTGCGTCCGGGAGAAACGATTTACCTGCCGGTGCGTGTAGTTCCGCCTGACACTGCCACTGCAGGGGACAAAGCAGCGGTGACTGTTCATGGCGGGCTACTGCCTCTGGTGGCGGGTGAGCGCGAGGCAGTGGGGAACGGCTTTACATACGAAGTAGTGGTGCCCTGAAGCAAATGACCATTCAACTCGATGCAATCAAGTTCAATCACGACTCCAGTTCGGCGCACAACGATGCAATCAACATTCGAAAAAATGCATCGCAGTTCATCCAGGTACCCGAGTGGCGCGCCGGTGTCAGCGTCAATCCGGAAGACTCTCGAGCCGCCTACGCCAAAAAAGAGACCGCAGGGCAGACCCTCACCATTCAGGCTCGCTTCCGCTGGTTGGGGAGCCACGGCGGGAGCGTTGAGGTCCGTGCGGTCGACGATGTCGTCGATCCGCCGGGACCGGCGGGTTGTATTGGCTTCATCATCCGGCTGATTCGAACTTTAATCCGGGCCCTTTTCGGAAACGTCTTGGGCGAGGTCAAGGCTCGGCGAATCAACTTCAGCGGTGCTGGGCTGGGAAACTGGGAGGCATTCGAACTGGAAAATACCCGACTTGATAAGGTCGGCGTGGGAATCCGCACAACGACTTGGCGCTGGCAATACCGGAAAGGCGCCGGCGCATGGCAGGACTTCGAAACGTCCCGGCATCGCATCTACGTGCTTCTTGAAATTCCAAGTTCGCCGTGGCAGCAGTCGCCATACAACGCTTCCAACACCCAACTCCCTTGGACCGACGTTCTGGACCGGGCATGCACGTGGGCGATAGCGGCGACAGACAAGGACACCGCCGCCGAAAAAATTACCGGGCAGATTTACAACCTGGGCAACTCGATAATTACCTACGATTGTCCCGGAGGCGGCAGCACTCGATATGCCAACCCGAATTTTGATTGCTCGGCATTTCTGGAGCGATTGGCGGGCGGCGCCGGGCGCGGTCAATATGTCAACTGCACCGATTGCGCAACCTTTGTATCGACCTTCGCCAATGCCGTGGGTTGTGACCTGTGGCAATCGCGAATGGGTTGGGGTTTCAACCTCAATCCGCTGCTGGCTATCGGGTCATCGACTTGGCAGACGGCCTGTAATTGGGGCAGTTTTTCCTATCATGAAGTGCCGTGGAAGGGTGCCTGCACAGATACGGAGGAAGTCTACGACGCTTGCCTGCAGGTAGACGGCGACGCGGATCCGACCAGCCCGCCGCATACCGCGCTGCTGCCGGTCAACATGGTCTTTGGAACGCCCGGCAGCGGCGGGTACCGTGACAAGTTGTCGCCGGGCGGTACCTGTGATCCGCAGCCGACCACGCGAAAGCGGCGCAGCGTATACTGAAATTAGGAGGCCTTGCCATGGAAACGGAACAGCTCGAAGCGGTACGGCAGAGGTATGAGTTTTCAGCGTGGAAGGGTATCAACCAGCTCGACCACGAACTGTCGATCCGCGATGTCAAGCCTCCCGAAGGCCGGATTGAAGGGCTGGACACGCAACAAATCCGCCGTATTGACCCGGGGGACGGTTCGCGTCTCCTTCGCATGTCCTGGGAGGTGCCTGATCGAGAGGGGACGCTCCTCCTAATGGACATCCGTGAATGTCCGTCGCGCGATGCCGCGCACGAAGTAATGCTGGAATTGCTGGCAAACATGCAGGCGCCCGACGTTTATCGGCTCGAAGAAGACGCGCCCGGTGACATTGCATTTTCGCGCGACCCCTCGGCCTCTTTGATATTCGCACGGGGAAATGTCGCTGTCAGTATTGCCAACGGCGGAA
>Ga0268386_10002222_pt1 | contig 13706 bp, 14 predicted proteins | sample RVTome_15_FD_200260 | JGI IMG/M metagenome (GOLD analysis project Ga0268386, IMG submission 200260) | Soil microbial communities from uranium-contaminated site in the Upper Colorado River Basin, Wyoming, United States - RVT150D86... ...
TCGTCGGCGATCAGCACGCGGCGGATTCTAGCAGGGGCCGATAGCAGGTGTCGCCGCCGGGACACGTTGATTCGGGGCCACGTACACGCTAGGGTTCGGTTCGATGCTGACGAGAATGCCACCGCTCCGTTACCATCGCTGGACCCGAGCGGAGTACGAGCGCCTGGTCGACCGAGGTGTCTTCACGACCGACGCCCGGATCGAGCTACTCGACGGCCTGCTGGTGGTCCGGGAGCCACAGGGCGACCGGCACGCCGCGGCGATGGCAGCGCTCCACCTGGCCCTGCAGCGTGCCTTCGGACGGGGCTTCCACGTGCGCGTCGGCTCACCCATCGCGCTCGACGACACGTCCGAGCCCGAGCCCGACCTCGCGGTCGTCCCCGGCGCACCATGGGACTATGGGGCCGGCCATCCGTCCGGCCCCGTTCTCGTTGCCGAGATTTCGGAGACATCACTCGCCAAGGACCGCCTCCGCAAGGGCGGCCTCTACGCGCGCGCCGGCATCGCCGACTACTGGGTCGTCAATCTCGTCGCCGGCGTCCTCGAGGTGTACCGTCAGCCAGTGCGGGCACCGTCCCGGCGCTACGGCTGGAAGTACGGCAGCGTCCGCCTGCTCAAGCGCAACACCGTCGTTGCGCCGCTCGCCCGGCCCCGCGCGCGGATCCGCGTCGCCGATGTTCTGCCGTAGCTGACGTACGCGTGCGGTGGGCCTTCCACCCGGTCACTCCCGCGGGTGCTCGGATCTGGGCCCGAACGGCTCGGGCCTGAACGCGCCGTCACGCGCCTCCAGGAACGCCTTGAGCCCGCCCGTTCGCATCAGCTCCAGCAGCTCGCCGCGCTGCGCGTCGTAGGAGGCGTGGGCCATGGCCGAGAACGGCACGTTCATCAGCAGGCCGGCGCCCAGGCCCATGGCAAGCAGGCCGTAGCAGGTGATGGCCTTGTTCAGGCGCACCGAGGGCTCGGGCACGCGGGCGATCCGCTCGGCCAGGGCGCGCGCCTTCGGCAGGAGCTGATCGAGCGGAACCACCTCGTTGACGAGGCCCAGCCGCAGGGCCTCGGCGGCGTCCAGGTGATCACCGGTGAGCCCGTAGCGGTGGGCGGCCTTCCAGCCGGCCAGCGCGGCGAAGAGGATCGTGGTGTTGGAGGTGTGGCGGACCTCGGGCTGGGCGAAGACGGCGTTGTCGGCGGCGATGGTGATGTCGGCGGCCAGCGAGTACCAGAAGCCGCCGCCCATCACCCAGCCGTGGACGGCGGCGATGACGGGCGTGGTCAGGTGCCAGAGGTGGATGAGCCGCTGGGCGGAGGCGGCGTCGCGCGTCCACCAGTCGCGCATGAACTCGGCGTGGTCGACGCCGGCGCCGTCCAGCGGGGCCCGGCCGTCGGGGCGGCGCGCGATGTCGTAGCCGGCCGAGAAGCCGCGGCCGGCGCCGGTGAGGATGATCGCGCGCACGTCGCGGTCGGCATCGGCCTCGTCCAGCGCACGGTGCAGCTCGGCCGTCATCGGCTGGCTGATCGCGTTCAGGGCCTCGGGGCGGTTCAGCGTGATGGTGGCCACCGGGCCCGACCTGTCGTAGCGAATCGTCTCGTACGCCATCGCTATGTCCTCTCCTCGAGCTCGATCAGCCAGTCCACGGCGACGACGCCGCGTCCCTCGTCGAGGACGACGAGGGGATTGAGGTCGAGCGCGCGCAGCGACTCGCGGTGCGTCTCGGCCAGCCGCGCCACCGCCACCAGCGCATCGGCCAGCGCGGCGATGTCGGCGGGCGGGCGGCCGCGGGCCCCGCGCAGCAGGGCGGCCCCGCGCAGCTCGGCGAGCATGGCCAGCGCCTCGGCCTGGTCGAGGGGCGGCACGCGCACGGCCACGTCGCGGAGCAGCTCGACGAAGATGCCACCGAAGCCGCACAGGATCGCGGGCCCGAAGAGGGGGTCGCGCTTGATGCCGACGATCATCTCGGTGCCCCCCGTCAGCATGCGCTGCACGAGCACACCGTCGATGCGGGCGGCCGGCGCCCGTCTCCGCACCTCGGCGCGCATGGCGGTCACCGCCTCGCGCACCGCCGCGGCGTCGGCGCAGCCGAGCCGGACCCCGCCCACGTCGGTCTTGTGCACGATGTCGGGGGAGTCGATCTTCAGCGCCACCGGGTAGCCGACGGCCTCCGCTGCGCGCACGGCCTGCTCGGCGTCCTTCGCCGGATGGGTCCCGGCCAGCGGGATGCCGAGCTCGCGCAGCAGGCGCATCGCCTCGGCGCCGGAGAGCACGCCGTGGGCGTCCGGCGACAGGGCGGTGGATCGCGCGGCCCCGGCCGGATGCGCGACGACGGGCCGGCCGAGAAACTCCCGGTGCTCGCGCAGGTGGCGCAGCGCGAGCAGCGTGGTCTCGGAGCCCTCGAGGAAGGGAATGCCGGCCTCGGCTAGCGGCCGGACGACCTCCTGGTCGAGATCGCCGCCGGCGAACGAGTTGAAGCACAGCACGAGCCGGTCGGTGCCGCGCCGCACCGCCTCGCAGAGCGTCCGGGCATAGTCGCGCGAGGGGGCCCAGCCGCCCGGCGCCGGGACGTTGACCCGGGTATTGAACCCGACAACGTCGATCGTCTCGTCGTGGAGGAGCGTGTCGATCAGGCGCGGGAAGAGGGCCGGGTTCTCGTACATGGCGCCGGTCCCGTCGAGCGGGTTGCGGGGGTTGGCGAAGTCGGGCATGAAGCTCCGCAGCGTGTCGACGGTGGACGCCGACAGTGGCGGCAGGTCGACCCCGACGCGGTCGGCCACGTCCGAGAGGTTGCCGCACTCGCCGCCGAGGCCGCTGAGGACGGCCAGCCGCCAGCCGGTCCGCGCGTAGCTCCCCGCCGACGACATCAGCGCGAGCGTGTCGAGCATCTCGTTGAGGGTCGTGACCTGCACGATGCCGCTCTGCCTGAGCACGGCCTCCACGATCTCGGGGGTGCCGGCCAGCGAGCCCGTGTGGGCGAGCATGGCCTGCCGGGCATTCTCCGACCGGCCGACCTTCAGCGCCACGATGGGCTTGCGCTTCGCCCGGGCCCGCGTCGCCACCTCCCGCAACCGCTCGGGCCGCTTGAAGCCCTCGACGAACACGCCGATGACCGTGGTGTCCTCGTCCTCGACGAGGAACTCGACGTAGTCCTCCACGCCGACACCGGCCTGGTTGCCGCAGGAGACGATGTAGCTGAGGCCGACGGCGCGCTGGCGCATCAGGTGCTCGGCGATCGCGTGGCTGAAGCCACCGCTCTGGGAGACGACCGCGACGCGCCCGGGCCGCGACTCCGCGATGTCGGCGCTGAAGGTCGCCGCCCCCAGGCGGATGTTGAAGACGCCGTAGCAGTTCGGTCCGCAGACGAGCAGGCCGCGCTCGGCGGCCAGGCGCTCGAGCGCCGCCTGGCGGGCCTGGCCGGCCGGCCCCGCCTCGGCGAACCCGCTCGACAGGACGATGGCCGCGCGCACGCCGCTGTCGACGGCAGCCGTCAGGACGGGCGGCACCTGCTCGGCTGGAATCGCCACCACGACGGTCTCGGCCGGCGCCGGAGTCGAGGCCAGGTCGGGAAAGCAGGGCAGGCCGCGGATGTCGTCGTACTTCGGGTTGATCGGGAAGATCCGGCCGCGGTAACCGAAGCGCTGGAGGTTGGCGATCACGCGCGTGGCACGGGTCATCCGCTGCGAGGCACCGACCACCGCGACACTTCTCGGCTTCATCAGCGGCGCGAGATCACTCACAGCGGGCGCTCTCCTGGGCCGGGCGTCGGCCGCGACGCGGCCCTGATGGTAGCAGGTCCGGAACGCGCCTGGACGTCTTGACACTCGCCGCCCGCCCCGCCTAGTCTCCCTCTCGCGGAGGATCGCGACGAAGAGTCTTCGACGGGTGGCGCGCAGCACGGTGGTGGTCGTCGGCGCGGCCTTCGCGCTCGCGATCGTCGCGATGGCGCTCTTTGCCGGCGTGCTGGCGCCGTACCCCCCCGACGAGCAGAACTTCGATCTGATCGAGGCCAGGCCGAGCGCGCAGGCGTGGTTCGGCACCGATCGGTTCGGCCGCGACGTGCTGAGCCGGGTGGTCCACGGCGCCAGGGTGTCGCTCTACGTCGCGGTGACCTCGATCGGGCTGGCGATGCTGGCCGGCGGCACGCTGGGGCTGATCGCCGGGTACGTGGGCGGCGCCTGGGACAACGGCATCAATCGCGTGATGGACGTGTTCTTCAGCATCCCCGGGCTGCTGCTGGCGGTGGGAGTGGCGGCGATGCGAGGGCCGGGCGTGAACAGCGCGGTGGTCGCCATCACGATCCTCTACACGCCGCTGTTCGTGCGCGTCATGCGGGCGCCGGTGCTGGCCGAGCGGGAGAAGGAGTACGTGGAGGCGGTGCGGGCGCTCGGGGCCACGCGGCTGGCGGTGGCGCTCAAGCACGTGCTGCCCAACGTGCTGTCGCCGTTCGTGGTGCAGGGCACGGTGGCCTTCTCGCAGGCCATCCTCATCGAGGCCTCGCTGAGCTACCTCGGATTGTCCGCGCAGCCGCCCACGCCGTCGTGGGGCAACATGCTGAACGAGGGACGGACCTACCTGGAGACCGCGCCGTGGATCTCGGTGTTCCCGGGCGTCGCGATCATGACCGCCGTGCTGGCGTTCAACCTGATCGGCGACGGGCTCCGTGACATTCTCGACCCGAACAATTGAGGAGGACGACATGCCCACGTCCCTGACCCGACGGAAGCTCCTGCAGGCCAGCGGTCTCACGCTCGGCGCCCTCGCCCTCGGCCGTCCGGCCTTCGGCCAGGCGCCAAAGCCCGGCGGCACCTTCGTCTCGGCGCGCACGACGGAGGCGACCGGGCTCGATCCCCAGCTGGTGCCGGCCTTCTCGCGGAGCGCGCGCTCGCCGCTCATGTACAACCAGCTCGTCCGCTACGAGCCCGACATGACGCCGGTGGGCGAGCTGGCCGAGTCGTGGCAGGTGAGCCCCGACGGGCTCACGTGGACGTTCAAGCTCAGACAGAACGTGACGTTCCACGACGGCCAGGAGTTCACCTCGGCCGACGTGAAGTTCACCTTCGACCGGCTCTTCGAGAAGTCGCCGGGGAAATCGGACTTCATCGCGGTCGACAAGGTCGAGCCGAGCGGCAAGCACGCCGTCAGGTTCGTCACCAAGGAGCCGTTCGCCGGGCTGCTGGCGGCCCTCGGCGGCTTCTGGGGCTTCATCATCAGCGAGGCCGGGATCAAGAAGCACGGCGACCTCAACAAGGCGGCCGTCGGCACCGGCCCGTTCATGCTCGACGACTGGAAGGTCGAGCAGCAGATGACCCTCAAGAAGCACCCCGGCTACTTCAAGAAGGGGCGGCCCCACGTCGACCAGGTCGTGCTGCGCATCATCCCCGACGAGGCCAACATCGTCGCCGCGCTGCGGACCGGCCAGATCCACCACGCGTTCATCGAAGACAACAAGAACTACAACCTTCTGAAGGACGAGAAGGCGCTGACCGGGTACCGCAGCTCGCGCCTGGGCTACGACTTCCTCAACATCAACGCCAGCCGCGGCCCGCTCAAGGACGTGCGCGTGCGGCAGGCGATCTCGTGGGCGGTCGATCGCTCGCAGGTCATGCGGGTGGCCGCCTCCGGCTTCGGGCGGCTGACGGCCCCGGCCACGGCGCCGATGAAGCAGTGGCAGCTCCCGGAAGAGCAGTGGATGAAGTACTACAAGCCCGACCTCGACAAGGCCAGGAAGCTGATGGCGGACGCCGGCGTGGCGGGTGGCTTCACGGTGAAGCTCGGCGTCATCCCGACGTTCCCCACGATGGTCTCCGGCGCCCCGGTCATCGCGGCCCAGCTCAAGCGGATCGGTATCAACGTCGAGATCGAGAACGTCGAGTACGCGGTCTGGATCAAGCGGTGGCTGGCCAAGGACTTCGACATGACGATGAACACCACGCCGGGCTACGCCGACCCCGACACCGCGTTCTTCCGCGCGCTGCACTCCACCAAGGGCCAGAACTGGAACTCGTGGAGCGTGCCCGACCTGGACGCCCTGATGGAGGAAGGCCGGCGCACGATGGATCCCAAGAAGCGCAAGGACATCTACGACCGGGTGCAGCTGATGATCCTCGAGAACGTGCCGCACCTCTGGCTGTTCTCGGCGGATACCATCGACTTCACCCAGGCCACGGTGAAGGGCTTCCGCCAGCACCCGACGACGCTGCTCTACGGCTTCGAGGGCGTGTGGATGGACAAGGCGTAAGATTGGGCCGCTACGTCGCCGTCCGTCTCTACTCCATGGCCCTGACCCTGGTGGGGCTGTCGCTCCTGGTCTTTCTCATGCTCCGGCTGGTGCCCGGCACCGTCGTCGAGCAGATGATCGGCGCCGACGCGATCGTCAGCCCGGCGATGGTCGCCGAGCTCACGCGGTTCTTCGGGCTCGACCAGCCGTGGTGGCGGCAGTACGCGATCTGGATCGGGGAGCTGGCCACCGGCGACCTCGGCACCTCGTGGCGGACGGGCAAGCCCGTGGTCACGCTGATCCTGGAACGGCTGCCGGTGACGCTCGAGCTGACGGCGCTGGCGGTGGCCTTCGCGCTGCTGCTCGGCATCCCGGCCGGCATCGTGTCGGCCACCCGGCGGGACCGGGCGATCGACACCGCCACCCGCCTGGGGACGCTGCTGGGGCTGTCGATCCCCGTGTTCTGGCAGGGGACGATGCTGATCCTGTTCTTCTCGATCTACCTGCGCTGGATGCCGCCGGTCGTGTGGGTGGACTTCTTCACCGACCCGCGGCACAACCTCACCATCATGCTGCTGCCGGCCCTGTGCCTGGGCACGGCCAGCGCCGCGAACATCGCGCGGACCACGCGCGCCTGCATGCTCGACGTGCTGCGCTCGGAGTACATCCGCACGGCGGCGGCCAAGGGGCTGACCGGCCGGCTGGTCGTGCTCAAGCACGGGCTGAAGAACGCGCTGATTCCCATCGTGACGGTGGCCGGGCTGCAGGTCGGCATCCTGCTGGGCGGCACCGTGGTCGTGGAGGAGGTGTTCACGCTGCCGGGAGTGGGGCGCCTGGTGCTGTGGTCGATCTACCAGCGCGATTACCCGCTCACCCAGTCCACGATCCTGTTCATCGCGGTGATGTTCATGACCATCAACCTGGCCGTCGACGTGCTCTACGGCTACCTCGACCCGCGCATCCGCTACAGTGCCTGAAGGAGACGTCATGCGAGCCTCCGTGCTCTACCGGGCCGGCAAGCCGAGGGTCGATCAGCTCATCACGCGCCGCTACGGTCTCGACGAGGCGAACGAGGCGTTCCGCGCCGTGGCCGCCGGCGAGCTCGCCCGCGGCCTCATCGTGTTCTGAGCATGCGCGAGGTGGTGTTCGCACTGGAGTTCAGGGGCGCGGCGGGGCCGGTGCCCGGCTCCCCGAGCGAGCGGCAGGCGCGGAGCACGGCGCCGAGCCAGACGCTCTCGACCGTCCTCGGCGGCGACGGGGTGCGAGCCCGCGTCGAGCCCGTGGAGGGCGAGCGCGCCGTGCTGCAGTCGCGCGTCGAGCGCTTCGGGGACGGGAGCTTCGTCGAGGACGGCACGATCGCTTACGGCTCCGCGGGCTCGGTGACCTTCGAGACGCTCGGTCGCGGCTGGGTGGGGCCGGCGCCGGTGCCGGGCTGGGTGGTGGGGGGCGTGGTCTGGACCATCACCCGGGGCGACGGCGCGTTCACGGGCGCCCGCGGCATCATCACCTCGAACTTCACCGTCGGCGCCGACGGCGTGGTGATCGACGATCACGTCACCCGCCTGTACCTGCCCTGACGGCCGGCGCGGATGATCACGGTCCGCCGGGTGAGCAAGCGGTATGGCGCGACGGCCGCCCTGGATGACGTCTCGCTCGAGGCCGCCCCGGCGACGACGCACGTGCTGCTCGGCTCCAGCGGCTCCGGCAAGTCCACGCTGCTGCGCGTCGTCCTGGGCCTCGTCGCGGCCGATGGCGGCGAGGTGCTGATCGACGGCGCCCCGGTGACGCCCCGGGCGCGTGCCCATCTGCTCGGACGCGTCGGCTACATGGTGCAGGAGGGGGGACTCTACCCCCATCTGACGGTGCGCGGCAACGTGAGCCTGCCGGCCGAGGCCCTGGGCTGGGCGCACGCGCGCACGACCGAGCGCGTGCGGGCGCTGGCCGACCTGACCGGCTTCGACGACGCCATGCTGCGCCGCTATCCCGCCGAGCTGAGCGGTGGCCAGCGGCAGCGGGTGGGGCTCATGCGCGCGCTCGTCCTGGACCCGCCGCTGCTGCTCCTGGACGAGCCGCTCGGCGCGCTCGATCCGATCGTCCGCGCCGACCTGCAGGCCGAGCTGCGCCGCCTGTTCGGCGCGCTCGGCAAGACGGTGCTGCTGGTCACCCACGACGTGCGGGAGGCGGTGCTGTTCGGCTCGACGATCACGCTGCTGCGCGCCGGGCGCGTCGTGCAGCAGGGGACGTTCGCCGAGCTGGCCCGCAAGCCGGCGGAGCCGTTCGTCACGGAGTTCCTGAGCGCCCAGGCGCCGCCGCCCGAGCTGCGCGAGTACTTCTAGCGTGCGGCTCGCCGGCCTCGTCGCGCTCGCCCTCGTCACCGCGGCACCGGCGCACGCGGACTCCGTCGTGCGGATCGGCTCGAAGTCCTTCACCGAGAGCTACGTGGTGGCCGAGATCGCGGCCCAGGTGATCGAGGCGACTGGCCAGGCGCGGGTCGAGCGCCGCGTCGGCCTGGGCGGCACCGGCATCGCCTACCGGGCGGTGGCCCACGGCAGGGTCGATGTCTACCCGGAGTACACCGGGACGATCAGCCGCGCGATCCTCAAGGACCCGGCGCTGGAGTCGGTGGAAGCCATCCGGGCCGGGCTGCGGCCCCAGGGCCTGACGATCAGCGCCCCGCTCGGCTTCGAGAACACGTATGCGCTGGCCGTGCGCGCCGATCTCGCCCGGCGCCTCGGCCTCGAGCGCATCAGCGACCTCGCCCGTCATCCGGAGCTGACCGGAGCCTTCACCTCGGGGTTTCTCGAGCGGGACGACGGCTGGCCCGGCTTGCGCCGGCACTACGGGCTGGCGCTGGCTCGCGTGCGGACGATCGAGCACGCGCTCGCGTACCAGGCGCTGGCCAGCGGCAGCGTCGACGTCATCGACGTGTTCTCGACCGACGGCCGGCTCACGCGGGCGGGCGTCACGGTCCTGCGTGACGACCGGCGCTTCTTTCCCGCCTACGCGGCGGTGCTGCTGGCCCGGACCGACTTCGTCGAGGGCCACCCGAGCGCGTGGGCGGCGCTGGAGCGGGCGCTGGTCGGCCGGATCGACGGCGCCACGATGACGCGGCTGAACGCGCTGGCCGATCTCGACGGCCGCAGCGCGCGCCAGGTGGCCGCAAGGTTCCTCGGCCGCGAGGTGACCGACGCCGAGGAGCGCGGCCGGCTGGCGCGTGAGCTGGGCACCCTGACGCTCCAGCACCTGCAGCTGGTGGTGGTGGCGGTGGCGCTGGCCGTGCTGGCCGGCGTGCCGCTGGGCATCCTGGCCGCCCGCTCGGCCACGATCGGTCAAGCCGAGCTGATGGCGGTCGGCGTGCTGCAGACGATCCCGGCCCTGGCGCTGCTCTGCTTCATGATCCCTCTGCTCGGCATCGGCACGCTGCCGGCGCTGGTCGCGCTGTTCCTCTACGCGCTGCTGCCGATCGTGCGCGGCACCTCCACCGGGCTGGTGACGCTCGATCGTCAGCTGCTGGAGATCGCCGACGTGTTCGGGCTGGCGGGGTGGCGCCGTCTGGCGCGCATCGAGCTGCCGCTGGCGTCGGTGAGCATCCTGGCCGGCGTCAAGACCGCAGCGATCTGGACCGTCGGCACCGCCACGCTCGCGGCGTTCATCGGCGGCGGCGGCTATGGCACGCTCATCGTCCGCGGCCTGGCCCTGGACGACGTCACCACCATCCTCGCCGGCGCCGTCCCCGCCGCGCTCATGGCCCTGCTCTTCCACGGGCTCTTCGAGCTCGCCGACCGCCTGCTCATCCCCCGCGGTCTGCGGCTGGTCATGGTGCGGCCGCGCTAGGCGGTCGCCGATAACGAGGGCTCGCCGGTAGGCTCGAGTATCCGGTTGAGTCGACGGCAGAGGTCGGTGACCGCTTCGGAGCGACGCGGGAACCAGGCGCGGATCCACTCGGGCCGCTCGAAGAAGGCCAGGGCTGGCCGGCCGGCCCGGCGGATGGAGCCGCGGCGGACCAAGCCACTGGCGTTGATGAAGCTGACCTCGTCCAGGATGCGGCCGGGGGCGGCGAAGCCCGGGGTGACCGGGCAGAGCGTGCGGAGCGTGACCAGCGACTCCGCCACGCAGCGCAGGCAGAAGGCGTGCGTGTGCGCGCGCACCACCGGCGACAGGGCCTCGAGCACCTGCCGCATGGTGATGCCGGAGAAGATCGTGTCGTCGACGACCGCCAGCGATCTGGCGCGCTCGATACCCTCGAGCTGCTCGGCCAGTGGCACGCCCGTCGGGCTCACGACGGCGTAGCCGCCCTGCGCGGTCTCCTCGCGGGTGAGATCGACGCGCCGGATGGCCGGGAACCAGCCGGTCCGGGCGTGAACCTGCTGGGCGACGCGCTCGCCGGCGCGTCCGATGCCGACGGCGAGCGCGAAGGGCCCGTACGGCCCGTGCGCGACGAGCGCGTCGATCTGCTCGCGCAGCGTGAGCACGCTCACGTGGGCCTCGCCACGGATCAGCGTCATCAGCTGTTGCGCCAGCGCGGCGGCGGGCGAGCCCGCGCCGTGGCGCTCGCGAACGTCGTCGGTGAGATCGTCGTGGACGTAGAAGCGGCTGGGCGTCGGCGGGTCGCCCATCGGCTCAGGCGACCCTCGAGCGCGGCGCGGCCAGGGCCAGCGCGAAGCGCTCGGCCGGGTCCGTGTGCCAGGCGTCGAGCCGCAGCCCGGCGGCCTCGAGCATGGCGCGCGTGGACGCTCGCGTGAACTTGTAGGAGCTCTCCGTCCAGATGCTCTCGGAAGGCGCCAGCCGCACGGTCAGATCGAGGCTGCGGACGCGCACGGTCTGGGGCGTATCGCAGACCAGGTGCATCTCGATGCGGCTCTCGGGCGCGTTGTACCAGGCGTGATGCCGGAATTCTTCGGGCCGGAAGTCGGCGCCGAGGCCCCGGTTGAGGACGCGCAGGATGTTGCGGTTGAACTTCGCCGTCACGCCGGCCGCGTCGTTGTAGGCGGCCTCGAGCACCGCCGGGTCCTTGACGAGATCGACGCCGAGCAGCAGCCGGTCGCCACGCCGCAGCAGGCCGCGGACCTGGGCCAGCAGGGCCTGGCGGGCCGGCGCGTCGAGGTTGCCGATCGTGCTGCCCAGAAAGAGCACCAGGCGGCGGCCGCTGGGCGCGGGGACGTGGACGAGGTGGCGCTCGAAGTCCCCGATGACGGCGTGCACCTGCAGGGCCGGATCCTCGGCCAGCAGCCGCTCGGCCGACGCCGCCACCGTGGTCTCGTCCACGTCGACGGGCGTGTAGCGCAGGGCCGTGCCGCCGCGGGTCGCCAGCAGGCGCCGCGTCTTCAGCGAGAAGCCGGAGCCCAGCTCCACGATGTCGCTGGGGGCGAGATCTCGCATCAGCGTCGGGGCCAGCGCGTCGAGTAGCGCCTCCTCGGCCCGTGTCAGGTAGTACTCGGGCAGGCGGGTGATCTGCTCGAACAGCCGGGAGCCGGCCGCGTCGTAGAAGTACTTCGGCGGCAGCGCGCGTGGGCGCTCGGCGAGACCCCGCTGCACGTCCTCGGCCATCGCCTTCAAGCGCGTGTGGGCGTCCGCGTGGACCTCGACCCGATAGCGCACGATGGGGCTCCTTGCTCCGCCGGCGTCGAGGAGGCGGCGCCGCCCGTCAGGCGTCGCTCGCCAGCCGAATCCCGGAGAACTGCCAGCGGGCGTCCGGGGGGAAGAAGTTGCGGTAGCTGGCCCGGATATGCGATTGCGGCGTGACGCACGAGCCACCGCGCAGGACCATCTGGTTCACCATGAACTTGCCGTTGTACTCGCCGACCGCTCCCGGCGCTGTCCGATAGCCCGGGTAGGGCGCATAGGCGCTCTGCGTCCACTGCCAGACGTCGCCGAACATCTGGCTGCCCTCGGCGGCCCCGAGCGGCAGCGGGTGAAAGACGCCGGTGTCCTGAAAGTTGCCGCGGACCGGCTCGGCCGCCGCGGCGTGCTCCCACTCGTGCTCGGTGGGTAAGCGAACGTCGTGCCACCGGGCGTAGGCATCCGCCTCGAAATAGCTCACGTGCGCGACGGGGGCGTGCGGGTCGAGCGGGAGGAGGCCGCTCAGCGTCTGCGTCCACCAGGCGTCCTCGCGGCGCTCCCAGTAGAGCGGGGCCTGCCACCCGCGCTCCTGTACCGTCCGCCAGCCTTCCGACAGCCAGAGCGGCGCCGTGCGATAGCTGCCGGCGCTCACGAACTCGAGATACTCGCCGTTGGTCACGAGCCGATCGGCGAGGCGGAACGGCTGCAGGTAGACGGTGTGGCGCGGCCCCTCGTTGTCGAAGGCGAAGCCGGCGCCGGTGTGGCCGATCGACTGCAGGCCCCCCGCGTGCTCGCGCCACGCCAGACGTGGCGGCGCCGGCCCCGGAGGCGGTCTCAGGGAGTGATAGGCCGGGCGGAGCGGATTCACGCCGAGGTTGTACTTGATGTCGGTGAGGATCAGCTCCTGGTGCTGCTGCTCGTGGTTGAGGCCGAGCTCGAGCAGCGGCGCCAGCTCCGCCAGCCGGACCTGGGCCGTCTGCTCCAGCAGCGTGGTCATGCCCTCGTCGACCCACGCCCGGTACGCCTGCACCTCGGCGACCGACGGGCGCGATAGGTGCCCGCGATCCGGGCGCGCGAACTGGGGGCCGACGCCGTTGTAGTAGGAGTTGAACAGGACGCGATAGGCCGGGTGCCGTGGGGTGTAACCCGGCAGGTGGGGCTCGAGCAGGAAGGTGTCGAAGAACCACGAGACGTGGGCCTGGTGCCACTTGGTCGGGCTGACGTCGGGCATCGCCTGCACGACCTGGTCCTCGGCCGACAACGGCGCGCAGAGGCGTTCCGTCGTCCGCCGCACGTGATGGTACCGCGCGAGGAGCGCCGGGCGGTCGAGCGTCGACGCCTCGCCGGTCGGCACCGATGCGGTGGTCATGGGGGTCGTCCGATGATACGCACGGCTGTCACGGGGCCGCAAGCCGCTCTCTCGACGCGCCCGACCCGTTCGCCCAGTTCGGGGGACGGGCCGAGGGGGATGAGCGCGCCGGCGGCGGTGGGCCGGGCCTACCGTCGCGAGGCGGCGCGGTGCTTCGGTCGAGCGGGGTCGAGGAGCGCGCGTCGGGACGTATGGGGGGCCCGGTCGGGGTCCCCCATCGTCGTCAAGCGCTGCGGGCGCTGCGAAAGTGCGCGCCCGACCGGTACGGCGCGCGGGGGACCGAGCGGTCCACGTCCATCTTCAGCAGGCGTGTGCGACCGTCCTTCATCGCCAGGGCGATCGTCGGGAAGCTCTTGGGCGACTCCTCGATCGTCTCACCGGCGTAGTTCACGATCCGCCAGCGCCAGTCGGGTGTACCAGGTGTCGAGAACGCTCCCACTTGCATGGTCGTCCCTCCCTACGATGCTTCGGCCGCCACCTCGGGAACCTTGATCACACGCAGCGCGGCCAGCATGCGGATGACGGTCCAGCTCGGGTCGTACTCCCGGGCGGACATGCTGAACTTCGCGGCG